>Ga0105854_1001214_pt1 | contig 10724 bp, 7 predicted proteins | sample OrgsoiDNA_201058_FD_89679 | JGI IMG/M metagenome (GOLD analysis project Ga0105854, IMG submission 89679) | Permafrost soil microbial communities from the Arctic, to analyse light accelerated degradation of dissolved organic matter (DOM) -... | ecosystem: Environmental > Terrestrial > Soil >... | reverse complement strand
GGGACAGATGTGTGACGATGGCGTTGCATCGACTGCTGCCGAACAATTCTATTCTCTCGTGATGTAGGCAATCCCCTTCATCTCAGGCGACTGATCGTCGCATCGTCCTTAACGCGACACAACCCACGCGATTGCCGACACAGCCCGCAAGCAGCCTCGGAGACTTCCTCCCGCTTCGCTGGCAACAGTCTCTCCGGGCCTGAATCTCAACCCATGGTCAAGATGGGATAACCGAGCACTTACGATGTATCGACGGGTCCTAAGTGTTAAGCAGGGTTGCAGTCTTTCCGGCGCCTCAGCTTGCTCGCCGAAACATTGTAGCGACGCTCCCTCAATACGCATGCAAAGCATGGGATGGCATATTGTTTCCGGTTCGTCCCGCTAATCCCCGAAATCGTCGCGCCATGGTTTGCGCATCTAGCGGCTTGCCGCCATGTCGGTGAGCATTCCAGAGTCCCCACAGTGCGCGTGCTTCGTGCTCGACATTTCCGGCTAGCATTGCGTCCGAATAAACCTTGGAACACGCCCCGCGCGCTTCATCAACAGGGCCGCTCGTAAGAACTAAAGCCGCCGCCATCGCAGACTCAAGTCTCAGTAACGCATCGGAAGAGACATTGCAAATCGCAGACTTTTCGAAAACGTCTAATGCTTGTTGGGCGCGGCTGCCACACTCTCTGACTAGAGAAAGCTCAAAAAAGAACGGCACCGCCGCGGACGCCAAGGAAACACCGATCGACGCATCGCCTGACGGAGATAGAGACCATTCTAGCGCTGCGCGCACGTTGTCAAGTTCGATGGAAAACACCGCCATCAAGCTCTTGTCGGTTTGCTCTGTCCAGTGTGTTTGAGCATCATTTAGCAGTGTCAACAGGTAGTCTGCGTGCGCCGTGGCAGCGGAGATTCGCTCCCCTTCGTCGTCAAGCCGCTGCAAAGCGTAGCGCCGGGTTGTCTCTAGAAGTCGATAGCGTCGCTGAGGTCCGTAAGAGTCCGCGGAAATCATCGATTTGGAAATAAGGCCCCTGAACGCCTCGCAGCTATCGGCATTGCACCAGCCCTCTTTTTCCGCGAGAAAGCGAACAGCATCAAGTGTGAACCCTCCTACAAAAGAGCCTAATCGACGGAATAGGACACGCTCTGAATCAGTCAATAACCTATAGCTCCAGTCGAGTGTCGCCCGCAAGGTCTGATGTCTGGGCGTCGCCGTACGGTAACCTCCAGTGAGGATTCGCAGGCTGTCGCCAAGATGGTAGTTAAGAGCCTCAACGCCCAGAGTTGCAGCGCGTGCGGCGGCGAGTTCGATAGCCAGCGGGATCCCGTCGAGTGTCCGGCACAAGGCGCCGATCAGGGCCATCCTGTTTTCATCTGCATAAAACGCCGGCTCAGCAGCCCGTACCCGCGCGAGGAAGAGCCTAACGGCCGCAGCCATCCCCACCTCCTCACCGCGGGCGTCATCCGCCGGTACGTCCAGCGAAGGCACCCGATAGACGATCTCCTCGGGAATACGCAGTAGCTCGCGGGTTGTTGCAAGCACTACCTGAGAGGCACCCCTCAGTTCCAAAGCGATATGGGCGGCGGCATCCACAATATGTTCGCAATTGTCTAGCACAATCAGTTGCCGCTTACCGTGCAAGGTTTTAATGATCGTATTCATTGTTAGTTGACAGCCCGTGATTTTGGCGCCTAGCGCAACGGCTACTGCCTCAAGGGCAAAGTGCTCATCGGTAACGGATGCGAGTGAAACCACCACGACGCCATCAGGGAAGTCAGTCGATGAGCGCCGTGCGGCTTCCAGGGCCAGGCGCGTCTTGCCGATCCCGCCTGTACCTGTTAGCGTTACCGTTGTGCTACGCCTTAATGCGGCTTTCAATTCCTTGAGCTGCTGATCTCTGCCCACTAGCTCAGCGATGTTCCGATCGACAGATGGCTGCATCGGTTCTCGCATGCTTGAAGTCGGGACCGACTGACCACTCGCTTCGGTTTCGGGAGGGGCAGTTCCAGCGTTTCGATTGTTGTTCGGACCTCGAGTTTGCAACAGTCGGTAGCCACGGCCAGCATCCGTCTTGATCAATTCACTTTCCGCACCGAACGCCTTTCTCAGGGCCGAAACGTGAACTTGAACGTTGTTTTCCTCGACTACAGTAGTGGGCCAGACTGCGCGCATAATTTCGTCTTTAGAAACAAGCTCGCCATTGGCATTAGCAAGGAGTTCCAGAATATCGAACGCACGTGATCCCACGTGTAGCAGCTTATTTCGGTTACGAATCTCTCGTCTGTTGAAATCGACCTGCAGATCACCAATGCTGATCATAGAACACTCCGTTTGTGTGAATCTCCTGCCTGTTCTTATGGTATGGAAATTTCTCCCTTCCCGACCTGCGATGGCTGCCGCATTGATCATGGACGTACTCTCTGAACACTGGCTCCGAAAATGCGACCAATGTTGTTGGGGCCAAGAGAGAGCGCCGCTCAGCAAGGAGAACCGACCGCCGACAACTCGCTAGGTCGTCTCCAGGGCACCGAGCAATCGCTAAGGTGGCGACAATCGCCGATGCTAGTCCTCCATAAAGCCCGGTAAGTCGTTAGCAGTGCCAAGGACATTAGCACTGCCAAGGCTTCAGAAAATTCCCGTCTCTACCAACGTTGCGTGCCGGGCTGCAAAATGTGAAGGCGAATAAGCTCTTGAAGCTTACTCACGTGCTGGTCCGCCAGTGCCCGAACCATCTGAAAGTGCTCTGCGGCGGACTGTTCAAGACGCGCCTGTGTGACCCATTGGTTGATGGGCGTTGATGGGATATGGCCTCGATACTCAAGTACAAGGCTTGCCAGTTCGCGGTTCGCGCATAGCTGAGTCAAGTAAATATGAAACGCTCTGTTTGAATCATATTTTTCCACAGCATCGCCATAGCGGGTTGATCGTGAAAACCTTTCGGCTAATTCCGTCAGCTGCGCTATATCCGCATCGGTCACCCGTTCGACAATACTTGGCACGGCCGAAGTTTCCAAAATGATCCGAACCTCGACCAACTCTCGATAGCGCGCCTTGTCGATGACCGAAACGTAATAGCCGCGATCGGGGATTCGCTGAACTACACCTTTCACCGCGAGCGTTTCAAGTGCCCGGCGAACGTCCGCGCGGGTGCACTGATAACGCTCCTCCAAATCCGCTTGTTTCAGCCACGTGCCATTGCTTAATTGGCCGCACTTTATATCTACCGAGATGGCGTCAGCAATCGTGTCACCACCCTTGGCGCTTCGCTTTTCAACCACTTTTGGTCCCGAGTGTCCTATCCTCAAAGAGCATGCCTCTTCGTCAAAGCCCGACCATAAACATAGCGAAAGACAAGCGATCGCCGTTTTGTGCATTGCGGCACCACTCAGTGCTAAACGCCATCTACGGCAAGGACCTTCACTGCAGTGTAGATCACATTTTGGATCTAAAAAAATAATTTTTGGTTGTTTCGCGGCAGGATCGGCTTATGTTGTATCTGCCAATTTCAAGAAGGACCTGTGTTGCCCCGCCAATCTACAACCGCAGAGGGCTTGTGAGTATGAACTGTTTGGTTCGGTTTCCGATACGCGGTCGGGTCGGACCGCGCCGACTTGAATCAGCCAAAGGGTGGCGGTGGAAAAAGCCGCGCTTCGGAATTCGCTGAAGCACCTTTGACTGCGAGCTTTTCGAGAGCCCGGCGAACATCCCCTCGCGTGCATTGGTAACGTGCTTCGAGGTCCACCTGCTTAAGCCAGGTGCCATCGCCGAAATTGGCGAACATAATATCTGCCGTGACCGCCTCGGCAATTGTGTCACCTCCTTGGCGCTCCGCTTTTCCATCGCCCTTGCCCCCACTGTTCTGCGTGCAACGCAACTCATTTTTGCGGAAAGCCTAACCCTCGATAGCAAAAAAGCTATTTGGCCGCCTGTGCACCCCGCGGCGTCCGCTGCTACGGCTAATTTCGAAAGCCGCTTGCGCCCAAAGACTGGCGTCACTAATATTGGATCGCATTTTAGATCATAAACCAATGATTGGATTTCGAGCTTTTGGAGACAAGCCTGTGGGCAATCCGCAAACAGCGAAGTTCGGACCGTACGATCTTGGGCGAACTACCGTTTATGCTGCAACGCAGGATCCGCGTTTTTCATATTGCCTTTATGTACCTCCTGAATTTCAGGCAAGCCGTGTCCCGCCGGAGCTGGTAGTTGTAATGCACGGAAGCGCGAGGACGTTCACTGACTTCCGCGATCAGTTCGGCGATTTTGGCGCGGCTCATAATGTGCTCATTCTCTGTCCGCTCTTTCCCGTCAGTGTGCGGGGCGACGGAAATGCCGACGGTTACAAATACATAAGCGAGTCCGGAATTCGATACGACGAAGTGCTAGTAAGTATCGTTGATGAGGTATCTGATCGATATGGAGTTGCCTTCAACCGTTTTTCGATGTTTGGTTTTTCAGGCGGTGCACAATTCACCAACCGCTTTTTGTTGCTGCGCCCGGAACGTTTGTGGGCGGCGTCGTTATGCGCGCCTGGCTCGGTGACCCTGCTGAGTGACAAAGACGATTGGTGGGTAGGTACGCGTGATCTGGAGTCCCGTTTCGGTCGGGCGTTGAACAATAATGCGTTGAGCCGGGTTCCAGTCCAAATGCTAGTTGGATCAGCGGATCTCGATACTGGCGAAATCACGCATCGTGTCGGGGGGCGTTACTGGATGCCGGGTGCTAACAAGGCGGGCCGCTCGCGGCCCGAACGTCTCGAGACGCTTCGAGCCTCCCTGGTTGAGGCAGGCATCCACGTGACGCATGAGGTTCTCGATGGCGTTGGTCACGACCCTGTTCCCATGATCGGCCGCGCCAAGCAATTCCTCGCCTTGCAACTTGCACAGATCCGGGCGCACGCGGCTTCGTCGTCAGAGTCAGCATCCCACCCGACCTTAGGTTAGGACATCCACCATGAATTACCGAATGATGGCGGTGCTCGTTGCAACGCTTGCAATTAGTGCCCCCGCTTGTGCGGCTACGCGCGTGGTTGTCGGGCTGACTGCGGACATCAGGAGCACGAATCCGGGCGTGAACCGGGATGACAACACCGACGGTGTGTTACTCAACGTAGTCGAAGGACTCGTCGGTTATGGCGAAGATGGAGACGTAAAGCCTTTGCTCGCAAAAACCGTAACGGTATCACCGGATGGCACGCTCTATGCCTTTGGGTTGCGCGACGGCGTGCGTTTCCATAACGGCAAAGAACTGACGTCGGCAGATGTCCTGTGGAACTGGCGTCGCTATATGGATCCGAAAACTGGCTGGCGGTGCCTGGCTGAATTCGATGGCCGCAATGGACTCAAAGTGACTTCTGTTGACGCGCCCGACGCTCGCACAGTGGTCATGCATATCAATCATCCGAGCACCATGTTTCTGGAGACGCTCGCCCGCACCGACTGTGGCATGACGGCGATCATGAGCCCGGCTTCGGTCAACCCAGACGGTTCGTGGAATCGCCCGATTGGCACTGGTCCATATCAATTCGTGGACTGGAAACCCGGCCGTAGCGTGACGCTCTGGCGCTTTGCCGACTACGCATCGCCCCAGGGTTCTGCCATGGACGGATATGTGGGGCTCAAGACGCCGTACGTCGATCAGGTTGAGTTCATGGTGGTTCCCGACCCCGCCACAATGAAACTCGCGCTCGAAACCAAGTCAGTCGATATCGCGCAACTGCTGTCCTCGGATGTTGCTGACGTGAAAGCGGCGCCGGATCTCGCGGTGATGACAGTATCGGATTCTTCGAGGAACACATTGCTTTTCCAGACGAAGGATCCGCTCTTCGCAGACAAGAAATTTCGGCAAGCAATTGCAGCCGCGCTCGACTATAAAGAACTGGTTGATGTCGCCAGTGATGGGCTTTCACATCCGAACAATTCGGCAGTTTTCGAGCGCTCTGTCTACATCGATCCCATTCAGCGACAAGGTTTTAAGACTGACCTGGCTGCGGCCAAAATGCTCCTCCAGGAGAGTTCGTACCGCGGCGAGACGATCAAGTTGATCGCCAACAAGCGCTCGCCCATGCCGAGTTTCCAGGTTGCGCTTGTTACCCAGGCAATGCTTTTGGCCATTGGCGTGAAAGTCAAGATAGAGGTGCTCGAATGGGCGACACAGCTTGACCGGTATAACTCAGGCCGATACCAGATGATGTCGTTTTCCTATTCGGCGAGGTTAGACCCCGCGCTAGGCTACGAACAATTCTCCGGCGACAAAGCGAAGGAGCCGCGCAAAGTCTGGGACAACCCGCAAGCGCTGGCGCTCATCGATCAAGCAGAAAAAACATCCGATCAGGGTGCCCGCCGCAAGCTCTTTGACTCTTTGCATCAGATGGTTCTGGATGATGTGCCGCTCATATCGCTCTATAACGGCGTGACAGTCTGGGGCTATAACACACGAGTCAAAGGCTTTAGTCCATGGGAAGGCAAGCCGCGTCTTTGGGACGTGCGTACCGGTAATTGACCCGGCGGATATAGAGAAATAGGACTTAATACCATGATCCGACTCTTATCACAGAGGTTGCTGGCTGCACTGCCAACGCTCCTGCTCAGCGCCATCGCTGTCTTCGCGATGATTCGGCTGATTCCGGGCGATCCGGCCGCGTTGATGCTGGGAGACCAGGCCGACCCGGCCAGCCTCGCCGACCTTCGTCATCTTCTTGGCCTTGACCTCAGCTTGCCCACCCAATTTATGCGCTGGGCGGAAAGAGCGCTTCACGGCAACCTGGGCGTCTCGATCCGTACGGGAGAACCCGTTCTGCCGCTGGTGATTGATCGCTTTTGGGTGAGCGCGCGCATTATACTCATTGCGGTAACAGTTGCCGCCGCTATCGCAATCCCCGCCGGTATGGTCGCGGCGTGGCGTCAGAACGGCAAGCTTGATATCTCGCTGGTTAGCATGGCCACGGTGTTGCTGTCTATTCCGAGTTTTTGGCTGGGATTGATGCTCCTGTATGTGTTTGGGTTGAAGCTGGGAATGCTACCGGTCGTGGGATACGTGTCGTTTTCCGAGAACGCCAGGGCTGCACTGCTTTATATCGTGCTGCCGTTGGCAACGTTGGTCCTGCATGAAATCGGTATCCTGATTCGCATGGCAAGATCAAGCACGCTCGATGTGCTGCGGATGGACTACATCACACATGCAAGGGCAAAGGGCTTGTCCGAAGCAACCATTCTCCGGCGACACGCGTTCCGCAACGCGTTCGGCCCCACATGGACTTTGATAGGTTTAATGCTGGGAAATCTTCTTGGTGGTATTGCCGTCGTGGAAACAGTGTTCACCATCCCCGGTCTCGGACGCCTGCTGGTTGATTCAATCCTTGGCCGAGATTACCCAGTGATTCAGGGATGCTTGTTGGTTATCGCTTTTGTTTATGTGCTGATCAATCTCGTTGTCGACTTGCTTTACCCGCTATTCGATCCGCGCGTGGCCGAACAATGAAGACGATTAAGCTCAACGCAGCCATCGGCGCTTCGGTGACCGGATTAGTCGTACTGGCGGCTCTGGTCGCGCTCGTCTGGACACCCTATGACCCGCTCTCAATCGGGTTCACGGACCGGCTCGCCGCTCCAAGTTGGGTACACTGGCTAGGCACTGACGAGTTTGGCCGCGATGTTCTGAGCCGGCTCATGGCTGCCGCATCCACCAGCTTGCGCATCAGCATTCTCACCGTCATGACAGCGGTATTGCTAGGAACCATTGTCGGCGTGGCTGCCGGTTATGTGCGGGGCTGGACAGACCGTATCCTGATGGCATGCAACAACGCGCTTCTCGCATTTCCCGGCATCCTGCTCGCGCTTGGCCTGCTTTCCATTGCAGGCGCCAACGAGCGAGGCATTGTCGTCGCGCTCGGTCTTGCCTATGCGCCGTCGGTTGCGCGCATCGTCAGGGGCTCGGTCATGTCGTTGCGGGAAATGGACTATGTGGCGGCGTCGCGGATCATGGGAAACTCCGAATTTTTTATCATTCGACGGCATATCCTTCCTAACTGCGTCGCGCCGCTAATCGTCCTTGCCACGTCCATGTTCGGTTGGGCAATTCTTGCCGAAAGCGCACTGAGTTTCCTGGGCCTCGGCGTTCCGCCGCCCGCTCCGACATGGGGCAACATGCTTGCAGCCAGCCGGCCTTTTATCGCCCATGCATTCTGGCTGGCGCTCTTTCCTGGCCTGTGCATCTCACTGACGCTGTTGAGCATCAATCTCCTTGGCGACGCTCTTCGGGACCATCTCGATCCCCGTATGCGGGGCGCCTGATGTCCGCTAACCCTCTACTCAAAGTCACCAACCTGACGCTCAGGCTTGCGAATGGTGGGAGCCTGATCGAAGGCGTCGGATTTTCCATCAACGCGGGTGAAATAGTGGGAATAGTCGGTGAATCCGGAAGCGGTAAAACGCTGACGGCGCGCGCAATATTCAGTCTGACGCCGCCGTCAATCCAGCGCACTGAAGGCTCAATTCTTTTCGAAGGCAAAGAGGTCACGCAACTCACGCCGTCCGGTTTGCGCAATCTGAGGGGCGCACGAATTGGTATGGTCTTCCAAGAGCCAATGTCCTCGCTTGACCCGTCGATGGCCATTGGTGAGCAGCTCGACGAGGGGCTCGCCCTTCACACACGACTTAAGACTGCGCAGCGGCGCATGAGAATGGTTGAGATGTTGACGCGCGTCAGCATTCAAGATCCTGTGTCAGCCCTTGGTGCTTATCCGCATCATTTTTCCGGCGGGATGCGTCAACGCATCATGCTTGCGTCAGCCATGCTGCTGCACCCGGCGCTCCTGATTGCTGACGAACCCACCACCGCGCTTGATGCGATCGTGCAGAAAGACGTGCTCGAACTGATGGTCGATCTCACGCGTCAGTATAAAACAGCGGTATTGCTGATCAGTCACGATCTGCCAATGGTTGCCCGATACACGGATCGTACTATCGTCATGCATCGGGGCAGGATTGTCGAGCAGAACACCACGCCTGAATTGATACGCGTACCGGTGGAAGCCTATACGCGCAAGCTGCTTGCTTCAATGCCGCATCGCGGACCCGTGCGAGCAACGTCGAAGGCGCCGCTTATCGAGGTCAGGAACCTGAGGGTCGACTACCCGGGCCGCGGTAGCTTGTTTCGTGTACGAGCGCCCAAACAGGCACTCAAGAACGTGGACCTTACTATCAATCGCGGCGAGGTGGTTGCGCTTGTGGGCGGCTCGGGGTCGGGCAAGACCACGTTGGGAAGGACAATCATCGGCCTTATTGATCCCGACGAAGGACGCGTTCTTTTCGAGGGACTGCCAACCGCACGTGGGTCTGACGGATGGAAACGCTACAGGACCGAATGTCAGATGGTATTTCAGGATCCGGCTTCTTCCCTCGACCCGCGCATGACTGTCGGTGCGCTTGTCGAAGAAGCCCTGCTCTCGATGCAAAACATTACCCGTGCCACTCGTCGCGAGCGAGTCCGGGAAACCCTTCAGGAAGTCGGTCTGACCGATGCACTCGCTGACCGGTATCCGCACGAGTTGTCCGGCGGACAGCGCCAGCGCGTTGCCATAGCGCGGGCCGTCATTCGCCGGCCGGCGTTGATCGTGGCGGACGAACCCGTGTCGGCACTCGACGTGACCGTACGCGCGCAGATCCTCGAGCTTTTTTCCAGCCTCCAGGCGCAATACGAATTTTCCTGTTTGTTCATTAGTCACGATCTTGGAGTGGTCGAGCAGATTGCAGACCGGGTAGTGGTGATGCGGGATGGTGAAATAGTGGAGGCCGGTGAGCGCAATCAGATATTCGATAAGCCGGCGCATGCCTACACACGCCAGTTGCTCGACGCCGTTCCGCGCTTGCCGAACGGACTGGCTGGTGTAACCAGGGCCGATCTTCGAGCCGTATCCTGAACTTAATCGTTGGGTCCTTGCCGCGGTGAATGTCGGAAAACAACTGCAGTTTGAATGCGCCGTTGTGTCCTCTGCATGAACCTCTTGCTGTCATGGCCCTCTCCTTCGCCTGAAGGCGCAACAAGCGTATCATTTTACGAACTTTGCCTGGTCCAGCCTGAGGGGTTCAGTCCACATTCAACAGAGAGTAGTCGCCGCATCTAGGCGTTGCGTTCGTTGCGGTGACTCGGAAAGTCGCGCGCCCGTCGCGGTTTGTGCTTGGTATAGCTAGAGCGTGACCGAACCGGTTGAGCCGATTTTCAACACAACCTTTGTATAAAAAAATTGCTCGGTTGGAAGCTGACGGAGTAATCTTATTTTACTGCTCCTACGATGACTTACCTGAAGCGGCTTACCCGAACAAATAGTCGCCTTCTCGACGACCTCTCATCTGCTACGAAAGCGGAGAACGCATGGCACAGATCCTTATCAGCCTCTTCGATACCCATTCGCGAGCTGTCGACGCGGAGTCGGCACTTCTCGCAATGGGCATCAAACCTGCATGTATCGAACTTCATACAGGTCCCTCCGAACATCCGTCTGACAACCAAACACGGGATGGACTTGCCGGATTGCTTGAAAGGGATCGACTCGAAGGTTTTTTCTCTCGAGTGTTCGGGCGCGAAGAAAGGCCAAAGGAGGTCGGGCATTTTAATGAAGGAATCCGCCGGGGCGGAACGCTGCTTTGTGTCGTCTTGCCCGATGAATCCGATGCTTATCGAGTTAGTACGGCAATGTTGAGTGCCGGGGCTATTGATATCGACAAGGTACTTGATC
>Ga0105854_1001213_pt1 | contig 10726 bp, 7 predicted proteins | sample OrgsoiDNA_201058_FD_89679 | JGI IMG/M metagenome (GOLD analysis project Ga0105854, IMG submission 89679) | Permafrost soil microbial communities from the Arctic, to analyse light accelerated degradation of dissolved organic matter (DOM) -... | ecosystem: Environmental > Terrestrial > Soil >... | reverse complement strand
AGTGCCATGACTTAACTCTCGCTCCGTGCACGTGCTGCGCCCCGGCCCTGGGTGACCCGGTCGAGGGCGATCCCGAGCGCGAGGATCGCGAGCGATGCGATCACCCCTTGCCCGAACGCGTTTCGCTGGAGCCCCTGTGCAACCTCGAACCCGAGTGCGCCCGAGCCGACGAGCCCACCGATCACGACGACTGCGAGGACCATGATGATCGCCTGATTGACCCCGAGCATGATCGCGTCGCGGGCCAGCGGGATCTTCACCTTCAGCAGGACCTGTCGGCGCGTGGAGCCGAACGCCGTCGCCGCCTCGACGGCCTCCGGCGACACGCCTTCGATGCCTCGCTGCACGAGTCGAATCATCACCGGGGACGCGTAAAGCACCGCGGCGACGACACCGGGCACACCCGAGACCGGCATCAGGTAGATGAACGGGATGATGTAGACGAGTTGCGGCAGCGTCTGCAACACGTCGTTGATCGGTCGCAGCGTCCGGGCGACGCGGCTGCTCTCTGCGGCCCAGACGCCGAACACGAAGCCGACGATCACCGTGAGCACGGTGGCGACGAGCACCTGCGAGAAGGTGTCCATCGCGTTCGCCCACTCGCCGACGAACCCGACGATGAAGAACATGAGCGCCGAGATGAGCGCCGGCCGCAAGCCGCTCAGCAGGTACGCGATCAGGACGAGCCCGAGGAACGTCGCCGGCCACGGCGTCTCGATGAAGAAGCTGCGCAGCGGTTGGATGCCGTGCTCGACGATGAAGTTCCCGGTCGGGTTCGTGAGGTCGCGGAAAAGGAACGTGCCGGGGTTCTGGATGTAGTCGAGCACCTTCTGGACGTACTGGCGCAACCAGTCCTGCGCCGTCCAGCGCGACCAGTCGGAACCGGCGTGGAATGCGTAGGCGAGGATGACCGCGAGTGCGGTAGCGCCGGCGCAGGCTGCGGTGAAGAGACGCAGCACACGCGACTTCTCGGCGGTGAGGTGGCGCCGCGAGGGGTCGGTGCGGTTCGCCATCGCCTCGGTGGCGCGGTCGAGCGCAATCGCCATGATCACGATCGCTGCGCCCGCCAGGACCGCGCGCGCCGGGTCGGTGTAGAGGCCGTTCGTCACGGCGTCGCCGAGGCCCGCGCCGCCGATCAGTCCTGCGATCACGACCATCGAGAGCGCGAACAGGATCGTCTGGTTGACCGAGAGGAGCAGCATGCGCCGCGCCAGCGGGATCTGCACCTTCGAGAGGACCTGCCAGCGCGTCGCGCCGAGCGCCTCCGCGGCCTCGACGGTGTTCCCAGGAACGCCGCGGATGCCGAGTGCCGTGATGCGGATCGCGGGCGGGACGGCGTAGATCATCGTCGTCACGACTGCGGCTCCGGGCCCAACCGAGAAGAGGATCACGACGGGCATCAGGTACGCGAACGCGGGGACGATCTGCATCGCGTCGAGCACCGGCGTGATCGTCTTCTGAAAGCGCAGCGATCTGCCGGCGAGCACCCCGAGCGGCATCCCGACGACCAGCGAGAGCCCGACCGCGGCGAACATCAGTGCGAACGTCTCGATGCTCTCTTCCCAGAGGCCGAGCGCAGCGAAGCTCGCGAAGGCGCCGAGCACGCCGAGCGCCGCCTTGCGACCGCCGAACCGAAGGACGACGAGCGTTCCGAGCGTGGCGGTGCCTGTCCAGCGCAGCTTGTGGAACAGCGAGGTCAGCCACGAGACGAGGTCGTCGAGGAATGTCGCGAGGCCGTTGAACGCGCGGAAGACCACATTCGGATGGGGCAGGTTCCGGTTGTTGCTGAGCCAGAGCTGGAACCGGTCGAGGTACGGCGAGAGTGAGTTCCAGGTCAGCGCCGCCGGCCAGCTCCAGTGGTTTTTCCAGCCGAGGAACGCGATCAGCATCGCGATGACGATCAGCAAGACCCCCGCCTTGCCGCGCCACCATTGCTGCCCGAGGGGCCGGGGGACGGGGCGGGCGGCGGCCTCGGCGATCGCCATGGGCGCCTACTCGCCTTCGCCGGCGATCGCGGTCAGGACGGCTTCCTTGTCGACGACGCCGACGATCTTCCCGTTCTGGACAGCGCAGACGGGCCGGTCGCTCCCGGCAATCAGGGGCACCGCCTGCTTGACCGTCGTCAAGACATCGAGCTTCGGCCCGTCCTCTTCGCCGGGCCGCGCGTCACGCATGATCCAGCGGAGCGTGAGCACGTGGCTGCGCGGGATGTCGCGCACGAAGTTCGCGACGTACTCGTCCGCGGGCGAGCCCACGAGATCCTCCGGTGAGCCGAGCTGGACGATCCGCCCGTCGCGCATGATCGCGATGCGGTCGCCGAGGCGGAGCGCTTCCGGCAGGTCGTGCGTGATGAAGACCATCGTCTTGCCGGTCTCGTGCTGTAGGCGGATCACCTCGTCCTGCATGTCGCGGCGGATCAGCGGGTCGAGTGCGCTGAAGGGCTCGTCGTAGAGCATCACTTTCGGGTCGACGGCGAAGGCCCGAGCGAGCCCGACGCGCTGCTGCATGCCGCCCGAGAGCTCGTCCGGGAACTGGTTGGCAGCGTCCTCGAGCCCGACCAGCCGCAGCACCTCGGCGGCGCGGGCGAGGCGCTCGGCCTTCGACTTGCCCTGGACCTCGAGCCCGAAGGCGACGTTGTCGATCACGCTTCGGTGGGCGAGCAGGCCGAAGTGCTGGAAGACCATCGATGAGGTGTGCCGGCGCATCTGCAGCAACTCGTCACGGCTCGCTGCGGTGACATCTCGACCGTCCATCTCGACGCGGCCGGCGGTCGGCTCGATCAGGCGGATCAGCGTCCGTACGAGCGTCGACTTGCCGGAGCCCGAGAGGCCCATCACGACGAACACTTCCCCCGGGAAGACGTCGAACGAAACGTCGCGAACGGCCGCGACGCAGCCGGTCTTCTCGCGCAGCTCACCGCGGGAGAGCTCCGCGTCGGGGGTGCCGATCACCTTGGCGGCGTTCTTCCCGAAGATCTTCCAGATTCCCTCGGCTCGGATCAGCGGGCGATGGCCGTTAGAAGAGTCCAACCGTCTCCCCGTCGCTGTCGATGTCGACGTCGAAAGCGGCCGGTGTCTTGCCGAGTCCCGGCATGGTCTGCATGTCGCCGCAGAGCGCCACGATCCAGCCCGCTCCCGTATACGCCCGCAGGTCGCGGACGCCGACGGTGAATCCGGTCGGCGCATTCGCAAGCAACGGGTCGTGTGACAGGGAGAGGTGGGTCTTTGCCATGCAGATCGGGAGGCGGTCGAGGCCCGCATTCATGAACACACTGATCTTTGCGCGTGCGGCGGGCTGAAGGAAGACCCCGTCGGCTCCGTATGCGCGTTTTGCAATTGCCTCGATCTTGGCCTCGATCGGGGCATCGAGCGGGTAGAGGTAGTCGAACTGGGCGGGCTCGTCCGCCGCGGCGACCACGGCCTCGGCGAGCGCCGCAGCCCCGGCGCCTCCGTGAGTGAAGCCCTCGTTGACCTCTGCGGCGTAGGCGCCGTGCTCCAGCGCGATTCGCCTCACGAGCTCGATCTCGTCGGCTGTGTCGCCGGGGAAGCGGTTGACGGCCACGACGGCGTTCAGCCCGAACTCCCGCACGATCGCAAGGTGGCGCGCGAGGTTTGCGCCGCCGATCTCGATCGCGTCTGCGCCGCCGTCCGGATCCTTCGCGTGATGTTTCAACGCCTTGACGGTGACGACGAGGACGACGGCGTCCGGGCGCAGGTTGCCGAGCCGGCAGACGATGTCGAAGAACTTCTCCATGCCCATGTCGGAGCCGAAGCCGCTTTCGGTGACGACGTAGTCCGCGAGCTTCAGGGCGACCCGGTCGGCCACGACGGAGTTGTTCCCGTGGGCGATGTTCGCGAACGGCCCGCAGTGGACGAACGCGGGCTGCCCTTCGAGCGTTTGCACGAGGTTCGGCTTGATCGTCTCCTTCAGGAGCACCGCCATCGAGCCGGCGGCCCGCATCTGCTCGGCGGTGACGGGCTCTCCGTCGTAGGTGTGACCCACAGTGATCCCGCCGAGGCGACGGCGCAGGTCCTGCAGGTCCGACGCGACGGCGGCGATCGCCATCACCTCGGATGCCGCCGTGATGTCGAAGCCGGTCTGCCGCGGGTAACCGTTCGCCTTGCCGCCCAGGCCGATCGCCACGTCGCGCAGCGCGCGGTCGTTGATGTCGATGCAGCGGCGCCAGCTGATCGAGAGCGGATCGAGGTTCAGTTTGTTGCCGTGCAGGATGTGCGCATCGATCATCGCGGCGAGCAGATTGTTCGCCGCGCCGATCGCGTGGATGTCACCGGTGAAGTGCAGGTTCAGGTCCTCCATCGGGACGACCTGCGCGTAGCCGCCGCCCGCAGCGCCGCCTTTGATGCCGAAGACAGGCCCGAGCGACGCTTCCCGCAGGCAGAGGGCGACCTGACGACCGATGTGCCCGAGACCTTGCGTGAGCGAGACCGACGTCGTCGTCTTGCCTTCGCCGGCCTTGGTCGGCGTGATCGCAGCGACGTCGATCAGCTTGCCGTCTGCCTTCGCCGCGAGGCGATCCAACACGCCGAGATCGATCTTCGCCTTGTAGCGGCCGTACGACTCGACCTCGGCGGGCTCGAGTCCGGCTGCCGCGGCGATCTCGGTGATTGGTCTGAGCTGCGCCTGCTGCGCGATCTCCAGCGACGAGGGCATCGTCGTCTCCAAGTCCGTCCGTCCTTTCGTCGTCTGATCGACGCGGAGGATACGAGTAATATATCTCCGTGGCTAGGGCTGGGACAACTCGCCCTCTGAGCCCGCCGTCCGGTGAGGCGGTCTCGCTCGCGGAGCAGGCCTTCTACGCGATTCGCGAGCTGATCGTCACCCTTGAGCTCCCTCCCGGCGCGGTGGTGAACGAGCGTGAGCTGACAGAGCAATTGACGATCGGGCGGACGCCGGTGCGCGAGGCGCTCCGCCGGCTCGCACAAGAAAAGCTCGTCGAGGTCTATCCGCGGCGGGGCATCTTCGTCACCACGATCGACGTGCGCGACCTCGCGAGGTTGTGCGAGGTGCGCGCCGTCCTCGAGCCCGAGGCCGCCCGGCTCGCGGCAGAACGGGCGACTCAACTGGATCTGGATCAGCTGGGCGACCTTCTGAACGAGCTGAGCGTTCAGAGAAGACGCGACGACAAGGCGCTGATCGACCTCGACCAGCGGATCCACCGCACGATCTACCGCTGCACGCACAACCACTTCCTCGAGGCGACACTCGACGAGTACTACGCGCTGGCGCTGCGCATCTGGATGCTCGCACTCGAGGAAACCGGGGAACTCCAGGCGGCGGTGCTGGAGCACCGCTTGCTCCTGGAGGCGGTGTCACTCGGCAAGGCCGAGCTCGCGGCGCAGATCATGCGAGACCACGTCCAACACTTCGAGGCTGCGATGCGGCGTGTGCTCCTCGCCCGCTGACAGTGATATATCAGCGGTATGACTGAGATATCCTCGCTGCCGACCAGCGCGCGCGCCGTCGTGATCGGAGCCGGCATCGTCGGCTCGAGCGTCGCCTACCACCTCGCTGAGCTCGGTTGGACCGGGGTCGTCCTGCTCGACAAGGGCCCCCTCCCGAACCCGGGGGGGTCGACCGGTCATGCGTCCAACTTCATCTTCCCCGTCGACCACTCGAAGGAGATGACCCAGCTGACGCTCGACAGCGTCCGGCAGTACGAGGAGCTGGGCGTCTTCACCGAAAGCGGCGGCATCGAGGTCGCTCGGACCGAGGAGCGCATGGAGGAGCTGCGCCGGCGGGTCGCCTCGGCGAAGGCCTGGGGGATCGAGGACACGCGGATCATCACGCCGGCCGAGGTCAAGGAGCTCGTGCCTTTCGTCGAGACGTCCGTGATCCTCGGCGGCTTTTACACGCCCTCCGTCGGCATCGTCGACTCCTTGCGTGCCGGCACGATCATGCGCGAGCGCGCACAGGAAAAGGGCGCGCTCGGTGTGTTCGCGAACACCGAGGTGCTCGGCATCGACGTCGAGAACGGCCACGTCACGGGCATCAGGAGCTCGCGCGGCGACATCGTGACCGGGGTGATCGTCGTCTGCTGCGGCGTCTGGAGCCCGAAGATCGCGCGCATGGCGGGCGCGTCGATTCCGCTGACGCCCGCGGTGCATCAGATGATCGACGTCGGCCCTGTGCCGCACTTCAAGGACACGAAGGGCGTGATCGAGTTCCCGATCGTGCGCGACATGGACACGAACATGTACGAGCGCCAGGACGGGAGCGGCCTCGAGATCGGCTCGTACGCCCACCGCCCGATCCTCCACGACCCGGAGGAGATTCCGTCGAACGAGGAGGCGGCGCTGTCGCCGACGGAGTTCCCGTTCACGGAGAAGGACTTCCAGCAGCAGATGGAGGACGCGCTCGAGTTGATCCCCGACGTGCTGAACGACGAGTCGGTCGGGATCAAGTACGCGATCAACGGCATCCTCTCCCTGACGCCCGACGGGTTGCCGTTGCTCGGTGAGACGCCCGAGGTCAAGGGCCTCTGGGCCGCTTCCGCCGTGTGGGTGAAGGAAGGGCCGGGCGTCGGGAAGGCGGTCGCGGAGTGGATGACGCACGGCGAGTCGGAGATCGACCTTCAGTCGTCGGACATTGCGCGCTTCTACGAGCATCAGCGCTCGAAGCAGCACGTCAAGGCGCGCGCAGCCGAGGGCTTCAACAAGACGTACGGCATCGTCCACCCTTCCGAGCAGTGGGAGTCGAACCGGAGAGTCCGGCTCTCGCCGTACTTCACGCGCGAGCAGGCGCTCGGCGCCGTTTTCTTCGAGGCCGCGGGCTGGGAGCGACCCCAGTGGTACGAGTCGAACGCACCGCTGCTCGACGAGTACGGCGACCGGATCACGCACCGCGAGGCCGAATGGGATTCGCGTTGGTGGTCGCCGATCATCAACGCCGAGCACCTCGCGATGCGCGACCGCGCCGCGATGTTCGACCTGACGGCGTTCTCCATCTTCGACGTGACCGGCCCCGGCGCCCTCGAGACCGTGCAGAAGGTTTCGATGCGCCAGATGGACGTCGCGACCGGCAAGGTCGTCTACACGCCTGTCCTGTCGCCGAGTGGCACGTTCAAGAGCGACCTCACGGTGATGAGGCTCGGCGACGAGCGCTTTCGCGTCGTCACCGGCGGCGCGCACGGGATGGCGGACCTGAAGTGGTACGCCGACCGCCTGCCGGACGACGGCAGCGCGCAGATCACCGACCTCACCTCGGCGTGGACGACGCTCGGTCTCTGGGGCCCGCGGGCGCGTGACATCCTCGCGAGCCTCACCTCGGACGATGTGTCGCACGAGGCCTTTCCCTTTGCAAGCTGCCGGACGATCGAGCTCGACTCGTTGCGTGTGCTCGCGTCACGCATCTCCTACGTCGGCGAGCTCGGCTGGGAGCTCTACGTGCCGCTCGAACAAGGGGCGAAGCTGTGGGATCTCGTGCGGGAAGCCGGCGAGCCGCACGGGGTCGTGCCTGCCGGCATCGGTGTCTACGGCACGACCGGACGGCTCGAGAAGTGCTACCGCGCATTCGGCTTCGAGCTCGACGCGGACTACGACGTCGTCGAGGCCGGAATGGCGTGGGGAAAGGTGAAATCGCCCGGCTTCGTCGGCAAGGAAGCGCATGTGCGCCACCGTGAGACGGAGCCGACGGCGGTCCTGTGCACGCTGACCGTCGACGACCACACGTCATCGAGCGGCGTGAAGCGCTACATGCTCGGACGGGAGCCGGTGCTCTCGAAGCAGGGCGAGCCGCTCGTCGACGGCGAGGGACGCCGCTCGTATGTGACGAGCGCGGGCGCGGGACCGTCGATCGGCAAGCACATCCTGCTCTCGTACCTGCCGCCCGAGAGGGCGAACGCCGGTGAGGAGCTGCTCGTCGAGTACATGGGCGAGCAGTATCCGGTCACGGTGGCGACGAACGACTCGACGCCGGTCTTCGATCCCGAGAACTCGAGGATCAAGGCATGAGCTCGCTCACGTTCCTGGGGCGGCCAGGGACGTGAGGATCCTTTGCGCGGTCAAGAGGGTTCCGATCACGGGCGGCAAGATGGTGCTGACCGACGACGCGCAGGCGATCCAGACGCGGCATCTCGGCTTCACGATCTCGCCGCACGAGGAGTGCGGCGTCGAGGAGGCCGTGCGCATCGTGGAAGCGCAAGGAGGCGAGGTCGTGGTGTTGGCGCTCGGTCCGGCAGAGGCGGAGGAGCAGCTGCGCGAGTGCATGGCGCTCGGCGCCGACCGCGCGATCCATCTGCTGAGCGACGAGGAGTGGGACGCGCAGGCAACCGCCGGCGCGATCGTCGAGACGATCGAGGGAGAGGAGCCCTTCGACCTGATCGTTTTCGGGAACGAATCGGCGGACACCGGCAACTACCAGGTGGGCATCCGCGTGGCGTATGCGCTCGGCCTGCCTGTCGTGACCGGACTGAAGGGCCTGACCGTCGCCGGCGGGCGCGCCCGCTGCGAGCAGGAGGTCGCCGCGGGCCGTGATGTCTACGACGTGGCGCTGCCGGCGGTCGTGACCGTGAAGGAAGGTCTCAACCTGCCGCGCTACCCGTCCGTGCCTGCGAAGTTGCGCGCGAACCGCAAGCCGGTCGACGCGAAGCCGGTCGAGCCGTCTGCAGCGCGGCTGCAGAAGATCCGGCTCGTCGTGCCAGAAGGGCAGGGCAAGCAGGCGGAGGTGCTCGGTCACGGCCCGGACGCGGCGGCCGCGATCGTCGAGGTGATGCAGAAGCTGGGTGTCCTATGAGCGTCCTGGTCTTGCTCGAGCCGGACGACGAGCTCTCGCTGCAGGCGGTCACGCTGGCGCGCTCGCTGGGCGGAGAGGTTCACGGCTTCTCGGTCGCTGCACTGGCTGCACCGGTCGACGTGTTGCACGTCGCCGCGATCGACGGTTCCTACGCGCCGGTCGCCTGGGCCGCTGCGGTGGTTCAGCTCGTCGAGGAGCTCTCTCCTGCAGCGGTCGTCGCCCCCGGTTCGGATCGCGGGAACGAGGTGCTCGCGCACGCGGCCGCGCGCCTCGACCTGCCGATGGCCGCCAACGTGACCGAGCTGCGTGGCGATCAGGTGACCCGGCAGCGGTGGGGAGGGTCGCTGCTCGAGGCGGCACGGATTCACTCCGACCTGAAGCTCGTGAGCGCAGCTCCCTTCGCCTTCGAAGCTTGTGTCGACTCAACACAAGCCCGGGTGGAGACGTTCGTGCCGGCGCTGACCGGTGCGGACACCGCGGTGCGCGTCGTCGAAACCGTCAGCACGAGCACCGGCGGCATCTCGCTCGCCGACGCGAAGGTCGTCGTCTCCGGCGGTCGCGGCGTCGGCTCGAGCGAGGGCTTCGCGATCCTGGAGGAGCTCGCCGCGCTGCTCGGAGGAGCCGTCGGTTGCTCGCGCGTCGTCACGAGTGCCGGCTGGCGCCCGCACACAGATCAGGTCGGGCAGACCGGGACGAAGGTCTCGCCCGACCTCTACATCGCGTGCGGGATCAGCGGCGCGACGCAGCACATCGCCGGGTGCAAGGGAGCGAAGAAGCTCCTGGCGATCAACAACGATCCCGAGTCGACGATCTTCACGCATGCCGACTACGCCGTGATCGGGAACCTGCACGAGATCGTCCCGGCGATCTCGGCCGAGCTGCGGAAGGTGCGAGGGTCATAGCGACGCTCGCCGGCGCGGTCGCTCTCGCGGCGCTCCTTGGCGTCGCGGGTGCGCTCTTCGGCCGGCGCGCGCTCTTTCTCGCGCGGCTTGTACGCGCGGCGAAGCCGCTCGACCGCACCGACGATGTTGCGGGGCGCGTCCGTAACGAGGCGCTGATCGTCCTCGGGCAGAAGAAGCTCTTCCAGCGGTTGCTGCCCGGTGTCATGCACGCCGCGATCTTCTGGGGCTTCCTCGTCCTCTTCCCGACGATCGTGATGGCGATGGTCGGCGCGATCGACCGCGACTGGGCGATTCCGTGGCTCGGTGCGCAAGGGTGGTTCATGGCGCTCGTCGACTCGTTCGTGCTCTCGGTGCTCGGCGGGGTCGTGACGGCCGTCTGGATCCGCAAGGTCCTGCGGCCGGCGCGCTTCAAGGGCTCGCACCGCGGAGAGGCGGACGTCATTCTGGGGATGATCGCGCTCGTCGTCGTGACGCTCCTCGGCTGGCATGCAGCACGCATCGCCGCCGGCCTGAACGAGTGGCCCGCGCCCGCGTCGTTCCTCTCGAACTGGGTCTCGGGCGCGATTCCCGCCCCTCGGTTCAGCGAGCGCTTCTTCGTCTGGGCGCATGTGGTCGTGATCCTCACGTTCCTCGCATACCTGCCGTACTCGAAGCACCTGCACATCGCGACGGCGGCGTTCAACGTCTACTTCTCGCGCACCCGGCGCCGCGGGCGGCTCGAGCCGCTGCGCTTCGACGTGCCCGACGAGGAGATGCGCTTCGGCGCCGGAACGATCGGCGAGCTGACGTGGAAGGAGATGGTCGACTCGTTTTCGTGCACCGAGTGCGGCCGCTGCCAGGACGTCTGTCCCGCCTACGCGACCGGGAAGCTGCTGTCGCCGAAGCTTCTGATCATGGGCATCCGCGATCAGGTGTTCGCCGAAGGGTCGAACCTGCTCACAGGCGGCGAGCTCAAGCCGATCATCGGCAACGGCGTCCACGAGGAGATGGTGTGGGACTGCGTGACCTGCGGGGCGTGCGTGCACGAGTGCCCCGTCTCGATCGAGCACGTCGACCACATCGTCGACCTGCGT
>Ga0105854_1001212_pt1 | contig 10729 bp, 12 predicted proteins | sample OrgsoiDNA_201058_FD_89679 | JGI IMG/M metagenome (GOLD analysis project Ga0105854, IMG submission 89679) | Permafrost soil microbial communities from the Arctic, to analyse light accelerated degradation of dissolved organic matter (DOM) -... | ecosystem: Environmental > Terrestrial > Soil >... | reverse complement strand
TGTTTGATGTCTGTTTGAACACTACTTACACTTTCTTTCAAAAAATCACTCAAGTTTTCAGCCGCTTCGCCGTTATGCTAGCCATGTAGCACTTTTCCGTAACTTACCTGGAGAGGCTCATGACTCCCAACGACGTTCTCGCGATGTATGAAAATATTGCCGGACTGACTAATCAAATGGTCTCCGCCGCGCGTTCGAGCGACTGGGATGGTTTAAGTATCCTGGAAAAACAGTGCTCTCAAGAAACGCAATCTATCGAGCATGGTGACGTTGCGCCACTGTCTGCCGCAGCGCGCAAGCGCAAGATTGACTTGCTGAAACAAATACTGGCGAATGACAGGGTCATACGCGATATCACGGAAACACCGCTGACGCTGGTAGCCAGCCCTGCGGCCACCCGGCCAAACTGACCGATACAAAAAAAGCGCCATGGGCGCTTTTTTTACATCTTGAACCACCAGCGAGCAAATGAGTCACCGCGAAAATGGCGATGGCTCCGGTTCCGCTGGCGCCGCTTCAGCCTCGCCCTCCTCCACCGTTTCCGTCAAGACAGGCACTGGCGCGCGGCGAAATGGTTTGCGCAGCAAAACCCAGTATTTCGATGGCGGCCGGTCGCCGCCTTTTTCCCTGCGCTTGCGCCAGACATACACGATCACCGCCGTCAGCAGCAAAAAGAGCAGGATTCCGAGTCCCAGCCACCACAGGCCGCCGCCGGACGGTTTTTTTTCCTTCACGGCTGGGGCTGCATGCAGGGGCTTGGGCTTGGCGTGCGGCGCTTCGGCGGCGGCTGGCGCGGCGGCAACAGCAGGAGCGACAGCAGGCACGGCCAGCGCCTTTTGCAAAGCGCCAACCTTGCCTTCCAACTCACCCAATTTGTCATTCAAGGCGGCATTCTGTTGATTGAGCGCTACACAAGTGGCATCGGGTGCGGCAACGGCTTGCGGCGCGCAGGATGCCGCCGCCGGGATGGTCCGGCGCAGCGGCGGCCGCATCAAAGGTACGGCAGGAGGCACGAACACGGCCGGTGGGCGCACCATGCCTTCGGCGCGGGCGCGGGCTGCCAGTGCGGCCGCATCGGGGGGCGGCGCAAGGGGCTTGGCCGGCAGAGCAGGTAATACGGCAAGAGGCACTGGCGCAGGAACAGGCGCGGCCGGCGCCGGTGTCAGCCAGACCGTTGCCAGGCGAACATTGGCGCCGCTACCGCTGCCCAGCACAAAATACAGGTGTACATGGCCCGCCGTGATTGCCTGTTGCGTACTCACGTGGACATAGCGCCGGCCGTCGCGCACCGCCTGACTGATGGCCAGCCCTTGCAGTGCTGGATCCATCGTGATGCCGCCGCCCTGGTACACATCGATTGACGCCAGGCGCACGGCCACGCCACTGGCCTCGTCTGGCGCCAGCGCCGTCAGTTCGATATCGGCTGACAGCGGCTGGCCCACGTGCGAGAGCGCGCTGATATCACCGAGTTCGGCCGCAAAAGCGCCGGGCATGGCCACGCTGGCGGCGGCACAGGCGATCAGGATCCGACGGGAAAATACACTGCTCTGCATGGATGAATCGCTTTGACAACAGGGAAAATGGGGTACCTCCCTTATTAACGGCAGGAAATACACAAAATAAAGGCTGAGCAGTACAGTATGGCCACGCCCTGTGCGATTTTGTCGTCTGGAGTACACTCGAAGGACCAAAATCGATGAAAGGGATGCCATGAGTAGCAGAATCGAACGCGACAGTTTCGGCCCGATCGACGTACCCGCCGGTCAGTTGTGGGGAGCGCAGACCCAGCGCTCGCTGGAGCACTTCCACATTTCCACGGAAAAGATGCCGCCTGAATTGATCGCCGCCCTGGCTACCGTCAAACGCGCGGCCGCCCACGTCAACCTGGACCTGGGTTTATTAAGCGGCAAGAAAGCCGTCGCCATCACGCAAGCGGCCGATGAGGTGCTGGCCGGCAAACACCACGGCGAATTTCCGCTGGCCGTCTGGCAGACGGGCTCGGGCACGCAAAGCAATATGAACATGAATGAAGTGCTGGCCAACCGGGGTTCCGAGCTGATGGGTGGCTTGCGCGGCGCCGAGCGCCTGCTGCATCCGAATGACGACGTGAACCTGGGGCAATCCTCGAACGATATCTTCCCGACGGCCATCCATGTGGCTGCCGCGCTGGCCGTCGCCAACACCGTCTTGCCCGCCCTGCGCCAGTTGCGGACCACCCTCGATGCCAAGGCCACGCAGTTTGCCGATATCGTCAAGATCGGCCGCACCCACTTGCAAGACGCCACGCCGCTGACCCTGGGCCAGGAATTTTCCGGCTACGTGGCGCAGCTGGACTTTGCCGAACATATCATCACGGCATCATTGCCACCGCTGCTGCAACTGGCCGCCGGCGGCACGGCTGTGGGCACGGGCTTGAATGCCCATGCCGAATTTGCCGACCGCATCGCCACCGAACTGGCGCGCCTGACAGGCCAGCCATTTGCCAGCGCCAGCAACAAGTTTGCCGCCCTGGCCGCCCACGATGCGCTGGTCGCCTCGCATGGCGCACTGAAAACCCTGGCAACGGCCCTGATGAAGATCGCCAACGACGTACGCTGGATGGCGTCCGGCCCACGTTCCGGCCTTGGCGAAATCACGATCCCTGAAAACGAACCGGGCAGCTCCATCATGCCGGGCAAGGTCAACCCGACACAGTGCGAAGCGCTGACCATGCTGTGCTGCCAGGTTTTCGGCAACGATGTGGCCATCACGGTGGGCGGAGCGTCGGGCAATTTCGAGCTCAATGTCTTCAAGCCCTTGATTGCGCACAATTTCCTGCAGAGCGCCCGCCTGCTGGGCGATGGCATGCGCAGCTTTGACGAGCATTGCGCACACGGCATCGAAGCAAACCGCGAGCGCATCGCCGAGCTGATGGAGCGCTCCCTGATGCTGGTCACGGCACTGGCGCCGCATATCGGCTATGACAAGGCGGCGCAAATCGCCAAGCAGGCGCAGCATGAAGGCACGACCCTGAAAGAGGCGGCATTGGGACTGGGCTTTGTAACAGAGGAGCAATTTGCAACGTGGATCGTGCCACTGGAGATGACGCGCCCCAACAAAAGCTGAAGCCCTGCCTGCATCCCGGACAGCTTGATGTAAACTAGGCGTAACAGATTGGTAGACGTCGTCATCCAGTGCTAAAAACACATTATTGCAATAAGGGATACAATGCAAAAAGTAAGCTTTGATTTAACCTCCGAGTTCGTCGAGCTGAACCAGCTGCTCAAGCTGGTCGGCTTGTGTGACAGCGGTGGCGCAGGCAAGGTCATGGTCGACAGCGGCGTGGTGAAGGTCGACGGCAAGAAGGAATTGCGCAAGACAGCCAAGATTCGCGCAGGCCAGGTGGTCAGCGTGGCCGACGTCCGCATCACCGTCGTCGGCTGACGATGGGAGCCTGGGGCGCGGCCGCGCTCCAGGGCAAGCACCGCAGCTGAGTGCATGGCTCTATAGACTGTTTCATATATTCATCGATATGCGGAAGGGGGAAGCCATGGACCATCCCGAGCACGGCACACACGATCAGGAACGCCTGATCGCTGATTTGCGGCAAGTCATAGAGAATGCGGAAGAATTGCTCCGCAACACAGATAAATACACGAGCAGCCTGTATCAAAGCGCCCGCGCCAGGCTGGAAGTCGCGCTGGTAGCTGCCATGGCTGAGCTGAGCCGCTTCGAAGAAGAACAGCTGGCGCGCATGATGGCGGCCACTGAAGCGGCCAACGCACTATGCCACGATCAGACGGGCGAAGCACGCCTGTTGCGCGCCTTTAGTCAACCTTGACAGTGTTTTAGCGCATTTCCGTCAACACGGCATGCTCCAGCCAGCAACGTAGCTGGGCGCCCAGGTGGAAGTCTTCATCGAGTTCAAACGCTGCATCGAGTGCGGCGCCAAAAGCTAGCCCCTGCTGCAGCAAGGCAAGCGCCGCGTGGCCCGCCGCATCGAGTGCCACCGCCTGCGCCTTCCACTGTGGCCGGCACACCAGCACATAAGTATCGCCAGCCAATTCCCCGGGAAATACACCCTTGCTGTCACCCTCCTGATGTGCTTGCCACAAGGCCAGCACTTGCCATGGCGAAGCGATCAGGGAGCATGCAGGATGCACGGCAAAGCGGCTCGTTTCGAGCTGGTCGGGCGTCAATGACGCCAGGCTGCTGGCCGGCAAACCGGCCGCATCGGGTGCGTAATGAGCCAGGTGCAAGGCCCATTCCAGGCGCGCCATATCAGGTAGATACGGCAATTCGGCCGCAGGCGGAAAGTCGTCGAGGAAGGTCGCAAAATGGCTGCCGAACCGGTTCAGGTCAGGATCTTGCGAAGGGTAAACATTGCCATAGGCGCGCGCCAGACCGCTAAAAAATTCCTCGCCCACCAGCGCCAGCACGACAGGATAAGCATGGCCCAGGGTACGTCGCCAGGTGGCGCCCAGGTTGCCGCGGTACAAGGCCAGACGCTCGGGGCTCGATGAACCTGTAAATTGCTGCAAGGCGGCATCGTTGTATGCCATATCGAATAGCGCGGCGGCAAATGCTTGCTGGCCTGCCTCCAGCGCAGGGTCCGGCAGCGCTGGCGTCATCGAACCACTGGAAACTTGCCATGGCACAGGCGGCCGCTGCGGCGCCATCATGCGGCGCGCCTTGTCCGCCTCATCCAGCAACACTTGCAATGCGGGCACATCCGTATCCCATTCGATCAGGGTCGCTACCCGGCCAAAGCGCTGCAAGGCAGCTTCGTACAAGGCCCAGACAGGTTCAGCAACACGCGCGCCGTGATGGTCGATCACGGCCTGTGGCGTGACCAGGTGGCCGGCAAGGTGAAATTCGCCCACGCTGCCCGGCGCGATGGCTTGCATGGCAGCCAGCGCATCTTCGCCGTGGTTGCATTGGTTTACATACAGATTGTTGATGTCGAGCAGCAAGCCACAGCCGCTGCGGCGGGCCAGTTCAGCCAGGAATTGCGCTTCGCTCATGGTGTCGCCATGAAAACGCAGATAAGTGGAGACATTCTCCAGCAAGATCGGCCTTTTCAAGGCATCTTGCACCTGCCCGACCCGCGCGCACAGCAAGTCCAGCGCCACGCTATCGAGGCGCAAAGGCAGCAAATCATTGAATTGATGCTGTGCTACGGCGCCCCAGCACAGGTGTTCCGACACCAGCGCCGGTTCGATCTGCTCTACCAGTTGGCGCACGCGCTCCAGATGCTGCTCGGAAAACCCCTGCGCCGAGCCCAACCCCAGGCCCACGCCATGCAGACTGAGCGCATAGTCGGCACGCAAGGTGGACAACACTTGCCAATCCCAGCCGGAACGGGCCAGATAGTTTTCCGTGTGCACTTCCAGCCAGTCCACAGCGGGCCGGGCTGCCAGGAAGTCGCGGTAATGGCTGGCGCGCAAGCCAACGCCCACGCCAGCGAGCGCATGGGTGGGCAAGGGCGTGCGTGCAGCGGCGATGATTACTGGGCCTTTTTAGCAGCCTTGGCCGGCTTCAGGGAACCGCCAGCCTGGGTGCACGTGCCCTTGGCAACATAGGCCCATTCGCCAGGCAAGTTATCTTGTGTCGCCTGCCCGGCGCAGGAATGGGCGCCGTCGGCCGAGGCACAGTCATTCAGTCCCGCTTTGGCGACGCCGTAGCATTTTTCCTTGTCGCCAGTAGTGGCGGGCGCATCGTGCGCCGCTGCGCTGACAGTGCTGGCGGCGCACAGGCCTGCGAGAGCAGCGGCGACGAAAGCTTGACGTTTGTTCATGGTGATCCTCGTGCAAATGGTAAGTGATGAGTTCAGGAGCTTGCGCCGCGGCACTGCCCTGCAACTGGCGGCACAGTGATTCTACTGAATTGGCGACACTATGGCGAACATTCCGTTTTTATGGCCAAAGGAAGAGCAGGTAAAAAAAACAAAAAGCCCACGCGCCACCGTTAATAACGGTGGTGTGGGCAGCTTGAATCTCGTCAGGCGCTGGAAAGCCGCGCCTGATGACGCGCTCAGGCGGTCGTGTTGATACGGTTACCCAGGTGAGCAGGCAGGTTTGGCGCCGCAGGCACAGGTGGCAAAGCGGCCAGCAAGGCGGTCGCCGTTGAGCTCTGCACTTCCTGCGCTTTTTTCAATACGGACAAGCCGACAGCTTGCCGCGTCCCTGTCTCCGCCATCGTGGTTGACAGTTGAGCAATTCTTCCAACGTCCATAGCGTTCTCCAGTGAAGGTCTACCCCTGTTAACGGGTGCTGCTGGCAATACTTTAGTCTTATTTTGCCAGCCTGTCTTTATGCCACTGCAGCAGCCAGGCCAGCACATCTTCGCAGGCATTCAAGTCCAGCCAGACCAGGCCCTCGCGCAAGCCGTCTGGCGCAGGGCTGTCCGACGCTACGGCGATTACATGCAAATCATGTGGATACAGCGGCATTTGCCCTACTTCGACACGAAATACTTCCAGCTTCGGGATGGGATCTTGCTTGAAGCCTTCCACCAGGGTCAGGTCCGCCGGCCCCATGCGGGCCAACTGCTGGGCCAGGGTCGGCTCGGGCGCACCACGCAGTTCATGTACGATGGCATAACGATATGGCGAAGCCACCAGTACCTCGGCCGCGCCAGCCAGGCGCAAACGGGCGCTATCCTTCTGTGGCGGCTCCAGTGACAGGTCATGGTGGCTGTGCTTGACCAGGTTGACGCGCAAGCCGCGCGCCGCCAGCTGCTGCACCACATATTCCAGCAACGTGGTCTTGCCGCTGCCGGAACGGCCTATCACGCCCAGTACCGGATGAGCGGGCATGGATATTTGCATTATTGTCGTCCTCTTTGCTCAGTGACTGTTGCGTATTATACGCAGCCCACCTGGCGCTCTACCTCATCCTTGCCCCTCCCCGTCTGCAGCAGCCAGCATGCCCAAAGACGCCGGCGCCCTCTCATCAAGCAGCCCTTTCCTTTTACGCCGCCGGCCCAGCGACTGCGGCGTACTCTTGCCGCCGCTATTACCACTTCTTGCGCTTTTGCCATTGGCCGCCAGCGCATTCCTGGCGCCCCGGGCCAATTGCCGGTGGGCCGCGATCGCCCCCGCCTCGGCATCGGACATGGCAGGCGCGGACGATGCAGCCACGCTCACGGGTGCAAAATCGGCGGCGCGCAAATCAGCCTCCCAGACAGCGCGCTGCGCCTGAACACTGTCGGGCACGACAGGCGCTGGCCGTGGCTGCGCCAGCAGCAATGCCGCCTCCAGGCTGCCGGCCGCCGCCACGCGCGCGCCCATGGCAGGCAAAGCGCCGCCATCGCCGTGGCAAAAACGCTGCAAGATGGTTTTGATGATGGAGGTATGGTCCAGCACCTCGTGACAGACGCTGGCGGGAGCCACCAGTGGCGACACCAGCAGGGCCGGCACGCGCACACCGTACTGGCGAAAGGCAGGATCATCATCCTCGGCTGCACCAGGAACCACGTGATCGAACAGGCCGCCGTGTTCGTCGTAGCAAATGATGAGCAGCGTGCGCGGCCAGCCCGCCCCCTGAGACAGCGCCTGGTACACCTGCGCCACCAGCGCCTGGCCGGCGCGGATATCGGCTGGCGGATGGTCGTCATTGGCAAAGAAATGGGGATCGATCCAGCTAACCGAGGGCAAGGCGCCCGCCAGCGCATCACCGATAAAACCGTAGCGGCGCTGGCGCGAACCGAATGGCTCATAACATTCGGATGAGCGGTAATGGTCGTCCGTCAAGGCCAGGCTCCACGGTTTCCAGGCAGAATAAAATTTCCAGCTCACCAGGGAACGTTCCAGCTGGCGTACAAACGATTTGTTGCCATACAGCGGTACACGCCGGCTATCCTTGCTGCCAGCCGCCCTGCCGCTAAGCGCATACAGGCGGTTCGGCCAGGTTGCGCCCGGCACTGAGCTGTACCAGCGGTCACAGACGCAGAATTGCTGTGCCAGGAAGTCGTACGTGGGCAAATCGGCAGCGTTGTAATAGCCCATCACCAAACCGGGGTCAGGGTCGCCCGGATGGGTTTGCGCGTAATCGTCGACAAACCCGCCATTCCTGTTTTGCAGCTGCACCGCCACCGAGGCGCCCGTATGCGATGGGTCTTGCTCAGGGCCAAATGCCGTGCGCTGCAAATGATGGATGGGATAACTCACGCCGGCATGCGTGTTGGCGTGTCCGACGCGCAAGCCATCAATATCGCTACGCCCGCCCTCCAGGCTCAAATAGCCCAGCATATGGTCAAAGGAACGGTTTTCCATCATCAGCACGACGATATGGTCGATCTGCGCCAGATTGCTCGCCATTATTGAACTCCCAAGCCCAGAACTTCCGGCCTGCCTGCGCCCGAGGCGCACAGCGGCGCCAACAGAAGTTCGACCCAGGCTCGGCTGCCGGGTTCCCCTGGCCTTAGCCTGGCTTGATATGCAACAACGTCCGGCCTGGCATCAGTACGGCATCTTGTAACGATAGCCCTTGAAGTTGAAGATGGCTGCCTTCGGCTGCAGTTTTTCCAGCACCAGTCCAGGCGCCAGCTCCTCGCCTTCATGGCGTAGCACCTTGTCGATCAGCAGCAGACGATCTTCCGGATTCTTCGAGTAAATATAACCGCCCAGGACTATCGGTGGAATTTGCTGCCGTATCGGTTCGGGCAAGTCGCGCAAGCCGGGTATCACTTCTTCCGCTGGCACGCTGGCTGGCGCCGCCGCTTCAACCCTGGCGACGGGCTGGGGTTGCGGTTTGGATTCAGGCACGGGCGCCATCTTGACGGGTGCTGGCGCCAATGTTGGCGCTGGCGTTGCCGCCACCGTCGCGGGGGCGGAGGGAGCGGCAGGCAAAGGTAGCGGCACAGGCGCGGCAGCCACCGGGGCTGGCGCAGCAATCTTCTGCTGCCAAGGCTGCCACCACAGCAATGCCGCCAGCACGGCCAGGCTGGCGGCGCCCAGCCCCAGCCACACTGGCAAGCGGCTATTGCCAGCCACGCCGTGCACATGGTGCAAGGGAAACTGGGGCGCGTGGATGGATGGCAACTCGCCCAATTGACGCTCGGCCTGCGATTTTTTCAGTGCTTCCAGAATATACGACATCTTATTTCCCCGCGACCATAGCCGCTGTGGCTGCTGTAGCTGCCGTCGCATCCGACAGGCGCGGCTCTGTATTGTTGTCGCCCAGCTGCATCAGGCGCATGAAAGTCTTCGGTCCCGCCAGGCCATCGGCCTTCAGTTGCTGTTCTTGCTGGAAGCCGCGCAGCAGCTTTTGCATCGCATCGTCCAGCGGCAAGTTGTCGGCCGGCGGTGGCAAGCCATGCAATTGCGCCAGGCGGCGCGCCAGCCAGTCCACATCGGGGCCACGCGCGCCGACGGGCACTTCATCGCGCCAGCCGCGCGGCGCGCGCCAGAACGTGACGAAACTGCCATCGCTACGCTGTGCCAGTTCTGCCAGCGGCAAGGTTTGATGTTTGCCATCGACCAGCACACTGGCTTGCTCGCCATGCACACCTGTCAGCAAAAGCAGTTGCTCCGCGCCGCCATCGCCGGACAAGGTCAGCATGGCCGGCCGGTCCAGCACGCGCAGCTCGGCGATGCCGCCGCGGCTTTGCAGGCAGCGCAAGCCGGCGCGGGCGCCCGCCTGGCAGGCATCGCCCACTGGCAGTTGCTCGCCCCACAAGCTGGCCAGCTGGCGCAAGACGGCGTCGCGGTCGGGCGCAGTCACTTTGGCGGCCGGCGCGACAGCAGGCGCGGGCTTAACCGCAGCCAGCGGCGCAGCCGCATGCAACGGTGCGGAGACTGGCGCGGGCACAAAATGCCAGGCCAGTGCCGCCGTCACCACGGCGCCGGCCAGCACGCCCGCCGCCACTTGCGGCCAGCGCCAGGCCTGCACGGACGATTTACTTCCCTCTTCCGCAAACACTTCCTGCGCCGCCCGGCGCAAGATCTTGCGCGTCACTTGCCGCTGGTTTTCCACATAGGCACCCAGCAATGCACGGTCGCACAGCAAGTTGATGCGGCGCGGCACACCATGGCTCAGGGCATGGATTTGTGCCATCAGGCTGGCAGAGAATGGCTGCTGCGCCGTACTGCCTGCCACTGCCAGCCGGTGGTGGATGTAGCTGGCCGTCTCATCGGCCGACAGGGACCCCAGGTGATAGCGCGCAATCACGCGCTGCGCCAGCTGCTCCAGTTCCGGCCTGGCCAGCATGGCGCGCAATTCAGGCTGGCCGATCAAAATGATTTGCAGCAGCTTGCGCTCGCTCGTTTCCAGATTCGTCAGCAAACGCAACTGCTCCAGCACCGCGGCCGACAGGTTTTGCGCTTCGTCGATGATCAGCACATTGTTCTTGCCCTGTGCATGGCTGGCCAGCAAATGCGTGTTGATCGCGTCGACATAACCTTTCACGCTGGCCACGCCGGGTGCCAGGCTGATTCGGAATTCCTCACAGATCGAGTGCAGCAATTCCTCGACCGACAGCTTGGGATTGAAGATATAGGCCAGCTGGCAATTCTCGGGTATCTGCTCCATGAAACAGCGGCACACGGTAGTCTTGCCAGCGCCGATTTCCCCTGTCAGCAAGACAAAACCACCGCCGCTGCCCACGCCATACAGCAAATGGGCCAGCGCTTCGCGGTGGCGTTCGCTCATGAACAGATAGCGGGGATCGGGGGCGATCGAAAACGGCGATTGTTTGAGCTGAAAATAATGCGTGTACATGAAGACCCTGCAGATGGAGTATCAGGTGG
>Ga0105854_1001211_pt1 | contig 10735 bp, 6 predicted proteins | sample OrgsoiDNA_201058_FD_89679 | JGI IMG/M metagenome (GOLD analysis project Ga0105854, IMG submission 89679) | Permafrost soil microbial communities from the Arctic, to analyse light accelerated degradation of dissolved organic matter (DOM) -... | ecosystem: Environmental > Terrestrial > Soil >... | reverse complement strand
GGACAATTTTTCGGCGCACGATTTCGCGCTGGTTGAACTCATCCGCCCTTCCTTATCGAAGGACAGCTCGATAAGCAGATTGCGGAACGGCTTGGAATTTCGTACACGACGTATGCACTCACGTGGACCGCACATTCCAGAAAATGGGAGTTAGCAATCGCGCTACGCTCATTCGGTTGGCGCGAAAGCTCGATAGCTAAAGATGGGTCTCGCGGATACTAGCACGGGAAACTCAGCTGGCCTGCGCTGTCTTTGATATGAACCGCTCGGCGCCTGTCGTTTCTTTCGGTAGTCGGTGCGAGACCGACTACCACCAAACTTTGCCGCTCAATGAGCCGTCCCATTCGACGCGACAACCGAGAGAGTCTGGCTCCAGCCACCGCCAAGCGACCGATACAACGCAACCGCTGCCAGCGCGTGCTCTCGTTTCGCCTGGTTCAGTGAGTCCGAATCCTGAAGATAGGTCTGTTGCGCCGACAGCACGTCCAAGAAATCCGTTGCACCGCCCTTGTATAACTGGTTCGCCAGCTTCAGTGACTGGTCTGACGCTCCAAGGGCGTGCGTCAGACTTTCTGTGGACTGCGTCGTGCTAACAAGATCGCTCCGGGTGTCCTCCACTTCCTTCAGCGCCTCAAGCATCGTCTGCCGAAGATCTAACTGCGATTCACGCATCTTGCTTTCGCTCTGCTGGATGTTCGCCGTGATTCGGCCGGCGTTGAAGATGGGACTTGTCGCGCTTAACGCCGCACTGAACAGATTATCGGTCAGCGTCGGCAACCCAACATAGGACGCGGCCAACAAGCCGTCGCTAAGATTCAACTGAAATTTCGGGTACCGCTCGGCCCTCGATACACCCACCTCTGCGGCACGCTGCTCGACTTTGGCATAAGCCACGAGCACATCCGGACGGCGCAACAATGCTTCAGACGGCAAAGTCGTCGGCACCGCGCCATCGGGCGTAGGTACGGGGCGAGGCGCCGCCAGCACCAGTTTGTCGACCGATTCGGGCGTGCGGCCCGTATAGACGGCAATCAGGCTGAGCTCGTGCTGAATCGTCGATTGAGCACGCGGGATTCTGGCCTGCAGTTCATCCAGCTGATTTTGCGCCCGCGCGACGTCGAGCTGCGTCGACAATCCGAACTTCAGACGCTCCTGGGTGAGTTGCAAGGCATGCTGCCGAATTCCAAGGTTGTCGTTCAAAATCTGCATTTCTGTTTGCGCCCAGCGCAAATCTACGTAGGCCGATGCTGTATCCGCTGCTAGTGCAAGCCTTATCGCGTCTTCAGCATGCTGCTGCCCGACGAGTTGCGCCCGTGCCGCAAGCAAATCCAGCCGCTCGCCGCCAAACACGTCAGGCGACCAGCTCAACGCAAGCCCTACACCGCCCTCGCGTACATAACCAAGCGGAGGGGGAGCGTTTTGCCGAGTATCTGAACCCTTTGCAGTTGCGTCGAGCTCCGGCATTAAGACAGCACGCTTTTGCGTTGTGATGGCTTGTGCCTGCCTCACCCGCTCGGCTGCTGCTTGAAGGTCAAGATTACCGGTGAGTACTGAGTCGACCAGTTCTGTGAGTACCGGGTCGCCGAACTGCGACCACCAGGTTGTTGCATCGACGGCATCCTGAGGCGCCTCAACGTTCCAGTTTGTCGGCACGACGGTTTTAACCGTATCTGGCAGATTCGCATGCGTGGCTGGCTGAACGGCACATGCGGCCAACGAAAGACTAGCGAGAACTGCTAACAAGTGCTTTTTCATGATTTACCTCAATGTGCATCCGGCGGAGGCGCGGCGTTCGAAATAGGGTTAGAGAACAGAAGGCTGGCTACGGCGACGACAAAACACAGTGACAGTACGAAGAATGTGTCTGAATAGGTCAGCACCAATGCTTCGCGCAAAACCAGTGAATGAAGAGTTGCGAGACCTGACTGCGTTGTGTTCAAGACGTCACCCGCCACCGCAGTCCAATGCGCGGACTGCTCAGATAAGATGGATTCCACCTGTGGGCGGCCGACGGTCACGCTTTCGTTCAGGCGCAAGTAGTGAAAGTTAAGGCGATCGTTCAACATCGTTGCGCTTACCGCAATACCGATCGCACCGCCTAGGTTTCGCATCAGATTAAACAGTCCACTTGCGGACTTCAGGCGTGACTGCGGTAACGAACCGAGCGCCATTGTCACAATCGGGGGCACCGCGAACTGCTGACCGATACCACGCAGTGCCTGTGGCAACAGCAGTTGCTGCCAGCCCCAGTCGTGCGTAAGGGGCACGTACAGATAACAGCCAAGTCCGAAGCAGATTAAGCCAAACACTAGGAGCTTGCGCATGCTGATGTATTTGGTTGCGAACGCATACGCAACCAAGGCGACCAGTTGGAATGCGCCAACCGAAAGCAACGCGATGCCTATTTGTAGCGAACTGAAGCCCCGCACCTGACTGAGAAACTGAGGTGTGAGAAACACCGCCACAAAAATCCCGATTCCGATGATGAATGAAAGGATGCTGCCAATGCCAAAGTTGCGCACGAGGAGTGCTCGCAGATCAATAATCGGATCCTTGGCTGTTAAGGCGTGAACAAGGAACAGGAAGCCACAAATCGCAGAGATCCAGGTACAGGCAATGATGACGTGGTCGCCAAACCAGTTTTTGCGGGGACCTTCTTCGAGTACATATTCAAGGCAGCCAAGGAAACCGGACAACAACAGCATCCCCAGATAGTCGCCCTTTTTCAGCAGGGAGAGATCAGGCTTGTCGATGTGGACATACTTCGGTACCAGCGCGGCGACCAGCACACCGGGCACGACGTTCAAGTAAAACAGCCAATGCCATGACCATTGGTCCGTGATCCAGCCACCGATCACCGGTCCTATGGCGGGGGCAAGCGAGGCAAGCGCGCCGATCGTAGTTGAGGCCACAATGCGTTGCTTGCCTGGGAAAAGCACAAACGCCGTTGTAAATACCGTTGGAATCATTGCGGCGCCCATCGCGCCCTGCAAGCCACGAAACAGTATCATCGAATTAATATCCCAAGCGATGCCGCACAGCATGCTTGTGACGGTGAAGCCGACTGCTGAGGCAACGAATAGCCAACGAGTTGAAAACACCTTCGAAAGCCAGCCAGACATCGGGATCACAAGAATCTCCGTAATCAGGTAAGCGGTCTGCACCCACGACAACTCGTCCTGGCTTGCGGACAACCCGCCACCAATATCCCGCAGTGACGAAGCGACAATCTGAATGTCCAGCGTGGCCATAAAGAATCCCAGACACATAAGCGCGAATGCAAAAACTCGCTGTTGTAGGGGCTGTGACGCAGGGTCGAGTGGTTGAAAGGTTGTCATGATATTGACCTTATTCGCTCAATGGCCGCTGGCGACTTGCGTGCCGTCTGCGAGATGAACGTTGACAGTCGCCGACAGACCGGGGCGTAGCACGTTCTCCATGCCATGCGGCACTTCAAGGCGAATACGTACCGGGACACGCTGAACGATCTTCGTGAAGTTGCCAGTTGCATTCTCTGGAGGCAGAACGCTGAAGGTGGCGCCGGTGGCAGGAGCGAGACTTTCGACGTAACCGTGCAATGGCTGGCTCGACGCGTCGAGTTCAACGTCCGCCTTATCGCCAACGTGCATCTTCTTCAGTTGGTCTTCCTTGAAGTTGGCATCTACCCAGAGATCGGTAGAAGGCACCACGGTCAGTAGCGGAGCACCGATGTTGGCCAGCATCCCGACCCGTGCCGTGCGGTTCCCGATATAACCATCGACAGGCGAACGAATCGTTGTGTATTCGACGTTAAGTTGCGCGACTCGCTGACCCGCCAGGGCCGTGTTGACGCGTGCTTGAGCGTCATTAATCTGCGCCCCCAAAACATCCAGTTGGCGCTTTGCAGCGAGAACGGCTGCATTGCTACTCTGTACAGAAGCCTGAGCCTTGGAGAAATCAGCGTCAGCGCGCTCGACGATCTGATTGGACACTGCATCGTCCTTGACGAGTTCACGATAGCGAGCCTGGTCTTGGCCGCTGCGCGTCAACTCGGCGGATGAGGCACGCACTTCCGCCTCGTGCTGATTAATCACAGCAGCCTGCAGGACCAATTGCGCCTGCAATTCCGCGACAGTAGACCGGGCACTTTCAACCTCTGCTGTCGCCTGGGCAAGCTTCGCGTCATAGTCACGTGCATCAAGGCGAATCAGCACCTGGTTCGCTGTGACGCGCTGGTTGTCCTGTACGAAAATGTCATCTACAAAACCGTTCACTTTTGGAGCCATTACCGTGACGTTGCCGCCGACATAGGCGTCGTCAGTGGATTGCACGAAGCGCAGCACGAAGTACCAGTAGCCAGACGCCGCGACAAGTGCCAGCGCAACCGCACCGTAAGCGAGGCGCATCCACGGAATGCGTCGCGTCTTGGTTGTTTCGGCGGCCGGCTTTGGATTATCAGAAATGGGGGTAGAAGGACTCGACATGTTTTTACCTGTGTATATACACTTTGTTTAATGGGAAACTGGCTTAACTGCGTAGGCCATCGGCCTCATGTTTTGCTAATCTTTCGAAACTTCCCGTGTGAGACGAAACAACTCATCCCTCAGCGCAGCGGCCTGCTGCTGCCCAAACTGACGCTGAAACTCGTCTCGGGCTAGTCGCCAATAGACCATCGCTTCCTCCAGCTTGGCGTGCCCACTCGCCGTCAGCGTCAACTCCAACCGCCGCACGCCATTTCCGTTCGCCTCGTTGGCCACCAGTCCGTTCCGCTGCAAAGGCCTCAACGCTCGCACCAAGGTCGTCCGGTCGATCACCATTGCTTGCGCCAACTCGATCATTGTGAGTTTCGACCCGCGTTTGATCGTTGCAAGGATATTGAACTGGGATGACGTGACATCTGCTTGCGAGAGATATCGCTCATAAAGCTGAGAGATATGTCTGGCGGCTTGCCGAATTGCAAAGCAATCGTCGTTTTCGGGTGAGTTAGTGTGCATGTGCACAGATTAGTGGTGCGCCCCCAAAGTATCAAGCTTGCGTTTACATCTCATTGTTACCGTACCGACAAGAGTCAGTGCGATCATCGACCGGATGCGCCGGTAGTCGCAAAAGTAATTGAACTCAGAAAGAGTAATTTGGTTGCCATCTCCGGTACGCGACGTCCCGCATTACGCGGCACACTCATCGGTGCGCGCCGGCGCGCGCGTAATTAACGTGCGCTGTATGCACTAATGCTATGACCGGGAGCAGTCGCTCTGAGACCGCGAGTAAATTCGAGGTGCTATGAGTATCAGTAGTTGGCGATCAAATCATTTGACCCACCAACCAGCTGATTCTTCACTCGTCTATTGGAGGATGAAGAATCTACTCGAGACGTCTTCGCTGAAACTTGCTGCCTCTCGTGCGCTACCGATCTGAACAACTTCGCAGTTCAAAAAACAGAACCGCCGCATCGTTATGAGCTAAAACCGGATCGCCACGTGTGCGGATCTGCGCGAATTGGTTAAACGATTTCTCCGCTTGCGATCTGAACTGTTTCAACCGCTACTCAGACTCTGATTAATAAGAATGCCATCACGGATGCGTGCATATACTTCTTGTCAAGGCGTGTGCGTTGCAAATATATGTTGCAAAAGGCCATGAGATACGCAACAGAATCGATGCACAGTCCATCCAGGAAGGCTCCGCAGGAATTTCATCACGGCATAATTTGAGCCGATGCCTTTTGCTCTATTTTTTCTAACATGATGTTGCATCCATAGATGAAGATGCAATTTGCATCCTCATCTAGTATTCAATCGCCGACCACGTAATTCTTCTTTCGGAAGGCGCTTCGAAACGCTGGAGTCACAGTCTGTCACGGTCTCACAAGCGACCAACAGAGGTAACGGTCACGTCAACGACGCGTCGAGTCGGCAAGAACCGCGTCGGCTCCCTCAGCGCAAAAGCTGACCAGTTAAACATCGTGACCCTGGATATTCCATGCTAGGCCTTGTCCGCACTGCTCTTCGACTACCGTACACGTTTGTCGTCCTGGCGATCCTGATCCTTATCATCGGGCCGCTTGCGGCTCTGCGTACGCCCACTGACATCTTTCCGGACATTAGGATTCCAGTTATCAGTGTCGTATGGCAGTACACGGGACTGCCACCTGACCAGATGGCCGGCCGGATCATGTCGCCATTTGAACGGGTCTTGACTACGACTGTGAACGATGTTCAACACATCGAGGGAGAGTCTCTCGCCGGCTATGGAATCGTCAAAATATTCTTTCAGCCAGGCGCGGATATTCGAACTGCAAACGCACAAGTCACCGCCGTTTCGCAAGCAATTCTCAAACAATTGCCACCTGCGATCACTCCGCCACTAGTACTTAACTACAACGCGTCGACGGTACCGATCATTCAGCTTGCGCTGTCTGGCAAGGGCTTGACTGAGCAGAACCTTGGTGACCTGGGTCAGTTTGCTTTGCGGCCGAAGCTCACCTCTGTGGCGGGTGCATCCATTCCCTATCCGTACGGCGGCAAAACACGACAAATCCAGATTAACCTCAAGCCGGCGGCGCTGCAGGCACGCGGTCTGTCGGCGCAGGACGTTTCTAACGCGCTAGCGGCGCAAAATCTAATCACGCCGATCGGTACCGAGAAAATCGGGAACTACGAGTACACGCTCCAACTAAATGATGCGCCCTCGACCATTGCGGCTTTCGCCGCTCTGCCTGTAAAGGCCGCCAACGGTACAACGGTGTATATGCGTGACATCGCAGACGTCACCGACGGAAGTCCACCACAAACGAACATCGTTCACGTTAATGGCTCTCGCTCCGTGCTGTTGACCGTCTTGAAGAACGGCTCAGCATCGACCCTCGCCATCATCTCAGGCATCAAGCAACGTGCTGACGACGCAAAGTCATCTCTGCCGCCAAACATCAAGATTGATCCGATTGGCGATCAATCGCTGTTTGTTCGTTCGGCAATCAGCGGCGTAGCAAAAGAAGGCGTAATCGCGGCTGTTTTGACCAGCTTCATGATTCTGCTTTTCCTGGGTAGTTGGCGCTCAACTGTCATCATCGCCACATCGATCCCTCTCGCCATCCTCGGTTCCATCTCAATCCTGTCTGCCTTAGGCGAGAGCCTGAACATCATGACACTTGGGGGTCTAGCGCTCGCGGTGGGCATACTTGTGGACGATGCAACGGTCACCATCGAGAACATAAACTGGCACTTGGAGCAGGGGAAACAGGTCGATGAATCGATCCTTGACGGTGCGGCGCAGATTGTGACGCCAGCTTTCGTCTCCCTCCTATGTATTTGCATCGTGTTCGTCCCGATGTTCTTCCTCGACGGCGTAGCTCGCTTTCTGTTTGTTCCTATGGCGGAAGCGGTCATTTTCGCGATGGTCTCTTCTTTCATTCTGTCACGGACTCTTGTCCCGACAATGGCAAAGTACCTCCTGAAGCCCCATGTCCAACATGATGTTGGGAGCGCTGCGCCCTCAAGCAATCCGCTGGTCCGATTTCAGAAAGGGTTCGAACGCGCATTCGAGAGTGTCCGTTCCCGCTATCGGACGATGCTCGAGTTTGCCCTGACGAATCGCAACTGGTTCGTCACTGGTTTTTTTGCGTTCACTCTCGTGTCCTTCGGACTCGTTCCGCTGCTCGGACGTAACTTCTTCCCGGCGGTTGACGCTGGTCAGATCCTTCTCCACGTCCGTGCCCCTGTGGGCATGCGCGTCGAGAAGACCTCGGAAGTCTTTGCTAACGTAGAGACCCAGGTCCGCAATATCATCCCACCGACGGAGCTTGGCACTGTCGTCGATAATATCGGGCTGTCAATCAGCGGCATCAACACTGCCTACAACAACACCGGCACGATCGGGTCCCAGGATGGCGACATCCAGATATCACTCAAGGAAGGGCATCGGCCTACGGACGAATATGTACGAGAAATGCGCGAGAGACTGCCCCGCGAATTTCCCGGTGTCACGTTTTCATTCCCGCCCGCGGACATCATTAGTCAAATTCTTAATTTCGGTGCGCCGGCACCGATCGATTTGCAGGTTCGAGGCAACAACCTCCCTGGGAACTTTAAGTACGCTGACAGATTGCTACATCAGATTCGCCAGATTCCAGGCGTTGTTGACGCTCGAATTCAGCAGTCTCAGGCTAACCCGCAATTCAACATTGATGTTGACCGGACACAGGCACAACTCGTCGGCATTACTGAGCGCGACGTAACCAACACTCTCGTGGTCAACCTCGCCGGCTCCAGCCAAATTTCGCCCACATATTGGCTGAACCCAACAAATGGCGTGTCCTATCCAATTGTTTTGCAGACGCCGCAATACAGTCTAACGTCCCTGCCAGCACTTAAAAATCTTCCACTCACCGGTGGTAACCCTTCCGCGAATCAGCAGATTCTTGGAGGGCTTGCTTCCGTGACCAGAACTGCGAGCAACGAGGTAGTGAATCAGTATGATCTCCAACCGATGGTCGAAATTTTCGCGACCACGCAGGGTCGAGATTTGGGATCGATTGCATCCGACATCAAGAAGGTCGTTGCAGATAACGAAAGCGCTCAGCCTGCCGGGTCGAAGACCATCCTGCTAGGCCAGGTTCAGACAATGAATGACGCATTCAGCGGGCTCCTCTTCGGCCTCGTCGGCGCTGTGGTGCTGATTTACCTGCTCATCGTCGTCAACTTCCAGTCGTGGGCAGACCCGTTCGTCATAGTCACGGCTCTGCCAGCCGCACTAGCCGGCATCGTCTGGACGCTGTTTGCGACGGGGACAACGCTGTCGGTCCCGGCACTGACCGGCGCCATCATGTGCATGGGGGTTGCCACGGCGAACGCAATCCTTGTCGTCAGCTTTTGCCGCGAACAGCTAGCGCTGCACGGAGACCCGTTCCGAGCGGCGCTCGAGGCAGGTACAACGCGATTCCGCCCTGTGCTCATGACTGCCCTGTCGATGATCATCGGAATGGCCCCGATGGCCCTCAGTTTGGGCGAAGGCGGTGAACAGAATGCTCCGCTCGGGCGTGCAGTAATCGGCGGCCTCCTGTTCGCGACGGCAGCAACGCTTCTTCTCGTCCCAGCAATCTTTTGCATGATTCATTCCCGTCAACGTCGCGCACCCGGCCCGACGCCAGCTTCCCGAGGTCCCGTCAATGTCGTCTGAACCTGTAACTCGCGGCGCGCCGCCCCCTCGAAAGGCTTTGCTCACCACCGGAATTGGGTTGGGCATAGCTGCGGCAATCGTCATCGTGGGCGTGACCCTCCGCACGATTGACGCCCATAAACTGAAGAGTTGGACTGACACTCAGGCGATTCCGTCCGTGACCGTCGTCCATCCGGCGAAAGCGACTGATGGTGCTCGCCTCGACTTACCCGGACGGCTCGAGGCTTTCACGAGCGCTCCCATCTACGCCCAAGTAAGTGGCTATCTCAAGTCTTGGAGCGTGGATATCGGCGATCGGGTGACCGAGGGGCAGTTGCTCGCAGTTATTCAGACGCCTGAACTAGACCAGCAATTAATTCAGGCGAAGGCAGATCTCGCCAGCTCAATGGCTGACGCATCCCTCGCGAAAACAACCGCCAACCGCTGGCAGTCGTTACTAAGCACCGACTCGGTGTCGCGGCAGGAAGTAGACGACAGGACAGCCGATGCTGAGGCAAAAATTGCCAAGATGCACGCCGCTCAGGCAAATGTCGACCGGCTCGTCGCCGCGAAAGGGTTCGCGCGAATCACCGCGCCCTTTTCGGGTGTGATCACCGCACGTAACACTGACATCGGAGCGTTGATCAGCACCGGAAACAGCGCGGGCGCCCAGCTCTTTACTGTTGCAGACGTGAGCCGGCTCCGGGTCTATGTTCGCGTTCCGCAGGACGACGCGGCAATGGTGAACAATGGGACTAGTGTGTCATTGACCGTACCTGACCGTCCGGGTGAAACGTTCACCGCAAAAGTCTCCGGGCTTGCCAGTGCAGTGAACGCGGAGTCCGGCACCACGCTCGTTCAGCTACTCGTTGACAACTCAGCGAGAAAGCTGCTTCCAGGGGCGTTTGCGAACGTACACTTCACTCTGCCCTTGCAGGCCGACGCCCTGCGAGTCCCGGCCAGCGCGCTCGTTGTCGACAACAACGGGTTGCGGGTGGCAACACTGGACGCCGGCAATCACGTCGACTTCAAGTCGATCACGATCGAAGAAGACTTCGGAAGTACGGTTGAAATTCGTTCCGGGCTTGATCCGAGCGATCGTATCGTCGACACGCCGCCTGACGGGCTCGCGCAAGACGACCTGGTGCAGGTTGTAGATACTCGCTCCAACGCGCCAAAGGCGAGCGCGAAATGACGATCCGGCCGGCCTCAACTATCTTCGCCGCGCTCCTGCTTGCCGGGTGCTCCTTGGCACCAGCATATAGGGTCCCTGAAGTCCCGGTCGCCGCGACCTATCAGACTACAGGCCCATGGGTAGTGGGTTCGCCCTCCGACCAGATTGATCGCGCTGGTTGGTGGAAGGCATATAGCGAACCTCAGCTGGATACCCTCGAGCAGCAACTAATCTCGCACAATGCCGATCTCGGTGCCGCTATGGCGCATTATTCTGGCGCTCAGGCATTCGTCCGGCAGGCGCAGTCCGACCTCTATCCGAAAGTGAACGCGTTCGGAAGCGCTCAGCGAGACCGGGAGTCGGACACCCGACCATTACGAGGCGCCACCACCCCGGCAGACTATAACGCCGCAACTATTGGGGCTGAGG
>Ga0105854_1001207_pt1 | contig 10753 bp, 11 predicted proteins | sample OrgsoiDNA_201058_FD_89679 | JGI IMG/M metagenome (GOLD analysis project Ga0105854, IMG submission 89679) | Permafrost soil microbial communities from the Arctic, to analyse light accelerated degradation of dissolved organic matter (DOM) -... | ecosystem: Environmental > Terrestrial > Soil >... | reverse complement strand
GCGGCGTCCTACGGCGCGATGCGCGCCGAGAAGCCGCAGCCCGGCGGCCGCTTCCTCGAGGAAGACGACGTACGGCTGCGCCGCCGCGTCGCGTTCATCGGCACGGAAGTGCAGCGCAAGCTGTTCGCGGGCATCCCGCCGGTCGGCGAGACGATTCGCATCGCCGGTCAGCCGTTCGAGATCGTCGGCGTGCTCGAGGAAAAAGTTCAGCTCTCGAACTACAACCGGCCCGACAAGTACTGCGTCTTCATTCCATGGACGACGATGGGCGGGTTGTCGGACAACCGGTACGTCGGCACGTTCGTCTGGCAGGCGGTGTCGCCGATGCTCGAGCCGAAGGCGCAGCGGCAGGTGCGCGAGTTCCTGGCGAAGCGGTACCGCTACAACGCGGCCGACGAGCGCGCGCTCAACATGTTCGGCTCGGAGAAGACCAACGAGATCACCGACGGCATCGTCGGCGGCCTGAAGATCGTGCTGACGTTCATCGGCGTGCTGACGCTCGCGATCGGCGGCGTCGGGATCATGAACATCATGTTCGTCAACGTGCAGGAGCGCACGCGCGAGATCGGCGTCCGCAAGGCGCTCGGCGCGCGGCCGCGCGAGATCCTGTTCCAGTTCCTGCTCGAAGGGCTCGCGACGACGTTCGCGGGCGGCGTGGTCGGCATCGCCCTCTCGTGGGGGCTCGTGTGGCTGCTCAGCCCGCGGCCGTTCCTCGCCGAGTTGCTGGACGATGCGAGCCGGGTCACCGACATTCACCTCGTGCTCTCGCTGAAGCTCGTCGCGATCACCTCGACGATTCTGATGCTGGTCGGTCTCGTCAGCGGCCTGCTGCCGGCGCTCAAGGCCTCACGCCTCGACCCGATCGAAGCTCTGCGATACGAGTAGGTGTCAGACACCGTGGTAAACCAGCCACAGTGTCTGACATCAGCGCTGCTGTAGTCGCCGGTGGCGCGGTGTTTGTAGACCGCTCGTAGCATCATGCGAGCTCTCATCGCGCGTATTGTCGCGGTTGCCGCCTTGTGCAGCGGATGTTCATCGCCGTCCGCGCCGTCCTCTTCGGAGACGACCTACGAGCTTCGCATCACCGAGTCGCCGTCGTGTGCCGCGCAGGCCACTCCCGGAAATTTCTTCCTGTTCGGGACCAAAACGGTTCACGTGAAGGGATCGTTCTCGGCGGGAACGTTTCTGCTCGTCGACGATAGCCTCGCCGTCTTCGGGTCCCAGTGCAGCAGCACGTCGAGGCCGGAGCTCCGGCTGGACGTGACCGCCGGACCGGGCGCGGTCGCCGGACGAATGGATGGCGGCGTGTGGTCCCCCTCGAGTTGCATCGGCAGCTACGTGGGCGCTCAGGGCACCGTGAGCGGCACTCGCGACGCCGCGTCTGCGAGCGGATTACTCAACAGGCAGCTCGTCAGCGGAATCTTCGCGCTGAACTCGGCCGGTTCGTGTTCGGCGATTGACCACACGTGGTCGCTCAAGCCCGCCTCGTAGTGAGATGAGACAGATGCGTTACGCGGTCAGCGCGACCGTCGACGACGCGCGATCGTGGAACGCAATGCGAAGACCAGCGCGGGCGACCTCTTGCTCGAGCTCACCGGCGGAAAACACGTGCTCGTACATGAACGTGAGCGGCTCGCCGTCGATCCGGATGAACTGATCGCCTGACTCGACGAGCCAGTCCGATCGGCAGATGCGTCCAACGAGCCGGCTGAGCGTGAGCGATCGTTCCGATCGCGGCCCGATGTTCGACGAAGGCAGGAATGAGAAAAGGATGCGGCCGCCAGGCGAGAGGCGCGCTCGGGCGTCGGCGAGCATGGCGACACGGCGATCGGTTCCTGGAATGAGGCTGTAGGGGCAGGCCAGCAGCGAGATGACGTCGAACTCGCCGTCGATCGTCCAGTCCTCGACGTACCCGGGAAGTACGGTTGCGGAGAGACCGCGATCGCGCAGCACCTTCTCCGCCATCGTCCGGGCCGATGCCAGCGGCTCCATGCCGGTCGTCGAACAGCCCATGCGGCAGAACGCAATCAGGTCGCGTCCCATGCCGCAGCCGACTACCAGGACGCGATCCGCCGGTTTGACGAACCGGGTGACGATCGGCTGCTCCCAGAGGAAGAATCCAGCGTCGATGTCGGTGTCGTCGAGGTCGGCGTCTCGCCACATGCGATCGCTGCCGCGCCGGAAGTCCGCGAATCGCAGCGTGCCCAGCGCCGCGTACATCAGGATGCGGCCAAGCCGTTCAAACCAGCGGCTGGCAAGATCAAGAAGTCGCCCAAGAGCGCGGGACATTTTCGGAGGAGTGTAGCCGATCCGATCAAGCCACTCCGCGCACCGCGCGGATGATCGAGTCGGCGGAACGATCGATGTCCTCTTCGGTCGTGGACCAGTTGGACACCGAGATGCGCATCGCGTCCATGTCGTGCCAGCGCGAGCCGCCCAGCCAGCAGACGCGCTCTTCCTGAACGATCCGCAACGCCTCGCGTGTCGCCGCGTCCGCGTCGCCGTGCGCCGGCACGACGCGCACGAGCACCTGGTTCAGCACGACGTCGTTGAGAATCCGGATCGACGGCTCCTGCCGCAGGCGATCCGCGAACCGCCGCGCGAGGCGGCAGCAGCGATCGACGAGATCCTCGACGCCGCTGCGCCCGAGCGAGCGAAGCGCGGCATACACGGAGAATCCGCGCGCTCGCCGAGACGACTCCGGCACCCAGTCCATCGGCTCGCGCGGTTCCTCGGGAGACCGCACGAGGTACGCGGCACTCAGGCTCATCGCCGCTCGATGCGCCGCCGGGTGCGCGACGAACACGAGGCCGGAGTCGTACGGGACGTTGAGCCACTTGTGCGCGTCGGTCGCGCACGAGTCCGCGCGCGCGATGCCGCGGACGTGATGCTTCAGCGCGCCGCTGACGGCGGCCCACAAGCCGAACGCGCCGTCGACGTGCAGCCACGCCTGATGACGGCCGGCGACGTCGGCGATCGCGTCGATCGGATCGAACGCGCCGGTGTTCACGTTTCCCGCCTGCGCGCAGATGATCGTGGGCATCTCGCCGGCACACGCCGCTGCGAGCGCGTCCGGGCGCATCCGTCCCTGATCGTCGGCCGCGACCCGCACGAGCTGCCGCGATCCGATCCCGAGCATCCGCAGCGCGCCGACGACCGACACGTGCACTTCCTCGCCGACGATCACGCGGATCCTCGGCGCGCCCTGGAAGCCGTCGGCTTCCACGTCCCAACCGGCGCGGCGCAGCAGCTCGTGCCGCGCAGCGGCGAGCGCGGTGAAATTCGCCAGGTGACAGCCGGTCACGAAACCGACGCTGCACTGCGCCGGCAGACCGAGCAGCTCGATCAGCCACGCGGCCGCGACCTCTTCGACGACGGCGGCGGCTGGGGAAAGAACGTAAAGACTCGGCGCCTGATCCCACACCGCCGTGAGCCATTCCGAGGCGACCGTCGCGGGCAGCGCGCCGCCGGTGACGAAGCCGAAATAGCGCGGGCCGGTGGTGGTCACGAGGCCGGGCTCGGCCGCGCTGGCGAGCGCGTCGATGACCTCGGCGGGGTCGACAGGCGTCGCGGGGAGCGGACCGCCGAGAGCCGCGCGCAATTCGGCGAGCGTGGCCGTCGCCCAGACCGGTCGGTCGGCGCGCGAGTCGATGTAGCGGCGAGCGATCGCTAGCGCGCGGGCAAGAGCGTCTTGTTCAGCCACGCCACGATCGCCTTCGTCACGCTTTCGCTGACGTGTTTGTCCTTCAGCTCGCCGTACTCGCTCACCTCGCCGGTCGTCGCCGGTGTGAGCAGGTGGTTGACGCCCGGCGCCTTCACCACCTCGACCGCGGTCGCGTTCTTGCGCTTGCGCCCGAGCTCGGCGAGACGGTCCGCGTTCTGCGGCTCGACCTGCGTGTCGAGATCGCCCTGGACGATCAGCAGCGGCTGGCGGACGTTCGGCAGCAGCTTGACCGGGTCGCTGACGAGCAGGCTCTGGAACTCCGCGTTGTCCACCGAGCGGCGCACGTTGGGCGGCAGCAGCTCGAGCCCCTTGCCGGTGATGACGGCGTCGTGGATCTTTTTTTGCTCGTCGATTTTCGCCTGCCGCTCTTCCGGCGTCAGCTTCAGGCGATCGAGCATGCGCTTCTGCTGCGCGAGGGCGAGCTCGGCGCCGGTGCTTCCCGGCGTCGCGATCAAACCGACCGCGGCGATTTTCTTATCCTTCGCCGCCGCCATCAGCGCGACGGTGCCGCCCTCGCTGTGGCCGATCACCGCGATGCGCCTGGGATCCACGTCCTTGCGATCGCTCAGCACCTTCACCGCGGCGCGCACATCGTCCGCGTAGTCCGTGAGCGACGCCGACTCGGTACGGCCGCCGCTCTGGCCGATGCCGCGCTTGTCGTAGCGGATCACCATGTAGCCGGCGTCCGCGATGGCGCCGGCGAGCTGTCCGAGAATCGGAATCCCGTACGACACGCCGTCGCGATCGGTCGGTCCGCTGCCGCCGACCAGAATCACCGCCGGCAGACGCGTCTCGCTGGAGCGCGCCGGCTTCGACAGCGTGGCGGCGAGCGAGAAGCCGTTGCTCGGGATGTTGATCTGCGCGTCGTTCGGCCGCGAGATGACGACCGTGCGCGACGACACGGCGGCGATGTCTTCGCGCACGACCTCGATCGCCTGCAGCGGCACGCTGAACCGGACCATCCGTCCGAAGTCGTCGGTCCAGAGCTCAGCCTCGAGCCGCCCGCCGGTCAGGACGATCGCGATGCGCGTGCGGCGAGCGGTGACGAGGCGCCCGGCGGTTTGAATCTGTTCAGAGGTCGACTCGCCGACGGCAATGCGGGCCGATCCCTGCGGCACCAGGTAGACGGGAATCTCGTCGCCGGGAACGGCCGTCTTCAGCCGCGCCGCGACGGCTTCATACGGACCGAAGAAACTGTTGGGCAGCAGCAGCAACGCGTTCGGATCGATCGTGTCGCTCTTCTGCGCCGGCGCGCCCGCGGTGTTGATGTTGCTCTTCGCGGTATTGCCCTCGACGACGGTGCTGATGTTCTGCGGCTGACCTTTAATCGTGCCGTCGAGCGTAAACTCCAGCGGCTTCCAGTCGGCCGTGTAGCGCACCTGCACGCGCCGCGCGACGACGTCGATCGGCGCGCCGAGACGGCCGGAGCTGGAGACGGTCCAGCCGGTCGCGGTGCGGGTGACCGCCATCTGCTCCGTGCCGATCGGTACGCCGCGCAGAAAGATCGCAAAGCTCGTGGCGCCGATTTCCTGCAGCTGAGGCGCCGGTGCCGGCTGCTGCGCGGACGCGCGGAGCGGCAGGACGATCGCCAGCAGCGCGATCGCCGGTGCGACGAGCCTCGCGCGGATAGAATGGACCGAGGGCATCCCTCAAGCATAACACCATGATTCCGGCCGTTTCCGCTCCCGCGTACGACGCTGCCCGCCATCGCTCGGCGTTTCTCGATCGTTCCCATCGCGGCCGGATCGTCGTCTCCGGCACGGAGCGCGCTTCGTACCTGCAGGGCCTGTTCACCAACGACCTCATCGCGCTGAAGACGGGGCAGGGATGCTACACGGCGTACCTCACCGCGCAGGGACGGATGATCGCGGATCTCTACGCGTACGAGCTCGGCGACGTCCTGCTGTTGACGATGACCGGCGGCGTGAAAGACGCGGTGATGGCGAAGCTGGACCAGTTCATTTTTTCGGAAGACGTGCAGCTCGGCGACGTCACCGGCACGTTCGCGCAGATCGCGATCGTCGGTCCGGATGCCGCGCATGTCGTCGGCGCGCTCGTGAGCGGCGTGACGGCGGACGCGCTGCGCGAGATGACCGAGCACGGCAACGCGCGCGGCGAGTGGGCCGGCGGCGCGGTGATCGTGACGCGGGTGACGGATACCGGCGAGCCCGGGTTCGATCTGTTCGTCGAGCATGCGCAGGCCGGGGCGTTGAAGACGGCGCTACTGGCCGCGGGCGCGGTCGAGCTCGACGAGGCGACGGCTGAAGCCGTTCGCATCGAGTCGGGCGTGCCGCTGTTCGGACGGGACATGGACGAAGAGACGATCCCGCTCGAGGCGGGGATCGAATCGCGCGCGATCAGCTTCAGCAAGGGGTGCTACGTCGGGCAGGAGGTCATCATCCGCGTGATGCACCGCGGTCACGGGCGCGTGGCGCGCAAGCTCGTGGGGCTCGTGCTGGATGGCGATCAGGTGCCTGCGGCGGGCGCGGTCATCCGCGGCGGCGAGCGCGAGATCGGCCGCGTGACGAGCAGCACGGCGTCGCTGGCGCTGCAGCGCCCGATCGCGCTCGCGTACGTCCACCGCGACTTCCTCGAGCCGGGGACGGTGGTGACCGTCGGCGAGCAGAGCGCTGTGGTGACGGCGCTACCGTTTGTCGCTCCCCGTTCTTGGCGGGCCTGAAAGGCCCGCCCTACATCGGCCACGGAGGTGCGACGCATCGGCCATGGAGGCGCGACGCATCGGCCATGGAGGCGCGACGCTCCAGATGTAGCGCGGGCCTTTCAGGCCCGCGACGCGGATGTGGCGCAGGCCTTCAGGCCTGCCTCAGCATCCGAATCAGCTCCGCGTCGGCGGGCGGGAACTCGAGCGTCGCCAGATCTTCGCGCCGCACCCACCGCATGTCCTGACCCAGCTGCGGCCGCGGCTCGCCGAGGAGCTCGCACCGGAAGAAGTGCAGCTCGACCAGCCGATCCGGATACGCGTGCGTCGTCGTGAAAATCTCCTAGCCGACGCGCGAGGGGACGTCGAGCTCCTCGAGGATTTCCCTCGCGAGACAGATCTTCAGCGGCTCGTCGCGATCGCACTTCCCGCCGGGAAACTCCCAGAAGCCTTCGAGGTGCACGCCCTTCTGCCGCCGCGTGACGAGGTACGACCCGTCATGCTCGACGACCGCCGCGGTGACCACGATGGTGGTCGTTGGTCGTTGGTCGTTGGTCATTGGTCGTTGGTCATTGGTCGTTGGGCGTGAAGGGATACGCGCGGCAGCTTTTGGCCATCGGGCAGACGAGGCACTTCGGGTTTCTAGCGACGCAGATCATCGCGCCGAAGTCCATCAGCGCCTGGTTGAAGTCGAAGACGTGGCGCATCGGCATTACGGTCTCCGAGATCTTCCAGAGATGCCGCTTCATCGCGTGGCTCTTCGGATCGCCCTTGGCGACGAAGACGCGAAACAGGACGCGCGCCACGTTCGTGTCGAGGATCGCGGCACGCTCGCGGAACGCGAAGCTGCGGATGGCGCCAGCGGTGTACGCGCCGATTCCCTTGAACGACAGCAGCGTCTCCTGGTCCGACGGGAGCTGGCCGCCGTACTTCTCGACCGACTCGCGCGCGATCGACTGCAGCCGCTTCGGACGGATGTTGTAGCCGAGCGGGTACCAGGTCTTCGTGACGTCCTTTTCAGGCGCCGCCGCGAGCACTTCCATCGACGGGTACTTGCCGAGCCATTCGGCGTACTTCGGCAGCACGCGGTCCACCTGCGTCTGCTGCAGCATGATCTCGGAGACGAGGATATGGTACGGATCGTCGGTCTTGCGCCACGGCAAGTCGCGGCCGTGGCGGCCGTACCAGGTCAGCAGCCGCTGCCGGAATCGACGCCGGTCCGGCGGCGCCGGCACGGGCAACGCCCGCGCCTTCTTCTTCCGGCTCTTTTTCTTGACGACCATTTCGTATACTTCACTCGTGAAAATCTACACGCGCACCGGCGACACCGGCGAGACGTCGCTCTTCAGCGGCGACCGCGCGCGGAAAGACGATCCGCGCGTCGACGCCTACGGCGAGATCGACGAGCTCAACGCGTGGCTCGGCCTCGTCCGCGCGTCGCACCATCATCCGCCGCTCGATCCGGCGCTCGATCAGGAGATCGTCGCGCTCCAGCGCGATCTGTTCGCGCTCGCCGCCCAGCTCGCCGATCCGGCCGACAAGCTCGCGCCGCGCGTCACCAAAGCGGTGATAGACGACGACCACATTCTGCGGCTCGAGCAGCTCATCGATCGGCTCGAAGCCGAGTTGCCGCCGCTGCGCCGGTTCATCCTGGCCGGCGGCACCGGCGCCGGCGCCGCGCTCCACGTCGCGCGCACGGTCTGCCGGCGCGCCGAGCGACGCATGGTCGCGCTCGATCCGCCGGTCGACCCCGTGCTCCTGCGCTACGTCAACCGCTTGTCCGATCTCCTCTTCGTCCTCGCCCGCGCCACCAATCACCGCGGTGGCATTCCTGAGACAGAGTGGTGAACGGAGGATACGGAGGAAACGGGACCACCAGGAGAAACAGAGGAACGGAGAAGAACAACAGAGAAGAGCAACATATTGTTCCGTTTCGCCTCCGTTTCTTCGTTCCTCCGTGTTAACCCGTTCCCTCCGTCCCCTCCGTTCCCTCGAGGTCGCGTTTGACGGCGTCGAACACCGTCCGCGCGAGCTCTTGAGAAACGCGTTCGCGGATCGCGCCGCACTCGACCAGCATCAGCCCCTCCGCCGTTTCGATCGCCACATCCCAGCGGTCGCGCGCGATCCCTTCCGGCCGATCCTCGAAGCTGGTCGCCTGCCGCGACGTGTCGACCGGGTGCCGCGTCGAGACGTAGGCCGCAATCGGCGAGCCGTTGATCAGCACGCGCACCGCGACGATCCGATCCTTCTCGACCGACCGATCGCCATAGTGAAAGCGCTCCGCATCCTCCGAGAACAGCCGCAGGTCCTCGTCCGCCGGAATCTCGGCGAGGACGGTGCGGCCCAGGGCGCGCTCGGCGGCGCGGGCGCGCAGCCGCCGCCGGCGGAACGCCGTCAGCGTCGTCCCGAGGCTGGCGGCGACGACGAGGAGGACCAACGCGACGGCCGCGGCGAAGACGTCACGCATATCGGACTAAAATGTCGGCGTGTCCCACTGGCCCGAGCCGCTCGCGCGTGCGTACGCGGCGTGCGAGGCGATGGCCCGAGCCCACTACGAGAATTTTCCGGTGGCGTCGCGGCTGCTGCCGTCCGCCATGCGCCCGCACGTCGCGGCGGTCTACGCATTCGCCCGCACCGCCGACGACATCGCCGACGAGGGATCGGCGCCGGCCGGCGAGCGGCTGGCCAAGCTCGCCGCGTGGCAACGGCGGCTGCACGCGGCTCTCGCCGTCGAACGGCTCGACGCCGCGCCTGAGGCTCATGAGGATTTGATTGTGGTCGCGCTCGCTCATTCGATCCGGTTGCTCGATCTGCCGATCACGCTGTTTGACGATCTCGTGAGCGCGTTCGGTCAGGATACCATGACGACCCGCTACGCCTCGTGGGCCGACGTCTTCGATTACTGCCGTCGATCCGCGAACCCCGTGGGCCGGCTGGTGCTGCGCATCGCCGGCTATCGCGACGAGGCGCTCGATCGATCGTCGGATGCGCTCTGCACCGCGCTGCAGCTGACGAATTTCTGGCAGGACTTCGGCCACGACTGGCTCGTCGGCCGCTTGTACGTGCCGCGCGACGTGACGGTCTCCTGTCGAGCTCGCGAGATGGATCTCAATGGACCGTTCTTCAACGACGCGTGGACGGCCGCGATGCGGCAGTGCGTCGACGAGACGCGCGCGCAGTTCGAGGCCGGGCGCGCCGTGTGCGACGGCGTCACGGGACGGCTGCGGTACGAGCTCCGCGTCACCTGGCACGGCGGCATGCGCATCCTCGAACAGGTCGAGCGCACAGGCGCCGCGCTCTTGAGCCGGCGTCCGGCGATCGGCACGCGCGACATGCCGCTGCTCCTCTGGCGCGCCGCGCGCTGGGCAAAATAGACATCGATGGCGCGCAAGACCAGCTTCTACTATTCGTTCCTCGTGCTGCCCGCCGACCAGCGGCGCGCGATCATCGCCGTCTGGGATTTCTGCCGCGCCGTGGACGATGCGGTCGATGAGGAGCCGTCGGTGGCGGCGGGTCTGCCGACCGGATGCGACGCGGTGCCGTTCTGGCGGGACGAGCTCGCGCGGATTTTCTCGGGGCAGGCGCCCGGAACCGATCAGGGCCGGCGCCTGCAGCCGTTCGTGACACAGTTCGACCTCCCGCGGCAGGCGTTCGAGGACGTCGTCGACGGCGTCGCGATGGATCTCGACACGCCGCGATATCAGACGTTCGAGGATCTGTTCCAGTACTGCCGGCGCGTGGCGTCGGCCGTCGGCATGATCTGCATCCGCATCTGGGGCTGCCGCAGCGAGCAGGCGCGCGACTACGCGCTGAACCTCGGCGTCGCGCTGCAGCTGACCAACATCCTGCGCGACGTGAAGGGCGACCTCGAGCGCGGACGGGTGTACCTGCCGCTCGACGATCTGAAGGCGTGCGGCTGCACGGTCGACGATCTGAAGGCCGGCCTCGTCTCCGAACCGGTGCGCTGCGTCATCGAGTTCGAGTGCCGCCGCGCCCGCGACTTCTACCAGCGGGCGATCGACGCGCGGCCGGCCGAGGATCGCAAGCGGCTCGTGGCCGCCGAGATCATGCGCGCGGTGTACTTTGAAACGCTGAAGCGGATCGAGCGCAGCGGGTATGACGTGTTCACGGCGCGGGCGCGCGTGCCGAAACCGCGTCAGGCGCTGATTGCGCTCAAACAGTGGTATGGAATTGACCAGACCTGATGTGATCGTGATCGGCGCCGGCTTCGCGGGCCTGAGCGCGGCCGTGCGGCTCACGAAGCGCGGCGCGCGCGTGCTCGTGCTCGAAGCGCGGGCGCGGCTCGGCGGACGCGCGACCGCGTTTCCGGATCGCGAGACCGGCGAGCTCGTCGACAACGGGCAGCACAT
>Ga0105854_1001206_pt1 | contig 10757 bp, 9 predicted proteins | sample OrgsoiDNA_201058_FD_89679 | JGI IMG/M metagenome (GOLD analysis project Ga0105854, IMG submission 89679) | Permafrost soil microbial communities from the Arctic, to analyse light accelerated degradation of dissolved organic matter (DOM) -... | ecosystem: Environmental > Terrestrial > Soil >... | reverse complement strand
AACCATGGCCTTGTTAGATTTCTTTCTGTCCCGTAAAAAGCCGACAGCCAATATAGCCAAGGAACGGCTACAGATCATCGTAGCAGAGCGACGCCGGGGGGACAGCGAGCCCTCCTACTTGCCGGACCTGAAACGCGATATTCTTGCGGTGATTTGCAAATACATCAAGATTGACCCCGAAATGCTACAGGTCCAGTTCGAGCAAAAAGGGGATGATATCTCGGTACTCGAGCTCAACGTTACGCTGCCGGAATCGGAAGAAGCGCCTAAATGACAGAGAAGGAAATGTTCTGTTTGACGGTGTTTGTTTCAAAATAGCTGCCCCCTGACCTCAGGGGGTAACTGTATAAATAAACAATACCTCGCTCGTCTCTTATTACTTTTTACCAAAATTCCGACTGAGAGTTATCCCATTTGCATTGGTCCGCATGGACTATATTCTGGCAATCTTGCCATTCTTCCCTGTAATGTTAGACATCCGCAGACACATCTATTTTTTGCTTTCTGCCACTCAGAAATAAAAAAGAGCAGAACCTGTCTGCCCTTCTTTTATTTAACCACTCATGAGATTGGCTCAACTATTATTTTTGCCGCGAAGCCTCAATACTCTTTCAATATTTCACTTAAACGCGTTCTCAGCAAATCACCGCGCCAGCCACTAATAATCTCAGGTTCATGCTCTTTAGCTTTGAGCTGCCAATGCCAATTGAGTAATTGGTTAATTTGACGCCGCGATGCTAATAACTCAACGCTTAAGCCGCTTTCTTCGCTGACCGTTTGAATCAGCGCTTTAATATCCTTAAACACCTTTCGATAGCCTGGCTGGTCGATAAGATTCGACAATGGCGCAGGCAGCTCGCTGTCATCCAACTCATTCGCTTCAACCACTAGCGCCAGCAACGTGCGGCCGTGATAACGGATCTCAGGGCCGCTCAGGCCTAACGCTTCTAGCTCACCCAAAGACGTTGGCTGATAACGTGCAACCTGCCATAGGTTCTCTTCACGCACCACGAAGTTAACCGCTAAATCGCGCTGACGCGCTTGCGTTAAGCGCCAGGATGCCAGTTTTTGCAAACAGGCCAGTTGGCGTGGGCGAAGCTGGAATGCATTGGTTATCTCAAGGTAAGCCAGTTCCGGTTGCAGCACTTCGGCACGACGGCGGCACAATGACAGACATTCGTCTAACGCAGCGGCCATCCACCCTGCCTCTTCGGTTTCCCGCATCAGCTGCTTGGCTAATGGCAGCAAATACCACACATCGGCAGCGGCATAGATACACTGTTTTTCGCTCAGTGGCCGAGCAATCCAGTCGGTACGGGATTCGCTTTTATCCAGCTCCACACCGGTAGTTTCTGCCACCAAACGAGCGAAACCGCACGACAAGGGACGCCCGCTAAAGGCGGCAAGAATTTGGGTATCAATCAGAGGAACAGGCAGCACACCAAACGCATTGAGGAAAACTTCGAGATCCTCACTCCCCGCATGGAGGAATTTCACCACCTTCGGGTTGATGAGCAGATCAATAAAGGGTTGCCATGCGGTGATCGGTAACGGGTCAATCAGCGTCAGCGTTTCGCCGTCAAACAGCTGAATCAAGCCTAACTGCGGGTAATAGGTACGGGTTCTGACGAATTCGGTATCGAGAGCAATCTGGCTATGGGCCTGCGCCTGAAGACAAACCTGCTCCAGCGCGTCATTGGTGGTGATCAACTGATAGTTCAAACTTTGGATTCTCTTAATAATGAGTTCGTTAATACATGACAACGCCGGTCTTCGCCGGCGTTGTGGGAATCTGCTTGCAACGAACATAAAGGGCTAAGCCGCGTTTTGTTTCGCCTCAGGCTTAGGCTTCTTCTGTTCATCGCGAAGTTCACGGCGAAGGATTTTACCAACATTGGATTTTGGCAGCTCATCGCGGAACTCAACAATCTTAGGGACTTTGTATCCTGTCAGCATACGTCGGCAGTGTGCCAAAAGCTCTTCACTGGTCAGTGAAGGGTCTTTCTTAACGACGCATATCTTGACGATCTCTCCCGATGACTCGCTCTCAACACCGATGGCGGCAACTTCTAACACCTTTTCATGCTGAGAAACGACATCTTCGATTTCATTAGGATAAACATTAAAACCTGACACCAGGATCATGTCTTTTTTACGATCAATAATGCGTAAAAAGCCCTGTTCGTCCACTGTAACGATATCACCGGTGGAGAGCCAGCCATCTTTTAGCACTTCATCGGTTGCCGCCGGTCGCTGCCAATAGCCCAGCATCACCTGTGGGCCACGGATCAGCAGTTCACCCGCTTCACCCGCCGCCACTTCCTGACCGTTATCATCCACCAGCTTCACTTCCGTGGACGGAACCGGTAAACCGATGCTGCCACTGTAGTGCTTCAAGTCATACGGATTACCGGCCACCAGGGGTGCACATTCTGTCAGACCATAGCCTTCAAGCAAATGTCTGCCAGTCAGTTTTTCCCATTTATCTGCCACCACTTTTTGCACCGACATCCCGCCGCCGACTGAAAGGCGCAGTGTTGAGAAATCTAGCTCGCGGAAATCCTCATTATTGAGCAGCGCGTTGAAGAGAGTATTCACCCCGCTGATGGTGGTGAAGGGGTATTTCGCCAGTTCTTTGACCATGCCGGGAATGTCACGCGGATTGGTGATCAGCAGGCTGCGCCCACCCATTTCGATAAACAGCAGGCAGTTCACCGTCAGGGCAAAAATATGGTACAGCGGCAACGCTGTCACCACTAAGTCATGGCCCGGTTTGAGCAAAGGTGAATAGGCTGCTTTGGCCTGCTCAAGGTTAGCCTGCATATTGCGGTGAGTTAACATCGCCCCTTTGGCCACACCCGTCGTGCCGCCGGTATATTGCAGGAACGCCAAATCGCTGTTGATCACATCTGGCTTGATATACTGCATCCTGCGCCCTTTTTGCAGCACGCTACGAAATGAAATCGCATTCGGCAGATGGTATTTCGGCACCAGACGCTTAATGTATTTGACCACAAAATTGACCATCGTCCCTTTAGCGGCGGAAAGCTGGTCACCCATTCGGGTCAGGATCACATGTTTGACCTGAGTTTTATAAACCACTTGCTCCAGCGTGTGCGCGAAGTTTGACACGATAACAATGGCGCATGCGCCGCTGTCATTGAGCTGATGTTCCAGCTCACGTGGCGTATACAGGGGATTCACGTTGACCACCACCAGCCCCGCGCGCAACACGCCAAATAACGCGATAGGATACTGCAACAGATTAGGCATCATCAGCGCGACGCGATCGCCCTTCTTGAGCCCTAATTCGTTTTGCAAGTAAGCAGCAAATGCCCGGCTTCGCTCTTCGAGCTTACGGAAAGTCATCACCTCACCCATATTGATAAACGCAGGGCTGTCTGCATAACGCAGTGCCGCGTTCTCAAACATTTCCACCAGCGAACTGTAGCGGTCCGGGTCGATGCTCTCAGGAACATCTGAAGGGTAACGTTTTAGCCAAACCTTTTCCAAGGTATCACTCCTGCAATATTGTGCTGCGGCCATCTCAATACGACGAGTTTTATCACGTCTTTAACAATATTTTAACTCAGCTTACCAGTTGCGTTTTAAACAATGTCGAGGTTGAGAGGCTTGTCACTAATTTGTCATGGGCGTCCATCGCCCAAAAAAGAAAAAGGCGACCGAGGTCGCCTTAAAGTCATGCTCTACCGCTTGGTCTTACTCGGTCACGAATGTCTCGACGCGGGCCGGTTCTGGGTTATACCAGCCAGGTCCCCAACCAGGGCCGAATCCTCTGCCCCAGCGCGTGTTATAAGGGCCGTAACCATAGCCCCACGGGCCGATAGGTTGTGGTGGAAGAACAACCTGTTGGGAAAGGTGCCAGCGTTTGAAGCTGTTCACATCGACGGTCACGAAGTTGTAAGACGTCTGGCCGATCGTGCCTTTTTCAACGCCGGTGATCGGCCCGACCACGGTCACCAGTTCGCCGCGCAAATCGACGGGATCGACAAAACCGTTCACATAGGCGTGAATACGTCCCAGGGACGCCGCGCCAAGAATCGGCCTTGCGCCTTCATCAAGGGGAACGGTCGCGATTTCAAGCTGCGTTTTGTTTTGCTGATTAGTCACGCTAATGACTTTGCCGCCAAAACGCGATTCTTGCCCAACGTACAACTGTGGCGCGCCCTGCACCGCTTGCAAATTCATCTGCGGCGTGTCGGTAGTTCCACGGATATCCGCAGGCACGGTGACACAACCCGACAGCAATATCGCGCTAAGACCTATAACACTGACCGCGAGACGTTTAGAGTGAAAAACAGAACGCTGAATAACAGAAAACGGGTGAACCACTGACCACTTACGCATTGTGAGAACTCCTGGACGACACTTTCATTTTTGACCACGATTTAGTTCACAAGTTGCCGTAACTTACCGGCCAGGAAGCTTTTTCCAGGTCACTTCATTTCGTAAATAAACGGGTTCAGCGTGTTCTGCACTGACGCGAACACCGGATTGCCACATCTGTAAGGCCAGAGGCAACATATCTTCAGCCTGCGGCAGACACATTTTGCCATCAAATAATTCAACGCCGACTAATTCACCCAGCAAATCTGGGTAGGTTTGCCAGCCGGTACCTGCCGTGGCGTAACGGCCAGAATATTGACCAACACGCGCCTGAAGTTGCTCGGGTTTAATCACGGCTTCGTGCTCTTCACCCTGCCACTGACCGTCTTCACTGCGCTGATAGTCGCTCCAGTAGACTTCACCCATCCGCGCATCAATCGCAGTCAGCACGCGATCCGCACCCGTCAGGCGATGTGCGCCCTGCGCCATGGTCATCAGCGTGGAAACCGGCAACAGCGGCAGTTCTGCGCCGAAGGATAACCCCTGAGCGATACCAATCCCGATACGTACACCGGTGAAACTTCCTGGGCCACGGCCAAACGCCAGCGCATCGAGTTGGCTCAATTCCAGACCGGCCTCAGACAAAATCTGCTGCACCATCGGCAAAATACGCTGCGTGTGTTCACGTGCGCAGAGTTCAAAATGGGCGAGCGTTTCGCCATTATTATAAAGCGCAACCGAACAGGCTTCTGTTGCCGTATCAATTGCTAAAATTCGCGTGGACATGCCAAACCTCAGGCGGAAAAGAAGAGTTAAAGGCCTTTTTCGGGCCGATATCTTAACACAAGCACGGGGCTATTTCTGCTGATCCTTATTTTGCAGAAAACGGATCGCCCGGTCTAAATCTCGGGTGCGCGGCGTCGGCGGCAAGCTGTTGAGGAACACTTCGCCATAAGGACGCATCACCAGCCGGTTATCACAAATGATCATCACGCCACGGTCATCGGTGTCACGGATCAATCGCCCGACGCCCTGTTTAAGGGTGATCACCGCATCCGGCAGTTGCACTTCGTTGAACGGATCACCGCCGCGCAGCCGGCAATCTTCGATGCGCGCCTTAAGCAAGGGATCATCAGGCGAGGTAAACGGTAGTTTGTCGATGATCACGCAGGACAGCGCTTCGCCACGCACATCCACGCCCTCCCAGAAGCTGCTGGTCGCCACCAGCAACGCATTCCCGGCTTCGACGAACTGCGCCAAAAGCTGGCCTTTGCTGGTTTCGCCCTGTACCAGTACCGGTAACGTCATACTGGCACGAAACTCTTCCGCCAGTTCACGCATCATTTGGTGCGAGGTGCACAGGAAGAAGCAGCGCCCTTTGTTGGCTTCAATCAACGGGCGCAACATTCTGGCTAACTGGCGTGAGCCACCGCGCTCATTGGGCGATGGCAGGAAGCGCGGCACGCAAAGCAGTGCCTGATTGGCGTAATCGAACGGGCTGGCGAGCAGTAAGGTGTCGGCGTCATCCAGACCGAGGCGCGCCGTAAAGTGATGCAGTTGATCGTTCACCGACAGGGTCGCGGAGGTGAAAATCCACGCACCGGCTTTATCGGTCATCATTTCACTGAATTTATCGGTGACCGACAGGGGTGTCAGCGCCAGCACGAAATGGCGCGAGTTGCACTCATACCAATAACTGTAACCAGGGATGGTCACGTCTTTCAGCCGCTTGAGGCGGTTACGGTAAAGGGTTGCACGTTCAAAAGCGGCATCCAATAACGCCGACCGACCAAGGGATAATTTCACCACGTCGTAACACAACTCTAAGGCGTCATCGAGCAGCAACAGCGCGCGCTGAATCGCGGGTTGGCTGAGAACGTCGCGCAAATTACCTCTAAAACCGGGTTCACCCAGCGCCAGACGAAAATCCATCGTGCTTTGGCTCAGACGGTCAGCGCTTTTTTGCAACTGCACGGAGTCGCGCACTTCGGTGCGATAGGCAATGGTGATGTCTTTCGCCATGTCCAGCAATTGGCGGCTGGTGATCTGCTGGCCGAAATACTGGCTGGCGATATCAGGAATTTGGTGGGCTTCATCGAAAATCATCACATCTGCGGTCGGAATTAGCTCGCCAAACCCACTCTCTTTGACCACCATGTCCGCCATAAACAGATGATGGTTAACCACCACTACATCGGCGTCCATGGCTTTGCGCCGCGCTTTCACCACGAAACACTCTTTATAGGCGGGACAATCGCTGCCCAGACAGTTGTCATTGGTGCTGGTGACCAGCGGCCACACGTGGCTGTCTTCCGCCACCACCGAACAGGTGCTGATGTCCCCTTCTTCGGTCATGCTTGACCAGTTGCGCAGGTGAACCAAATCACTCAGCGACTGGCTGGCAAGGTCACCGCCCGCTAAAGATTGCTGCTCGAGGCGCTCAATGCACAAGTAGTTCGATCGCCCCTTTAACAGGGCCAGCTTGCCTTTGTATTTCAGAGCGCTGGCGACTTTAGGCAAATCACGGGAATAGAGTTGGTCTTGCAACGCTTTCGACCCGGTAGAAATAATCACTTTTTTTCCAGAGCGCAGCGCGGGTGCCAGATAGGCGTAAGTTTTACCGGTGCCGGTACCGGCCTCAACGACCAGCCCCTTTTTATTATCGATAGCTTTACTGACCGCGTTAGCCATCAGACGCTGAGGTTCGCGAGGTTTAAAACCTTCAATTTTCTGCGCTAACGCGCCGTCTGGTGCAAAATCGTCTATCACGCTGTCTCTCTACCTGTATGGATCAGCAGTGATTATGCCAATCCTTCTCCTTCACTACCACCGACTTGTGCCAGTCCATTGCAATAAGCCTTTGTGATACCCTGTTGCCACGATAAAGAACGATGCCAATACAGGAACAGCTAAAAAATGACTATCGAACGTATCAGACCCGAACCGCGCATGTCCGATGTGGTGATCCACAACGACACCATCTATTACACCGCGGTACCGGAAAATCTTGATGCTGATGCTAAAGATCAAACCGCAGAAACGCTGGCGATCATTGATGCGGTGTTAATTGAGGCCGGTTCGGATAAAAGCAAAATTCTCGATGCCACGCTCTTTCTGGTGCACAAAGAAGATTTCAAAGCGATGAACGAAGCTTGGGATGCGTGGGTTTCCCCAGGCAATGCGCCGGTGCGCTGCACGGTTCAGGCTAACCTGATGAATCCGAAATATAAGATTGAAATCAAGATCATCGCCGCTCGTTAATTTCGTCGCCGATGATCTTGTATAAAAAAACCTCCCGCGGGAGGTTTTTGTCTTTCAAAGCGTTGAATTACTTACTTAGCACCGGCTACCGCGTCTTTCGCCAGTTGCGTAATGCGCGCGTAATCGCCGCTTTCCAGCGCATCGGCCGGAACCAGCCAGGAACCGCCGATACACAACACGCTTTTCAGCGCCAAATAGTCACGGTAGTTGTTCGGCGTGATGCCACCGGTTGGGCAGAAACGCACTTGCGGGAACGGGCCTGCGATGGCTTGCAGCGCTTTCACGCCGCCATTGGCTTCTGCGGGGAAGAATTTAAACTCACGCAGACCGGCATCCAGACCCAGCATCAGTTCTGACACCGTGCTGATCCCCGGAATAAGCGGAATGGAACCGGCATTCGCGGCTTGCAGCAATGACTCAGTCAGTCCCGGGCTAATCGCAAATTGTGCGCCCGCCGCCGTCACTTCCGCCAGTTGCTCAGGATTGAGTACCGTACCCGCGCCGATGATCGCATCCGGCACTTCTTTCGCAATGGCCTTGATGGCATCGACGGCACACGCCGTACGCAGCGTGACTTCCAGTACGCGAACGCCACCGGCAACCAGCGCTTTTGCCAATGGAACGGCATGTTCAAGTTTATTAATAACAATCACGGGAACCACCGGGCCTGAGGTCAGGATCTGTTCCGCGCTTGTTGTCCAATTCTTCATCTTTGTCTCCATTCATGCCCATAGGCACCGTTGTGATTGATGGCGCGCCCCTGCCACAGGGCCTGCAAATCATTGCAGGTTACCGACCACACCTTTGGCCTTCCCAACCTCATGCACGACGCTGAGAAGTAACAAAAACAGCAATAAAAAAGCCGTTGCTAAGGCAACGGCTTCAAAACTTTGGGTTACGCGGTCCAGTAAACATTGACCGGCGTTTGTTGCTGATTCAACACCGCGCGCACCGGCATTTCATTGACGTCAGTCCCTTTTTCGGCACGTTCATAAACGTCACGCTTGGCTTCGCCCATCAGGTGCAGATAGATATTTCGACTGTCGAGCAATACCGGTAATGTCAGCGTTATTCTGTCCAGCGGAGCCGTCAAGGGTGTCATACCGATGCAAGCCCGCCCCGAGTCCAACGCCAGGCCTTCGGCCAGATTGGCGGCACCCGGGAACAAGGATGCCGTATGTCCGTCATCGCCCATGCCGAGGATCACCACATCAATAGGACGCGGCAACGCCTGCAACGCCGTCTCGGTGGCTGACGCGCCGTCAAACGGCGTCGCCGCCTCATTCTTCAGGCCAATAAACGTGGCGGTCGCAGCCAGCCCCTGCAACAGAGTGTTGCGCACCAGCTTTTCGTTGCTGGCGCTGTTGTCAGGACTCACCCAACGTTCGTCTGCCAGGGTGATCACCACCTTGCTCCAGTCCAGTTCCTGACGGGTCAGTTGCGTGAACAGGTCGAGCGGCGTACGGCCACCCGACACCACCAGACTGGCTTTGCCGTTTGCGGCAATGCCCTGACGAAGCGCATCCGCAATCTTTCCGGCGAAGTTTTGGTTTAGCGCCACGGCGCCGGAAAATTCGACAAAATTGGCCATCAGTTTCCCTTTATTCGAACTCGTTCCATGAACGGCCGTCGCGGGTGATCATAGCCACTGACGCGACAGGACCCCATGTACCAGACTGGTACGGTTTTGGTGCTTCGCTTTCGGCAGCCCATGCGTTCATGATGGAATCGACCCATTTCCAGGCCTCTTCTACTTCATCACGACGGACAAACAGTGCCTGAATGCCGCGCATGGTTTCTAACAACAGACGCTCATACGCATCAGCAATGTGCTGTTCGTTGAAGGTCTCGGAGAAACTCAAGTCCAGCTTGGTGGTTTGCAGACGGTGTTTGTGTTCCAGACCCGGCACTTTGTTCAGCACTTCGATCTCGATCCCTTCGTCCGGTTGCAGACGAATGGTCAGTTTGTTCTGCGGCAATTGCTGATAAGAGTCACGGAACAGATTCAGTGCAGGACTCTTGAAATACACCACAACTTCTGAACATTTGGTCGGCAAACGCTTACCGGTACGCAGGTAGAATGGCACGCCAGCCCACTGCCAGTTATCGATATCCACACGGATAGACACGAAGGTTTCCGTGCCGCTGGTTTTGTTGGCTCCCTCTTCTTCGAGATAACCCGGTACTTTTTTACCCTGCACGAAGCCCGCGGTGTATTGACCACGAACGGTGGTTTCACGCACGTTTGACTGGTCGATACGACGCAGCGAGCGCAACACTTTGACTTTTTCGTCACGAATACGGTCGGTACTGAGATCGGCCGGAGGTGACATCGCAATCATGGTCAGGATTTGCAGCAGGTGGTTTTGAATCATGTCGCGCATCTGACCGGCCTGGTCGAAATAACCCCAACGGCCTTCGATACCCACTTCTTCCGCCACGGTGATCTGCACGTGATCGATGGTGCGGTTATCCCAGTTGCTGGCGAACAGGTTGTTGGCGAAACGCAGCGCTAACAGGTTAAGAACGGTCTCTTTACCCAGATAGTGGTCGATGCGGTAAACCTGAGTTTCATTGAAGTATTCCGCAACCTGATCGTTGATCACCTGCGAAGATTCGAGAGAGTTACCGAGCGGTTTTTCCATCACCACGCGCGACGGTTCTTTGTTCAGACCCGCTTCACCCAGACCGCGGCAGATAGCACCGAAGGTGCTTGGCGGCATGGCGAAATAGTTGATGGTGGCGCGATTTTTTTGGTCGAGCATTTTGCCCAACTCTTTAAAATGCTTCAGGTCATTAACATCAAGGTTACAGAATTCGAAGCGAGCACTGAGTTTTTCCCACAACTCTGGCTCCATTTTTTCTTTCATGAAGGTGTTTAGCGCTTCCTTCACGACTTCAACATAGGCCGCTCTATCCCACTCAGCACGACCCACACCGATGATTTTGGTATCGGGGTGAATGTGGCCAGCCTTTTCAAGTTGGTACAGGGAAGGCAACAGTTTACGACGCGCAAGATCGCCTTTCGCACCGAAAATAACCAGGTCACACGCCTGGGCTGTCTGGGTTACCGCCATGTTCTTCTCCTTAGTGCAGGAATAACCGTCATAATTCACCTTCGAATTATTAGGGGTATCTATTGTAATTTT
>Ga0105854_1001200_pt1 | contig 10783 bp, 7 predicted proteins | sample OrgsoiDNA_201058_FD_89679 | JGI IMG/M metagenome (GOLD analysis project Ga0105854, IMG submission 89679) | Permafrost soil microbial communities from the Arctic, to analyse light accelerated degradation of dissolved organic matter (DOM) -... | ecosystem: Environmental > Terrestrial > Soil >... | reverse complement strand
GTCCTTTTCGTGCAAAATCTGGCGGTTTGTTTCGAAATGACAATAAAAATCAATGACTTACTGTGACCGAGATTTCGCGAAACCGCGTCCTTTAGATGCAAAATCTGGCGCTTTTACTTGGCCGCGCCCGCAAGAGCCACGCGCATCCGGTAATCCACGAGCAACTGCTGCTGCGCATCGAACTGTGCCGCGAGCTTCGTCAGATCAGCGGTAAGTGACTCACGCGCCTCGCGCGCCTGTGTCAGTTCAGCGGCCTGTGATCTCCCCGCTGTCTGCAACGCATCGCGTTCAGCCTCGGCACGCGCGTGGTCGGCAAGAGCCCGGTTCAGCGCAGACTGCAGTTGCTCGCCTTGTGCGTGCTCTTCGCGCTGCCGCCTGGTCGCGGCGCCGGCCTCGGCGACGAGCCGTGCATTGTCCTTGTTCAGTTGCGTGATTTCGTTCAGCTTGACCATCAGTGTCTGGTTCGCCTGGCGCAACTCGGCCTGCAGTTGCTGGATCTGCTGCTCGTGCCGCCGCGCTTCCTGTTCGCGCTGCTCTTTGCTGGCCGTGCGGTAGTGTTCGAGCGCCTCGTGCGCGTGCTGCAGTTTCTCCTCGAGCGAGCGTCGGAAGCCGTCGTGTTCGGCAAGCCGCTCGGTCAGGCCGTGCGTCTGCTGCGTGAGGCGTTCGACGTTGAGCGCACGCTGCTGCAATGCCGCCTGGGTGTCCGCATGCGCGGCCTGCTCGCGTGCAACGGCGGCACCAGACTCGGTTAATTGTGCCCGCAGCGCCGCAACGTCGCCAGCAAGCTTCGCGATCTCCGTCTGGGCCTGCTGGCGTTGTGCGGCGGCGATGGCCATCTGCTGGTCTGCCACTGCCTGCGCTTCTTCGTGCAAACGCGCGGCCAGCCGGGCCACGAGATCCTGGATGGCGTCGGATAGCGACCCGGCGCGCGTGAGCGATGCGCCGTCCTCTTCCTCGAGTTCTTTCAGGTAGCGGTGGATCGTCGATTTCGAACCGGTGTTGCCGAGCGCGATACGTATCGCGTCGATCGACGGGTGCTGCCCCTGCGCGAGCAGCGCATCGCGGGCACGTTTGATATCCATGCGGCTAAGACCAGCGCGAGCCATCGGACCTCCTTCGAATATCGTACTGTGGTACGTAATATGTATATACGTACCAACTGAGAAGGTCAAGTTGTCGATGCAGAGTCGATTTCTAGCATTCGATAAAGGTGCATTATCAAATGTGAGATGCTGAAAACTGCCTCCGGCAGTTCGGAACGGTACAGAAATTAGATTGACCGCCGGATTTCAGGCGAGGTCCAGCTGGAACTCTTCCCCGGGCTCGCGCACGCGGTATCCCATCGCCCGGTAGCCGCGCTGGCGTCGCTCCCACATGCGCAGCAGCGCGGGATGACTGGCATCGACGTAATCGAGCACCCGCACACTCGACTTTGTCGCGTGCTCGCGGTGCAGCCGGCCGGCATACTGCTGCAACGTACCTTTCCACGAGATCGGCATCGCAAGCACCAGCGTGTCCAGCGCTGGATGGTCAAAGCCCTCACCAACCAGCTTGCCGGTCGCCAGCACGATCCGGGGCGCATCGTCGGCCAGTGCGTTGAGTGCGGCGAGCTGCGCCGCACGAACCTTCCTTGTCAGGCGTCCGTGCAGCACGAACAGCGGCTGCACCGTGTCGTCCAGCGATTGCTGAAGGCTTTCGAGGTGGTCCGTCCGCTCGGTCAGCACCAGAACGTTACGCCCCTGCCGGTACTGCTCCCTGATATCCGCGGCGATCATGCGCGTGCGTTGTGCGTCTTTCGCTAGACGCCCGAACACATCCTGGATCGGCGCATCGGCTGGCATGTCGACTGCGGCGGTGAGCCTTTGCGGGAAGACCTCGAGCACCTGCGGCGCGCTCGCGGCTGCGCGTGCCGCATGCCGGATCGGACCGCACAGCATGAACATCACGGGTTGCTGACTGTCACGTCGCACTGGTGTGGCGGTCAGCCCCAGCACGTATCGCGCGTTGATGGTCTTGAGCACCGCCTCGAACGAGTCGGCAGAGACATGGTGGCACTCGTCGACAATGACATGACCGTAATGCCGCAACAGCTCGCCGCGTGGACCGCCGGGCGCCACCGACTGCAGCATGGCGATATCGATCTGGCCCGTCGCCTTCAGCTTGCCTCCGCCGATCGTGCCAATACTGCGTGGGTCGAGCGCGAGAAACGACTGCAGGCGCTCGCGCCACTGGTCGAGCAGTTCCCTGCGATGGACGAGCACGAGCGTACTGACGCCACGCCGCGCGATCATCGCGGCCGCCGTCACGGTCTTGCCGAAGGCCGTCGGCGCATGCAGGATGCCGGTGTCGTATTGCAGCAGATCATCCACTGCTGCCTGCTGGTCGGCGCGAAGCGCGCCGGCGAAGGCCACCGCGACAGGTTCGCCCGTACAACGCTCGTCGCGCATTTCGCAGGCGATCTTGTTGTCGCGCAGCAGCGCCATGACGTCATCGAGGCACCCACGCGGCAACGCAATGTGGCGCGGGCAGTTCTCGGCGCGACCAATGATGCGCGGTTTGTCCCACACGCTGAAACCACGCGCCTGGGCCCGGTAGAACTCTGGATTCTGGAATGCCGCCAGCCGGATGAGGCGGTTGAGCAGCGATTGCGGGAGTTGCGCCTTCTCGAAATAGAGCTGGTTCGCAAGCGTAAGGATCAGCGATGCCGGCATTGGGCCGCCCAGCTGTTTCGGCAAGGCCGGCGGCGATTTCCACGGTTCGGCCTGATCCTCTTCCGTGATGAATGCCACATCGAGCGGATGGACGCCGCCGGTGGCGCGGAAAATCACGCCCTCGATATCGCGACCGTCCATGGCCTGGATAGATACCAGGCACGCCCACTGGTCGACATAGGGTTGAAAATCGTCATCGACAAATACGCTGCAACCCCGCTCGCGCGGTTGCTTCTGCAAGGGCAAGGCGATCAGGTTGCCGAAGCCGCCCTTGGGAAGCACGTCCTGGTTGGGAAAGAGCCGGTCGTAGGACGACAGTTCGAGCTGCCGGGTTCGGGCACAGGTGTGGCTGATGATCGCCGAGCCCAGCCGCCGTGCGTCGCGGGCGGCCACCGCCGAGGTGAAGAAAATCCACGCGTGTGCCCCATTGCCGGATCTCGAAACCTCGAGCGACACCGGGACTTCCAGTTCCCGGCAGGATTGACAGAAGGCACTCGCATCTTCGCGCCAGCCCTCCTCATCGAAATCAACGGCGAGAAGGTAGCAGGTGCCGTCGGGCATCAGCGGATAGAGACCCACCGTGTAATCACCTGCGAGGTGTGCGTAGATGACCTGGTCGTCCAGCGGCAGCAGCAGCCGGTGGTTGCAGTCTGAGCACTTGATGCGGGGCTTTTCGCAGATCCCGGCTCGCCACTCGTTGGCGCAGGCCGGTGCGTAGCCCGACTTTCCAGAATTGCGGCTTTCCCAGCGCAGCGGATAGACGTCCGTGCGGCCGTGAAAGAGCCGTCGGAAAAGCTGGATTTTCTGCTGCGTTGACAGCACTGGCGCGCCGGTGTTTCGTACTGCTGGCAATGGTTTGTGCTGAACCAGTTGCACGGATTCGCTCTGCAATGGAGGACGTGCCGGCAGCAACGCGGCCAGCCTCGCGTTGTCGGCCTGCAGACGCGTCAGTTCCGCGAACAGTTCCTCCCGGGTGAGGTTATCCCAGCCTGGGTGCGGCAGCTTTACTCCATTCATTACGTCATCCGTCAGAATCACGTCCGGTGTCACCAGTTGGCTGGCTGACATGTGCGTTGTTGCAGGGATATCCGATATCATCGTTCCCCATGTTGATTACCTGATTGTACTCACGAGCCATGCCTGCCATCGATCGCTATCTCGAAGCCGCGACACGGGAGAATACGCGGCGCAGCTACCAGTCGGCGATCCGTCATTTCGAGGTCGATTGGGGCGGTTTCCTGCCGGCAAGCGCCGATGCGATCGCGCGATACCTTGCGGACCACGCGGAGTCGCTTTCGGTGAACACGTTGCGATCGCGGCTTGCGGCACTCGCACAGTGGCACCAGACACAGGGTTTTCCGGATCCGACGAAAACACCGCACGTGCGCAAGGTGCTCAAGGGCATCGCGGCACTGCATCCCGCGAGCGAAAAGCGCGCGAAGCCGCTGCAGCTTGCACAACTCGAACGGCTGACGGCATGGCTCGATGAGCAGATCGCGGATGCCATGGCGATCGGCAATGCACGAACCTGCATCACGCATGTCCGAAATAAGGCGCTGGTCCTGCTCGGCTTCTGGCGTGGGTTTCGCTCTGACGAACTGAGCCGCCTGCGAATCGAACACATCACAATCGAGCCCGGCCGCGGCATGACGCTGTTTCTCCAACGCACAAAAGGCGATCGTGCGCAGCTCGGCACGACATTCAGGGCGCCGGCGCTCTCGCGCCTGTGCCCGGTAGCCGCTTACGAGGCGTGGATCGCGGCTTCGGGCCTCACTGAAGGACCGGTGTTCCGCAGTATTGATCGCTGGGGGCATATCAGCGATGAAGTGCTGCATGCCGGCAGCTTCGTGCCGCTGCTGCGCGCACTGTTTCGCACGGCCGGCGTGCCGGCTCCCGACAGCTACAGCAGTCACTCACTACGGCGAGGTTTTGCGACCTGGGCCAATTCGAACCAGTGGGATCTCAAGATGCTGATGGAGTACGTCGGCTGGAAGGATGTACGTTCGGCAATGCGCTACATCGACGCCGCAGACCCATTCGCGCAGCACCGGATCGAGTCCGCGCTGACGGTCGCACCGACGCCTGTGTCACAGCAACTGGCGGTCGCGGCGCCTGCGAAAACATCGCCATAGAACGATCTGCTCACCAATGCGTACGGGAACTGGTCACGCCGGTTTCTCACCGCCGTTCACATTCGGTCATGGGAGCGTACGAAGTACTGCCTGAACAACCGCTCGGCTTCGTGCAAGCCCTCTTCGGTCAGCACGACGGATTTCGCACGGCTGACCGGATTGTGGATGAAGCCCTTCTCATGCAGGCGATTCATTGCCTCCCAGTCGAAACTTTTCGCAGAGATTCAGGTAAAGCAGAGCCAGGACCACTTCGTCGACGGCCCCGGTATCTATATCCATCGCACTTTCCTCAAATGCCAGTTCTCACGACCTCGTCGCCCGCCTGGACCAACACATCACAGACTTGTCATCCGTGTTGGGAAGATATCAAGTCGCTCCACGTTTCGTAGATCGTCCTTGCGTTGTCGCACGCGCTGTTTATAGCTCGCCTGATTTTTTGTGCATACCAGGCTGTGAGGACTACCGACCCTGCGCGTCGCACAATCCAGATCGCAACCGTGTTGCCTGATGACGCTCTCGACGTGACTGCGGGAGTGCTGGGCCGCCTTTAACGCCCATTCCTTGCGCCCAGGATCGACCAGAAACCGTCCGAGCTCAACGCAATGGACGCAGCGGCAACTGACGGTATTCATACGTGCGAAATCTGCTGGTGGTTCCAGGGGCTCGGCGATACGGCCACGCAGATGGGCCAGGCATGCGGCACGCAGGCGCTGGACCGACGCGACGCTCGACGTCGGCGCCCATTCAGTCAAACCCAGGACGGCAGGAACGATGATGGCGTCCATGCCGAAAGAGGCCGGATTCCCCAACACGTGTTCGACAACACGGCCGGCGAGTGATGGCGAGTTAATCCGGTCGAGAGCTGTCAGCAGGTCGACAATTAGGGCTGGTTCGATTGGGGCTGGCCAACGCAGACAACCAGGGCGGGAGGCGCTCGCGCACTGTCCCAGAAACGTTTCAACCAACGCCGTGGCAACCGGTTGAAGGAGCCCCCGGGGACAGGCGGGCGGGGTACCTTCACTGGTCCGAGCCAGCAGACCGGCGCAGGCTCCTGGCATCATCTGCGCGTTCGCAGAGATAATCTGCCCCATGAGTTCAGCCGTCCGCTCCGGCGCAAGAAGCCCAAACGCACGTGTCAACGCTTCATTCTCGCTGCCGTGATAAAGCCCTTTGGCGGAAATCGCGGACAAGAAGGTATCGACGTGTACGGTGTCGTGCAATTGCGTCAGGCTGGACAACATGCTGATGACCTCGTCCGCGTGCCCGGCTCCAAAGTAACCGGGCGACGCAGGCCAGTCGCGCAGCATATGCCCAACGAGCACGTGCGCCTCGCCCCACGTGGGCGACTCCTGACTTTCACCACTTTGCGTCCAGCGCTGTGCCAGATCGTTCAGGTAAGGCAAAGTCACCCCGAGGCCAGCCTGATTGAGCACGGCAAGCCGTCGTGCCGAAGGCCACAGCACAAAAGCGGCTCGCCGGTAGGTCCGCTCAAACGACGCCCCTTCGTTGCCGGTGGCCTCATGAAAATGTTGCTCGTCAGGCTCCAGCCCGTCGAAGCTTCCGGGTGGGCAAAGTTCCCTTTCCTCAAAGGGCAACTCATTGATTGCGGGCTGGCGGCCATCGGGTCGTCGCCAGTCCGATACGGTCAGCGTGCGCTCAATGATCTCGCCAACTTCGAAGTCGTAGTCCTCATTATCGTCATCATCTCGGGCACGATGCCACCGGCTTCGTCTGCGTGAGGCATAACCACTATATTCGGCGCTCCCGGTCTCGTTGATCGACACCAGTGCCAGATGAAGGTCGCAGGCGGATTCTTCAGCAGCACGGACAAGCACGGCGGCGGCAGCCGCATCGGCACTCTTCAGTGCATCGAACGACAATTCTGCCGGGGTATAAGCGTATTCCAGTGGGTAGATGAGTTTTTCGGGCGAGCTGTCATCTGGCGAATCTTTGTTCTCCGCCCAGCCTCGCAACAATGCCGTGATGGTCGTCTGCTCCTTGCTGTACTCCGGAGGAGCAGCAGGCTGGCGGTGACCGCTGCGCGTCAGGTTGTAGACAAGCGTCAACCTGAAGCCCGACGTGACCGGGCGAACCTCATGCACACAGTCGGCATAGAAAGCTGCGAAAGACACCTCTGCCGAATCGGAGCAGTTCAGGTCAAGACAGACTTCACGTCCCGGTGACGAACGATCAGTTCGCCTCCATTGCAGGCCGAAGGCAGAACGACCACCAGGGTCGCGAACATCCCCGGAATTTTCTCCGTGTCCCGATGCTCAACGAAAAAGCTGCCCGCATCGTAGACCAGAAGTTTGTACAGTTCGGCTGAAACCGGCCCCGTCACACCCAGGCCGTTGGCTACCTCGCCGACAATCGCGTCCAGGGTTCTCGCCCAGCTGTTTCCCGAGAGGTGAATGCCATCAGCCGCAATCTGCCATGTCCGGCGAACCTCGGTATCAATGAGCGTTTCTTCTCCGCGCCCATAGGGCGCGCGTGCAGCAATCGCGATGAGCTGTTCAGCCTGCACGGGAAGAAGCGGTAGTGCGATACGGCCAACACCATCGACGTCCAGGTTAGGCATGGCGATTTCGGATTTGCCCCTCGCATAGAAGTCCCCGTGACAACGGATGGCTGGAATAATCTTCGCAAGTTCGTGAGTGATTGCAGTCTTCAAGCTGCGATCTCCTGTGTTGAATGTTTTTATAAACTGCCTGCTTTGCGCCAGGGTGCCGCGTCAAGCAGCATCTCCTGGTACAGATCGATCGGGAAGCTGAGCGTCCCCCGGAAATTCACATGCGCGAAATGTGCTGGCCCCATGCGGCGCAACCAGTCATCATCGATAAGCTGCCCTTTGCGTCGCCAGTCGTCGACCGTCGCCTGCATGCGCTGTGTGTTCCACGCGATGACAAGATTCGTGAGCAACGTCAACGAGCCGGAGATCGCGATCATTTCATCGCGGCGACGCCCGCGTTCGGGTGCTACCTTGCCGATGTAGATTGCGCGCTGGAGCTGGTGAACCGACTCTCCGCGGTTGAGCAGCGTATGCAGTTCGCGACGAAACTCCGCGTTGCTGAAATAGTCGCACAGGAAAAGCGTGCGCAACAGCTTGCCGAGATGATCGGCGGCCCGATGCACCAGGTCGCCCTGAGCGGCGCTGCCGAACCGCTGGAGCGCGACAATCGCACTGACGCGCCCCGACCTGATCGAGGCAACCAGCCGCAGCAGTTCATCCCAGCCATCGCGAATAGCCTTGAGCGATATCTCGCAGGAAATCACCGAGGCCAACCCTTCGGGCGCGGCCGTTCCCCGTGGCAAATACAGCCTGCGCTCGGACAGGTTGCGCAGGCGCGGACAGAGATCGAACCCAAGCAGTTTCGATACTGCCATTGCCACATTCGTATACCCATGCGTGTCAACGGAAAGTCTGAGCAACCCACCGTCATTACGCGTGTCATTGTGGCGGATGATGCCTTCAATCGCCACGCCGGCCTGGCGCTCGTTCAGCACGATCGGATGGTTATAGACGATGCCGTGCTGGTCCAGCACGTGCGTGTACATACCGACCGCGTGGGTGCGGCGTCGCGGATCGACCCGAGCATAAAAGAGGTGCCGGGACGTATCCAGACTCATTGAATCGCTGGACGCGTGCTGTCCGGCACCCCAGAGCGCAGTGATCGGGTGTGTGCGCTGGAACTCCACCACGCGGTCGTTTGCCCGGGGGAGTCGTCCCGGCATTTCAAGTGCGCGCATCGCAGCCGAAATGTGCGCCGGCTCCAGTTGCGGAATCATGGCCGCCACGCTTTTCGCATCGAGCTCGGTGCCGTGTGCAATCAGTGCCGCGTACAGCGAGACGAGTTCGTGAGCATCGCGCGCCTTGCGCGCCAGCAGCACCTCGCTGAAACCCGTGCGGGCATCCATTTCCATAACCATGTCGGCAAACTGGGCATTGCCGATCTCCTTGAACATCAGATCACGCGTGCGTTTCGGTACACCGTCTGTCGGCAACGCTTCGAGCGCTGACAGGTGCAGCGCGCCGTCTGCCCCGATCGTTACTCGCCCAGCCTCGCGGGCTTCGTCCAATGCGGCGAGACTCGCCTGGAGGTGGCTCGTCAGCCGCTCGAGGAACGGATCGGCTGTCGGTGGCAAACCCAGCGACGACAGATGACGGTCCCGTTCGTTTTCCCATTGCGCTGGCGGAATCAGCAACTGGTCGCGCTCGCGAAAAGACAGACTGTGATTGATCCACACCGAGCCACAGCGCAGACCCTTGCGCAAGCCCGTGAGTGCAGAGGCTTCCAGGGCTCGCAGTGCACGCTTGCGATCATCGCCCTCGACGATGTCGCGCCAACTGGCGCTGACCGGCACATCACAGTCACGCGGCAGCTCGGTCGCACCGCTGTCGTGCAACTGGCCAATGAGTTCGAGCTGCCGCAAGCTCGGCTCGGCCTCCCGCCCCGCGAAGGCCAGTTCGCGCAGGGGCAGCAGCAGATTGCGAATACGATGGTGATCGTCGGCCAGCGTTTCGCGAACGCTCGCTGCATGACTGGCCGGAGCTTTTTCCGACAGATCCTCAAGCAGCTTGCCGATGTCGGCGAGCCTTTCTTCTGCCGGGCGACCTGTATCGTGAACGAGCGCCTTGATCGCAATCAGCTGCTGCCGGTACCCCACGGCCGAGCTGGCCTGTTTCGTTTTCGTCTTGTCGTAGGCGTGCCGGACCAGATCGCAGACGCGACGGCCTGTTTGATACAACAGCGAATCCGTCAGTTCCATTAGCGTCACGCGCAGGAAGAACGCCAGCTCGATCGTGCGTGTCGATGCTTTCAGCTCACGCGTCTTTGCCGGACGGCGAGCCTGGATGCGCTGCGCGTAAGCGCGCTGCTTTTCGAGCGGAATCGCATCAAGTGTCCACGTATGTGTGCCAAGATCCTTGAGAAAGTGGATCTTCTCGAACGTCTCGGTAATTGTCGTGGGGCTGTGTCGGGCAGGCGGCGTCTTCAGCCATTCGAGCACAGTCATGCCTGAAGTGCCGTGCTGGGTAGATAGAACGGCATCCGCCCGCACCAATTGTGCTTCCGTGACTGTCGCTTTGATCCTGACGAGCAGGTCGCGTTCGATCCCTGTCCATATGGAGCGGCCCAGATCCCGCAGCGTCCGGTCCGCCGGTATCAGAATCTTGCGCTCGTACAGCCAGCAGAGCGCGTGCTGGATCAACTCGTCGAGGGTCAGAGACTCCCCGGCATCCTGTTGCATCCACGCTTCGAGCCCCTTCAATACATCCGGTCCGACCGACGTCAGGCCGAGATATTCGCAAGCCCAAACCTGATGGTCGTACAGCGTCTTGTAGCGGTGGTAGAGGGTTCGCAGCGAGGCAATTGTCGGTGTAGGTAAACTAAGTCTTTCGCCGACGTAGCGCAGCAACTGGCGCGGGAGAGTACCAACATGGTCGAGGGTGTGGCCGCTGGCACGCAGGAAAACTAGCTGGATGGCGGCACCGGCACGGCGATCGCGCCGAAAACGCTCGTTGATCGCGGCGACATCACTGTCGGTCAGCGCAAAGTAGCACTCGACATCGAATTCCGACAACCGGGTGGGCAGGCGATCCTGTCCCACATAGCGAAATTCCAAGCCCGGCATCTCCTGCCTCCCGTCAAGGCGGCGCGATCCGAAATCGCGGGCAGGTATCTTACCGCGGACACTGGGTCGGTCCAAAAATCGTCATCTTTGCCGCCCGCAGATCCCTATAAACAAAGGCTCTCAGGAGAAACCGCCAGATTTTGCACGAAAAGGACGATTACCCCATCTACCGGCATGCACTCAAAAACCGTGCACTCATCATCCTGACCTTCTCCGCGTCGCAGTTCGGCATGCTCCTCACCGGCGCCGTTTCGGTCGAAGTCATTTTCGGCTGGCCAGGCATTGGCGGCGCAATGGTCGACGCGATTT
>Ga0105854_1001199_pt1 | contig 10786 bp, 9 predicted proteins | sample OrgsoiDNA_201058_FD_89679 | JGI IMG/M metagenome (GOLD analysis project Ga0105854, IMG submission 89679) | Permafrost soil microbial communities from the Arctic, to analyse light accelerated degradation of dissolved organic matter (DOM) -... | ecosystem: Environmental > Terrestrial > Soil >... | reverse complement strand
TGTGGTTGCGGGCGGTCCGCTGCGCGAGGGATGATTCTTCCAGGAGGGGACCCATGCGAGCTCTCGCGAGCATTGTCGTCGTTGCCTTGTCGATCGGCTGTGGTGGAGGCTCCAAGACGCCTGTAGTGCAGGAGGGGACGACCGTCACCATCGGCGCGCTCGGCGGCGTCATCCAGGTGCCCGGAGGACCGGCGCTGGCCATCGTGCCCGGCGCGCTCTCGGCGGATACGGCCATCACCATCACTCCGCGCACCGGCAGCGTGTCGGGCGCGCTCTCCACCGTCTACGACTTCCAGCCCGCCGGGCTCACCTTCGCGCGGCCCGCGACGCTCTCCATTCCCGTCGATCCGTCGCTGACCGAGGCCTCGCTGATGGTCACCGGAACCGATGCCACCGCGGCGCAGAGTCTCCCGGCGCTGGTCGACAACGGACTCGCCTCGGCGCAGGTCACGCAGCTCTCGTCGGGATATGCCGCCGATTCGCGGCACGGCACGCGCACCGTCAGCGGCACCTTCACCACCATCTATTGGGCCGACGACGGCAGCAAGACCACCAGGGCCGGCTCGCTCGGGCCGCTCCAGACCGTCACCGCCGCCTGGGTTCCCGCCGGCGGCAACTACCGCCGCATCGCCGCCTCGACGGCACCCCAGCCGCTGGGCGGGTTCGCAATCGACGGCGTTCCCGAGGGCCCCTACTTTCTCGAGGTCGACACCACCTTCACCGGCAGCGCGACGAGCCTCGCAGGCACCACCGTGGCGCTCTACGAGCTCACCACCAGCACGCCCGATCTCTCGACCATCGCCGCGGCCCGGGCGGACGTCGAAACCGAGACGGCCACTGCCGGTCTGACCCTGGCGGTGAGCGGCCTCGTGCCTTGGACGACCGCCACGGCCGGCGTCGAGGGCGATCAGATCCTCTTCGCCGGATCGCAGACGAACCTCTACGGCCGGCCGCTGATCACGATTCCCCATCCGGCCGCGGGCGCCACCTCCTTCAACGGCACCATGGATTGGCAGGACATGAGCACCGCCTTCACCATCGGGCTGCCCGATGCATCCAAGGGCGACGTCGAGTTTCTCTACCAACGCTCGACCAGCCCCCTGGGCAGCGGCGCGACGCTGGGCTCGGCGCACGTCGCCACGAAGTTCGCCAAATTGACCAATCTCACCTTGCACGATGGCGGCTCGGCGAGCGTGACCGCGACCCTGGCCGATGCGCCGCAGACCGGCGCGCTGCGCGCGAACCTGCGCAACTCGAAGTGGGCGACGCTGCTCGCCGACGCCAACCCCGCGATGGTCGCGGAAGGAGACCAGGGCGTTTCGCTCCTGGCCATTCCGCATTCGATCACCTTCCCCGATCAGCCGGGCCTCACCGCGGGCACCTCGCTAGCGTACGTCCAGGGACCGCCGCTGGCCGATGCGGATTACGGCATCGTCTCCTACGGTCAGTTCCTCGGGCCGGAATGGAAAGAGGAGCGGTACGTCTCCTATTTCACCTCGGGAAGCGTGCCCCAGCCAGGCAGCACCGACCTCGTCTTCACCAGCGCGTTCTTCACCTCGTTCGAGGCCATGCCGGCCAGCGACGACATCGTGCCCGTCCTCGGACCGCCGCGCTCGCCAACCATTCAGAGCCGCGATGCTTTCCAGGCGCAGAGCGGCGTCGGCCTGCACCCGGCCATCTCGTGGAAGCCGCCGCGGTTGGGCTCCGCGACCTCCTGCACCATCAACCTATTTTCGACGGATAACTCCGCCACCTCTGTTTCGCTCACCGTGTACGGGGTGACTTCGGTGCGGATCCCAACCGGCATCCTGCAGGCCGGGACGAAGTACCTCGCCGTCATCACCGCCAACTCCGCGCCTTGGGACTCGCTCGATCGCCCCGTCTTCCGCCTCGGAGTTCCCAGCTCCAGCGCCGACTGCGCCACCGCCGCGTTCACGCCTTGATCCGCAACCTGTAGGCTGCAGTGCATGGGTACTGTCACGGGCCTTCGTTTCGCTGCGATTGCTTTTCTGGCTTCGCAGCTGGCAGGGTTCGGGACGCCGCTCGTACGTTGCCATGGCCGATCACCTGCCCGCAGGCCTGGAGCCGCTCGATCCGCGCCTCGACCCTTGAACCCCGGGTCGTCTTAGACCGTCTCGCCGCGGATGAGGTCTTTGTAGGTTTCGCGCTGGCGGATGATGCGCCACGAGCGGCCGTCGACCAGCACTTCGGCCGGGCGCGGGCGGGCGTTGTACTGCGAGGCCATGGCCATGCCGTAGGCGCCGGCGGTCCGCAGCGCGATCAGGTCGCCTGCTTCGAGCGGCGGAAGCGTGCGGCGGCGGGCGAGAATGTCGGCGCTCTCGCAGACCGGACCGACGACGTCCGCCACTTGGTGACCGCGGCGCGGCCGGGCCACCGGCTCCAGCTCGTGAAACGCCTGGTACAAAGCGGGCCGCAAGAGGTCGTTCATGCCCGCATCGACCACTACGAACTTGCGTCCCCGGTGCCCTTCCTTGCGTAGGATGACCCGGGAGAGCAGCACCCCCGCGTTGGCCACCAAGAGCCTTCCAGGCTCGACCAGCACCCGCACCTTCAAGCTGCGAAGCGCTTCGACCAGAGCTTCGCCGTACTCGCGCGGCGAGGCCGGCTCCGGCCCGTCGCCATAAGGCACGCCCAGACCGCCGCCCATGTCGAGGATGCGGATGTCGTGGCCGTCCTCGCGCAGCCGCAAGACCAGCGCGCGCATCTTCTGTGCTGCTTGCGCGAACGGCGCGACCTTTTGGATCTGCGAGCCGATGTGGCAGGCGACCCCCTGCACCTGGAGTCCCGGCAAGGACGCCGCGAGCTTGAACGCCTTGTGCGCGCGCAAAGTCGGGATGCCGAACTTGCTCGTCGAGAGCGCGGTGGCGATGTACGGATGCGTCTTCGCGTCCACGTCGGGGTTCACGCGCAAGGCGACGCGGGCCACGGTCCTGCGGGCGGTGGCGACGCGCGAGAGCATGCGCAGCTCTTCTTCGCTCTCGCAGTTGATCTGCAGAACCCCGGCTTGCAGGGCAGCTTGCAGCTCGTCCTCGCGCTTGCCGACGCCGGAGAAGACGATCTTGCTCGCCTCGCCGCCCGCCTGCAGGGCGCGAAAGAGCTCGCCGCCCGAGACGATGTCGAAGCCGAAACCTTCGCTCGCGAAGATCCCCAGCAACGCGAGATTCGGCGCGGCCTTGACGGCATAACAAGGCAGCGCATCGAGCCCGCGCAGCGCCAGGCGGAACACCCGCGCGTGCCGCAGGAGCGTGGCCTTCGAATAGACGTACGCCGGAGTCCCCACTTCGGCGGCCAGCTCCGCGAGGGGCACGTCCTCGCAGCAGAGCTCTCCGCGACGCCGCTGGAAGTGGTTCACTTCGCACCCCCGTCAGGAGTGCCCGCGTCACGCATTTCCTGGGGGGCTTCTTGCTGCGGTGGCCGCGGCGGCCCCTTGACCCCGCACACCACCAGCGTCGAAGTCGCCAGGACGATCAGCGCCCGCCGCAGTCCACAACCCAGACACGCTCGCTCCGCACGGGCTCTCATGTTTCCCCGTGACGATGTCAGAAAGGTATGGCGGTGATGAAACGTACGGCGTGGGCGACCGACGGATTGACCTGGGTCGCGAAGTTCGAGAGGCCGTCGAAGGGGATGAGGACTCCATACGCGAGCCCGACGCGCAAGCGGTCGGACGTGTCGTAGGTGATTCCGACGTTGAGCTCGAGGCCGAGCGGCTTGCGCTGGCCGGGCGTGTTCTCCGCGTACCAGGCCTGCGCGTACATCGCCGAGACCGAGATCTCGAAGCCGCTGTCATCGCCGCCGCCCGACTTGCGTCCCGTCGGCCGCCAGCGCAACGACGGCTTCACGTACCAGGCCGATGTGATCGACGAGACCAGGTTGCGGAAGAGGATCATGTCGACGTTGAAGGCGCGGTTGAAGACGAAGTTGTTGACGCGCCCATGGGTGTCGCTCGGGTTGGAGAAGTCGATGTGGCTGCCGTCGATGTCGCCCTTGCCCGCCGCCCGGTAGGAGCAGCCGGAGCCGCAGTTGTTGGCGTTGCCCGAGCCATTGCGATACGGCCGCGCGCCGAAGCCGTAGGCGCCCTTGTCGCCCGAGGCCGCGCCCAGGTCGACGCCGGCGAGGAGCGAGTCCGCCGTGAGCAGGGCGATGTCCGACTGCAGCGCGCCGCCGAATTGCAGGAAGGACACCGGCGCAAGCGTGCTCGCCAGCACGGCAGGAAGGGTGGTGGAGACCTGTGCGTCGTTCTCGGCGTGTGAATCGATGTTGCCGATGGTGGAGGCGACCTCGGCGTCGAGCCGCCACTTCTTGCGCTTGAGGCTGAGGAAGAAGTCGGGCTGGTAGAACTTGGCTCCGCGGCGCGCCACCGAGTCCCGCGGAACCGGCGAGACGACCGTGGCCTGCTGCCAGTTCTGCACCCGGTAGTCGAGCACGAGCCCGTAGTTGATGACCCACAGCTTGGCGTCGAGCTTGCGCTTGATCTCCTGGGCGGTGTCGACGTGCGTGACCTCGATCGCGACGCGGTAGCCGTCGTCCAGCGTGTCGAGGTCCACCGGCCGGCCCAGGTCGCCTTGCGGGCCGCTGGTGCTGACGCCTTTGTCGAGCAGGTCGAACATCGCGGTGAAGTGGTGGCCCTTGAACTCGCGCGGCGCAAACGCAATGCGATCGTAGGTGTCGCCGTAGTCGCAATCCAGGCAGTTGCCGTCGTTGTGCAGGATGCCGAGGCCCCAGTTGTAGCCCATGCGGCCGAAGAGGAACTCGCCGAGGGCGGTGTTCACCTCGCCCCAGACGCGCTTCACGTTGACGGTGCTGCCGGCGCGCGACGAAGCGAGCACCGAGAGCGGCGTGAACGGGTCGAGAGACTTGTCGCTGACCGGATCGGAGCCGAGCAGCACGTTGTCGAGCATGTCGGCCTGGAAGTGGATCTGGATGTCCTCGCTGACCGCGATGGTGGGCTCGAAGCGGAAGCGGAAGTTCGCGTCCGACTGGCTGTTTCCCGCGGGGGCGCCGATGTACGGACCGCTAAAGAGCTGGTTTCCGGTGGGGTCCGCACCGACGCCGAGGTTCATGTTGTTGAAGAATTCGCCGCGCATGCGCAGGTAGCCGTGCGGCTGGAACAGGTTGACGCGGCTCTTGAGCTGCTCGACCGCCTCGCTGTCCTGCACCCGCGCCTGCGAATCCTGCTCGACCCAGGCCGTCTCCTGCTTGACCTCGTCCTTGGCCTTTTGCAGCTCCTTGCGCACTTCTTCCATCACCTGTCGGCGGAACTCTTCCTGATCGAGCGCCGGCCCGGTCACCAATGGCGCAACCGGCGCGGGAGCCGGCGTCGCCGGTTCGGAGGCTGCCGTGCCCTGCTCGCCGGTCTTGGTCGACGGTTGCGGCGCGTCGGCCGACGACGCGTTCTTCGGCGCCTTCTTGGCCTTGGCGGGGGGAGTCGTGGCGGGGGCTGCGGTCTGGGCGAAAGCCGCACCGCCGAGAGTGAGCGCGGCGGCGAGACTGAGCAAGCGGAGCATGCCGTCGTCCTTATGAGGAGAGGCGGCGCGAGTAGCACGCGAATCCACACAGGGTCAAGGAAGGAGACGCCGCAGGCATTGGAGGAAATTCTTGCGTTCGCCGCGCCGGGCCCTTCAATGGAGGCGCATGAACCTCGTCTTCGTCCTTTTGCTGGCCGCCGCCGCCGTCGCCGGAGTCATCAAAGGCGACGTCAAAGCGGTAGGTCAAGGCGCCTTCGACGGGGCGACTCAAGGGGTGACTCTCGCCATCGGCCTCGTGGGTGTGATGTCGCTGTGGCTCGGTCTGCTCAAGATCGCCGAACGCGCGGGGCTGATCGAAAAGCTCGCTCGGGCGGCGCGGCCCATCTTCCGCCCGCTCTTTCCCGACGTTCCCGAAGGACATCCGGCCATCAGCGCGATGCTGCTCAACATCGCCGCCAACATGCTGGGGCTGGGAAACGCCGCCACTCCCTTCGGCATCAAGGCCATGGAAGAACTGGAGAAGCTGAACCCCAAGCCCGGCACCGCCACCAACGCCCAGGCGCTCTTTCTCGCCATCAACACTGCCAGTCTCCAGATCGTGCCCACCACCGTCATCGCGCTGCGGGCTTCGGCGCACTCGTCCGATCCGGCGGGTATCCTGCTACCGACGATGGGTGCGACCTTTTGTGCGCTCTGCGTGGCCATCATCGCGGCGAAGCTGCTGCAGCGGGTGTGGCCGTGAGGCACGTCTTCGAGCTGGCTTCCGGCTACATCCTGCTCTTGCTCCTGGTCGGCATTCCGCTCTACGGATTCGCCAAGGGCGTCAAGGTCTACGAGGCCTTCGTCGAGGGCGCCAAGGAAGGCTTCGCGGTCGCGGTGCGCATCATTCCCTTTCTCGTGGCCATCCTGGCCGCGGTGGGCGCGTTTCGCGGCGCGGGCGCCATGGATGCCCTCGCGCGCGTGCTCGCTCCCGTGACCGGCCCCTTGGGGCTTCCCGCCGAAGTCTTGCCGATGGCGCTGGTCCGGCCGCTCTCCGGCTCCGGCTCGCTCGGGCTCCTGGGCAACATCTTCGCGACGCCGGGCCTCGGACCAGACTCGTACGCCGGCCGGCTGGGATCGATCTTGCAGGGTTCGACCGAGACCACCTTCTATGTGCTGAGCGTCTATTGCGGCTCGGTGGGTGTCGTGAAGTACCGGCACGCGCTCGCCGCTGGGCTGCTCGCGGACGCGACCGGGCTCGTCGCCAGCATCTGCATCGCCCGCGCGCTCTGGGGCTGAAGGCCGCGCGACGGATGCGTCCCTGCTTGTTTCCGCTTGCGCGCGGCCCAAGCCCGACTAAGTTGCCTTCCCGCATGCGCCGCCTTTTTCCCGTCCTGCTCTGCATCGCCTTTGCCTGCAGGCGCGGCGGAGACGAGGCGGCCAAGGCGCGCATCTTCTCGCCCGAGCCGCCGGCCAACGTCAGCCCGGAGTCGAAGGAGACCCTGGACGCCAGCGCGCTGGAGCGCGACGGCAAGGTCGCGGCGCGCGTCCTGCACATGCCGCAGTGGGAGGTTGCGCAGCGGCTTGGGCCCCACAACGCGCAGCAGCGGGTGCAGTTTGCCTGGTTTCACGGGCCGGGACTTCCCGACGGCGGCGCCGAGGTTTCGCTCGCCGAAGAGACCACGCTGCACCAGGCCGGCGATGACTTCTCGCTGCGCCTCGTCAACGACCACAACCAGGGCTTCGAGCTGGTATGGAGCGGAGGTCAGGTCTTCGTCAAAGGGCTGTACGGTTCGTTCCACGAGCGCCGTACCGACCGCACCGATCCGGAGGGCGTGCGCGACCAGGCGATGGGCGGCCTGGCGGCGTTCGACCGGCTCGCACGCGGCCTCAAGCTCCGCTTCGCCGGCGAGGTCACCAACGACGGCCGCAAGGTCGCGCGCTACACCGTCACCGGCTTTGGAGCGCGCACGGCCAAGGTTTCGAACGGCGATCTGCCGAAGATCGCCTATCCCGAAGGGCATCCCGATCAGGACACCGCGCGCCGGCTCGAGCTCTGGGAAAAAGAAGAGCCGGAGACCGTCTCGGGCACCATCTTGATCGACAGTGCCACCGGGGCACCTTTCGCCTGCGACTTGACCGGCCACTTCAGCGTACCCGGCAAGAGCGGTCCAGCGGAGCTCGATCTGCACACCGTGCTCGCAACCAGCTCGGTGGGAAAGAACGTGACCATCGCGGCGCCCAAGGCCGAGCCGGAGCCGAGCGCACCGCATGCGGTGAAGGACCCGCTGCGCTTCCTGGGCAAAGAACCGGGCGCAGCCGCGGGCAAGCCCAGCGCGGCCGAACCGGAAGAAGACGACAAGGACGACGAAGAGGAAGCACCCGCACCCGCGCCCGCGCAGAAACCTTGACCGCGAACCCGCTCAGCACGCGGGAACGGTAGAAAATTTGATCTCCGGCGATTCTTGCGTAGTCTCTACTTGCACCGTCGAACCAGGAGCCTCTCGCATGAGCAACAAGTCTTCTTCCACGATCACCGGCACCGAAGTGCGCGAGCTCTTGCGTATTGCCGCCAAGCAGTTGGGGCAACGCGAGGAGAAGGCGTTGCGCATGCGCTCCGGAACCGGCCTGGGCCTGGACCAGCCGCTGCCGCGCCGCGGGCAGGACAACCCGGGAGCCAAGGCAGAGCTGCTGGCTCTGGAGATCGAGCTGAAGCAGAAGCTGGCCGCTCGCGCCCCGCAGTCCATGGCCGCGACTCCTGCGCGCAGCAAGGAAAAGGACAAGATCGTCCGCGCGCTGCGCCGTCTCAAGTAAGTGCTGATCGCGCTGCTCCTGGCGGCGCGGACCTTCGGGCCGCAGCATCTGCCGCCCGTCGCCGATGCTGAAGATCCGCTGGTCGACGCCGCTCCGCACGTTCCGGGCCTGCTGGTGCGGCTTGCTTACGCCACGCCGCAGAACCTTGCCGGGCGTGCGCTCTACCCTGCCGACGCGAAGTGTCTTCTGCGCAAGAGCGTGGCCGAACGGCTGGCGCTGGTCGCGCGGAAGCTCAAGCCGCTGCGCCTCGTGGCCTGGGACTGCTTCCGGCCGCGCCCGGTCCAGCTAGCGCTGTGGCAGGCACATCCAATTGCCGGCACCGTCGCCGACCCGGCGCGAGGCTCCTTGCACGAGCGCGGGGTTGCCGTCGATGTCGCGCTCGCCGGTCCTGCTGGAGAAGCCATCGAGCTGCCGACGCCTTTCGATACCTTCGGCGCTGCCGCCTATGCGGATGCCGCGCTGCCGGACGGACCCGCGAAGCGGCATCGCGACGCTCTGGAAGCCGCCATGTACCAGGCCGGCTTTCGCGTAAACCCCAAGGAATGGTGGCACTACAGCCGGCTCTACGGGTGGCGCTGGCCGGCCTCGCAATAGCAGCCGGGGCTATGTTCGATCTGCCGCGCCTCGTCCCAGCGACACTCGATGGCGGTGATGAAAGCGCGCAAGCCCACCGTCAGCTCGCCGATGGCAAGGCCCGCTTCCCGTCCCCAGGCCCAGGTGACTTGTGCTTCCAGCCTCGCGGGTTGAAGGGCGGAGTCTGCGGAGACGAGGGTGACGTCCGCGCGATCGCCCGGAAGCAGGGACTGGAACGGGCCGGTCGCGAGCCGCACGCCGCCTTCGCTGATGTCCACCGCGCGGCAGAACCAGGGAGCGCCCGCGTCCGGCTGTACTTCCGCGAAGAGATCGCAGCCCAGCCTGCGTTGCCTGCGGCGTGGCAGACCGGCATCGGCATCCCACCACGCGGTGGAGTGTGCGAAGGCGAGATCGAGCCAGACTCCATCGCGCGCGCGCGTGACGAGCCGGCCGCGCACGAGCGACTGCTCCTGACCCCCTTTGAAGCCAATCTCGACGATGACCCGCGACCCCGGCTCGCCAGGCAGCAGCGGATCGGGGATGAAGAACGAGCCCGCGGCCAGGTGCCGGTGCAGCGCGCTGGCGTTCTCGAAGCGGTAGCGCACCGGCCAGCTTTCATCCATTACCGGGCATGAGGGAGCGGCCATGGTGGATGATCTACGCAAAGCCTTCGGCCGAAACAACGAAAGCGACAGGAACACAGTTTGCGGCGGATAGGGAGAGAGCGCACGGCTAGATTCGCGGAATCCGACCCCTTCCAAGACCGTCGATTTTACCGTTTCAACGGCAGGCTTCCGTGAGCTCTGATTGCAGCGCCGCGATTCCGGGTTGTGCCGAAACCTCACCCCAGAGCTCGTCTGCCGTGCTTCGTCCGCCTCGCGCCCACACGCTCTGCAGTGGAGCCAGCGCACGCGGGTTGCGCCACCAGTCTTCGTCGTAGCGTTCGCGCAAGAAGGCTCGCATGGCGGCAGCTAGAGCGCGGCCGCGCAGCTCGTCCAGCGCGGAGGGAAAAGCGTCGAGGCCGTCGAGCGCGAGGCCGAGCGGCAGCTCTGCCGTGGTGGCTCGCGCGTAGAGCTCGCGGTGGGCTTGTGCGGCGCGCGCGCTAGGTCCCAGCTCGTGCGCTTGCGCCGCCGCGATCGCCTGGGCCGCGCAGATGCGAACGTCGAAGACTCCGGCGATGGCGATGGCGCGCTCGTCGTCGCGCGAGAGCTCGGCCTTGGCACAGCGGCGCAGGAACTGCGGGTCTCGCAGAAGTCCTTCCAGCAGCGCTCCGCAAGCCACGCGCACGGCCGCATCGCCGAGCCACAGATCCTCCGGCGGCGCGTCCGCAGGCGGGCCGATCCACAGCTGCGCCTGAGCAACGGCCGACAAAAGCTGGCCGAGTGCGCGCGGGCCTTCCTCGGGAAGAACGCTGAGCCTCGCCTCGTAAGGCGGATCGACCGCCAACGCGAAGGAGCCGGCGCGCTTCAAAGGCCGATCGTCGTCGTCGACCTTGATCGCCTTCCCAGCGGTGGGATCGAAGCGGAGCATCTCCGCCCAGCGCCGCACGGTCCTCAAGAGCTCGCCGCGCGGAAAGGCCGGAGCGCAGCGGGGAGCGTGCAGCAGGTGCAGCACGTCGTGGCGACCGAAGCCGCCCTTCGCTCCCGTGTTGCGCTCGAGGAGCCAGGCGCCCAGGTCATGCGCGAGCGAGTCGGTGGCGTCGAGGGCCGCGTCGCACAGCGAGGTGTCGGGAACTTTGAGCCCCGCCTCTACCTGCGCCGCCTGCTGCGCCTCGAAGACCGCGCCGCGCAGCCCGTCGAACTCCTGCAGCGCATCGGCCAGCGCGTTTTCCAGATCGCCGCGCTTGTCGCGATCGCGCTCTACGGGAAGCTGCCGATCCACCAACACCGGAGGCAGCGCTCCGTGCAGCCCGGCGTCGCCAGGCGGCTTGA
>Ga0105854_1001198_pt1 | contig 10789 bp, 10 predicted proteins | sample OrgsoiDNA_201058_FD_89679 | JGI IMG/M metagenome (GOLD analysis project Ga0105854, IMG submission 89679) | Permafrost soil microbial communities from the Arctic, to analyse light accelerated degradation of dissolved organic matter (DOM) -... | ecosystem: Environmental > Terrestrial > Soil >... | reverse complement strand
GGCAGCTGATCGAGGAGTGTGGGCTCAAAGGCCATCAGATCGGCGGGGCCCAGATCTCGCCGCGCCACGCGAACTTCATCGAGAACCCAGGGGGTGCCACCGCCGCCGACTGCATTGCCCTGATGGCCGAGGCCCGCCGCGGGGTGCTCCTGCGGTTCGGTGTGCGGCTCGAGCACGAGGTGCAGTTCCTCGGCCCGCTCGAACTGCCGCCGTTGTAGGGGAAGCGCGTGGCGCGGCGAACTCAGCCGGAGTGGCTGCCCGGAGGAGGTCGAACGCGAGCACAGCGGTCCTGCCTACGCGCCGGGCCGCGCCGGGGCTTGCGCGGTTCGCGCCGTCGGGCCGGTCGATCTTCGTCGGGCTCGCGCTCTTCGCGCTCGCTGCCGGCGGCTACGTCGCGGCGCGCGAGACCTCGGTCTTCGCTGTGCGAACCCTCGAGATCCGCGGCGGAAGCGGGTCGATCCGCGCGGAGGTCCGCACAGCGCTCGCGCCCGATCTCGGCACGAGCCTTCTCCGGATCGACGGCGGTGAGATCGAGCGACGCCTCGCGCCGCTCCCCGATGTCCAGTCGTTCGGCTACGACCGCGCGTTCCCGCACACCCTCCGGCTCGTCATCCACCCTGAGCGCCCGGTGCTCATCGTCCGCCACGGAGCAAACGCGTTCCTCGTCGCCGCGAGCGGGAGGGTGCTCCGGCCGCTCGCGCATCCTCGCCGCTCGAATCTGCCGCGTCTCTGGGTGAAGAAGGACCTCGGCGTGCGCGCGGGCGAACCGCTCCCGGGCGGCGCCGCCGTCGCGGCGACCGCACTTGCGCCGCTCGAGGGCGCCCCGCTGCCGGGGGGCGTGAAGGCCGTACGCGTGGGCGCAGCAGAGCTGACGCTCCTTCTCGCCGGCGGCCTCGAAGTGCGGCTCGGTGACGCCGGCGACCTGCGCCTGAAGATCGCGATCGCCCGCCGGATACTGCATACGACCGGGGCCGCGGTTGCCGGCCCTGGGTACCTCGATGTGAGCGTGCCCGAGCGCCCTGTTCTCTTCAGCAAGTCTCAAGTCGGAGGTTGAGGTCGATGGTTACAGTACTCGAGACTCGACGTTTCCGCGTTGACAAGCTAGGAAACCCTCTCTACTCTGCCGAAGGAAGGAGGAGCTCGACCACCCCAACCCTGCAGTCCAGCTTGAGGTCGGGCCACACCCAATGAGAGATCGCTCCGGCAACTACCTGGCCGTGATCAAAGTCGTCGGCGTCGGCGGCGGCGGCACGAACGCCGTCAACCGCATGGTCGATGCGGGCCTCACCGGCGTCGAGTTCGTCGCGGTGAACACGGACGCGCAGGCGCTCCTGATGTGCGAGGCGGACGTGAAGATCCACATCGGCGCGAAGGCGACGCGCGGCCTCGGCGCCGGCGCGAACCCGGAGGTCGGCAAGCAAGCTGCGACCGAGTCGCGCGATGAGTTGAAAGAGGCGCTGAAGGGCGCCGACATGGTCTTCGTCACGGCGGGCGAGGGAGGCGGTACCGGGACGGGCGGCGCGCCCATCGTCGCCGAGATCTCCCGCGAGCTCGAGGCGCTCACGGTGGGTGTGGTCACGCGGCCGTTCTCGTTCGAGGGCCGCCGCCGCTCGCAACAGGCCGAACAGGGCATCTCCGAGCTCAGCGACCAGGTCGATACGTTGATCGTGATCGAGAACGACCGGCTGCTTCAGGTCGTCGAGAAGAAGACGCCGCTCTCCGACGCGTTCAAGATGGCCGACGACATCCTGCGCCAGGGCGTCCAGGGGATCACCGACCTGATCACGGTGCCCGGCATCGTCAACCTCGACTTTGCCGACGTGCGCACGATCATGCGCGACGCCGGCTCGGCGCTGATGGGCATCGGCAGTGGCCAGGGCGAGAACCGCGCAGGCGAAGCAGCACGGCACGCCGTCAGTTCGCCGCTCCTCGAGTCCTCGATCGAGGGTGCCACCGGCATCCTGCTGAACATCAGCGGCCCCGCCGATCTCGGGCTCTTCGAGGTCAACGAGGCGGCCGAGGTCGTCACCGGCGCGGCCGACCAGAACGCAATGGTGATCTTCGGCGCCGTGATCGACGAGAACCTGCGGGACGAGGTGCGGGTGACCGTGATCGCGACCGGATTCGGAACCCAGCGCCGCCGCCGGGGCCGAACCTCGCTGACCGGCGAGAGCTCTCCGCTTGCCGACCGCGGGCCGATCTTCGACCCGGGCGACTCGCTCGAGGTGCCGTCGTTCCTCCGCGACGAATAACTGCGGAGAGCCCCTAGGGAGTGGACGGTTCGAAGGAAGCGAGCGGCTCTTTCGCGGGGCTTTGGCGGGTGGCGGTTAGCATCGCGTCCGGTGCAGACCCTTCGCCGCACGCCGCTTCACGACCGCCACGTCGAACTGGGTGCGCGCATGGTTCCGTTTGCGGGCTGGGAGATGCCCGTCCAGTACGAAGGCGTGCTCGCCGAGCACCGGGCCGTGCGCACCGACGCCGGCGTCTTCGACGTCTCCCACATGGGCGAGCTCGAGGTGGAGGGCCCGACCGCGCGCGACCTGCTGCAGTCCATGCTCTCGAACGACATCGACCGGCTTCATGCGGGCGAGGCCCAGTACACCCTCCTCACCACAGGTAGCGGCGGGATCATCGACGACCTGATCGCCTACCGCCTCGACGATCACCGGTACCTCCTTGTCGTGAACGCCTCCAACCGCGAGGTGGTCTTCGACTGGTTGAAGGAGCACGAGTTGCGCGGCTCCGACGTGCGTGACGTTTCCGACAACTATGCGCTGCTCGCCGTGCAGGGGCCACGGGCGCTCGAGCGGCTCGGGCTTGCCGCGGGCAAGCCGTTCACCTTCGAACTGGGTGAGCTGGACGACGTCGAGGTGATGATCAACCGCACCGGCTACACCGGCGAGGAAGGTGTCGAGCTCGCGTGCATGGACGAGGACGCCGTCCGTCTCTTCGACACGATCCTCGCGCGCGGCGTGACGCCGTGCGGACTCGGCGCGCGCGACACGCTGCGCCTCGAGGTCTGCTACCCGCTCCACGGCAACGACATCGGCCCGCAATGGGACGCGATCTCATCGGGGCTCGGCTGGGCGTGCGCGCTCGGCACCGAGTTCACAGGCGTCGAGCGGCTGCGCGAGGTAAAGGCGAGCGGCCCGAAGCAGAAGCTCATCCCGTTCCGCATGACCGAGAAGGCGATCCCCAGGCACGGCATGGGAATAGAAGGAGGCGGCGAGGTCACCTCCGGCTCGCTCTCGCCGATGCTCGACGTGGGCATCGGGCTCGGTTACGTGCCCGCCGCCGCCGCGACGCCCGGCACGGAGCTCGTCATCGACGTGCGCGGCAAGCCCCGCCGTGCGGAAGTCAAGAAGAAGCCCCTCTACACCAAGGAGGCCTGAGTTGGCCGCGAGCGAGTCGTATCCGGACGACCTCCTCTATCACGCAGAGCACGACTGGGCGCGCATCGACGGCGGCGACGCCGTTCTCGGTATCACCTGGTTCGCGCAAGACGCGCTCGGCGAGCTCGTCCACTACGAGCCGCCGGACGTCGGCACGAACATCGCCAAGGACACCTCCTACGGCGAGGTCGAGTCGGTAAAGGCCGTCTCGGACCTGATCTCGCCGCTCTCGGGCGAGGTGCTCGAGGTGAACCAGAAGGTGCTTGACGCGCCGGAGACGGTGAACGAAGACCCGTACGGCGACGGCTGGCTGATCCGCGTCCGCCTGTCGAACGCGGATGAGCGTGAACAGCTGCTCGATGTCGCCGGGTACAAAAAGGTGCTCGAGGAGGCATAGGCTTGACGGAGCCCCGGGAAAACCTGGCGTGAGCTACCTCTCGTTGACGGACGCGGACCGCGAGGCAATGCTCGCGGAGGTCGGTGTCGCCTCGGTCGAGGAGCTGTTCCGGGACATTCCGGAGGCCGTCCGCTACGGGCGCGAGCTCGACATCGCGCCGGCCCTCCACGAAGCCGAGCTTCAGCGGCACCTGGAGGAGCTCGCGGCGAAGAACGTCGTCGACGAGGTGTGCTTCCTCGGCGGGGGGATCTACGACCACTACGTCCCGGCGGTCGTCGACGCGGTCCTCCAGCGCGGCGAGCTGCTGACCGCCTATACGCCGTACCAGCCCGAGATGAGCCAGGGCGTTCTCCAGGCGATCTTCGAGTACCAGACGGCGATCTGTGAGCTGACGGGCATGGACGTCTCGAACGCTTCGGGCTACGACGGCGCGACCGTCGCTGCCGACGTCTGCTTCGTCGCGAAGCACGTGACGGGGCGCTCCAAGGTGGTGATCACGGAGGCGACCAACCCGCAGGTGCGGCAGGTCGTGAAGACCTACGCGCCCGGTTTTGGGCTCGAGGTGGTTGAGGTGCCGCACGAAGGCGGCACAACCGATCCCGACCGCGTGCGCGAGGCGGCGCAGGACGCGGCGGCGGTGATCTTTCAGCAGCCGAACTTCTTCGGCTGCCTCGAGGCCGCGCCCGATCTCGCGGTCGCTGCGAACGAGGCGGGGGCGATGTCGATTGCGCACGTCGACCTGATCTCACTGGGCGTGCTCGAGGCGCCTGGCGCCTACGGCTGCGCGATGGCGATCGGCGAGGGCCAGTCTGCGGGCAACTCGATGAGCTACGGCGGACCGCACTACGGCTTCCTGGCCGCGCGCTCCGACTACATTCGGCGGCTGCCGGGGCGGATCGTGGGCGAGACGGTCGATGCGAGGGGTGAGCGCGGTTACGTCCTGACGCTCCAGACGCGCGAGCAGCACATCCGTCGCGAGAAGGCGACGTCGAACATCACGACCAACCAGACGCTACTCGCGCTCGCCGGGCTCGTGCATCTCAGTTTGCTGGGCCCGCAGGGCCTGCGTGAGTTGGGGGAGACGTGCATGGCGCTCGCCGGCTACGCGAAGAAGCAGCTCCAGGCCGCCGGTCTCGAGTTCGCGTTCCCCGAGCGGCCGACGTTCAAGGAGTTCGCGATGCGCACCGGCAGAAACGCCCGCGAGGCGCTGACGGTCGCGCGCGCCCACGGCATCTACGCGGGCTACCCGCTCGGCCGCGATTACCCCGGTCTCGACGACGTGCTGCTCGTCGCGGTCACGGAGAAGCGGACGGTCGACGAGATCGACCGGCTCGTCGGAGCGTTGGCGGGGCTGAAAGAGCGATGAAGCTGATCTACGAGAAGTCACAGGCAGGCCGGCGCGGCATCGGTGTGCCGCGGCCCGAGCTGCCGATTCCCGAGGTGCCCGCCGAGTTGGCGCGCGCTCGGCCGCCGCGCCTCCCGGAGCTCGCCGAGCCGGAGGTGCTGCGCCACTTCACCGAGCTCTCGACGCGCACGTTCGGTATCGACACGGGCTTCTACCCGCTCGGCAGCTGCACGATGAAGTACAACCCGCGGATCAACGAGCGGCTTGTCGGCCTGCCTGGCTTCGCCAACCTGCACCCGCTCGTCGAGGACGATGCGGCGCAGGGCGCGCTCGAGCTCGAGTGGCACCTCCAGGAGATCCTGCGCGAGGTGACCGGTCTCGACGCTTGCTCGCTGCAGCCGGCTGCGGGCAGCCAGGGCGAGGTGACCGGGCTGATGCTCTTCCGGGCCTACTTCGCCGAGCGGGGTGAGGACGCGCTGCGGCGCAAGATCGTCATCCCGGACACAGCGCACGGCACGAACCCCGCGAGCGTGACCATGGCGGGCTACGAGCTGACGCACGTGAAGACGGACGCACGCGGCAATATCGACGTCGACGACTTGCGGGGGAAGGTCGACGAGCACACCGCAGGGCTGATGCTCACCAACCCGTCGACGCTCGGGCTGTTCGACGAGAACATCGAGGAGATCCGCGACATCTTCCGAGGCGCCGGGGCGCTCATGTACTACGACGGCGCGAACCTGAACGCCGTCTGCGGGATCTCGCGCCCGGGTGACATGGGCTTCGACGTCGTGCACATCAACCTGCACAAGACGTTCTCGCAGCCGCACGGCGGCGGCGGCCCCGGCGGCGGCCCGATCGCGGTGCGCGAGCTGCTGGCGCCGTACCTGCCTGCGCCCATCGTGGTGCGCGACGGTGCGAGCTTCCGCCTCGACTACGACCGGCCGCGGTCGATCGGCAAGGTGCGCGCGTTCTCCGGCCCCTTCGGCGTCTTCGTTCGCTCGTACGCGTTCATTCGCTCGTACGGACCCGGTCTGCGTGAGATGAGCGAGGTCGCGGTGCTGAACGCGAACTACGTCCTTGCCCGGCTGAAGGATGCCTACGACCTGCCATTCGACCGGCTCTGCATGCACGAGTTCGTGCTCTCGGCGCGGACGCTGAAGCGCAAGCACGGTGTCGGCGCGCTCGACGTCGCGAAGCGCCTGATGGACTACAACTTCCACCCGCCGACGATCTACTTCCCGCTGATCGTCTCCGAGGCGCTGATGGTTGAGCCGACCGAGACCGAGGCGAAGGAGACGCTCGATGCGTTCGTCGACGCGATGCTCGCGATCGCGCGCGAGGCGGCCGAGGATCCGCAGTTGCTGCACGACGCACCGCACGACCGTCCGGTGCGACGGCTCGACGAGGTGCGTGCGGCGAGGCATCCGGTCGTGCGGTACGGCTTCGAGCAGCACGAGCCCGAGCAGGGTGCCGACGGACGCCGGCTCGAAGCGCAGAAGGGCGGGTAGCCGCTACGAAGCCGCGTCCGGCGGCCAGAAGTCCTCGAATGTCTCGCCGTCCCCGGATTCGCCGGCGCCGAAGACGAGGAGCTCCAGGCCGTCGGGCCCGCTCTCGAAGCCCCGCTTGGTTTGCGGGGCCACGCGGATCGCGTCCCACTGCTTGACGTCGACGATTTCCTCCTCGATCTTCACCCTGCCGGAGCCGGAGACGATGATGTAGATCTCCTCCTGCTCGCGATGGCGGTGACCGAACGGCTGACGGAAGTCCGGCACGAGCCGCTGGTAGCTGAAGCCACCGCTTTCGGCTCCGAGCGCCTTGCGCCCAAAGCGCGCCTCGACCTGCGGGGACAACCCGAACTGGACGGCGCTGTCGTCGAGCTCCTTGATGTTCTTGATCGCATAACCCGGCACGTCGGACCTCCTCGATCTGGCACGGTGGAGAGATGAAGACACGCAGACTAGGACAATTCGAGGTAACGAATCGGCCGCGGAATGGTCTGAATGAGCGAACCACTTCGAACGACTGAACCATCGAAAGGAAGCGCTTGACCGACAAGATCGAGAAGACAGAAGCCGAGTGGAGGGCCGAGCTGACCCCCGAGCAGTACCACGTGCTGCGCGAACAGGGGACGGAGCGCCCGTACACCGGCGAGTACGACCACACCTTCGAGCAGGGCACCTACCGTTGCGCCGGCTGCGGGGCCGAGCTGTTCACGTCCGAGGCGAAGTACGACTCGGGCTGTGGCTGGCCTGCGTTCTACGCCCCTGCGGCCGGGGAGGCGGTCGACGAAGAGACAGATGTCTCGTACGGCATGGCGCGCACCGAGGTGATGTGCGCCGCCTGCGGCGGCCACCTCGGCCACGTGTTCACAGACGGCCCTCAACCGACCGGGTTGCGCTACTGCATCAACTCGGCCGCCCTGAAGCTGGAGGAGGACTAGTGGAAAAGAAGGCAACGTTCGGCGCCGGCTGCTTCTGGGGCGTCGAGGCGGCGTTCCGCCGGCTCGACGGCGTCACGCGCACGCGCGTCGGCTACGCCGGAGGAGGCGTCGAGAATCCGTCCTACGAGCAGGTCTGCTACGACTCGACGGGCCACGCGGAGGTCGTCGAGGTCACCTTCGACGACGAGCGGATTCCGTACGAGCAGCTGCTCGCGATCTTCTGGGCCGAGCACGACCCGACCCAGCTGAACCGCCAGGGGCCCGATGTCGGCTCGCAGTACCGCTCGGCGATCTTCGTCCACGACGCTGAGCAGCGCGCCGCGGCGGAGGCGTCACGCGATCGTGTGCAGGAGCGCAGCTCGCGCCCGGTCGTGACGCAGATCGAGGATGCGCCGCCTTTCTGGGAGGCGGAGGACTACCACCAGCAGTACCTCGAGAAGCGCGGCCTCGCGAGCTGCACCGCGCGCCTCGCAGCCGTCTAGGAATCAAAGGTCCCTGGCACCGCTTGGTGCCAGGGACCGTGCCCTCATCCCACCGCACAGGGAGAAAGTCCGGGGCCCCGCCGCACAGGGCCCCGTAGGAGAGCAGTCTGATCGGCGAGGCTCGGTTGACCAAGCCCTCGATCGGTGGTTTACCGCGGTGGTTGACTACACCGCTGCGGCTTCGGCTTCGCGCTTCCGGCGCGAGGTCGAAGAGGCGCGCTTCGAGCCCGAGAGCTCGACCTTGCGCAGGCGGATCGACTGCGGCGTCACTTCGACGCACTCGTCGTTTCGGATGAACTCGAGCGCCTGCTCCAGCGACAGCGGCCGCGGCGGGATCAGCCGGATCAGCTCGTCGGCCGAGGATGCGCGCATGTTCGTGAGCTTCTTCGGCTTGGACGCGTTCACGTCGAGATCCTCGCGACGCGAGTTCTCGCCGACGATCATCCCCTCGTACAGCTCGTCGGTGGGCTTGATGAAGAGCGAGCCGCGCTCCTGGAGGTTCTCGATCGCGAAGCCGGTTGCCTGCCCGCGCCGGTCGGCAACGAGGCTGCCGGTCGGCCGCGTGAGGATGGCGCCGTGCCACGGCTCCCAGCGCTCGAAGACGTGGTGCATGATCCCCGACCCTCGGGTGTCGGTGAGGAACTCGGTGCGGAAGCCGATCAGGCCGCGGGCCGGCACGAGGTACTCCATGCGCGCCCACCCGGTGCCGTGATTGACCATCTGCTGCAGCGAGCCCTTGCGGAGAGCCAAAAGCTGAGTGACGACGCCGACGTACTCCTCCGGCACGTCGATCGCGACGCGCTCGACGGGCTCGTGGCGCTTGCCGTTGATCTCCCGGAGCAGCACCTCGGGCTTGCCGATCGTCAGCTCGAACCCCTCACGGCGCATGATCTCGGCGAGCACTGCGAGCTGGAGCTCGCCGCGGCCCTGAACCTCCCAGGCGTCAGGGCGGACGGTGGGGAGGACGCGCAGCGAGACGTTGCCGACGAGCTCCTGGTCGAGCCGCTGCTTGACGAGGCTCGCGGTCAGCTTGTTGCCCTCGGTTCCGGCGAGAGGTGAGGTGTTGATGCCGACCGTGATCGAGAGGCTCGGCTCGTCGACCGAGGTGACGGGGAGCGGGCGCGGATCGTCGGGATCGGCAATCGTCTCGCCGATCGTCACACCCGGCAGCCCGGCGAGCGCGACGATTTCACCCGGGCCGGCCTCGTCGGCCGGCACCCGGTCGAGCGCCTCCGTCATGTAGAGCTCGGTGACGCGCGCGTTCTCGATCTCGCCGTTCGCGCGACACCAGGCGATCTGCTGGCCCTTCCGCAGCGTGCCGTGGTGCACGCGCAAGAGGGCGAGCCGGCCGACGTACGGCGAAGCGTCGAGGTTCGTGACGAGCGCTTGAAGCGGATGGTCGGGGTCGTAGGACGGCGGTGGGATCGTCTTGAGCAGCGTTTCGAAGAGCGGCTCGAGGTCGTCGGCGAGCGCGTCCGGGTCGAGGCCTGCACGCCCGTCGCGCGCGATCGCGTACACGATCGGGAACTCGATTTGCGACTCGGTCGCATCGAGGTCGAGGAAAAGCTCGTACACCTCGTTCACGACTTCCTCGACGCGCGCGTCGGGCCGGTCGACCTTGTTCACGACCAAGACAACGGGCAAGCGCCTCTCGAGCGCCTTGCGCAGCACGAAGCGGGTCTGCGGAAGCGGACCTTCGGAGGCGTCGACGAGCAGCAGGATGCCGTCCACCATGGTCAGCCCGCGCTCGACCTCGCCGCCGAAGTCGGCATGCCCCGGCGTGTCGATGATGTTGATCTTGACGTCCTTGCGCTGGACCGAGGTGTTCTTGGCGAGGATCGTGATGCCCTTCTCGCGCTCGAGGTCGCCCGAGTCCATCACACGCTCGGCGACGTCCTGGTTCTCGCGGAACGAGCCGGACTGCCAGAGCATGGCGTCGACGAGCGTCGTCTTCCCATGGTCGACGTGGGCGACGATCGCGACGTTCCGGAGGTCGTTCCGCTGAGCGAGGTGCTTCTTGGTCACGGCTCTTCAGGGTAGCGGGGCGGCTCTCGCGGGCGTGAATCGGTTCGTGGTTTCACAGTTGACCCGGGATCGGCCGAGCCTCCTGGCTGTCAGCCTGGCGCGTCGTCGATTGCGGCCAGCTGGCCGCAGGCGGCCGCGATGTCGCGACCACGCGTCAGGCGCACCGTCGCGGGCAGCCTCCCCTTGTCGAGCACGTGCTTGAACCCGCTGATCGCGTCGCGCGACGAGCCGTCGTACATTCCCGTCGGGTTGTACGGAATCAGGTTGACCTTGAACATGTCGTGGTCGAGCAGCTCGACGAGACCGTGCGCGTGCTCGACGGAGTCGTTGACGCCGGCGAGCAGTACGTACTCGATGAACACCTTTCGCCGGCGCAGCTCGAAGTAGCGGCGGCACTCGGCGACGATCTCCTCGAGCGGATAGCGGTCGTTCACCGGCATGAGCTCGCTCCGGAGCGCATCGGTGGGCGCGTGGACCGACAATGCGAGCCGGATCGGCTCCTCGACCTCGTCGATGAAGCGTGTCAAGCCCGGCATCCAGCCGACCGTGGAGATGGTCGTCCGGCGATGCGTGACCCCGACATCCGGCAACCGCCGCGCCGCCTCGGTCACCGAATCAAAGTTCAAGAACGGCTCGCCCATGCCCATGAAGACCACATGGTCGATCGGCTCGATCCGGCGGAAGTGCAGCGCCTGGTCGAGGATC
>Ga0105854_1001196_pt1 | contig 10791 bp, 10 predicted proteins | sample OrgsoiDNA_201058_FD_89679 | JGI IMG/M metagenome (GOLD analysis project Ga0105854, IMG submission 89679) | Permafrost soil microbial communities from the Arctic, to analyse light accelerated degradation of dissolved organic matter (DOM) -... | ecosystem: Environmental > Terrestrial > Soil >... | reverse complement strand
GTGCCGGTCAAGGGCATGGACCCGCTGGTCCGCCGCCGCGCCAAGGCGATCAACTTCGGCATCATCTACGGCATCTCGGCCTTTGGTCTCGCCAACCAGCTCGGCATCGGCCAGCAGGAGGCGCGCGAGTACATCGCCAAGTACTTCCAGCGCTATCCCGGCATCCGCGACTATATGGAGACGACCAAGGAGTATGCGCGCAAGCACGGCTATGTGCAGACGCCGTTCGGCCGCAAGATCCATCTCAAGTACATCAACGAGAAGAACCAGGGCATGCGCGCCTTCTCCGAGCGCGCCGCGATCAACGCCCCGCTGCAGGGCGGCGCCGCCGACATCATCAAGCGCGCCATGATCCGCGTGCCCGGCGCCCTCAAGGCCGCCCGGCTCAAGGCCCAGATGCTCTTGCAGGTGCACGACGAATTGCTGTTCGAGGTGCCCGACAAGGAGATCGACAAGACCAAGGAACTGGCACGCAAGGTGATGGAAAACGCCGCCACGCTGTCGGTGCCGCTGGTCGTCGACACCGGCGTCGGCCTCAACTGGGCCGAGGCGCATTGACCCACCCACTCGTCATCCCGACTCGCGCGGATCATATCCGCGCTTTAGCCAAGCGGAGTGGAGGGACCTTTTTTCGTTGAAGACAAAAAAGGCTCTTCGGCTACGCTCGGGGTGACGGTTTTTTTTGGAGCAAAGAGCAATGAAGATCTGGGGCCGCGCCAATTCGATCAACGTGATGAAGGTGCTGTGGTGCGCCGACGAATGCGGCGTGAAGTACGACCGCGAGGATGTCGGCGGCGCGTTCGGCAAGAACGACCAGCCCTGGTACCTGAAGATGAATCCCAACGGCGTCGTGCCCACGATCGACGACGGCGGTCACATCATCTGGGAGAGCAACTCGGCGGTGCGCTATCTGTCGGCCACCTATGCCGCGGGCTCGCTGTGGCCGCGCGATCCCGCCGACCGCAGCGAGGCCGACCGCTGGATGGACTGGCAGCTCTCGACCATCTCCGAGTGCATGCGCATCGTCTTCTGGGGCCTGATCCGCACGCCAACCGAGAAGCGCGACATGGCCGCCATCAAGAAGGCGGCCGAGGACGCCGGCAAGCTGTGGGGCCGGCTCGACGGCTGGCTCGAGGGCAAGAAGTATGTCGCGGGCCAGCACTTCACCATGGGCGACATTCCCGTCGGCTGCTTCGCCCATCGCTGGTTCGCGCTCGACATTGCGCGACCCGACCTCAAGAACGTGAAGGCTTGGTACGCGCGGCTGAAGGCGCGGCCGGCCTACGCCAAGCACGTGATGCCGCCGCTCACCTAGGCCAGGAAGCGGCGCGCACCTTCGAGATAGCCGCGATAGACGGCGGGAACGCTGTCGAGGGCCACGCATTCGTCGGTGCCGTGCACGTTCTCGGCCGTGACGCCGAGGCCACAGATCGTCGGCACGCCGCGCGCGGCCAGCAGGTTGCCGATGTTCGATGGACCGCACACCGCGAGCGGCACGTCGCGCCCGAACGCCTCGCTGCCGGCGGCCTGGAAGGCGTGCACCAGCGAATCTTCGGGCGCCACGAGATAGGGTGGCCAGCTGTCGACCGGCTCGATCGCGGTCGGCCGTGGCGAAGGGTGAAGCGCGTCGCAGCGCGCCACCTGATCGGCCAGCCACCGCGCGGCCTGGTCGACTGCGAAGCCGGGCGTGAGACGAATGTCGATGCTGCAGGTCGCCCGATCGGGGATCACGCTGAATCCCTGGCCGCCTTCGATCTCGGTGACCGTGAGGCAAGGACCGAAGGAGAACGGCCCGTCGGCCTCGACCGGCAGCGGCGCTGCCTCCAGCGCGGCCACGAGGTGCGCGAGCTTGGCGATGGCGTTGATGCCGCCGCGATCGGTGGCGCCGGAATGGGCGGCGCGGCCGGCAACGACCAGGCGCACGCGATGGAAGCCACGGCTCCCGCGAATCAGCTCGGCATTGTCGGGATAGCCCAGCAGCGCGCCATCGGGCGGCCTGTGGATCGCCGCGAGATAGGCCCGCACGCCACCGAACCGGCCGGTATGCTCGTCGGCATCGAACAGAAGATCGATGCCGCCGCGCTCGATCGCGCCGCCTTGCACAAGGTCGCGCACGACATGGGAGAGAATCGCCACGCCCATCTTCGAGTCGGAGGCGCCGCGGCCCCACAGGCGGCTGTCCGCGACAAGACCCGAAGCGGGAGGACGCGACCACAGCGCTTCGTCGCCGAACGGCGCGGTGTCGATGCAGGCGTCGAGGCAAAGGACAGGACCGGGCGCTGCCGCCCTGACACGACCGTAGAGTCCCACGATCTCGCCGCCGTCGTTCTTCAGGAGTTCCGGCTCGAGCCCCTGCCCCGCCAGCCACTGATGCGCGTGCCGCAGCACCGGCTCGGGCGAATCGATGCCGGCGCGCGACGGCAGCCGAACCAGGTCGGACGCCAGGGAGATGATACTGTCGACGGGAACGGTCATACGATCCGGTATACCTCGGCCGGCTGCTCGTGGCCGCGCAGGCCCCACAGCTGGGGCGGCGGCGGATTGACGCCCAGTGCCGCAAGGTCGCCGCGCGCCGCCTCGAACGTCTCCTTGCTGGTCAGCACGACCACATCCTCGCCGTCCTTCATGTATTCCTTGCCGAGCTGCTCGAAGCGCTGGGCGATGTTCACCGTGTCGCCGACCACCGTGAAGTTGACCCGGCCGGGCGCGCCGATATTGCCGACGATGGCGGGGCCCGTGTGCAGCCCGATGCGCACGCGGATCGCGGGCTTCCCGGCGGCGCGGCGCAGGTCGTTGTCCTCGCGGATCACCTGGGCAATGGCGAGCGCGGCACGGATGGCGGCCGCGGCATGGTCGGGCGAGCCGGCGAGCGGACCCCACACCGCCATCACCGAGTCGCCGATATATTTGTCGATGATGCCATGCTCATGCTCGATGCAGGCGCCGACCAGCGCGAAGTGATGATTGAGCAGCGCCGCCGTCTCGTGCTCCGGCAGGTGCTCGGCATGCGGCGTGAAACCGACGATGTCGGTGAACATCACCGTGAGGTCGGTGCGGCGCGACTTGAGGTCCGACTCGCCCAGCTCCATCAGGCGGCGCACCAGGCGCTGCGGCACATAGGCGCCGAACCAGCGCAAGGTGTTGCGCGCCTTGTCGAGACTGGTGCCGGCCTCGTCGATCTCGCGCAGGCGCGAGGGCCGGTGCATCGGCCGCTCGAAATCCAGCCGCTCGATCGCCTCGGCGGCCGAGGTGAGCGTGCGGATCGAGCGCGCCATGCGCAGACCCATGACCAGCGCGAGGATGGCGGCGAAGACGACCGTGGCCGCGCCGATGATCGCGCCTTCGGTCAGCCGGTCGAGGTCGGCGGTCGCCTCCTCGATCGGAAAGTATTGGCCGACCAGCCACGGATCGGGGCCGTAGCCGGTGAGCTCGCGATAGACGAACACCCATTGCCTGCCGTCGACTGCCACGATGTGGCCGAGTCGGCCGAGTAGTGAGCGCTCGACCGTGGCGGTGCGCACCGGCGCGTCCCAGATGTGGGCCAGCACCGGATCGTCGACCTCGGCGATGGTCGGCAGCGGCTTCTTCTCCGAGAGCCCGAGCCCGCGCGGATCGATCAGGCGGCGATGGGCCAGCACCTGATCGTGGCCGACCAGGATGAAGTAGCGTGCGTCGCCGCTGCGGCGCGCCGATTCGTTGACCAGCTGCGAGAAGCTGCCGACATCGACCGTTGCCGCCAACGCGCCGATGAAGGCATCGTCGATCCGCCGCACCGGCGTGCGCACGTTCAGCACCGGCTGCTGCAGCGAGTTGCTCCAGAACAGCGCGCCCCAGCCGGCCCCGTGCTCGGTCTCCAGCTCGCGGAAGCGCTCGAGGACGGCCGGAAACGAGCTGAGCGGCACGGTGTCCCGCACGATTGTCCCGTCGGGCGTGCCGTCGGGCCGACGGATCGCGCGATGAAGCTGGTTGTCGAGCGTGCCGAAGGTGGCGATCGATACGGCGGGCGTCTTGGCGACCAGCACCGCCAGCGCCTCGCGAATGGCGATCGGCGCATCGATGTCGATCCGGGCCTCGGCCGCCAGGCCGGCGATCAGCTCGACCTGCTGGCGCACCGGATCGAGCTGGCTTCTCACCATCGAAACCTGCGCGTCGATCACGCGACCGGCGCGGTCGATCAGCAGCCGCTCGGTCGTGCCGGCTGCGCCGGCGAGGACGGCGATATAGGCGATCGCCGAGATCAGCGCGAACGAGCCGAAGGCCAGCGCAAGGGCGGCGATCAGCGGGATGCGCCAGGGCCGCGAAGGATCAGACGACGTGCTCAAGGTGCCTCATCATATGGCGTCGAGAGTCTGCTGGCGAAAGGTGGAAGGGAACCGTTGCGGATGGCAGGCGTTAACGCGGGTTGCTTTCAGCCCCGAGACCAAGGACGGACCGAGCATGCACGTGCGTCCGCGAAAGCGATCCGGCAGAACGTTCTCAGGCAGCCCGCGCTCAGACTGCCCGAGCCCGGCCGACCAGGTCGATCAGGGCCTGGCGCGCCTGCCCCGCCGCGGCGAGCGGCTGGGGAAAGCCGAGCCGCGCCACTTCGCCGCCCCGCCGCAGGTCGATTCCCTCGGCATCGATGCCGGTCATCGCCCATCCTTCTCCGGAGCGGCCAAGCAGTTTCGTCGCATAGAGCTGCACAGCATCCGCATGGTCCTCGTTCATATGGGCGACGATCCCGGGTTCGGCCTCGGCAAGCCCGGCCAACCGCGCCGGCGTCAACTCGGCCGCCGACAGCCAACTGATCTTGCCGAAGCCGCCCACCAGATGAGCACGCTCGAGCGCCACGCGATAGAAGGCGAAATCCCCAAAGTCGGCATACATTCCTGCATCGGGATGGCGGGCGAGAAAGCGCCTCCGGAGGATGCAATCGTGACTCCGCGCGGCACGGCCCAGCAAGGTCACGCGCGGCCCGGTGAGCGGCTGGTCGAGGCCGGCCGTGCCGTCGAACAGGAGCGACACCCGATCGTCGGCAGCGATCGCCTTGCTGTGCAGGGCGAGGTCGCTCATCAGCAGGATCGGCGAGAGATCGTGGTCGAGCGCCACCAGCACCAGCGAGGCGTAGGGCCAGTTTTCGCCCGCCAGCAGGGTCGCCAGCGAGGCGCGATCGAGCCCGCGCACCAGCTCGCGCACTGTCTGCGGCACAGGTGGCTCGGGGGCAGATACCGCTCGGTCGCTCATGGTCGGATCGAAAAAAGCCGCATTTGCTGCATTATCGATGGCAGATCGGGTGGGCGGCGGCAACCACCCGGTCTGTGCTAACATCTCTGCCAGCCTGTCAGGAGAAGCTACCCCGTGCGCAAGAACATCGCTCTGGTCGACGACGACCGCAACATCCTCACGTCCGTGTCGATGCTGCTTGAAGCCGAGGGCTTCCAGGTGAAGACCTACAATGACGGCGCCTCGGCGCTCGAAGGTCTCAACCAGGCTCCGCCCGACCTCGGCATCTTCGACATCAAGATGCCGCGCATGGACGGCATGGAGCTGTTGAACAAAATCCGCAAGACGCAGCAGTTCCCCGTGATCTTCCTCACCTCCAAGGACGAGGAGATCGACGAGGTGCTGGGCCTGCGCATGGGCGCCGACGATTTCATCCGCAAGCCCTTCTCGCAGCGCCTGCTGCTTGAGCGCATCCGCGCCATCCTGCGCCGCGCCGACGGCGGCGGGCCGAAGGGCGAGGGCCAGGCCGAGCGCATCGTGCGCGGCGAGCTGGTGCTCGATCCGAGCCGCCACCAGTGCACCTGGAAGGGCAAGGAAGTGCATCTCACGGTCACCGAGTTCCTGCTGCTGAAGTCGCTCGCCGAGCGGCCGGGGCACGTCAAGAACCGCGACCAGCTGATGGATGCCGCCTACGGCGAGACGATCTACGTCGACGACCGCACGATCGACAGCCACATCAAGCGCGTGCGCCGCAAGTTCCGCTAGGTCGACGGCGAGTTCGAGCAGATCGAAACGCTTTATGGCATTGGATACAGATACCGCGACGCCTGAACCGCGACGGACCAAGCCGACAGGAGGCCGCTCGTTCGCGGCCACGCTGAAACGCCTGATCCCGACGTTCCGCCGCGCGCGGACGGATGCACCGATGGAAGAGCGCGCGGAATCCTCATCCGTGCTGCGCCGGCGCCGGCGGTCGAGCCGGCGCTATTCGCCGCTCACCCGTCGTATCCTGCTGCTCAACATCGTGCCGGTAGCACTTCTGGCGCTGGGCGCGGTCTATCTCAGCGACTACGAGGACGAGCTGATCGACACCGAGCTCGCCTCGCTGCTGGTGCAGGGCGAGATGGTGTCGGCCGGCATCGGCGAGGTTGCCGTGGTGGGCGGCGAGACGACGGTGAACCGGCTCGACGCCGATGCCGCGCGCGACCTTCTCACCCGTCTGGTGCGCCCCACCGGCGTGCGCGCGCGCCTGTTCAGCGAGACCGGCGAGCTGCTGGGCGATTCGGCGCTGCTGAGCGAGGCGGGCCGCATTCATGTGGCGCCGCTGCCGCCGCCGCAGACACCGGTCGAACCGGCAGAGGAGCGCTTCGGCGAGGGCGTCGCCGACTGGATCGCGCGCCAGCTCTCGCGCGCCGACCGCTACCCCGCCTATCTCGAGCGCACCCTGCCGACGGCACGCGACTTCCCCGAGGCCCAGAGCGCGCTGCGCGGCTTCAACGCCTCGGCCGTGCGCGTGACGTCCGACGGCAAGCTGCTGCTGAGCGCCGCCGTGCCGGTGCAGCGCTACAAGCAGGTGATGGGCGCGCTGCTGCTGACCCGTGACAATCGCGCGATCGCGGCCTCCCTGCGTGAGGTGCGTTACGACATGCTCACCATCGCGGTGGCGGCGCTGGGCATCACCATTCTGCTCTCGCTCTATCTCGCCGGCACCATCACCCAGCCGATCGTGCGTCTGGCGCGCGCCGCCGACGAAGTGCGCCTGGCGCGCGACACGCGGCCTGAGATCCCCGATCTCGGCCGGCGCGGCGACGAGATCGGCGACCTGAACGATGCGTTGCGCTCGATGACCGACGCGCTGTGGCAGCGGCTGAACGCCATCGAGAGCTTTGCCGCCGATGTGGCGCACGAACTCAAGAACCCGCTGACCTCGCTACGATCGGCGATCGAGGTCGCCGTCCGGCCCGATCTCGAGCCCGAGCGCCGCGACAGGCTGATGGCGATCGTGATGGACGACATCAACCGCCTCAACCGGCTGATCTCCGACATTTCCGACGCCTCGCGGCTCGACGCCGAGCTGATGCGGGGCGAGGTCAAGCCGGTCAACCTGCAGGCGCTGCTCTCCGACATGGCGCGGCACTATTCCATCCAGGCGCATCAGAAGAACGGCGCCAACGTCGAGTTCCGCGTCTCCGCCAATCCACCCTTCGCCGCGCACGGCCATGACGGCCGCTATGGCCAGGTGTTCCGCAACGTCGTCGACAATGCGCTGTCGTTCAGCCCGCCCGGAACGAAGATCGTGATCGAGCTCACGCGCGCGCCGCGCAACGGCCCCTTCGTGGTGACGATCGACGACGAGGGTCCGGGCATCCCCGAGGACAATCTCGAGTCGATCTTCCAGCGTTTCTACTCCGAGCGCCCGACCGAGCATTTCGGCCGGCATTCCGGCCTCGGCCTGTCGATCTGCCGGCAGATCATGGAGACCTATGGCGGCTCGATCGACGCCAGCAACCGGCGTGCGGCCGATGGCAGGATCCTCGGCGCCCGCTTCACCATCCGCATCCCGGCGGCCACGTGATGCTGGTCGCGTGATGCTGGCGCATGCCACGGCAGTGGCCCTGAAAGTGGCCCGCCAGCCCTGGCGCGCAGTGCTGCTGCGCGGACCCTCCGGAGCGGGCAAGTCGGACCTCGCCTTGCGCCTGATCGACCGCGGCGCGCGTCTCGTCGCCGACGACCAGACGCACCTCGCGCGCAAGGGCCGCGCTGTCATCGCCTCGGCGCCGCAGGCGATCGCCGGCCGGATGGAGGTCCGCGGCATCGGCATCGTCGCCTTGCGTCGTTCGCAGCTGATGGCCCGCGCGCCGCTTGCGCTGATCGTCGACCTCGTGCCGCCGGAAAAGATCGAGCGCATGCCCGAGCCGGCCCACGAAATCGTCGAGGGCGTCTCCCTGCCTGTTTTTGCACTCGCGCCCTTCGAAGCCTCGGCCGTTGCAAAGTTGCATCTTGCCTTGTCGCGAATCGCCACCGCATGATCGCGCCACGTCTTCCATGTCCGACACGCGTCGCCCCTTCGTCTTGATTACCGGCCTGTCAGGCGCGGGCCGTGCGACGGCGCTGCACGCGCTCGAGGATTTCGGCTATGTCGCGATCGACAACATGCCGCTGCCGCTGCTGCCGGACCTGATGCACTCGACGTCGCGGGCCGGCGAGCTTGCCGTGCCGCTCGCCTTCGGCATCGACACGCGGACCTATGGCTTCAACGCTGCGGACCTGGTGCAGCGCATGCACGAGCTGCGCACTCGGCCCGATCTCAAGCCGCAGCTCCTGTTCCTCAGCGCCGACACCGAGACGCTGCAGCGTCGCTACACCGAATCTCGGCGGCCGCATCCGATGGCACCCGACCGGCCGGTGCTCGACGGCATCACCGATGAGCGCCGGCAGATCTCCGCGGTGCGCGACTCGGCCGACGTGGTGATCGACACCTCTGCGCTGTCGCCGCACCAGTTCAAGCAGATGCTGGCCGGCCACTTCGCCCTGGAGCGCACGGCCGGCATGCGGCTTGCGGTGATGTCCTTCTCGTTCCGCCGCGGCCTGCCGCGCGAGGCCGACCTGGTATTCGATGCACGGTTCCTGAAAAACCCGCATTACGTCCCCGAATTGAAGGCGCTGACCGGCCATGACGCCCCGGTCACGGCCTATATCGGCACCGACCCGGACTACCAGCCCTTCATCGACCGGCTGCACGGGCTGATCGGGCCGCTGCTGCCGCGATTCGACGCCGAGGGCAAGAGCTATCTGACCATTGCGGTGGGCTGCACCGGCGGCCGGCACCGCTCGGTCGCAGTCGCCGAGAACCTTGCGGAATGGTTGCGAAAGGCCGGCCGCTCGGTCAGTCTCTCACACCGAGATGTCGATCTTGGGAGAGGTCGGCAGGGGGGTTAGTTTCGGGCATGCGCGTATGATCGGGATCGTACTCGTGACCCACGGCAATCTTGCGCGCGAGTTCCTCGCAGCGCTCGAGCATGTCGTCGGTCCTCAGCAATGTGTTTCGGCGGTCTGCATCGGCGCCGAGGACGATATGGAAAAGCGGCGCGCCGAGATCCTCGAGCGGGCCCGCGCCTGCGACACCGGCGACGGCGTGATCGTGCTCACCGACATGTTCGGCGGCACACCCTCCAACCTCGCCATCTCGATCATGGAGCACGCACGCATCGAGGTCCTGGCCGGCGTCAACCTGCCGATGCTGGTGAAGCTCGCCAGCGTGCGCACCCGGCCGCTCACCGAAGCCGTCCGCCTGGCGCAGGAAGCCGGCCGCAAGTACATCACCGTCGCATCGCGTATCCTGGCCAAGGAAGCTTCGTGAGCGAACCCGCGGCCGACGCGGGTGCGCTCCGGCGCATGCTCGGCATCGCCAACAAGCGCGGCCTTCACGCCCGTGCCGCCGCCAAGTTCGTGCGCACCGCCGGCCAGTTCGACGCCGCGATCCGCGTGAGCTTCAAGGGCCAGGAAGTGTCCGGCCTGTCGATCATGGGCCTGATGATGCTGGCCGCCGGCATCGGCAGCGAGATCGAGCTCACCTGCGCAGGACCCCAGGCCGTCCAGGCGATGGACGCCCTCTCCGCCCTGGTCGACGGCAAATTCGGCGAGGATTAGCCGAGGCGAAGCCCGGGTATAAAGCCCGGCACATATCGGCATAAATTCTTGCTTATATGTTGATGGGCCGCGTTGAGGCGGGGCCGGGCCGCTGATAAGACACCGGCCACTTTCCACCCCTCGAAAACGCCAGGAGCGCCCTTATGGCTCAGGATTACATCGTCAAGGATATCGGGCTCGCCGACTGGGGCCGCAAGGAACTCGACATGGCCGAGACCGAGATGCCGGGCCTGATGTCGATCCGCAAGGAATACGGGCCCAGGAAGCCGCTCAAGGGCGCGCGCATCGCGGGCTCGCTGCACATGACGATCCAGACCGGTGTGCTGATCGAGACCTTGAAGGCGCTGGGCGCCGACGTGCGCTGGGCCTCGTGCAACATCTACTCGACGCAGGACCATGCCGCCTCGGCGATCGCCAAGGCCGGCACGCCGGTGTTCGCGATCAAGGGCGAGAGCCTCGAGGAGTACTGGGACTATACCCACAAGATCTTCGAATGGGGCGACGGTGGCGCGCCGAACATGATCCTCGACGACGGCGGCGACGCGACGCTGCTGGTCCATCTCGGCATCCGCGCGGAGAAAGACCCGTCGCTGATCTCCAAGCCGACCAACGAGGAAGAGGAAGTCCTCTACAAGGTGATCGCCAAGACCAACAAGGAAAAGCCCGGCTGGTACGCCAAGCTCGGCGCCTCGATCAAGGGCGTGACGGAGGAGACCACCACGGGCGTGCACCGCCTCTACAACATGGCGAAGGAAGGCAAGCTCCTGTGGCCCGCCATCAACGTCAATGACTCGGTCACCAAGTCGAAGTTCGACAATCTCTATGGCTGCCGTGAATCGCTGGTCGACGGCATCCGCCGTGGCACCGACGTGATGATGTCGGGCAAGGTGGCGATGGTCGCGGGCTTCGGCGACGTCGGCAAGGGCTCGGCAGCCTCCC
>Ga0105854_1001192_pt1 | contig 10804 bp, 13 predicted proteins | sample OrgsoiDNA_201058_FD_89679 | JGI IMG/M metagenome (GOLD analysis project Ga0105854, IMG submission 89679) | Permafrost soil microbial communities from the Arctic, to analyse light accelerated degradation of dissolved organic matter (DOM) -... | ecosystem: Environmental > Terrestrial > Soil >... | reverse complement strand
TACACTCGCTCAAACAGACTCAATGCACGCAGCCTGCCTGAACGGCGAGTTCCGGTCGCTGAACACTCACGGTTCTCTTTCACGTCAAGGAGCCGACCCATGCAAGTGAAAGCCCTGTTCGCCGTATTCGCCTTCAGCCTGCTGCCCAGCGCCGCCCAGGCGACCAACCTGATGTACATGCCATTCGAAACCGTTCTGTCCGACGCGATCCGCGCCGGGCGGCTGGATGGCAGTGTGAAGTTTTACCTGGCCGGCAACGGCCCGACCGCGAATGCGCAGGTGCTGCGTTACAACGTGATCAGTGATCTCAGGACCAACGCGTCCAACAAGAGCGATCGCGATGCCTGCGAGTGGGTGCTGCAATCGAACCTGATCAAGTTGCAGGCCGATGCCAAGCGCGTCGGGGCGAATGCGGTGATCAATATCGTCAGTTATTACGACCAGCATGTGCGCCGGGATCTGAATACTTATGAGTGTCGGGCGGGGATTTATGCGGCGCGGGTGGCGTTGCGGGGGGATCTGGTGCGGGTGCGGTAGGCATTTCGCGGGGGGGATTTTTGGGGCTTTGGCGGACGCCTTCGCGAGTAGGCTCGCTCCCACAGGGGGGCCTGCTGTGTTGCACAAAAAGTGTTCACAACACAGAGCCACTGTGGGAGCGAGCCTGCTCGCGAATGACAACGAAGTTGTCACGCTTTTAACGGTTCAACTTTACGGGTCAACAACTCCACAAACGCCTTGGCCATCGGCGACTTCTGGTCCTTGCGCTGCACCAGCCACACCGCCGACACCGCTTCCGGATCGAGCAATGGCCGATACACCACGCCATCGATCCTCATCCGCTGATAAGACGCCGGCAGCACCGACACGCCCAGCCCCGCCGCCACCAGCCCGATGATGGTCATCGCCTCGCCGGCCTCTTGCGCGAAGTGCGGGCTGAAACCGGCATCGCGGGCCAGGCTGAGCAGTTGCGCATACAGACCGCTGCCATAACTGCGTGGGAAAAACACGAACGGTTCGAGGGCAAGGGCCGACAGAAACAGGCCCTCTTCGCTGCCATTGACCAGCGGGTGTTTGGAGCTGAGTACCGCCACCAGCGGTCCGCGCATCAACTCCACCACGCTCAGCGAATCCGGCAAGCCCAGCGGTCGCATGATGCCGACTTCAATCGATTCATCCACCAGCGCATCGGCCACTTGCGTGCTGCTCATTTCCCGCAGGTTCAGGTGCACTGCCGGAAAGCGCTGGCGAAAGGAAAAAATTGCCTGGGGGATGGTCGAGTTGAACGGTGCCGACGAGGTGAAGCCGATCTTGAGTTCACCCAGCTAACCGAGTTGCGCACGACGGGCGACATCCGCCGCTTTATCGACCTGAGCCAGCACCAGCCGTGCCTCTTGCAGGAACAACCGACCGGCCTCACTCAGCTCGACCCGACGATTGGTACGCTCGAACAACCGTGCGCCGACCTCCGCTTCCAGCGCCTGAATCTGCTGGCTCAGCGGCGGTTGCGAGATGCCCAGTACCTGGGCGGCGCGGCCAAAATGCAGTTCTTCGGCGACGGCGATGAAGTAGCGCAGGTGGCGCAATTCCATGAAAACTCCATTAGGTCGTTAAACCTATCAAACAGGTCGAACAATATATTGGATAGAAACATTAGCCAGCTATATGATTTTTTCATTGCCTGACCGGCTGCGCCCCTCCGAGGTCCGAAGTGAAGACTGCTGTTGCCCCGCTTGCCCATGAAGTTCCGCCTGCTGCGCTGGACGATGTCGTTTCCGAACTCAGGGAAATCTACATCGAAAAAGGCACCCCCATGTTCATGCGCACGGTGCTGGCGCTGTTCTCCGGCGGCTTTGCGACCTTCGCCCTGCTGTACTGCGTGCAGCCGATGATGCCGCTGCTGTCCCACGAGTACTCGATCAATGCGGCCCAGAGCAGCCTGATTCTGTCGGTGGCCACGGGCATGCTCGCCATCGGTCTGCTGATCACCGGCCCGATCTCGGATCGTGTCGGGCGCAAACCGGTGATGGTGACTGCGTTGTTCGCGGCGGCCCTGTGCACCATGGCCAGTGCGATGATGCCGAGCTGGGAAGGCGTGTTGATCATGCGGGCGCTGATCGGTTTGTCGCTGAGCGGCCTGGCGGCGGTGGCCATGACCTACCTGAGCGAAGAGATTCACCCACAGCACATCGGCCTGGCGATGGGGTTGTACATCGGCGGCAACGCGATTGGCGGGATGAGCGGGCGCCTGATTACCGGCGTGTTGATCGACTTCGTCAGCTGGCACACGGCGATGCTGGTGATAGGCGGCCTGGCGCTGATCGCAGCGACGGTGTTCTGGAAAATCCTGCCGGAATCGCGCAACTTCCGCGCCCGTTCGCTGCATCCGCGCAGCCTGCTGGACGGCTTCACCATGCACTTTCGCGACGCCGGCCTGCCGTTGCTGTTCATCGAAGCCTTTGTGCTGATGGGCGCGTTCGTCACCCTGTTCAACTATATCGGTTATCGCCTGCTGGCTGCGCCCTACAACATGGATCAGGCCTTCGTCGGCTTGCTGTCGGTGGTGTACCTGTCGGGCATCTACAGCTCGGCGAAAATCGGCTCGCTGGCCGACAAACTGGGCCGCCGCAAAGTGCTGTGGGCGACCATCGTGCTGATGCTCGCAGGCCTTGCCTTGACGATGTTCACGCCGCTGCCTCTGGTGATCATCGGCATGCTGATCTTCACCTTCGGTTTCTTCGGCGCGCACTCGGTGGCCAGTAGCTGGATCGGCCGTCGGGCGCTCAAGGCCAAGGGCCAGGCGTCGTCACTGTATCTGTTCAGCTATTACGCCGGGTCGAGCATTGCCGGTACGGCGGGCGGGGTGTTCTGGCACATGGGCGGCTGGAACGGGATCGGTCTGTTCATTGGCGGTTTGCTGGTGGTGGCGCTGGTGGTGGCGTTGAAACTGGCGAAGTTGCCAACCCTGCCTGGCAATGCGCCGGCCTGACCGTCAGGACTGACCGGCTCGCGCCACCAATCGCGCCTCCAACAACCGGTCGCTCTTCTCAAGGCTCAAGGATTCAAACACAGCTCCTTCGCGCTCGATATTTTCCAACCACTTCAACAACGTCAGCGCATTGCCCCGCAGGGTGATGCGCAAGACGCTGTCATCGACCTCGAACTGCTGCAGATCCAGTCCCTGTGCGAGTGCGCTGTCGCTGAGGCGGCTGGAGAGCGGTGTGGGCACCACCGAGTGCTGGCGGGTAGGCAGTGCACGCTGCACCTCCATCGCCAGCCCCAAGCGTTGCTGATAAAGGCGCTCAGCGGCAGCCAGACGTTGTTGCGCCGGTTGCCAGAGCCCGCTGAACAGCAGCACGCCGACCAGGAAAATGCCGAGCATGATCAGCATCTGCCGATCCCGTTTGGGCAGCTGCTGCCATTTTTCCAGCAGGATCGGCGGTACTTTCAGATAAGGCTTCATCACGACGGCTCCTCCAGGGTCAACACCGCGCGCACGCGATTCTGGTCTTTGCTGGCGCTGCCGAGTTTGATCGGCAACTGGCTCTGCCTGCCGCGTTCACGCAGTTGCTCAAGCTCGGCGAAACTGTTGGCCGTCAGTTGCACTTTCCAGCCCTCCCCGGCGCGGTACTCGATGCGTTGCACCTCGACACTGCTGCCTCCGATAACCTGCTCGGCGAGGCTGCGCAAACGTGCCAAGCGGGTGGCATCACTTACGCCAGCGCCGGACTGCAAGGCGCGCAGTTGTGCAGCAAGGTCAACGATGCGGGTTTGCTCCGGGTACATGGCCTTGAAACGCTCGAGGCTATGGGCATAAAGACGTCCGGCTTCTTGCTCAAGAAAGTGGCTACGCGCCTGGGTAAAACCCCACGCCACCAAGAACGTCATGATCAGCGCTGTGCCCACGAGCCGCCACGGCCAGCGTCGCTGCACCTGACAATACTCACCCTGGCGCAGGTCAATCGCCTGCCGGGCGTTTTTGCTCAATACGTTGCCGAGTGCCGTCAACGGCGTGGAGGGCTCGTTCAGCCATTGCAGCGGCGCAGCAAGGCTGTCGCTCAATGTTTCACGGGCCTCATCGGTCAGCGCCAGGCGAGCTTGCAGCGCGCCACCAACGATCCAGCGCCCGAACCACCAGGCGCCACAGGGCTGATCGTGGGGCAACAAATCGGCATCGACATGCAGGCTTGCCGGCTCGATACCCAGGGAGGTCAACAGATGCAATAACGCATCCAGCCGTTGCCGCTCGATCACCAGCATCGGGTAACGTTGTGCAGCGTCAACGCGTCCAGCGGCAACGTGCACGCTGTCCAGTTCCTGGGCCAGTTGATCTTCAATCGCATACGCCAGCGCCTGGGCGGTGGGCCGGCGGCGGGTCGGCCATTTGTCCGTGAGCCACCAACTGCAAGCCTCCATCGGCAGAATCAGCACGACGTTGCGCCCGGCCAGTTGCGTGGCGGCTTGCGCCAATGGCATGACCTGCGGCACTTCATCGTTGCGCCAAAAACAGCACGGCCAGTCGGACGACGGCTGAGGCAAGCCTTCAGCGGTCAGGTAAAGCCAGGTTTTCATGGGGCAGTTTCACTTTCAGTCGGGGCTACGAAACTTCGTTGCAGCAGTCGTAGCCGGCCATTATTCAGGGTGCGTTCAAAATCGCTGACCAGTCGCAGACGGCGCTGACCCAACTCGACATCCACGGTGACGCGAAACCAGCGACTGCTCAGTCCCAGCCCTTGGCTGACCACCCCCAGCCCTTCGATGGCGGGCGCCTGGGTGAACGCCTGAACGCTGGAAAAGCCTTGCTCAGGACGCTGCGCCACCAACGCCTGGGCACTGGCGGGGGTCATGCCTTCCAGGGCTGCGAGCACGGTGGTCGAGGCGGTGTTGACGTTCAGCGTGGCATCCTTGGGGAGCAAGGCAATCCAGGGTTTTATGCGCGCCAGCCATTGCGCATCGACGCCTGGAAGCAGCCGCAACCGGGACACGTCGGCCAACACCCCCGGACCGTCGGGCGGGCGCAACGAGGTCAGGTCCGGGGCCTTGAGGTTCAGCGTCTGGAGCAGCCGCGCCCAGCGCCCGAGGGTGATCTGGTCGACCTGGCCGGCCTTGAGCAATTGATTGAGATTGAAGCGTCCGGCGAGGTCTTCGATGCGAATCTGCACCCGCCCGCCATCGATGTCGAAAGCCCCGCGCCGCTGGCCCCACTCTTGTCCCAGGTGAATGCTTTTGGACTCGCGCCACTGCGGGTTCTGCAAATACTGTCGCGCCAGCGTTTCACCGCTCAGGCCCAACTGACGCAGTTGCACCTGATGCAGTTGCTGCGCGCTGCTCTGCACCGCCAGACGATGACTGCGCAACAAACTGCCGACCAGCAACAGTGCCAGGCTCATCACCAGCAGTACCGTGATCAACGCCACCCCTTGCTGACGGCCTTTCATCGCACCGCCTGCGGCAGGACAAAGACGCGGCGAATCTGGCCAAAGCGTTGCAGCGAGAATTGCAGTTCCAGGGCCTGCGGAGCGGCCATCGGCTTACCCGTATCAAGGGGCCAATCAGCGCGCCAACCACGCTTTTCGTCGAACAGACGCCAACGCACCTGGGTCACGCCATCGAGCAGCTTCTGGCGTTGCATCACTGTTTGTCCGGCAGCACGGCTGTAGCGCCACAGCGTCTCGCGTTCGAGGGTGTAGCTGACTTCCTGCAACTCGCTGCGCGGCTGATCCAGCGGGTTACGCCAGTTGCCTCGTTCAAAATTCAGCAAGCCGTCTTCGAGCAGAATCGTCCGTCCGGGTTGTCGCTCCATCACCTGCAGCACATCACGCTCAATTACCGCCACGGCGCGCATCAGGCTGCGCAAGGCCTGTTGATGGGCCACGCTGCTGCGCTCGGCATTGGCGACACCGTCGAACAGGCGCCAGCATGCCAGCCCCAGCACCACGAAAATGGCCATGGCAATCAGTAACTCGATCAAGGTGAAACCAGACTGTCTATTCATCCCGGGCCTGCAACCAGCGCTGGCTCTGAGTCACGATCTGATCACTGCCCACGGGCCGTACGCTGATCTCGACCTCAAGCAGACGCGGATCCTCTGCCGTTCGAATGACCTGGCTCAGCGCCCAGTCCCGTTGGGCGAATGCGACGACGAACTGTTGCCGGCCAACCGACGGGTTGCGCTGCAGACTCAGTTCGCTCAACTGGTTATCCGCCAGCCATGAAGCAAATAGCCGCTCTTCCAGGCCAGCGCCCTGCTTGAGGACATATTGGCTGGCGGACAGTACGGCGGCGGCCAGGGTCGCGAAGATCGCGAGGGCGATCATCACCTCCAGCAAGGTAAATCCGCGCTCAGTTTTCATCGATGACCGGCTCGCCCAGACCATCACTGGAAACACTCAACCAACGCTGGGTCTTGCTCGCGAAACTCAAGGCAAAGGGGCTGAGTTCATCGCTGCTGAGCACCATAATCTGTGGCTGCCCTGGCTGATCGCTCAGGCTCAATGGGCGTCCTTCCTGTTCAAGTGTCATGAACAGCCCTTCGGGCAAGCGATAGGGCGCGCCGAGTGGCTGCCAGCGGGAGCGCTCAAGGCGCAGCATCTGATAGCTGTCGCGATCCAGCCGCATGCCGTACTCGCGGCCCTCCAGCACCGCGCTTTCCCTTGAGGCCTGCAACAACTGGGCAACGGCGAGGGCTTGCTGGCGTGCCTGACGCGCCGGGTTTTCGCCGGCCACCAGGGTGACCATGCCGATCACCACACTGATCACCACGATCACCACCAGCATCTCCAGCAGGGTGAAACCCCGGACGTTGCGTTTCATGTTCAGTTGTCCCAATTACCGATTTCGGCCGCATGCCCTTCCCCACCTTCGACGCCGTCGGAGCCGAATGAATAGAGGTCATACCCCGGCGCCTTTACGCCTGGGCTGAGGTACTGATAAGGCGTGCCCCACGGGTCGACCGGGATTTTTTTCAGGTAGCCCTGAGGGCTCCAGTTTTTCGCCGTTGGCGTACCGACCGGACGTTTGCTCAGGGCTTCCAGACCTTGCTGGGTCGAGGGGTAGTTGTGGTTGTCGAGGCGGTACATTTCCAGTGCCGTGGCGATGGCCTGGATATCGGTCCTGGCGGCCGTGACCTTGGCTTGATCGGGTCGGCTCATGAACTGCGGCACGACGATTGCGCCCAGGATGCCGATGATCACCACGACCACCATGATTTCGATCAGGGTAAAGCCGCGCTGGGTGCGGGCGGAGTTATGCAAGGCAGGTTTCATGGTTCAGTTCACCAGTTGATTAAGACTCAGAATCGGCATCAGGATGGCCAGGACGATCAGCAATACGACGCCGCCCATGACCACCAGCATGAAAGGTTCAAACAGACTCACCGCCAGCGCGATCCGTGCCGCCAGGGTTTTTTCCTGCTGTTCGGCGGCACGCGCCAACATGCTGTCCAGTTCACCGGCACGCTCGCCGCTGGCGATCATGTGCAGCATCATTGGCGGGATATCACCGCTGCGCTCCAGGGCACGGGCAAGCGTGCCGCCTTCACGTACGGAACGGGCGACATCGCTCATGCGGGCACGGACGGTCTGGTTGGCGATCACGGCAGCAGCGATTTCCAGCGCGTCCACCAGCGGCACGGCGCTCTTGCCGAGGATCGCCAGCGTGCTGGCAAAGCGTGCCGCTTCGGTGGCGCGCAACACCCCGCCGAGCAGGGGCGCACGCAGTAACAGCGCATGCCAGCGCAGGCGCATGGCGGGCTGACGCAGCGCGGCACGGATGCCAGCGACCACCGCGAAAATCAGCAAGAACAACCACAGGCCATAACCGCGCAAGCCATCGCTCAGGGCGATCAGGCCGAGGGTCAGCATCGGTAATGGCTGACCGCTGTCGACAAAAATCTTCACCACGTCCGGCACCACGTAGGCCAGCAACAAACCGACAATCGCCAGCGAGGCGAACATCAGGATCATGGGATAGACCAGTGCCAACTGGATGCGCTGGCGTGAGAGCTGACGGGCTTCGGTGTAATCGGCCAACTGCTCAAGCACCTGGTCGAGATGGCCGGAGCGTTCGCCCGCCGCGACCGTGGCGCGGTACAACTCGGGAAACACCCGGGGAAATCCGCCCAGTGCCGACGCCAACGGATAGCCTTCAAGTACACGGCTGCGCACCGACAGCAAAAGGCTGCTGACCCGACGCTGCTCGCTCTGCGCGGCCACTGCTTGCAGCGCTTCTTCCAGCGGCAGCGATGCCTGAATCAGGGTCGACAATTGACGCGTCACCAAGGCCAGTTCGCTGGCACTCAAACGCGCACTGCTGGTGAACCGATTGGTCGAATTTTTTGCACCCTTGGCGGCCTGCAAGTGGGTGGGCAGCAGGCCGCGTTCGCGCAATAACTGTCGGGCCTGCTTCGCGCTTTCGGCCTCTTGCGAGCCGCGGACCTTGCGACCGTTGCGGTCCTGAGCCTGATAATCGAATGCCGGCATGTTCAGTCCTCCTGGGTCACGCGCAACAGTTCATCGAGACTGGTGCTGCCATCGAGAACGCGCCGCTGTCCGTCCTGGAACAGGCTCGGGGAGCTGTTGCGCGCTTCGCGCTGTAACTCAGGCTCACTGGCGCCGCGATGGATCAAGGCCGAGAACGCCGGGTTGACCGTGATCAGTTCATAGATCCCGATACGCCCCCGATACCCCTGCTGGCAGTGCTCGCAGCCATTGGCCCGATAAAGACGTGGCGCCGCATCCGCCGCCAGCCCGAGCCTCAGGCTCTGGGCTGCATCTGCCACGTAGGGTGATTTGCATTCGCTGCACAGGGTGCGCAACAAGCGCTGGGCCAGCACGCCGACCAGCGAAGACGCCAGCAGATACGCGTCGACTTCCATGTCGAGCAGCCGGGTCACGGCGCCCACTGCGCTGTTGGTGTGTAAGGTCGACAGCACCAGGTGACCGGTCAGGGACGCTTGCACGGCAATCTCGGCGGTTTCCCGGTCACGGATCTCGCCTACCATCACCACGTCCGCGTCCTGACGCAAAATCGCCCGCAAGCCCCGGGCAAACGTCATGTCGACCTTGGGGTTGACCGGCGTCTGGCCGATGCCCGGCAGGTGATATTCGATCGGGTCTTCGACGGTCAGGATGTTGCGCGTCTGATCGTTGAGATGGGTCAGCGCGGCGTACAGGCTGGTGGTCTTGCCGGAGCCCGTGGGGCCGGTGACCAGAAAGATCCCATGGGGTTTGCCGAGCACTTGCTGAAAACGCGCCAATGTCTCGACCGGCATGCCCAGACGCAACAGGTCGAGACGCCCGGCCTGCTTGTCGAGCAAACGCAACACCACTCGCTCGCCATGGGCTGAAGGCAGGGTCGAGACCCGCACATCCACCTCATGACCGGCCAGGCGCAAGGCGATGCGACCATCCTGCGGGATGCGCTTCTCGGCGATATCCAGCCTGGCCATGACCTTGATCCGCGATACCAGCAGATTCGCCAGCTCACGCTTGGGGCGCAGCACCTCGCGCAACTGACCGTCGACTCGCATGCGCACCGACAGGTATTGCTCGAACGTTTCCAGGTGCACGTCAGAGGCCTTTTCCCGAACCGCTTCGCTGAGCAACGCGTTGATCAGGCGAATGATCGGCGCATCGCCTTCCTGCTCCAGCAAATCGGCGGTCTGCGGCACCTGGTCGGCCAGGCTGACCAGGTCGAGTTCATCGTCCAGCCCTTGGGCCACTTGCTCGGCAGCACTTTGCCCCGCGCGATAACACGCCGCCAGACGCACCGCGAAGGCCTGTTTGTCGAGCCGTTGCCACGGCAGATCTTTGGTGCACAAACGCCGCACTTCAGCCAGTGCCGTCAGCGGCGTATCGTCGCGAAACAGCACACGCAAATGCTCACCCTCGCCTTCGAGCAACACCCCAAAGCGGCGGGCGAATCCGAAGGGCAATCTGATGCAAGGCTCCGCCGCCTGATTCATGGCGCACGCACCCGGTCTTTGCGCAGGTCGATCAGCTGATTATCGTTCGAGCCTTCAAACAATTGATGCGGGTCTCGGGGCAGCAGCAACGAGTTGTTCTGCCGTGCGCCCGGTTTGCTCAAATGACGCAAGTCGTTGTAGCGATCCTCGGTGATCTCGGCCAGGTTCTGCTTGCTGCGCACGATGGTCGGACGCAGGAACACCATCAGGTTGGTCTTGGTGTGGGTGTCCTTGCTGGAGCGGAACAACCCGCCAATCAGCGGTATGCGACCCAGGAATGGAACGCGGCTTTCCACCGTGCGCACACTGTCCTTGATCAAGCCACCGATCACGATGATCTCGCCGTCGTCGGCCAGGATGGTGCTCTTGAGCGAGCGCTTGTTGGTGATCAGGTCGTCGGTGGTCAAGCCGCTGACCGTAGGGGCGATTTCGGAGTTTTCCTGTTCGACTTCCAGCCTCAGCGTCGAGCCTTCGTTGATGTGTGGCTTGATCTTCAGGCTGATGCCCACATCCTTGCGCTCGACCGTGGTGAAGGGGTTATCCGAACCACTGCTGGAGGTGGTGTAGGAACCAGTCTTGAACGGGACGTTCTGCCCCACCAGGATTTCTGCCTGCTGGTTGTCCAGGGTCAAAAGGCTCGGTGTCGACAGCAAGTTGTTACGGGCATTGCTGGCCAACGCCGTGACCAGAACGCTGAAACGATCACTGCCAATTTTCAGCGCAGCACCCTCCGGCAACTTGAGATTGCCTTCCGAGCCGAGGAGCCCGGCAATGGTGCTGCCGGCGCCCGGAAAGGTGATTCCGCCTTTGACATCACCACCGTTAACGCCCCATTGCACGCCG
>Ga0105854_1001189_pt1 | contig 10815 bp, 9 predicted proteins | sample OrgsoiDNA_201058_FD_89679 | JGI IMG/M metagenome (GOLD analysis project Ga0105854, IMG submission 89679) | Permafrost soil microbial communities from the Arctic, to analyse light accelerated degradation of dissolved organic matter (DOM) -... | ecosystem: Environmental > Terrestrial > Soil >... | reverse complement strand
TGTGGGTCGAGACGGTGAAAGCCTTATCAGAAAGGTGGACGGTTTACGCAATAGATTGCCGAGGGCATGGCCGCTCTGATAAATCGCATGCGTCAATCTCGATTCAATCGGCGGTGTCCGACGTGGTCAGCGTCCTGGACTACATCGGACACCGCCGTGCGGTGATAGTCGGATGCTCGATGGGTGGGACTATCGCACTGGCGTTTGCGGCTCGACATCCAGAGCGCACTGCAGGGCTAGTGGCAATCGATACAACGGCGTGGTACGGCGACGATGCGATGGAGAAATGGGGAAAACGCGCTGACATTGCCGTGCGAGAAGGTATGGCTGCTCTCACGGAGTTTCAGTTCGACCGTTGGTTTAGCCCGGCTTTTCGCGAGCGGCGCCCGGACATCGTGCAAGCATCCCTTGACGTCTTCTTAAGGAACGATACCGCAGCGTACGCAGCGTCGTGCAGAATGCTTGGCGCTGCGGATGAACGCGATCGACTCGCGGTTTATACCGGGCCGACATTTATCATCGTGGGCGAAGGCGACTATGCAACTCCCATTCAAATGGCGGAAACAATCACCCATCACTTGCCGCAAGCAACTTTAACTGTGATACCTGAGGCTCGTCATTACACCCCTCTTGAAACACCCTCTGAAATCGCAGAGTGCATCGATCAAATCAGCTCGCATTTATCCCATTGAGTGAACATATGAATATAAAAAGACGGAGGCTGTTACTCGGAGCCGGGAGCGCGCTTGCCGGATTGTCCGTCGCCGGAGCGCAGACACTTCCCGCTGATCCTCCGGCCATTTTTGACGCTCATTTTCATATCTTTGATCCGCGATTTCCGATTCGTTCAAACGATGGATATACACCACCTGCGCAAACGGTAGCCGGGTATCTCGACGAAGCGAGGCCCCTAGGAATCAAATCCGGGGTTGTAGTGGCAAGTTCATTCCAAGGCTATCACCAGGCATGGCTGAAAGACGCGCTCACCAAGCTGGGCTCAGAGTGGGTGGGGGTGACACAGGTTCCAAAAACGATCTCAGACGCCGAGATCATTGCGTTGACACGCAATGGAGTTCGAGGTGTCCGATTTGACTTATTTCGCGGCGACGATTCGTCAATGGCCGATATTATCGCGTTATCCAAACGAGTGCATGATATAGCTGGTTGGCATTTGGAACTCTATGTGGATGCGCTTTTACTCAAGAGCCAGGTCTCACGCCTATCGCAATTGCCCACGTTAGTTATAGACCACCTCGGTATGTCGACCGCAGGTTTGCCGGTATTGCTAGAACTTGTAGCGGCCGGAGTCCGTGTCAAAGCTTCGGGTTTTGGTCGTGTGGTCATGGATGTTCCGGACGCGCTCGAGCAGATAGCTCGTATAAATCCAAATGCGCTTATGTTCGGTAGCGACATGCCTTCAACGCGTGCGAAACGAGCATTTCAACCCACCGACATCGATTTGGTAAACCGTGTGTTGGGACGAGATATTGCCCGAAAGGTACTTTGGGAAAACGGTCGCGAATTCTATCAGACGCCCCTTCACAGCAGCACGGATCCACATTTACATCGGAATGCCCAATGATCACGGAAATCGAAAGACGCACGATCAAGAAGGTCGGTTGGCGGTTAATTCCGCTAATGCTTCTCTGCTACCTTGTCAATTATCTTGATCGAATTAACGTTGGTTTTGCTGCTCTTGGAATGAACCGCGACCTCGGTATATCCGCAACGGTATTCGGTTGGGGGGCAGGGTTGTTCTTCATCAGCTACTTTATCTTTGAAGTACCAAGCAACATAGCATTACATCGCGTTGGTGCTCGGCGATGGATTGCAAGGATCCTGATCACTTGGGGTATCGTGTCGGCAGGATTTGCATTCGTGCAGGGGCCAATTTCTTTCGTAATCCTTCGTTTTGTTCTTGGAATCACCGAAGCAGGATTTTTCCCCGGAATGATTCTATATGTAGGCTATTGGTTTCCCCCCGAATATAGAGGAAAATTGACCGCGCTGTTCATGACGGCTATTCCACTATCTGCATTGGTAGGCTCGCCGATTTCAGGTGCACTATTGCAAATCGGAAATTTCTGGACGCTCTCGAGCTGGCAATGGCTCTTTATCCTTGAGGGAGCGCCTGCAATGATTTTAGGCGTGGTTGTCTGGTTCTGCTTGACGGATCGTCCGTCAGATGCCCGCTGGCTTACAGGTGAGGAGCGAGCCTGGCTCATTTCCCGTCTAGAAGCCGAGAACAAGCAAAAACACCTCTCCTCATTGGGCGCTGCGATCAAGAGCCCGGAAGTTATCCTGATGGCAATCATCCACATGGGGTTTGCGGCGGGATCGTATGGCATCGGGCTTTGGCTTCCATTGATCCTTCATGGCTATCGCCTGGAACCGTTACAGGTGGGCTTGATGTCCGCCGTGCCTTATATATTCGCAGTACTTGGAATGGTGATATGGGGCTCTATTTCCGACCGGCGGGGTAATCGAACCACGCACGTCGCTTTAGGCTGCTTGTTGGGCGCGATTGGGTTGGGGTGGGCGGTCGCGGCACCGTCTCTTGTCGGCGCGATAGCTGGTATTTCATTAAGCACACTCGGTGTCGTCGCGGCTCGCCCCATTTTTTGGACCATCCCGGGAAGCTTTCTGACGGGAGTTGCCGCGGCTGGAGGTATTGCGTTTATCAATGCACTGGGGAACTTAGGCGGATTCGTCGGCACCTATGCTGTCGGCTTTTTGAAGGATAGGACGGGGACGTACGCAGCAGGTATGTTAGCGCTTGTTGTGCCGCTTATCACGAGCGTGGTCGCGGCCTTGATCTTGGCGCGTCGGCTTAAGAACAAAGGGATATCAAACCGCTCTACTAGCACTGCGAAGACCATAAACTAAGGGCGGATCCAAAGGTGAAGTGCGGTAGCTATCACTTATAAATAGTGGCAATACCCGAAAAAAACTTCGTTTCAGAATGTGTCACGAGAAGCATGCTTAACATTGCAAGCGCGCAGTCACGGGATCGGGTATGCAAGGCGATAACTCGCATACTCGACTTCAACAGGAACCATCTGCCGGTAACCGACGCCAAACAGCGCTCCAGATGGCTATGCATATCAGTGCCGGCTGCAGAGCGTGGCAGTGCGAGTCGTAGCCCGAACGCGAAACGTGCGAAAAGTCCCGTTCTTCCTCAGCCCGTAGAGGTACTGATAGGGTTTTGGATACGTCAGAACCATCGAGAAACAGTCGACCTTGAAACCAAAGGCGCCGTGGCGGTCGCTCATACCATGCGGATAGTTCCTGGTGCCTCGCACCGCACGAGGACTGGCAGTGCCAATCCCTTTTTGGACAACAAGGTTAACCCTCCAGTACCTATAGTGCTCTCTAACGCAACAATCCTTATCCGCATCCGATAGCTCCCAATAGTCACTCAGATTATTGAAAAGTTGACAACTAACTCTACTCATCTAAACTTCTATACAGATCTAGTTATCTATTGAAGTTCTTGTTGCGCGTCGCTGGTTTAGGTTAATTCACAGTGTCGATCAGGACCAAATGCATCAGTTTCGAAACCATTTTGGGCACTCCCTATGGATGGCAGACTTTTATCCGCAGCTCGTCCACAGAGCGTACCGTGCGTCCATCGCTATTCAATCGGCGGTCGACGACCTAGTCACGGTGCTGGACTGCGTCGGACATCATCACGAAGTTATAGTCGGGTGCTGGATGGTGGCACTATCGCGTTGGTGTTTGCGGCTCAACATCCCGCGCTTAGCAAAGCTAGTGAGAAACGATAACACTGTGTGGTACGGCGAGGCTGCCAAGGAGAAGTGGTAAAACGCGCTGACGTTGCCGCAAAAGCGGAATGACTGCTCTTAAGAAAATTCAATCCGAGCGGTGGATTAGCCTAGCCTTTCGCGAGCGGCGGCTTGATGTCGTGTAAACGGCGTTTGGCCTCTTCTTAAGAAACGCTCGGGCTCCTCACAGGAGCATCCTATCAGCATGTCAAGCGTTGGTTAGCCGGCATTGCTGGCGGCTGTAGAAGCGGGGGTGCGGATGAAAGCTTCGGGTGTCGGACGCCTGGTCGTGAGTGTCCCGGACACACTCGAGACGAATAGCCGGTCGTGATCTGGTTGCGTCTATGTTTGGCAGAGGCATATTTTAGTCGTTGAAAAAAATTCAAATTTACCTGTATCTGTCGGTAGTCCTACTTATCGCATATTTGGAGACATTGGATGAAACTTAATCGGGTTTTAGTTTACCTCGCCGGTACTTGCTTGCCTCTGACGGCTGCGCATGCCCAAAGCTCCGTGACACTTTACGGCATTCTCGACACGGGCTTCACCTATGTTAACAACACGGGGGGAAGCAAGGTCGTAAAGATGGACGACGGCGTTATGTCTGGCAACCGCTGGGGCATGACTGGTAAGGAGGACCTCGGGGAGGGGCTCAAGGCTGTCTTTACGTTGGAAAATGGGTTCTCTATAGACCGTGGAACTTTGGGCCAAGGCGGCCTGGAATTCGGACGTCAAGCGTTCGTTGGTCTATCAGGAAACTTCGGTATGGTCACGCTGGGTCGCCAGTACGACTCAATTTACGACTTTATGTCTAAGTACGATGTGAGCGCGTATGCGACAGGCTACGCTATTCATCAGGGTGACTTCGATCGAATGCTGGGCGACCGACTTTCGAACACGGTGAAGTTCTCAAGCGTGGACTATAACGGCTTTACTTTCGGTGGCTTATATTCATTTAGCAACGTTGCTGGAAGCTTTCATGATGGGAGCGGATGGAGTATTGGTGCAAATTACGTTAACGGGCCCTTCAGGATGTCCGCTGCGTACGTTGCATTGGCGAAGCCAACTCTGGATCCGTACTCGCAAATCGGCGTTTTCATGATGCTCGGTCAAACCGTAGCGACGCGAAATCCCGTTACTGGCACAGTGACGGACAATGCAACATCGTTCGTTGTTGATCACAAAAATACGTTGGCTGTCGGAGCGAGTTACAAAGTGACAGAAGCCGCGACCCTATCCGCAGATTTTACAAATACGTCGATCAAAGGGTATGGCAAAACATCGAACATGAATGTGTATGAAATAGGTGGCAACTATCATTTCACACCTGGGGTTCAACTGTATGGGGGATATCAATACACGACGTTCGAAAGCCACGCGTGGAACCAACTTTCGGCAGGCGTTTGGTATTTCCTCTCAAAAACGACCAACCTGATTTTCGGGGGCGATATCGTCAAGGTGTCTAGCGGCGTAAATCCGTCAATTGGGGACAGTTTTACGCCTTCGACGACCAATATCCAAGCGGATCTCCGCCTAGGCATTGTGCATCGGTTCTAAATACGTTGGTTTTCATGAACCCGCAGTAATTGCCCCTGCTAATCAATTTCATTTCGGCGGGACGCCCCCTGCGACCGGATCAGCACGTGGCACTAGATTAAAAATTGTTCGACCGGAATGCATAACAGGGTCGATTTTCGGTTGTAGAACCAAAAATATTTTCCATAAAATCAGGTATGCAAAATGAAATGCTCGATTGATGTGCATTATAGCCAAGGTTTCGTATCGTGGACACTCCTACGGGTCGTCTCGATTCCGAGAATTGACCTGCGGTCGCTTGTATTCCTGACTATTGCAGCGTGGGCTACTTCGGCGCTTGCGCAGACCGATCCTGCAATGTTGCCTGAAAGCGATATTCCTAGTAAGTTCGATGTGCCCGCTGCCGGAAACGATTATGTTAGGCGCGTCGAAATGGTTCCGATGCGTGACGGAAAAAAGCTCTACACAGTCATCATTATTCCGAAAGGCGCTCACGGTGCGCCGATAGTCCTCACGCGCACCCCTTACAACGCTAATGTCGAGAGCGTACGTACTGCGGGTAGTCCGTCAATGCTCGCGCTTCTTCCCCTAGCTGACGAGGGGTTGGTCAAAGCTGGTTATATACGCGTTTATCAAGATGACCGAGGCAAATACGGCTCGGAGGGTGCTTACGAAATGACCCGCCCGGTTCGGGGACCGCTCAATCCGACAGAAACGGATGAATCGACGGACGCCTACGATACTATCGACTGGCTTGTAAAGAATGTTCCCCAGTCAAATGGCAAGGTCGGAGTGATCGGATCATCGTACGCCGGATTCACGACTGCAATGGCACTGCTTAATCCGCATCCAGCGCTAAAAGCAGCCGTCGCGGAAAGTCCTATGGTCGATGGCTGGATGGGCGACGACTGGTATCACTATGGTGCGTTCCGAGTGAATAACTTCGATTATTTTGCAAAACAAACCGAACAACGAGGCAAAGGGTCGGAGGTGCCGCGCAGCGCATATGACGACTACGATACTTTTTTAAAAGCGGGGTCCCCCGAAGCATATGCCAAAGCGAATGGTCTTGAGCAGTTGGGATGGTGGAGGAAGATGCTTGAGCATCCCGCCTACGATGCATTTTGGCAGCTTCAGGCTGTGGACAAGCTGTTGGCCGCGCATCCCACGGATGTGCCAACCCTCTGGGAACAAGGTTTATGGGACCATGAGGATATGTGGGGTGCCGCCCATACGTTTGCCGCGCTAAAAGCAGCGGGGCATGAGGCCAACAACTACCTTGTAATGGGTCCCTGGTTCCACAGCCAAGTGCATCAGGAAGGGCGGGGGCTTGGTGTATTTAAATGGAACGGAGACACCTCCGAGCAATACCGAGATGACATGGTACTGCCGTTTTTCAACCAGTATTTGAAAAATGGTCCGTCCGCGAACCTCGCACGCGCCACAATTTACAACCCAGCGCTAAACCGTTGGGAAAAATTTAACGATTGGCCAATTGCATGTGAGACCGGCTGCTCCACGCCGATGAAAGCATTGTATTTGCAGGAGCACATGGGCCTTGCTTTTGAGAAGCCGGTTGCTACGGGCGGCGATACTTATGTGTCGGATCCAGCTAAGCCCGCGCCATATCTTCCCCGTCCGGTGCGTTTCTCAGATAAGGACGCGTGGCGAACATGGCTCGTGCGTGACCAACGGTTCGTGGATGGTCGCCCAGACGTTTTGATGTATGAGACTGACGTACTTACCGAACCGGTCCGGATCGAGGGCGCGCCAATCGCTGACATTGTCGCTTCCACAACCGGTACAGACGGAGACTTCGTAGTTCGCCTTATCGACGTCTATCCTCCGGAATTTCCCGCGCAGCCAGAGCTCGGAGGCTACGAATTGCCGGTCGCATCAGACATTTTCCGCGGTAGGTATCGCAACAGCTTCGAGCATCCCACGCCTATTCCAGCCAATACTCCGCAGCACTATCGTTTCGCCTTACCGAACCAGAACTATGTCTTCAAAGCGGGTCACAGGATCATGGTACAAATTCAGTCCGCTTTGTTCCCGCTCTACGATCGCAATCCACAAAATTATGTGGAAAACCCGCTCAAGGCCAAACCGGAGGACTACATAAAAGCGACCATCACAGTACTACGCTCTAGCGATAACCCCAGCAAGTTGTGGTTACCGGTCGTACCGTAGCTCATACTAGGGCGGTGTTGGACCATGAAAAGGATGGCTAAAGATGGCGTCGCTTAGGCGTTCTGCTAGTAGCACGGATGCTGACGAGGTGCGTCTTATCCCGGGCTCCTTATCGGAAGAAATGACCGCGGATACACGCGTCCCTTCAAGCAAAAGTTTTTTAGACTTCCGCATCTCTTCAGAAAGTGTGGCAATCCTTTAAACGTTGAATTGTCGGCATTTGACCGTTTCGGTATTTGCAATCGCTTCGGATTGACTCCTTCATGGTGCTCATTATGTGGTCTCGTCAAGCGGGGGCATTTGGATTATGAAAATAGTCTTGGCTGGTCGACCGAAAGAACGGTCGCCAGTGCTTTAACGCATAAAAATCATCGAGAATGAACAAAATTAAACAAGCATCTTCCTACCCGTCCTCTGAAAAATTGTGATGACAGACACTCCAAATTCACATCTATTTAGACCGCGCCTACATTTAGGCACAGTTGAGATCCCCGTTCATCACATGAGGGGCGGAACGTCCACGGGAATTGTGCTGTGGAGGGGCGCGCTTCCCGTGGACGAAGCCCTGCTAGAAGAACTACTGCGTCACCTTATGGGTGTGCCGCTCACGGGCCTAGCACCGGGCAACAAGCAGATCACGGGTTTGGGCCGAGGCATTCCAACTAGCAATAAAGTATTCATAGTCAATTCTGATGCGGCAAACAATCGGATTGCCAGCACGCTCGCTCAACTAGCCGCAGACAAAAGCGCGATAGATTGGAGTGTAAATTGCGGCAATATGTCTGCGGCGCTTCCATTTTTCGCGCTTGACGCGGGATGGCTAAATCCAAGTGAAACCTTTGCCGAAGTCGAGATCTACAATACCAATACGAACACAACGATGCTCGCAAGGCTGAAACTGAAAGATGGCGAGGTCAACTGCGATACGCAGATACCTGGCGTAAATGGCAGCTTTCCAGGGGTGGATCTCTTTCTTCAAGACCCTGTCGGCAGCAAAACTGGCCTTCTTTTCCCGACTGGTAATGTCAAGGATTGCATTGGTGATGTGGACGTGACATGCGTAGACGTCTCAGTGCCAATGATCATCGTGAAAGCAGCAGATCTAAAACAGACCGGTTACGAATCCCCCGAGGAACTGGACGGTGACGTTCTATTTAAGGACAAGTTGCGCGAACTATGGACGCAAGCCGCAATGCGCATGAAGTTGCGCAGGCGTGACGGTGAGTTAATGAGCGCAGCGGAGCTTTCAAGCAGCGAAACCACCCCTAAAATCTGCATCGTCAGTGAACCGCGTGAGCATGGTGACATCAATACGCGGTATTTTACACCCCAAAATGCACATCCCTCGCTCGCCGTTTCCGGCGGTTGTTGCTTGGCGTCCGCAAGCTTGATCGAGGGAACAGTAGCTCACGATGTCTCGCTCAAACGCCATTCCTTGAGTCGTCAAATTGAAGAGTTCAACGTCGTAGTCGAGAACCCCGCAGGCTCCCTCGAGACGGTCATCAAGGCCGCCCGTTCGGCAAATACCCTGACCATTCAGGCGGCGGCTTACAGGCGCAACGCGCAAATTTTGCTCAAGGGCACTGTTCCACTCTATAGGTCGAGCAAGGCACTGATCGAAGCTCTAAGTTCACAAACTCGCGGCGAGTAACTGCCAACATTGACTTTAAGCTATGGGTGGAAAGCCAGGGTGCGGATAGCCTGACCTTGACTCATCGGAAAGCAAACGATGAATTTTGTGACGCAAGTCGTTTCCAATCTGCAATACGCCAATGACATCTTGTGTACCAACCGTGCTCTTAATCTTGGGCCTCTCTAACATACAGACTACTTCAGATCTTCCTCATGACCGCTAATCCCTCGATACCAGCCTTATTCGCGCCCGCCGGGCGTCTGCGCGCGTCTATCAATCTGGGAAATCCAGTTCTAGCCAACAGAAATACGGCCACAGGTCAGTCATACGGCGTCTCAGTGGATTTAGCTATGGAGTTCGGACGCCGCCTCGGTATCCCCGTCGAATTGATTGTATTTGAGTCAGCGTCCGAATCCGTCGAAGCCGTGTCCGACGGGCGCGCTGACTTCGGTTTCTTTGCAATCGATCCTATGCGAGCAGCGCACATTGCTTTCACAGCGCCTTATATCTTAATTGAGGGTTTTTATCTCGTACGCGAAAAATCAACGATTCGCGATAACTCTGACGTAGACCAATTGACGAACCGCGTAGCAGTAGGTAGTGGAAGTGCCTACGATTTGTTCCTTTCTCGAGAACTTGCGCGAGCACAGATCGTTCGCGCGCCGACATCACCCGCTGTAGTAAACACGTTCCTCAATCAGGATCTCGAAGTCGCTGCTGGCGTTAAACAACAACTCGAATCTGATGCGGCGAAAACCTTAGGTCTACGCTTGCTCAACGAGCGATTCATGGTAATACAGCAGGCGATGGGAATACCGATCAGTCGAGGCTCAACAGCTTTGGCTTACCTGGGAAAATTTGTCGAAGAAATGAAGGTAACCGGCTTTGTCGCAAATGCGCTGGGAAGACATCAGATATTAGGGGCATCCGTGGCACCGTGAATTTTGTGTGCCAGTCCTGCGTGCCAATATGACGTCCCACAGCTGATTTGGACGAATCAGAGGGCAGAGACGGGATGCCAATCACGAACCATCCGACGAGATTGGTAGTGACGTCCCTACCGCAGACGCGACTTCCAACTCAGCTCCGAGGTGCTTGTCATTCCATTGTTTCACGATGCCGGGGGTTCTTTGCCAGCGAGAAACGATCATCCTAGCTGAGGATGCCTGGTTGAGCGAGCTTGACAGATCAGTGCACTGCTGCGGCGCGAAGAAATCTACGGGTCCAATGTAACAGCGCGGCGTAAGGACCGCGCGGCTGAACGCAAGGCCGGTCGCGGTCCACGCAAGGGAGAAACAAGAGCGATCCGAAAATTCCCGAGATCCGTCGAATGGCCGCGCCGAGACGCGAGATCGATTGTCTGCGGCAGTGGCTTACGCAAGCGCGGTCAATCCTCGACACTCAAAGAGTTTCCTCTCGAGTGTTTCTGCAGAACGATCATGCGCGTGGGCCGTGGGACTGTGCTCCTTGCCCACCACTACGGTTACTGGAATTTTAAATCTCCTATACGCTGAACGCTTGCTCGAATAGGGAGATTGCATGTAAGCACCCGGCGATCCCAGGGGTTCGGCAGCCGACGTCAGCCTACTGTTGAAGCTGAGGCTGCCAGAGATGCGGCAACAGCTCATCGAGCCGGCTCGCGGGCTGTGTGGGGAGTCGTGTCAGGATGTC
>Ga0105854_1001187_pt1 | contig 10815 bp, 10 predicted proteins | sample OrgsoiDNA_201058_FD_89679 | JGI IMG/M metagenome (GOLD analysis project Ga0105854, IMG submission 89679) | Permafrost soil microbial communities from the Arctic, to analyse light accelerated degradation of dissolved organic matter (DOM) -... | ecosystem: Environmental > Terrestrial > Soil >... | reverse complement strand
CTGAAGGCCCAACTCGATTTCAGCGTGCCGGAAGCCCTGGCCGTGATTGCGTACCGCCAGAACAAGGGGGCCTTCAAAGAGTGGCGCGATCTGCTGAAGGTGAACGGCGTGGACCCGCGGAAGGTGGAAGCCAAGAAGGAGAAGATGGGATTCTAAGAATTCCTCGCAAAGCCGCAAAGAACCGCAAAGAACGCCAAGAAAACTATGCACGTCTTCTTGGCGGCCTTTGCGGTACTTTGCGTCTTTGCGAGAAATCTTTGCTTATTTCGCCGGTCCCGGGCCGCCGCCTCGCGTTCGGCCCGCGCTTTCCGTCACTTTGTAGTCCGCGGGCGCTTCAAACATAGTCCGCGAGGGTTCGCTACGGCTGACGTTCGCCAGTTTCCGGACGGTATCTCCCATGCGCGGGTCCGAATGCTTGTAGAGCACCTCGGTGTGCAGGTCGGCGGAGTACCAGATCTCCGTCACACTCTGGATGGGCAACTCGTTGCCCATCTGGCCCACGGGAATAGTCACGGTCATCCGCCTGCCATCGGCCTGAACGCCTTCGATGGTCTGCCGGCCCAGCGATTCCGTCTTGACGTTGGGGTTGGATGCCCCGCGCTGCCGGCGCTGCGCTGCCTGAGCCCCATTGGCTTGGGACCCATCGGCCTGGGTTTGGTTCGGCGGTGGACCGCCGTGGCCGCGCGGCATCCAGTTCGACTTCACCGCCGTCCGGTCTTTCGCGTTCAGCGCATAGTGCAAACCAGCCACCGGGTCGTTGATGAATACCATCTGCGGCATGTTGGCATTGGCTGCCAGGCCGTTGAGGTTCACCGACTGTTCGCTTCGCGTACGGCCTTCCGAATCGCGATAGACCTTGGCGGTGGTGGACTGCCGGATGTGGTTTCCGTCCGGCAACGTCCGGGTGCTTTCAGTCACGATGTCGGCCGCATACGGCGCATTCCTCACCACACGGCCAGGCATGCCGGCCTCCGCGCCAAGAAACCGCGCGCCCATTCCCGGCGGCGGCCCGAATCCCATGTGGTCCCCGCGTCCGGGTCCGGGACCCTGAGCGCTTGCGCCCGCGGCCAGAATCGCCAGGCCAATCAACGTCTTTCGCATCTGCATTTCTGTAATTCCTCCTTAAACGAATCGCCGTCTATCGGTGTATTGCACTCCAGGTCGGTGTATTTCACTCCAGGAAGCGCACGGCGCGCGCCATGCCGTCCGCGCCCAACATCACGTCCGCCTGCACCGGCTGCCAAGCCTGGTCCGGATTTACCTCAAGCCCGAGTGCGATCATCGCCGAACGCGGCACCTCCACGCGCACCATGTTGGCATCTTCGTTCGGGCCGATTTCCGCGGCATCGGGCAGCGCAATGAAACCGCTGTTCGCTACCGCCGTGACGCCAGCCGTGACGCCATCGGGCTCGCCATCGGCCGCAATCTGCGCCGGCTGCCGGACCAGAAACATCGCCAGGCCAATCACCGCGGCCGTTGCCCACGTCAGCATCGGCCTCCTGAGCAGGTTCCAATTCGGCGGGCGCGCGGGCGCGTAAGCCGGGATTCCATGGTGGGCCCGGAAGGCCGCCCTCAGCCGCGATTCCACCCTCGCCGGCGCCCCTGCCTGGCTCATTTGGCCGGCCACCGCCCGCAACCCTGCCTTCAGCGCGCTCTGGCTCCTCAACCGCGCGGCGCAGGCTGCGCATTGCTCCAAATGTTCGTGGGCGGCTTGCCCGATCCCCAACCGGGGGTCCGCAAACTCGGGCATCGTATTCCAGAATTCCTGGCAGTTCATGTCAGACACCTTACCGGCCTCAGACCTCTCATGGCCTGCCGGGGATTCCGCTCCTGATTGAGTTTATCCAGCAGCAGCCCGCGCGCGCGATGCAACCGGGAACGCACCGTGCCGATCGGACAGCCCAACGCGACCGCCGCGTCGGCATAATCACTTCCTCCAGATCGCACAGGATCACGACTTCGCGGTATCTTCGCGGCAGCGCCTGAACCGCGCGCCGCAGGGCCGCAATCCCTTCGCGCTCGGTAAGCTCCGCCAGCGGATCGTCATTCACCGCCAGCTCGGGCAGCGCGGCCTCGTCCAGTTCGCTTTCCAAAGCCACATCGCTCCGGCCGCGCTCCACATGCCGCAAAACCAACTTGCGGGCAATGCCAAAAAGATACCCGGAAAGCGTTCCCCGCTCCGGATCGAATCCGCAATCTTCCCGCAGCAGGACCAGGAAGACCTCCTGAACCACATCCTCCGCCGCCGGCATGGAACCGCTCATGTGCAGTGCAAAGCGATAGATGGCGGCCTGACGCTGGCGGTAAAGCGCGGCGAAGGCCTCCTCGTCGCCACTCCGAATGCGGATCAACAGCTTATCATCCGTCTCGGGCGGGCTGGGCGTCATCGCTCTCTCATTCATGATTGCGCTCTGGAATCAAAAAGTTCCACAGAATCATCATACATTTATGAATTTAGTACTTTACGGCTAGTAGTAACTGATCTATCATGTGAACTTGGCACTTTCACACATGCCTACCGAACAACTCGCCGATGAAGTGACCTCCTTGCGCCGGAAATTGGCGGAACTGGAGGCGGAAAACCAGCGCCAACAGGCAAGGGTGCGGACCGGCGAGGAACGGTTTCATCGGCTGGCTGACTCCGCCCCCATCCTGATCTGGATGTCGGACAATAACGCCAACTACACCTTCTTTAACCGCTATTGGCTGGAATTCCGCGGGCGCACCATGCGGGAGGAGATCGCCCAGGGCCGGGCTCAAGGCTTGCATCCGGACGATCGGGATCTTTGCCAGGAAACCTACATGAAGGCGTTCGCCGCCCGCCAGCCCTTCCGGATACAGTACCGGATCCAGAGGAGCGATGGCGAATATTGCTGGCTGGAAGACAACGGGGCGCCGCATTTCGAGGAAGACGGCGAGTTTACCGGCTTTATCGGCGCCGCATTCGACATCTCCGACCGCCGGCGCAATGTGTTCACGCCCGACGCGGAATCGGTCCGCCTGGTATTCGCACTGACGGAGCGCGAACGGCAGGTTTTGGTCCTGGTTGCGGAAGGCCGGTCGACCAAGGAAGCCGCCGCGCGCCTGGGAATCAGCTACAAGACCGCCGATTCGCACCGCAGCCGCATCCTGGAAAAGCTCGGCGTCCATGAAACCGCCAGCATGGTCCGGTATGCCATACGCGCCGGGCTCATCGAAGCGTAAATTATCGTGTAGGCTATTGGGAGGCAGCACGCGCGCTCAAGAGCCGAATGACCAACTCATTCATGAAACAGGCCATTGAACTGGCCGTGGAAAACGTGCGCCGTGAAGGCGGCCCTTTCGCGGCGTTGGTGGTGAAGGATGGAATAGTCATCGCGACCGGAGCCAACCAGGTGACCCGGTCGAGCGACCCCACGGCGCATGCCGAAATCGTAGCCATCCGCGAAGCCTGCCGCGTGCTCGGCGATTTCCAGCTCACTGGCTGCGACATCTACACATCCTGCGAACCCTGCCCCATGTGCCTGGGAGCGATTTTCTGGGCTCGCCCCGCGCGCGTCTTCTTTGCCGCCACACACGATGCCGCATCCGCCGCCGGCTTTGACGACTCGTTCATCTACCGGCAGATCGACGTGCCGCACTTGCAAAGAAGCATCCCCATGGTTCACGTGGTGGATGAGCGCGCCGCGCAACCGTTTGAGGAATGGGTGAACAAGCCGGATAAGACAGAGTATTAGCGTGCAGAAGACATTCCTCACTCCGGAACAATACCTGGAAATCGAGCGTAAGGCCGAATTCAAAAGCGAATACTATGAGGGCGAGATGTTCGCCATGGCCGGGGCTCGGGAGGCCCATAACCTGATCGTGGGAAATCTGCACAGCGACTTGCACCAGCAGCTCCGCCCACGGCCCTGCCGGGCGTACATGAGCGACATGCGCGTCCGCGTAAGCCCGAGCGGCTTGTACACCTATCCCGACGTCACAGTCGTTTGTGGCGAACCGCAATTCCTGGACGAACGGCGCGACACTCTCCTCAATCCCAGCCTGATCGTCGAAGTTCTCTCGCCCTCCACCGAAGCCTACGACCGGGGCCGCAAGTTCAAGCACTATCGCTCCGTCGAGTCAGTCAGCCAGTATCTGCTGGTCTCTTCCGAGCAAGTCAGCGCCGAATTATTTACTCGTCAGCCCGATGGCGGCTGGCGCCTCATCGCGGTCAGCAGCATGGAAGACTCGCTTGACCTGCAATCCGTCGGCTGCCGGCTCGCGCTTGCGGATGTGTACGAGAAAGTGGATCTCACCGCGACGGGACCGGATGTTACCGGTCAGGATTGACAGGGAACAGCCGCGGGCAGATAATCGCCGCATGTCACCGTCTCTCATTCGAGCTTCGCTGCTTCTGGCGCTGTGGGCGCTTTCGCTGGCCGGCCAAAATGCGGCAGTGCCCTGGAAAGATCAGGGCGTGCTGAACCTGACGAATTCTCCGCACGCCAAACTGCACAACATTCCCGTCCACGCGGTCACCATTAACGAGGGCTTCTGGGCGCAGCGCAGAAAGACCAACGTCGAAAAGAGTATCCCTACCATGCGCGAATTGCTCGAAGCCAATGGCCGGATGGATAACTTTCGGCGGCTGACCGGCAAGAGCGCCGCGCCGCAAAGGGGCCCCGTGTATTCGGATTCGGATGTCTATAAGTGGGCCGAGGCGGTAGGTTTCGCGTTGCAATCGGGCGACCGCCCCGAGTTGCGCGCTCAGACCGAAAAGTTCATCGACGACGTTGTCGCCGCGCAGGAACCCAGCGGGTATCTGAATACCTACTATCAGGGCGATCGCGCCTCCATGCGCATGCAGACCGCCAGTACGGCCGGCGGACGGGGCGCTTCGGTTCAAGAGACCGGCCATGAGCTATACAGCCTGGGCCACATGATCCAGGGCGCCATAGCCTACTATCGCGCCACTGGAGACCGCAAGCTCCTGGACGCGGGAATCCGCTTCGTGGATAACTTTCTGCTCAAGAATTACGGGCCGGGCGCGGACAAAAAGCCCATCGTGTCGGGACATCCCGAGATCGAACTGGCGCTGATCGAGCTCTATCGCACAACCGGCGACAAGCGTTACCTGGACCTTGCCGGTTACATCCTGAAGGGCGATCCGGAGCGCATCCCGCTGCGGCCGGACCGCTATGTCTACATGTTCAGCGGAATCCCGTTCACGTCCCGCACCAAATTGGAAGGCCATGCCGTACGCGCCATGTATGCGTGCAGCGGGGCCGCGGATTACTATCTGGAAACCGGCGACCAGGCCTACTGGAAGACGCTCGAAATCCTATGGAAAGATTTAACGGCATCGAAGCTGTACATCACCGGCGGCGTGGGCGCGCGCGGCGCCGGCGAAGCATTCGGCGATGCCTATGAGCTGCCCAATTTGCGAGCCTACGGGGAGAGCTGCGCGGCCATCGGGAGCATGATGTGGAACTGGCGCATGCTGGCCGCCACCGGCGAGGCGCGCTTCACCGATGTGATCGAGCGGGCCCTTTACAACGGCATCAATTCGGGTATGTCGCTCAACGGAACCTTGTACTGTTACCAGAATCCATTGGAATATGTGCCGGGCGAGGACAGGCCGATTCGTAATCCCTGGTATGACACCACGTGCTGTCCTCCCAACCTGGAGCGCACGCTGGCGTCCTTGCCCGGCTACTTCTACAGCACCAGCAAGGACGGCATCTACGTGCACCTGTACGACAACTCGGAGTTGAACTGGCACTTGGAAAACGGCGCCGGGCTGAAGGTGGCGCAGAAGACCAACTACCCTTGGGACGGCGAGGTGGAGCTTGCCGTGACCCCGGATCAGGCTTCGCAGTTCACGTTCTACGTCCGGATTCCGGAATGGGCCGCCGGCGCGCGGGTGGCGGTGAACGGCCAGCCCGTGAGCGGCGTCAAGGCCGGACAATACCTGCCGATTGAACGCCGCTGGGCGCCGGGCGACAAGATTCGGCTGCGATTCGATATGACGCCCCAGGTGATCGTGGCCAACCCTCGTCTGGCCGATGACAGCGGCCGCGCGGCAATCGAGCGTGGACCCCTGGTCTACTGCGTGGAGCGACTGGACCAGCCGGGAGTCGCATCGCTCTACGACATCGCCATGGTGGTGGGCCGCGCACCCGGCAATGAGTTCCGCGCCGAGATGCAAAAAGATCTGCTGGGCGGCATCATGGTCCTTAAGCACACCGGCGCCGTTTACGAAACGCCGCTCTCGCAACAGCCCCTCTACCAGTTATTCGCAAAGGGCGCACAGCGGGCAAGCCATCCGGTTTCCCTGACCATGATTCCGTACTATGCGTGGTCCAATCGCGAGCCCACCGCCATGGAGGTCTGGATTCCTTACATCCAAAAGTAGGGTCGGGACAGCGCGAGGCGCCTCACCGGGTGATGGAGACGGTCTGAATCGACGGTGTCCGGCGGCTCGAATGACGGAAGCTGCTCAAGAACGATCGGGGCCCGGAACTGGCACGCAGGTGGGTGCGAAGAACCCCAGCCATCCAGCGGGTGGCCTCAAACCCTCGCCAATACCAGTTATTGCGGATGAGATCGTTGCGGGCGCTGAGGATCTCGCGCCGCGCCAGGAGCGCCAGTCTGCCGCCGTGGATTGGCACTGGCGCGGTATCGATCGTCTCGGTTGAGAGACGTGGCGCGCGGCAGCTATTGAGTTCCACCACCGCGAGCCTCGTATCGGTAGTCATCTCGTCCCCCGTGCCGTTCTCAGTGACTCTGGGAACGTTCGCGCGCGCGGCCCAGTCCAGCCTGTTCGTGCAACCGGTAAACGCCAGATCGTAGGCGACCTTGTCGCGCTCCTGATCCACGTCGGCGGCGATCTTGTGCGTGAAAGGCCGGCCCGGCCGCAAGAAGCCGAAATCCACGTCGCGCGTGGCGGCTCCGATCCACAGATCCTGGCCTTCCCACTCGCCCGCCTGCTTCCACAAACGGATATGGTGGCGCTTGGAAACGTCGTTCAGGCCCTTTTCCCAGGACATGTCCGCCCGCGCCCCATTGAGCGACAAAGAAGACATGGGCGCGGAATCGAATCCGTGTCTCTCGCCGATCGCGCGGAGCCACTGAACGCGGCGGCGGAAGGACAACGGACGGGCCGCGGTCCAGCCGGCAGCGGTGAACGCGGCGGCAATCTGGCCGCGAGATCCGATGAGCGCCACGTTCGTAAGATCCGACGGAAGCTGGCGTGCGGTGGCGTGCGTCCGGCTCGGCATGGAAGCCACCAGGCTGTTCAAGTCCAGGCTGTGCAGCTCGTCTTCGCCCTCATCGCCGGGCAATGCGCTGCCGGCCGGCTCTTCAACAAAGGAGACGAGAACCAGGGGTTCGGTCAGAGTCAGCGTGAGTTCGGCGCCGGCGGGCAAATAGATCTCCGGCTCCGGAAGGTTGATGACCGCGGCCCTGACGATCCATGAGGCGATCGCGGCGTGCAGCTCGCAGCGAAAAAGCAAGTTCCTGACGTAGCCGCTAACACGGTAGGAACCGCTGCCGGTTGCCCGGACGCCGTGTATCCTGCCATCGCGGGCGACGCGCTCCCGGGCATTGTCCACTTCCGCTACGCGCGTCCCAAGCGCAACCGGATCGCCGCCCGGAAGGGCCACCTGGTTGAATTCCAGGTCGAGTGTGGCCGTTTCATGGCGGAGCCCCAGCCCCACGCGTTTGGCGCTCCTCACGTTTCCGGAAACAACGCTCCCCGCCGGCAAGACGGTCTCGCCATCCACCAGTACGGGGGCGATCACAACGGCACTGACGCCGGCGCCTGCCCGGCTGGCGTATGAACCTACCGTGGTGGTCAGCCGGATGTGGACTTCGGTTCCAGCCGGCGCCTGCCGGATCGCAGCCGGGTAAATCGAGAAGAACAGAAACGGGAGAATGAGCATGGTGCGCTATGACGTCGTCTGACTCTCCGCGATCGCCCGATCGCCTGCTTTGCAGCCGTCGGCTTCAAGTCCCCACTCGTACGTTCGGTATAGCTGCTCGAATACGCCATCCCATGCTTTGGAGCAGGCAAATACCCTGGCCGCGGCGCCGATCCGTTGCCGCAGAATTTCACTGTTCATCAGTTGCCCGACACTCTCAGTGAAGGAATCCAAATCCGGCGCATGAAACCCCGTCACACCGTGCCGAACGCCCACGCGGGCGCCAGTCTCGGGACTCACCACCACCGGGACGCCCGAAGCCATCGCCTCCAGCAGCACCAGACCAAACGTGTCCGTACGGGAAGGGAACACAAACACATCCATATTGGCAAACGCTTCGGCCAGCGCCTTTCCGCGGAGAATGCCCGCCGTCTCGCCAAACTCAAGGTTCTTGCGGAGCCAGTCTCTCTCGTTTCCTTCACCGATCAGAATCATACGGAAATTGCGATGGCCCCGTGCCAGGAGACTTCTCTCCAGGTCAACCAACAGTCGCACATTCTTCTCCGGAGTGAGCCGGCCCACATACCCGATGCGAAACGAGCGGTCCGGGCGGCAGCGCCGTTGCGGAGAATATGCTTCGGCATCGACGCCGTGCGCCATCGGGAATGCGGGTTTGCCTGTCCGCTCCTCCAGCAGATGGACCATGGCTTCGTTGGGCGCGAGCAGAAAGCGGGCCAGGCCATAGAAGCGCAGGCACGCGCGCAGGCTCTGTTCTTCGGCTGTGAGGCAGAGTCGCTTCCGCCAGGTATCGGGCAGAAACGAGAAAAGCTTGTTCAAGCGCCGTCCCGCATACTCATGCAGGTTGGTATGCCAGGACGCGACCAGCGGGACCCGAAGGGTGTGCGCCACCCAAAGACCCAGGATCCCCATATCGCCTGGCCCGGTGATGTGTACCAGATGAGGGTCAAACGGCCGCACCTGCGCCGTTACCCAATTCTTGTAGCGGCTCAAAAAGGGGTCGCAGGACAAATCGTGGTCCACCGGAAATGCCGCCGGACCGCGTTTGATCTCCACCTCCGTGAACGATGGCTGACAAACGACCTGGGTTCGAGGCCCGCCATGGACACACAGGAACGGAAGCTGCCGGCGATTGGCAAAGGCGGCGAACTGCCGGCTGAGCGTAGCTACTCCGTTGGCCTCGCTGAAGCAATCGGTGAAGAGAGCGACGCGAAGTGGAGAAATCAACAAGTTGTCCCGCAAGCCAAATCAGCCGGCACGCTTTTCCCGACGTCAGGCACGAGTCTCCGGTTACAGACAGTCGCCGGTATCCTAGCACGCTTCGTTCCAATCCGCCGCGTGACCGGAAAAGCTCAGGCACCCCACCGATCGCGGTGTTCATGCCGGCGTAGATGCCGAAGGAATCGTCATCTTTGGCATAGCGTGCGTGTGGCCGCGCAGAAAACGGAAGTGCTCGAGCGTCGGATGCGTGCGGAATCCCACCTTGCCGGTGACGCGCAGCCCCTTGAGGAGTGGTTCGAGTCACACGCATTCTCCGGGTAGATCGAAGGGCAGGCCGGTGTAGTTTTCGGCCAGGCTGGTGGCCGCGGCGCGGGAGGCGGTGACGTGCTCAAGTTCGGCCAACTGCCGCCGGTAGTCGAAACCGTCGCCGCCTTCGAAGCGGTGCAGCATGGAGGTCATCCACCAGGAAAAGTGTTGCGCGCGCCACACGCGGCGAAGGCAGATTTCGGAGTACCGTTGCAGCAGGTCCACCGCGCCCGAGCGATACCAGACGGCGATCGCGCGCGCCAGAATGCGCACGTCGGCGGCCGCCAGATTGAGGCCTTTAGCGCCCGTCGGCGGCACAATGTGCGCCGCGTCTCCGGCCAGGAACAAGCGCCCGAACTGCATCGGTTCCGCCACGAAGCTGCGCATCGCGGTCACGCCCTTTTGAATAATCGGGCCTTGGTTCAGGCGGAAACCGCCGGCTGTCTCGAAGCGCCGCTGCAGTTCTTCCCAGATGCGGTCGTCCGGCCAATCGGCAAGATCTTCATCGGGCCGGCACTGCAGATAGACCCGGCTGATTTGCGGAGTGCGCATACTGAGCAGGGCGAAGCCGCGCTCGTGGCAGCTGTAGATCAGCTCTCGCGAGGCGGGCGCCGCTTCCGCCAGGATGCCGAGCCAGCCAAACGGATAGACCTTTTCGTAACTGCGTAGCACCCCCGCGGGAATTGCGGGCCGGCAGATTCCATGGAAACCATCGCAGCCCCCGATGAAATCGCACGCAATCTCGTAAGCCGCGCCCGCCTGCTGAAACGCGATGCGCGGCCGCTCACTCTCGAAATCGTGAATCTCCACCTGTGCGGCCTCGAAGAAGATCTGTCCGCCCGCCTGCAGCCGCGCGCCGATCAGATCCTTCACCACCTCATGCTGAGCGTATACCGTAATGGCGCGTCCGCCCGTGAGTTCGTGCATGTCGATGCGATGCCCGCGGCGGTTGAAGCGCAACTCGATGCCGCGATGGACCAGGCCTTCGCGCCGCATGCGCTCGCCCACGCCCGATTGGTTGAGCAGATCCACCGTGCCTTGTTCCAGAACGCCCGCGCGGATGCGCTGCTCCACGTGCTGGCGCGTCTGGCTCTCGATCACGATGGAGTCGATTCCCTCCAGGTGCAGCAGGTGCGAGAGAATCAGGCCGGCCGGCCCGGCTCCGACGATACCGACCTGTGTGCGGAGTGCCGACAAGACACAGCTCTCGCGGTACGGGTACAGGCTCGGCTACGGCTTCAGCACTTTGACGACGTAGTAACTAACGGAGCTCGGAACTTCCTTGAACCAGTGAGGGACGCCAGCCGGAACCACGATGACGTCGCCCTTGCTCAGGTGTTGAGTGTCGCCGTCCTTGATGTCCGTGCCCAGAGACTGACCGGCCCTG
>Ga0105854_1001183_pt1 | contig 10823 bp, 10 predicted proteins | sample OrgsoiDNA_201058_FD_89679 | JGI IMG/M metagenome (GOLD analysis project Ga0105854, IMG submission 89679) | Permafrost soil microbial communities from the Arctic, to analyse light accelerated degradation of dissolved organic matter (DOM) -... | ecosystem: Environmental > Terrestrial > Soil >... | reverse complement strand
GCGCCCAGAGCCTGCGCGCCGCGCGGATCATGAAAGAGCGCTTCAAGGCAAAGGACCCGCGCAGCTGGACCTTGCGCTTTCATGCGCAGACGGCTGGCTCGACCTTGACCGCGCAGCAGCCCGACAACAACGTCGTCCGCGTCGCGCTGCAGGCCATGGCGGCGGTGTTGGGCGGCGCGCAGTCGCTGCACACCAACGGCCGCGACGAAGCTCTTAGCCTGCCGACCGAGGCGAGCGCGCGCATCGCTTTGCGGACGCAGCAGATCGTCGCTTACGAAAGTGGCGTCTGCGACTTCATCGATCCTTTGGGCGGCTCGTGGGCGTTGGAGCATTTGACCGACGAATTGGAATCGCGCGCCGATGCTTATTTGCAGAAGATCGACGAGATGGGCGGAATGGTGGAAGCCATCTCGCGCGGATATCCGCAGCACGAGATCGAAGACGCCGCCTATATCGCGCAAAAGGAAGTCGAAGAGAAGAAGCAGATCGTCGTCGGCGTGAACGAGTTCGCCAACGAGCACGAGCCACCCTTCGAGATGATGCCCCTCAACCCGGAGCTCGAAGCGCAGCAAGTGAAGCAGCTGAAAGCCTTCCGCGCCGCGCGCTCGGCAAGCGCTGCTGCCAAAGCCACTTCCGACGTGCAGAAGGCCGCCGAAGGCAAAGAGAACCTGATGCCGTTCATCGTTACGGCAGTGAAGGCTCGAGTGACTTTGGGCGAAATTGCCAACGCCCTGCGCAAAGTCTTCGGCGAACACACTCACTAGGTGCGAGTGAGCGTTCTGCTGCCTGCGAGGAATGCGGCCGCGACCGTACGCGAGGCGCTCGATTCCATGCTCGCGCAGAGTCAGCCGCCGGATGAGATCATCTGCGTCGACGACGCCTCGACCGACGGGACGCCAGGAATACTTGCCGAAGCAACCAGCAACGGGCGCGTCAAGATCGTCCAAGGCGAAGGCCGCGGACTCGTCGCCGCGCTGAACCTTGGCCTTGAGCACTGCACAGGCGAGCTGATCGCGCGCATGGACGCCGATGACCTCTCGCATCCGGAGCGCCTGAAGTTCCAAGCCGAAATGCTCGCGCGGAACCCGAAGTTGGGCGCGGCCGGCAGCCTCGTCGACTGCTTCCCGCTCTCTCCAGGCCTTGCAAGACTCGAAGCGTGGCTCAACGAAACCGTCAGCGCCGAACAATGCGCGAACGCGCGCTTCATCGAAGCGCCGCTCGTCCATCCGAGCACGACCTTCCGGAGAGATGCGCTGAAAACAGGCTGGGAGGATCACGGCTGGGCCGAGGATTGGGACCTGCTGTTGCGCCTGCACGAGCAAGGCTGGCAGCTCGCGAAGGTGCCGGAAAAACTCCTTCGCTGGCGCGACTCCGAAAGCCGTCTCACCCGCACGGCGCCCGCCTACTCCCCCGAGCAGATGTTGAAGCTGCGCGCGCACTACCTTGCCCGCGGACCGCTGCGAGGGAGAAAGTTTGCCATCTGGGGCGCCGGCCCGACCGGCAAACGCCTCGCCCGTGAGCTCGAAGCGCACGGTCTGCGCCCCGTGGCCTTCTACGACGTCGATCGCAAGAAGCGCATCGCGCGAGAGGTGCCGGTGCTAGCGGAAGACTCCCTGCCGGCCCCGGGCGAAACGTTCCTGATCTGCGCAGTCGGAGCCGCGGGAGCACGTGAGGAGATCCGCGCGGTTCTCGAGCCGAAAGGCTTCCAAGAAGGCCGGGATCTTCTCTTCGCAGCCTGATGCGTTCCCATGTGTTAGCCTTCAAGTCTGCGTGGCCACCTCGACCGAGCCTCTCGCCCGCTTGCTGACCAAGCGCGGGGCACTTTCCAAAGTACAGCTCGGGCGGGCGACCGCCGAAGGCCAGTCGATACCGGCCTTCCTGGATGCCGTGCTTGCCCAGGGCGTGAGCGAGACCGACCTTCTCTCCGCTGTGTCCGAGCTGCGCGGGATTCCCGCCGTCGATTTGAGCGCCACTACCATCGACCTCGACGTGCTCGACAACGTCCCGCGCATGGTAGCGCAGTCGGACCTGGTGCTGGCCATGTCCACCGAAGGCGGCCGGCTGCACGTGGCGGTGAGCGGCGCGCAGGAGACGCACGACGTCCTGGAAGAGCTGCGCTTCATCACCGGCCAGGAGGTCTCGTCGTACGCGACGCTGCCGGGTCCGCTCGAACAAGCCATCACCGAAGCCTACGACGCCAAGGATCGCGGCGAGCGTTTCTGGCGCGGAGCAAGGGCGCAGCCGGAGATCGACGTCGCGGTCGTCATGCCCGACACCAACCTCGCGCAGGACGAGGAAATCCTCGAGCTGGAAGCGTTCGAAGAGGAAAACGTGGAGCTGGAGGTCGGCGGCGACGACGAAGGCGAAGAGGAGGTGCTGCACTCCGAGCGCGTCGGGCCTGCGCGCATCCTCTCGGTCGACGACGATCCCGACATCTTGAGACTGCTCGAGCGCTCGCTCAAGTCTGCCGGACACATCGTGGAGCTGGCGCACGACGGCCGCGAAGCCGAGGAGATGCTCAAGGCCAACCGCTACGATCTGGTCGTGCTCGACGCGATGCTGCCGTACGTGCACGGCTTCGAGCTCTGCGCGCGGCTCAAGGCCAATCCGCGCACGCGCAACATTCCGGTCATTTTGGTGAGCGCGGTCTATCGCGGCTGGCGTTACGCGCACGATGCGCGCGAGACCTTTGGCGCCGACGAGTACCTGGAGAAGCCGTTTCACATCGTCGAGCTCCTGCGCCGCGTGAAGGAGCTGCTCGACGGCGCCCAGGTCACGCAGGCGCCGGCGGGTCCGCAGGCAGAAAAGCTCTACCAGGAGGCGATGGCGCTTCTGGAAGAGAAGAAGTACGCCGAAGCGCGGCCCATCTTCGAGCAGGTCTTGAAGGAAGATCCCTTCTCGGCTCGCGCCCAGTTCGCGTTGGCGCGGATCTTCCACGAGCAGGGCGATGCTTTTGCCGCCATCACCGCTTATGAACGGGCAATCGAGTTGCGGCCGTCGCTGTTTGCCGCATTGCGCGCTCTCGCCCAGCTGTACGAGCAAAAAGGATTTCGCCGCAAGGCCGCCGAAGCATTGGAGCGCGCGGTGCAAGTGGCGCCCGATGCGGCGACCCGCGAGCAGCTCCGGGCCAGATTGCTCAGGCTGCTCTAATGGACGTTACTCCTTCCATTCGCGGCTTCGCGCAGGCCATCGACAGGCAGCGGCAGAGCCTCGAGCGCATTCCATTGCTTCGAGTGACTGATGGCCTGCTGGCTTTGGCTCAGGCGCTGGACGAGGCCGAGGCCGCCGCTCTGGCCATCGAGGCCTCCGACGCAGACTTGCCGCGCTTCGGACTCGCCGCTCAAGCCGTCTCCATTCCGGTCTTGCGCTGTACGGTCCTTTCCGAAGAGTTTCGCGTCTATGAATCGCGCGCCGCGGGCGCCGATGCCGTGCTGCTCTCCGCCGCCGCGGTTCCTGTCGAGTTGCTGGTGCGATTGGTTCTCGCCGCCACCTCGACCCGCATGGCCGCTTGCGTGAGCTGCGTCTCGACGGATGAGATCGCGCAAGCCGTTCACGCAAAGGCGCCCCTCTTGTTGCTGCCGGCTCATCTGCTCGATTACCCTGCCCCGCCGCGGACGCTGATCCTCTCGCACTTTGCCTTCGGACTGCGCGGCCGCGCCGACGCCGCCCTGGACGCTTCGTTCGCTTCTGCTTTGGATCCCGCCCAGGCCTTTCGCCATGCGCTTGACGAGGAGAGCTGATGACCCCGCCGTTTATCAAGCACATCTTCGTCTGCCTCAATGAACGCGATCCCGGCAATCCACGCGGCGACTGCACCCAGAAGGGCTCGCCGGATTTATTGAAGAAGCTGAAGGCGGCGCTGAAAGCCCGCGGACTCGACGAGACCATCCGCGCCAACAAGGCGGGCTGCCTCGACAACTGCGAACAAGGCTGCTCGGTCGTGGTCTACCCCGAGGGAGTCTGGTACGGCCACGTCACCGAAGCCGACGTCGAAGAAATCGTCGAACAACACCTGCGGAACGGCAAACCCGTGGAGCGATTGCAACTCTTCAAAAAGTAACCGCTTCCCTCGCGAAGCGGTCAGTTCAAGAACTTGCCGGTGCTGCGGAGCCTGGCGACTTTGTTGCGCAGCGCGGTCGCGTCGGAGACGTTGGGTTCGAGTTGGAGGACCTTCTCCAGATCGGCGGCGGCGGGAAGTGAGCCGCCCAGGGTCTCGTAAAGCTGGGCGCGTTCGCGGAGGCCTCGGATGTTTTCCGGGGCGAGCAAGAGCAGCCGATCGACGGCGCTCAAAGCGCGCGGCATGTCGTTCTTTTCTACGTAGACCGAGCGCAGGTTTTGTAGCATGCGGACGAGGATTTCTCGCGGCTTGGCGGCTCGCAGGATTCGCGCGTCGAACTTGACCTGGTCGCCCACGGCGGAAGCGAGGCGCTTCTTGATTTCCTCCAGGCCGAGAAGCTGTCCGCGGTGGAAGGGGTCGACCACGAGCTCGCCGCCGTCGAGCTGGACCTTGCAGAGAAAGTGCCCGGGGAAGCCGACGCCGTCGACTTGCAGTCCGCAGCGCTTTCCGACCTCCATGTAGACGATGCAGAGCGAGAGCGGAATGCCGGTGCGGCGCTCGAGCACCTCATTGAGGAAGCTGTTGCGCGGGTCGTAGTAGTCGCCGTGGTTGCCGAGGAAATTCTGGTCGTGGAAGAGGTAGGTGTTGAGCCGGCCGACGCGCCGTTCGATCGATGCGCCGGAAGGCAGGCCGCGGTGCGCACCCTCGGCAAGCTCATCGAGCATGCGCAGGTAGTAGCCTTCGTCGAGGTCCGGGTACTCCTCGCGAGCCACCGCCAGCGACGCGCGCGCCAGGTCTATTGGCTCCTGCGCGATGTAGCGCAGGAGCAAGCGTCGCGAGGCGTCGGCACCGTCCATCCCGCGAAGGTAACACCACCGCCACCAGCGCGCCTCAGAAGCCCCCGGGAAGCGTGCGCTAGAAGGCTTCGTCGAGCATGCGCTCGAAGTCCACCTGCGAGACGGGGCGCGGGTTCGACTGGTGGCAGGCGTCGGCCAAGGCCTTCTCGACAATGCGCGGGATCATTTCCCGTTTGACGCCGGCCTGCGAGAGCTTGCGCGGCAGGCCCAGCGCCACCCGCAGCGAGTCGATGGTGTCGACCAAGGCATGCGCCCGCTCCTGCGCGGAGACGCGCGGATCGGCACCCATCGCGACCGCGGCCTCGGCCAGGCGCGCTTCGGCGGCCATGCGGTTGAAGTTCACCACCGCGGGAAGCATCAGCGAATTCGCAAGCCCGTGGTGCGTTCCGGCGATCGGCGTCAAAGCATGCGCGACGGAATGGCAGGCGCCGAGACCCTTTTGAAACGCGATCGCGCCGAAGGCGGAGCCGAGGAGCATCTGCTCGCGGGCCTCCAGGTCCTTCCCATTCTGCACTGCTCGCAAGAGATTGGCGGCAATCCGCTTGATGCCGTCGATGGCGATGGCATCCGCCAGAGGATGATCGCCCTTGGCAACATAAGCTTCCAAGTTGTGCGTCAGCGCGTCCATGCCGGTTGCGGCGGTCATGAACGGCGGCAATCCGACGGTCAGCTCAGGATCGAGGATCGCGACCCGGGCGAGCAGCGACGGATGGAAGATCACGGTCTTGGTGCCGTCGATGACCAGCACCGTGCTGCGCCCGACTTCGCTGCCGGTGCCGGCGGTGGTCGGTACTTGCAGGATGGGCGGCACGGGCTGCGTGATGAACGCATCGCCGCCTTTTGCATCGTCATAACGAGCGAGCGGCGGCGGGTGATTGACCAGGAGCGCAATCGCCTTGGCCATATCCAGAGACGCTCCGCCACCGACGCCCAGCACGCTGTCCGCGCCCGCGGCCCTGTACGCCTCGACGCCGCGCATGGCATCGGCATCGGTCGGATTGGCGGCAAAGTCGGTGAAGATCGGTGCGTGAACTCCGGCTTGCTCGAGCAGCGGGGTCACGAAGCGCAATAGCCCCGACTGCAAGATGCCTTTATCGGTGACGAGCAACGGCTTGGAAACACCGGCTCGTTTGAGCTCGTTGGGCAGCTCTTTGATGGCGTTCTTGCCGTGGACGATGCGGGTTGGGAAGGACATGACGTTAGCCATTTGATTGCTCCTGATCTAGATGATTTCGAAGTAGCGCTCGTGCTCCCACCGCGTCACGGCGGCGTCGAACTGGCGGCACTCCCAGTCGCGGGTGCGAACGTAATGATCGACGAAGGTTTCGCCGAGCAGGTCGCGCGCTTCTTTCGAGGCTGCCAAAGCATCGGTTGCGGCACGAAGCGTGGATGGCAGCGCAGTGGCTTTGGCGTCGTAGCCGTTGCCGGTCGTCTCTGGCGGCAGCTCCAATTGTTTCTCGACTCCGTACAGGCCAGCGGCGGCGGCGGCGGCCATGGCGATGTACGCGTTCATGTCGGCGGCGGCAAAGCGATACTCGACGCGCGTCGATGAAGGCGAGCCGGGGATCACGCGCAGCGCCGTCGTCCGGTTTTCGATGCCCCAGGTGGCCATCGTCGGCGACCAGGCGCCACGCACCATTCGTTTGTACGAATTGATGGTCGGGGCAATCAAGGCGGTGAAAGCAGGCATCAAGGCAACCTGGCCGGCGACATAGTGCTGCAAGGTTTTGGAGAGTCCGCGCGCGCCCTTCGCGTCGTGGAAGAGCGGCTTGCCGTCGAGCGACCACAACGACTGGTGGATGTGCCCCGAGCAGCCCGGCAGATCCTTGCTGAACTTGGCCATGAAGCAAGGCATCACTCCGTGGCGCGAGCAGATCTCCTTCGCTGCCGTCTTGAACAGAGCGGCCTTGTCGGCGGCCCGGAGCAGCGAATCATACTTGATGGCGGCTTCGTAGACACCCGGCCCGGTCTCGGTGTGAAAGCCTTCGATCTCGATGTCGTAGGCGTTGAGCCCGTCCTGCAGCGCGTGCACCAGGGGCGCGTTCTCGCTCGCCCGCAGCCACGAGTATCCGAACATTCCCGGCGTCAGCGGCGTGAGGCCCGAATAGCCTTTTTCCCGCACCGACTCCGGCGTCTCCTTGAAGATGAAGAACTCGTACTCGCAGGAGCATTTGATGGCGAAGCCGAGGGAGGCCGCTTTGGCGTCGATCTTCTGCAGCAATTGCCGCGGCGAGACCGGCAAGGGCTTTCCGGCCTCTGCCTCGAAGTCGAGGATGAAGGCCGCGGTGTCCGGCTCCCAAGGAATCCTGCGGAAGGTTGACAGATCGACGGTCGCGCGCACGTCCGGGTATCCCGAGTGCCAGCCGGTCACCTTGGCGTTGTCGTAGAGCTGATCGCCCGAGTCCCAGCCGAAGATAACGTCGCAGAACCCCAGGCCGCCTTCGGCCACGCCCCAGAACTTGTCGAGCGACACGTACTTTCCCCGCAAAATTCCGTCGATGTCGAACCCGCCTAGCTTCACCTTGCGGATGCCTTGCTCCTCGAACGTGCCGCGCAGACCCTCGATCTGGGCCGCGCGCGCTTTCGCTGCATCCATTGTCCGAACCTCCCCGGGGGTGAACAGCGTGTGGGCTGCGCCGGTGCGCGTCAAGCCTATCGGGGTTACAGTGTGCGTATGCGAGCCAACATCCTCATCGTCCAGACCGGCACTGCAGCTCTCGAGCTCGTCCGCGACCACGGCGACTACCCCGCCTGGTTCCAGCAGTCGCTGGGCGAAAAGTACACGGTGATTCGCGCCCATGAGGGCGAGAAAATGCCTTCCGGAACGCCGCAGGGGATCATCGTCACCGGCTCGCCGCTCTCGGTCACCGAGAAGGCGCCGTGGATGCTGGAGCTGGGGGACGCACTGCTGCGGGCCGGAGAGCGTGGCGCGCAGGTCCTGGGCGTCTGCTTCGGGCAGCAGCTCTTGGCCAAGGCCGCGGGCGGCGACGTCATCCTCAATCCGCGCGGCCGCGAGATTGGCACCGTCAGCGTGCAGCTCACCGAAGCCGGGCGGCGCGATCCCTTGTTCTCCTGGGCTCAAGGGGGCGAGATCGAAGTGCAGGCGACGCATGTGGATGCGGTCGATCCGCTGCCGCCGGACGCGACGCTCCTTGCCTCCAACGAGAACTGCGCGGCCCAGGCGTACCGGCTCTCGCCGACCGTGGCAGGCGTGCAGTTCCACCCGGAAGTTCCGCCGGCAGCGCTGCGCGATCTCATCCTCTCGCGCGCCGACAAGATTCGCAGCGAAGGCCGGGACCCGAAGCAGCTCGCCGATCAGGTTCGTGACACGCAGTCGCACAGGCTCTTGGAAGCGTTCGTGCGGCTCGCCTCTCGCGCCTAAAGCAGCACGGGCACCGCGCTCAGCGGCTTCATCCCTGCGAGCGTCGCGGCGCAGCGCAGGCCGGCGATGATCACGCCTTGGCGGCTGGCTTTGCGCAGCGCTTGGGCGAAGTCCGGATCGATGGCTTCGTCCGGCGCGATGGCACGCACGTCCGTCCGTTGTGCCACGAGAACGATGGCGCAGCGCTGCTTCTTCGCGAGCTTCGTCAGCAGCTGCAGGTGCCGCACGCCCCGCTCCGTCGGCGCGTCGGGAAAGAGCGCGATGCCGTCCCGCGCGGCCCCGACCGACTTCACTTCGCAGAGCACCTCGCCGGTCAAGAGCAGATCGATGCGGCTCTCTCCGACGGTGACCTCTCGCCGCACCACTTGGAGACCCTTCAGCGAAGGCAGCAGCTCGAGCCGCAGCGCTTCCTGGACCAGCCGCGGCGCTCCAGCCGGATCGAGCGAGACCCAAGTCCCAGTCGAAGAGCGCGCCAGCAAGCAGGTGAACTTCGTCCGCCGCAGCGGTCCTTCGGCCGCCACCAGAGCCACTTCGCGCCCCGGAACGAGCAAGTCCAGGCAGCGCCCGCGGTCGGGAACGTGAGCTTCGATCAGCGCCGAGGGGAGACCCGATTCGGTCCGGCAGAGAGCGAGAAATCTGTTGGGCCGGTCTACCAGCAGCGCTTTGAAAGCGCGCCCCGGCCAGCGATGCGGAAGCACCACAGTTGAAATACCATCTAGCGCCGCCCTCCTGTATATCTCCGCCGTGCTGCTCAAACTTGCGCTCTGGCAGGACGTGCAGGACTACCTCAAGAAGAGGACCGACGTGATCATTCCCGTCGGCGGTACGGAGCAGCACGGCCCTTCCGGCCCGCTCGGCACCGATCTGATCATCGCCGAAGAGCTGGCCAACGAGCCGGGCGAGGAGCGCCGGTCGATCGTCGCGCCGGCCATTCCTTTTGGCGTCTCGGCCATCCACGCAGCCTTCCCCGGCACCATCGCGGTGAAGCCCGCGACGCTGCTGGCGGTGATTGAAGACGCCGTCGATGGACTCTTCGCGCAGGGCTTCCGGCGTTTCTTGATCCTCAATGCGCACCACGGCTCGAAAAGCACGCTGCAGGCCGCCTGCACGCAGGTCCACGCGACGCATCCGGAGTCGCGCTGCCTGTCGGTGCAATGGTGGGAGTTGCCGGAGGTGACCGCCGTGCTGCTGGAGATGTTCGGCGCGCGCGAAGGCCATCATGCGACGCCGGGCGAATTGTCGGTGGTTCGCCGTTTCTATCCGCGCGCGGTGATCGATTTGCCGCCCATGGAACGCTTCCAGGCGGTGCCGCAGATCGTGGCCTGGAGCGCGCAGGATTTCCGCCAACGCTATCCGGACGGCCGCGTCGGCTCCGACCCGTCGCTCTCGTCGGGGCACGCCGGCGACGGCATCTTCGTCGCGGCCTCGCGAGGTCTCGTCGACGTGCATCGCCGCCTGGTCGAGGACCCGTGACATGCCTTATGCGTTGATTGCCGATCTCGACCCGTCGCAGGCGCAGATCTATCGCCACATCGCGAAGGCGCAGGGCCTGGATCCCATGCTGGTGCGCGACGGCGCTGCGGCGCTGACACTCTTGAAGGAGCACGGCGCGCCCGCGCTGACCATGACCGAGCTGTCCCTGCCCCGCGTGCACGGCTTCAGGCTGATCGAGGAGATCCGCAAGCTCGCGCCGGAGGAGTACGCGCCGGTGGTGGTAATCAGCGCCTTTCGCAACTTGCGCGAGGCCGCGTTGGCGCAGAAGGAACGGCTGGGCATCTCGGCCCTGCTCGCTCGCAGCACGCCGGTCGAATCGATTCTGCGGACGGTCAAGAAGGTGTTGGCTGCTTCCTCCGCGCCGCACGGTCCGGCGCAAAAGATGAGCGCGCCGCCGACCTCCCTGGTGCAGCCCGAGGTCGACGAAGAACGCGCCGAGGAAGTGCGGCTCCACCATCTCGATCAGATGGGCCTCGTCGAGGCCGGCGCGGAGCAGGACCAAGAGCTGCGCGCCATCGTCAACGACGTGGCCAGGCGTTTCTCGGTCCCGGTGGCGCTCATCACCCTGGTGCTGGAAGATCGGCAGTGGTTCAAGGCCCACGTCGGCTTGAGCGGTCAGCTCTTGGAAGCCCGCGGCTCGCCTCGCGATTGGTCGTTCTGCGTGCACGTCGTGCAGGGGCGCATGCCGCTGATCGTACCCGACGCGGCACTGCATCCGGCCTTCGCGAACAACACGCTGGTCAAGGACGGCACGGTGCGCAGCTATGCCGGCGTGCCGCTGGAGAATCCCTCGGGCGACATCCTCGGCTCGCTCTGCATCATCGACGCGAAGCCCATGTCCATCTCCGCGGAAGACGTGGACGCGCTCATCGTCATCGGGCGCGCCGTCGCCGGCGAGCTGGAGCTGCGCGCCTCGCGCAAGCGGCAGGTGCGCGAGCGCAGCCGGCTGAGCGGCGCGGACCAGCAAGCCATCGCCAAGACGCCGCAGCTCTTTGCCGCGCTCTCCTATCTGTCGGCGGTGCTCGACAACATC
>Ga0105854_1001181_pt1 | contig 10829 bp, 12 predicted proteins | sample OrgsoiDNA_201058_FD_89679 | JGI IMG/M metagenome (GOLD analysis project Ga0105854, IMG submission 89679) | Permafrost soil microbial communities from the Arctic, to analyse light accelerated degradation of dissolved organic matter (DOM) -... | ecosystem: Environmental > Terrestrial > Soil >... | reverse complement strand
GCGAGTTCACGACTGACGGCCAGCCGGCGGCCATCAAGCAATGCGTTGCGCCACGTCAGGCCGTGGCTCCAGCCGCACAGCCGGAACCTGTCTGATCGCCTTGACGGGCCGTTGTCGGTAGAGTCGAGAAGTGGCGCGGTAGCGTTAGGTTTGGTCTGTCTGTTGCCGCCCCTTTCGTCTGGCGGTGCCCTAGTAACCTCGCCCTCACCCCGTTTCCACCTCCCGCTCATCGAACCGGACATGCAGATCGCCCGCATCAAATGTGGTCGACCACATTTGATGCGATATGTGGTGTTCGCTCAAATGTGGGCTTGTGGCGCCCGAGCCGCGATCCTGACGGGATCAGGTGGGCTGCCCTCGGATGCTAAAGTTTTTCGAGCGGCAGCCTTTCCAGTTTTTTAATGCCGCTGCGCCTGTCCGAGCAACGGTGATTATGTTCTGCGCATCTGAAAGACGTATAAATCGCTGAAAATAGCGACGTCGCGGAAATCGAAACTGATGGTCTCGGCAAAATCATTGGCATTCTAACCGCAGCTATTTTCTGCCTTTCAGTTATCTTCGATTGGGAAAATCCTGAAGCGTTCGAGCTTTCCTTTTCCGACGTGCCAACGACAATAGCCAGTCACGTTCGGAACGCGCCTTTGTGGGTCGCACGGTTGTATCTACGGCGATCGGTTACACGCTGCTGAAACTGATGAGTCGCCGTATTTAACGAGGACTTCCTGCCTCTATCGTGGAATAGTCGAACGCCCCGCTTTTAACGGTCACAATCCAGTGGAATAATTCAAGGGGTTTTCGCTGTTTTCGCGACCAGAAGCAGCACTGGCTCTGCCCATCTTTTTTGTAACAGTGCTTTCGATAATGTCCTAAATCGTGCGATTAATTGGACCGTAGCCACGTCTGCTAAAAGCATAAAAATGAAAGTAATATTTACTCTTCCTTTCGGCACGATGGTCCTCTCCCGTTTTGCTTTGCGTCTAGCCACGATGGCCAAGCTTTTTTGGTAAGTGCAGGTGCATTTCTGTTGTCCGCTTGTGGAGGCGGGTCATCCGATGCCGCCGATATTCTTAGTATCGACAATTCTGAAAGGAAGCAAAAATGGCCATTACTATTACTTCGCCTGCTTCGGGCGCGACAGTTAGCGGAACTATAAACGTCACCGGTACTGACGGCGCTACCGTCACTGCAACGCATGGCTCCACAATTCTCGGTTCAGTCACGGTGGCAGCCCAGTCTTATAGCATCAGTGTCAACACAACTGCTTTGGCTAACGGAAGCCAGACGCTCACCGTTAGCGATGGCACTAATACCGCTAGCGTGCCCGTAATCGTGAATAACCTTACAACGGGCTTTGCGGTCACGTCACCTGCCAATGGCTCAACCGAATCTGCAACGTTTACGATGAGCGGTACGGCGGGAACCGAATGGGTCAACGTGGCTGTCTACGACAGCGCGGGTACCAAGGTCGGCGCGGACGTAACGCCGAGCGGCGGGACATGGAGTACAACGATCAACATGGGCGCAGTGTCGGGTTCGCAGGTGCTCACGGCGACGGCATTTAGCGTACCTGCCGGGCAACCAGGTGGCACTTCAACCTCAGTTAATGTGACCTACACCATTTCTGGGTCGCTTCCATACTACGGCATCAATTGCCATTACAACCAAGGCGGTCTGTACACTAACTCGCTGGCAGAGCAGGTTTCCCTGATGTCCGCAAACGGCATGACGGTGTGTCGTCAAGACTGCTGGAACACAGCCACTATGCAAGCGTTGGTCAACACAGTGATTCCGGGTATGCCGGGTATTACAGTCCTGCCGGCGATCACCTCAGGTCCGACAGGCACCTCGGTATCGAACGCTTACACTCAGGGTTACAACATGGGTGTGTCTGCGGCGAATATCTTTGCGGGACTGGTGCCAGTCATCGAGATGGGCAACGAGTTCGATGTGGCTTGTGTCAATGACAATGTGGATGGCACTATCCCTTCCGACTTTAGCTCCAGCGCGCCGCTATATGTTGCCTATCAAGCGGGACTGTGCAACGGGTTTCGCAGCGTTGATACGACTGGAAAAACCAAAGTGATGCTCGGTGGCATAGCCTACATTCACTTCGGGTTCCTCGACATGATTGTGAACAACATTGAGCCGAACGGTTCGGTTATGCCTACGGCCGCTGCGACGTTCGACATGATTGCGTGGCACTACTACTTCTCCGGTGGCAACATGGAGTCGGTGAACGGTCTGAGCGGCACATACAACATCTTCACGTCGATTGCCGCGATCAGCACGAAGCCGCTGTATTTCTCGGAATGTGGTTTGGGTCAGGCCTCAAGCTCAACATCGACCAGCACAGGGGAAGGTTACGTCAATCAGGCCATGCCACAGTTTGTCTCGCAAAGTCAGGTCGTTGGGTTCAACTGGTACGAGTTATACGACTTCACCGATGGTTATGGCCTCTATAACAACAGCGGCGCTGCTTACGGCTGGCAGTCGACGTTGGCATCTTTCATTGCAGCGCATCCAGAGTCTTGATTTTTTGCAATTGATTGCAACTGGCCACCTTCGGGTATGTGTGCTGGGCGTCCTATAACAATTCATAACATTCAGGCCCGTGTTCCAGCAGGAACCGGGCTTTCTTTATGCTAATGCGGCGAGTATGGGGCTGCTTCAGGCCATTTCCTTATGCAGATATTGTTGCGGCATGACTGCCGCGCCGAAAGATCGCGAAGGGGCCGGACGATTTCGGCGTTCCGTTCTTGCAGTACGCTGCAAAGCCGGTTCGATCAGCAAGGCGGTCGAAATAGTCGGAAACGGTGGCAAAGCGGGGATGCACAAACGGAGTTCTGAACCAGCGATTCACGGACAACCCGATAGGAATGTCGGCGAGGCTGAAATGCTCTCCGGCAACAAACGCGCCCGTCGCATTAAGTTGACTTTCCAGGATGCTCATGTGCCGAGCCCAGCCCGCGAGCGACGTGGAAATCTCGTCCGGAGCCTGATGCGCGGGCGATTTCCTGACGAGGCCGAGAAATGCACAGCTCCAGGACCGATTCAAATCCGAACTAGATGCAGAGTTATTCGAAACCTACCGCCGGCTGGTACACCACCTGCTTGAGGAATTAGCCGTGGCCGAGGGTGGGCTAACGCGGGTCATCTGCCACGGTGACACGCACGGCTTCAACAACCATGTGAGCACGAACGGGGGCGGCACCAAGAAAACAGTGCTCTTCGACTTTGACGACGCCGGCCCAGGCTTTCTTGCATACGACTTGAGCGTGCTGCCGTGGTCGTACCTGGTTCGTAAAAGCCTCGAGGAACCCGACGAGGCGCTCCGCGAGCGTTGGACGCAATACCTGCGCGGCTTCCGCGCGGGGGGATGCGAGGTGAGCGAGCATGACCTGGCCGCGTTGCCGCTATTCGTCCAGCTTCGCCACCTGTGGAACCTTGGCGAAGCAGCCGGGCGGTTACATCACTGGGTGACGAATTCGGTGTCTGCGGATTGGATGCGAAAGCAGGTCGAAATGTTCGAGGCGTGGAAAGCGCTGGACCTACGCACCTGACGACCTGTCCGTGTCCCCGCCGCTGCCTGGCAGTGCGCAATACAAACAGTTTGTCAGCGATTTAGGCCCTGCCTTCGACCGTCGCTTTGTGGCCGGACAGTGTCTATTACTGCCCGGCGGGAACGCGGCTCAAATCTCGGTCTGCTCTGCCATCTCGAGCGCATCGTCAACCTCGATGCCGAGGTATCGAACTGTGCTCTCGAGTTTGCTATGACCAAGGAGCAACTGTACGGCCCTGAGGTTTTTTGTCCGGCGATAAATCAGGGATGGTTAGGTCCGATGCATCGTGTGCGTGCCGTACGCGGTGTCGTCGAGTCCAATTGACCGTATCCCCCCGGCGATGCACGAGCCGCGCATACTGACGCGTCGATAGATGGGGCGACGCGTGAATCCGGCCCGGAAACAGGAAGTCTGAAGGCAAGAGCCCCGCTGCCTTGGTCCAAACTTCCACGCTTTCGCGGGTTTGCTCGGTGATCTCGAACTGCACCGGCCTCTGCGTCTTTTGCTGCATCACAGTCGCCCGCGGCGCCACGCGGGAGCCAAGGCAGACGTCGCGCACCCGCAGTTTCGTCAGATCGCATGCCCTTAGCTTGCTGTCGATCGCCAGATTGAACATCGCAAGATCACGCGTTCTCGCGCCGAGCTGCAGGCGGATCCGGATGGCCCAGATTTCCCTGAGCTTCAGCGGCGGCTTCTGCCCGGTCAACTTGTCCTTGTTCCACGGTACGCGCGGCACGCTTCTGATAATAGTCGCTTCCATGGCGATCTCCTTTCGAGGGAAGGGAGACTCAGTCTGCGCCAACCGCACGGGGCGATACCCGACCCAGTTGAGACGATCAGCAGTTCCGATAGCGGACGTTCCCACTGCACATTCCGTCGAATCCGGTGTGCGATCGATTCTGTTGCTCCGAGCTGTCTTGCAGAGCTAAGCAATCGAATCGCCCGGTTGCAACCTCAGTGGTGCCATCAAGCACGCGACCTTCTCTGGAGCTTTGTAGGCGGATTTTCCGCCGACTGCATGCTGGTTCTCGATGCTGGTTCTCGATTTTGCCTCAAAGGCCGGATTTCGCTACACTGCATGCCAAAATGTCAGCCGCATTCAGGTGCAACGCATTTTGGATACGCATCTCCGCTCTGCTCGATGACGGTCTATCAACCAACACCGCCGGCAAAATACAATGCTCAGAGTGCTGACTTCGACAATTATCCCATTTGCTTTCGTGTTGTGCGCCTCGCCTTGCCACGCAGACTGGGTCATCGTGGATGCGGGTCACACGCCTGCTCGTCCGGGTGCAACGGGGGCAAGCGGCAGGGTCGAGCATCTTTACAACCTGGATCTGAGCGCGGCAGTTGCGCGGGATCTTCAGGCCGACGGTGATCGCGTTTCACGCACCGGCGCCGACAATCGCGAAATCGCATTAGCCGATAGACCTAATGCCGAACCGGGCGCGAACCTATTCGTTTCAATTCACCATGACTCGCTGCAGCAGGCGTGGATCGACGCGGGACGACGTCGTGAGTTCAAGGGCTACTCGATTTTCGTGTCCATGCTGAACCCGCATTATCAACAAAGCCTCGCCTGCGCAAAGGCGATTGGTGAGAAGCTGCTCGCTGCTGGCGAAACGCCCTCTCTTTATCACGCGACACCGATCAAGGGCGAAAACCGGCCGCTCATTGACCGGCGACTCGGCATTCACCGTTTCGACGATCTGATCGTGCTCAAGACGGCTCCAATGCCGGCTGTGCTCGTTGAAGCGGGTGTTATTGCCAATCCCGACGAGGAACCGCGCCTCCAGAACCCCGCAACGATTGCGAAGATCGCAAATGCAATTTCGGAAGGGGTCGTGGCTTGTGAGCCGTGACGTGCAGGAATATCTCTGCTCAGCCAAGAATTTCAACCAAGAGAAGTGAGCGCGAAGATGAAGAAAATTGCAATTGTCCTGATGGCGGTCGGTATCCCCCTCGGCGCACACGCTGCGGGCTGTGCCAAGCCCCGTAACGCTTTCGATCAGGTCTACTGTGCGGGCAACCTGTTCTCGCAGGCTGACCGCGACTTGAATCAGGAATACACGGGCCTGCGCAAGCACCTCAATCCAACGCAACAGAGCTCGCTGAAGAGTGGCCAGCTCGCCTGGATCAAGCAGCGCGACGATCAATGCAGCGAAGAGAAGCCGACCGGCTTCTTCGTCAATCTGGACTGCGCGGTCGACCTGACCCAGAAACGCATGGCATTCCTGCAGGAACGCGAACGCGAGTGCACCAGCACCGGCTGCGTCGAGTCGAAGCTCGGAGAGTAAGACTGCGCGAGGGACGTCGCAACGCACGGGGGCCCGTTTTCCCGCCATTGCGGCGCAAGGTTTCTATCATAGCGTCGCGGAAATCGCGCAAACGTCCGTTGACGGGAGGTCACCGCGGACGTCCCTTTATGGCCGGACAGCGTCCGATTACTGTCCTGGCAATCACCCCTCACACCTCAGTCTGCTCGGCCATCTCAAGCGCGTCGTCAACCTCGATACCGAGATATCGGACGGTACTTTCAAGCCTATTGACCGCAGTCAATAGGCTTGACTATCTCCCGCGCAGGACTATCTCCGGTGTTCACTGCTGGCTCTAGTGCGTCGTGGGCTCGACGCGTAACTGTGCAGAAGCAAATCGGCTCGACTGTACATTTCATTCCGGTTTTTCTGCAAACAGAATGCCTGAAACCCGTCGAAAGCGACGGATCTGAAAGTCGATAGGCTATTGTATCGGTAAGAAACCTGCCACCGGACACAGGCCGCTCACAGCATCACTGCAGCAACGCCGCCCGAACGCTAAGTTTATGGACACACCTGCTGATCAGCTTGCGTCCTCGCTTGACGCCGCTGCATTCATCCCATTTCTCCTCGCGAGCATCGCGCTCGCAGCCGCATACGGCGCAAGCTTTCTACTTGCAGACCATCTGCGTTATAGCGGACTTGATCCCGCAATGGCAGGTGCAGTCATCTCGACCGGCATCGTGACGATGATCGTTAGTTCTCTTTTCGCGGGATGGGCGGCGCAGCGGATCGGCCTAATGTCGACTATCGTCGCTGCTGCCATAGTCATGTCTTTTTCGATGCTCGCGTTCAGCTTCGCACAAGTCGATTTGCGGATCACGTTCGTCGGTGGTCTGTTGTTGGGGTTGGGATGGTCCGCGTTTTATATCCTCGCGCCACTTCAAATCATTCATCACCTGAAGCCTGCCGCACGCATCAAATACCTAACCTTCCTGTCAGGCGGTCAAATGGCCGGACTGGGTCTCGCTTCACCTATCGGCCATTTCATAGCGAGCCGCTTTGGTTCGTTCTCGGGCGTGTATATTGGATTGGCGTGTGCCTGTTTGATCGCGGCGATTGCATTCTACGCAGTCCGAGATCGGATGAAGAAGACGCCACGCCTATCGGGAGCTTCAACAGGCCTGACGCCCGCGCTGGTCTCATCGATTTTACGAGACGTCACTTGGATGCCGATCGTAATGATTGGGCTTGCCGCTTGCGCCTTCTCTGCGCTGTCAACCTTTCAGACGGCCTATGCAGAGTCACGGCATCTCTCACCAGATCTTTTTTTTGTGACCTTCACATTGACGACAGTCGTTGCGCGGTTCACGCTTGCACCGACGATCAGCAGGTTACCCGTTCGAAGGTTGGCCTTCGCGCTTTTCAGCGCGACGCTTTCAGCGCTGGCGCTTTTCATCTTCAATCGAGGAAGTGAAATCCTATATGTGATCAGCACGATCATCTTCGCAATCGGCTACGGGCTCAGCTATTCCACTCTGAACGGTATGGCTGTCAATCTGGCTGGCGAGCGGGCATTGTCCGCACCGGCGACTTCACAAGTCTTCACGATCGCTTACTTCACGGGCGTGTTTGGGTTTCCGTACGTCGCTGGAACGTTGGTAACCCATGGCGGCGTAAATTTAATGATCAGCGTAACCATTGCCATAATCGTTATCAACTTGCTGATGCTCGCAAACTCTATTCTTCGCGCCACTAACGCGCAGATCAAAGTGCGCTGACATGTACCGTGGCATCCAGCAGGGTACTCCACGGCTGTACTACGGTGATTCTTTTTATCAACCGGAGAGCGTTAATGCGATCGCTGACGGGACTCTGACAGCCGGCGTCGACACGTGAGCGGAGCGCAGTCGCCGCTGGAAGACGCGAAGATGGGGCCTCTGTATGGCTGCGCCTGTTTGGATGGCCGAACCCAGTCCGACGTTGAACTGGCGGAGCGGGCCGCCATTGATCGGTCCGCGTTGGGCAGAAGTCGACCCTCTAGAGTGCCACTCGGCTTTCTCCACAGGAGACGCTCGTCGCTACAGACAAATTCGGAAAAACACCCCAACTCACCGTAAATGGAAATGCCACTCATGGGATCAATAACAAACTGCCCGACGTGCGGCCGCCCTCGAGGTTAGCTTGTGCTAAAGCCGCTTCAGACAGCAAATATTCGCCGCCAATCTCAGCGACAACACCGGCTTGCATCGCCGTGATAAGTGCCTTGGATGCGACGGAATAAGTGTCCAGGTCTGCTGAATAGGCCATGATGCTTGGGCGAGCGAGCGACAGTGAGCGACGAGGCCCCAATTGATCGACACTGATCGGCGGTATCGGCCCAGCAGCTTGTCCTATGCTCGCGACTGTACCGAAGGAGCGAACACAAGCAAGCGTCTTTGAGAGCATGCTGCCGCCGATGCCATCAACCGCAAAATCAACACCGTGACTACCGGTCAGGGTGGCGACCTGGGACACGATATCGGCGTCTCGTCCGACAATCACATGATCGGCACCATGCATTTTGGCGATATGTGCCTTCTCGGCTGATCCAGTTGTGCCTATCACCGTTGCACCAAGATGTTTGGCCCACCGGACCAACATCACACCGAGACCGCCGGCTGCGGCATGGATGAAAATGGTGCTTTCTGAGCTGACGGGGTAAGTGCGCGTTAGCAGCATATGTGCGGTCAATCCTTTAAGCATAGAGGCTGCTGCAACGCGCAAGCTGATGTCGTTTGGTAAGAGAATCACTCGTGTTCGTGGTAGCAGCCGTGTCGCAGCATAGGCGCCAACCGGCGCGCCTGCGTAGGCGATACGATCGCCAATTGCGATATCTACAACCCCCTCTCCCACGGCTTCGACTATCCCCGCACCTTCGACACCAAGGACCGCCGGCAGCGGAAGTGGATACAAGCCGGTGCGGTGATAGATGTCGATGAAGTTGACCCCAACTGCCTCGTGCCGGATACGAACTTCGTCCGGTCCGGGGGGCTGTGGTTCGCAGAAAACGACTTCCAGTTGGTCTACGCCGCCAACACCTGTCATTCTGATCATCCGATCCATTGCGTTTCTCCGTTAAATTCAACGCATTTTCAATCATTGCCGCTTGCTTGAAAATTCCCTAAGATTTGCCATCGTATGTGCAAAAATTAACAATGGCAGACTGGGAAAATCTTCGGCATTTTGCAGCGCTGGCACAAGCGGGTACCTTGTCTGGTGCGGCTCGGCAGCTTCACGTCGAACATGCGACCGTCGCTCGCCGCATTGCCGCACTCGAAGCGGAACTCAACCTCAAGCTCATAGATCGGCGTGGCCGTAAGCTGTCGCTTACTGTTGACGGCGAGCGCATTGCGGCGTTGGTTGAGGGTATGGAGAGGGGTGCTCAAGCGATCGACCGCGCGGCGGAAGGTTCACGCTCTGAACTGGCGGGCAGTGTCACTATTAGCGCGCCACCGACCTTCGCGGCAGCAATGTTGGCACGGCCGCTTGTAAAGATGCGCGAGCAACATCCCGGTATCAAGATTTGCATTCTGGGCGAAACGCGCAACGCCTCACTGGATCGCAGGGAAGCAGATATAGCCATCCGGCTCAGCCGCCCTACCGATGAGGATCTCAATGTCGTGAAGCTCACCGAGCTTTCATTCCAGTTGTACGGCAGCGCTGCGTATCTCAACCAAACGTCACCGGAGGACTGGGTCTTTATCGGATACGGCGAGAGCATGGACGTGACGGCTCAACAAGCTGCCCTGATCAAGCAGATGGCAGCACGATCGATCTGCTTTCGGGCGAGCACGCTTGAAATTCAGCATGCGTTAGTGCGTGAAAGCGGGGGCGTGGCGATGCTGCCGGATTTTATGGCAGGAAATGATTCAACTCTCGTGCTGGCAGCGTCCGACCAACAATTAGTGATGAGAGATGTTTGGCTCGTCTTACATCCAGATATGAAAGGTTCGACCGTTATCCGCGCCGTCGTCAACGCTATTCTCGAAGATTTCGACGTGACGCTATGAATTAAAGTCACGACAATGCAGAACTCTCCACCCTACATCGACGTACCTTGCGAGGTAGTGGTGTAATAAATTCGCCGTCGAGCCATTGTCGATAATCTAGTCGACAGTGTCGAAGGTCGGCTTCTGGCCGGCTTGTGCCGAACGCGGTCGGCCGAAGCCGACCCTGTATAGCGGCCACACGCCGACCGAAAGGGTACGTCTGCTACGGGGCTAGCAGCAGACATTTGTTTGTACCTCGCACATTGCGACTCCAAAACTGTCGCGACATCTCAGAGCTCGCTGCTGCCGGTCTCGCGCATCACTGAACAACGAAAAATGAGATATTTCGACGCTGTCCAGACATACTTCAAGCGCGATTAAGAACGCGCCCTAGCGCCGAGCTTCGCTTGTACGCGCTGGGTGGCGCCTGCGACCGCTCGAACGGCGAGCAAGTATCCATCGACACCTAGGCCGCATATCACACCGCGCGCCGCCAGCGAGATCAGCGAATGTCTATACTGTTCGTCCCGCTGATGGATGTTGGTGATGTGCACCTCGATCACCGGCTGGCGAATCAGCTTGACTGCATCCAGCACCGGTATCGATGCAAACGAAAACCCGGCTGGGTTGATGACGACTGCCGCCTCCTTTTCGAAGGCCTCCTGCAGCCAGTCGACCATCACCCCTTCGTGGTTCGTCTGGCGGAAGTCGCAGTCAAGGCCAAGCTCGGCCGCAAGGGCCTCAGTACGCTCTTTCACCTGCGCCAAGGTCGTCGTACCGTACAAGTGCGGTTCACGCTTGCCGAGCATGTTCAGGTTCGAACCGTTCAAGACATAAACAAGTGGTTTCATTTGCATTGCCTGCTTTTCAGTCATTCAGTGAGATTGGGATTGCGTGGAAGCGTGCACCGATGAACCCATGACTTCTCCGGCAGAGTCGACCCGGTTCATGTCGATACCCAGCGTTTCGGGCGCGGTCAGAAT
>Ga0105854_1001178_pt1 | contig 10836 bp, 9 predicted proteins | sample OrgsoiDNA_201058_FD_89679 | JGI IMG/M metagenome (GOLD analysis project Ga0105854, IMG submission 89679) | Permafrost soil microbial communities from the Arctic, to analyse light accelerated degradation of dissolved organic matter (DOM) -... | ecosystem: Environmental > Terrestrial > Soil >... | reverse complement strand
TGTAACAGGCCGGCTGACGCTGACAGGTGACGCGCAATGCTCAACTGGCGTGATGGTACGACCGTACCGGGTGGCGGCGCACAGCATCAATGTCGATGCCCTCCAGGAGCCAGTGCAACTGGAGGCCCGACCGGGATTCGTTAAAAATCCGCCGCATCTCAGACTAAGCTGCTGATTTAAATGCGAAATCGATAGTCGAATCTAGCGGTGGAACGGGGCGCTGGAGATCCAGTAGATAGTCCCCGAACCGGTTGATGTGCTCCCGCCGGTACGGCGACAGCACCTTGAGCACCTCGGCGTCGACCGGATGCCCCTTCTCCTGCAGTTCCTTTAGCTTGCGCGACATCCACTGCACGTTGTACAGGATCACCATGTTCGCGACGAGGTGGTTGTACTTGATTACCTTGCGCTGCTCGTGCCGGACGTTTTCGGCGATGACGCCTTCGCCGCCGAACATTAGCCACTACGCGAAGTCGTTGAACTGCTCGCTCTTGTTGGTCGCAGCGTGAATCGTGCGACGCAGCTCCGGGTCATCCAGATATTTCAGCAGGAACAGCGTGCGGATCACGCGCCCCAGCTCCCGGAACGCGAAGTAGAGCTTGTTTTTCGTGCTCTCCGAGCCGAGGCGGCGCAGGATCGTCGACGGCGTCATCCTACCTGCCTTGATCGACACCGCAACGCGCATCATGTCGAGATAGTGCCGTTCGATCAGTGCCCAGTCAATTGACTGGCGGCACAAGCTGTCGATGTGCTTGTACTTGCGACGCCGGTCCGCCTTGTACAGCACAAGATCCTTGATGTTGCGAATGCGCGGCATCAGGTTGATGCCCACCACGTACGACAAACCGAAGACCGGACCGCTTTGCGCCTGCGTATCGCCATGGATCGTGTCGGGCTTGACGTCGGCACCGTTCAGAATCAGCCCATCGAGAATGTAGACGGCTTCGTGGACGCCACACGGGATGAAGTGACTGAACAGCGCGATGTACATGTCGGACACGTGATAGTAGCCGATCCCGCCGTATCCCCCATAGCGAACGTGATACTCGGACAGCAGGCTCTGCTCGTACAGGCTCCACTTAGTGCCGTCGGCCGACGCGCGCTTGCCGCTGCCCCAGTATTTCGGCAGCGCGAACTGGTTGTACGCGTTGATCACCTTCACATTCGCCTTGTCGAGCCGCTCCTCCGTGATGTGTTTCAGGTTCAGCCAGGCGACCTGTTTGCGGCTGAGCCCTTTCACCGAGCGCGCCGTTTGGCTGGGGCCCAGGTTGCAGCCGTAGCAGAACAGCGTCGTGATGAAACGCTTGCGCGGATCGTCGATCTTCGCGTCGAACCCGGACAGCGGTCCAAACAGTTTATGCAGGTCCAGCCACTGCTCGGTTTCAGTGAGTAGATCCAGGATGCTGATCTGCGGCATCGACGCCGTGATGGCCTGGTCGATCAGCGTGCGGTTCGGCGGCTCGGGCTCCTTGCACGGCTTGTGAATGACGAGTTCCTCATCGACGAACTCGATGCTGTCGCTTGCCGGGAAATTCCCATCTGTCTCGTCGAGCGCCGCGTTGAGCTTGTCTCGCAGATCCTTCGCGAAGGTCTTGCCGTCCGTGGGCAAGCCCACGATCTCGCAGTAGCGCGGCAGCTCACGCCGGAATTCCTCATCAGAGACCTGATGCACCCGATAATCGTCGAAGCGATCACTACCCTCGACGTAAAGATCGCCGGCATTTAGCTCCCGCATGATCTGGCTGAAGACCCCCAGCTCGAAGAACCGGCGGTGCAGCATCCGGCTATCCCGGCCGTGCGGGAACACCGCGCGCTCCCATTTTTCCGGAAGCCAGTCTAGAGGCAGGTTCGCGAGGTCGTTCTCCGTCAGCAGCAGGTATTCGCGGTGGGCGTTCCGAAAGCCTTGTAGCCACGCGAGTGCGACCAGTACCGAACGGTCCTGCGAACTCGATCGCAGCGGCAGCCCGTCCAAGCACTGGAACAGCAGCGAGCGTTGGTTGCGGTATGGCACGAGCATGAATGGCAGGTCGAACTGCCCGGCATAGGCGATGTGCTCGTTACACTGCGCGAGCGCCTCCGTCGGGTCGCCGAGCGTCCCGCGGATTTTCGGCAACCGTTCGCGTTCCGATACCTCTTCATCCTGAAGGATCTGCAGGACGTCCCGAAACTGGCCGACCAGTCCCTCCAGTACGTCGGTGTGTTCGAGCTGATATTTTCGCAGCCTGACCTTTGCGTAGGACTCCAACTTGCGCACTACCTTGATAAAGATCTCGGCAATATCATCAAGCGCCTTCTGCAACTGCGCCTGGATGAACAGGACAGCGAGCGCATGACGCTTCGCGGTCTTGAGTGAGCGCAGTTCCGCGACGTCGAGCGCCCGCGCTTCGGTGACCAGTTGGGCCCCCTTGCTGACAGACAGGATCGCGGGTGGCGCCGGCAAACCTTCCGCCAGTTTCCTGATCCCGTTGATATGTTTGAGGAAGCTGGCAATCGCCCGCGCGGCTGGTCGCTTCGGCTCCTGTTTCAGATCGTCCCATCCAGACTTGCCGGTCTTGACGACGAGAAGCGTGTCGATCCGTTCGATGAGTGTTGCATCGAGTGCGCCGGCGATGGCCCCATAGATCGCTTCGTTGAAATCGTTGCGCGCCTGCGTGGCGATGCGCTGCAGCGTCGCTAGCGACGGCAGCTCATACCGGCGTCGGACCAATTCCTCGATCAGCACGTTGATGAGATCTGGTAGTTCGATCTTTGTCCGAACTTCCGACGACGCGAGTTCAGTAAGCCACGCTGTCTCGCTCGCGTCGAACGCCCGGATGTCGAGCCAGCGGTGCAGCAGCTTCTGGTGACGGATGCGGGTGCCGGACACGTCGTACCGCGCGATCGCCGCTCGGGACAGCGTACGGGCGCGCATCGCACTTCGGATGTGATCGATAATGACGGGCGGCACATCCACGAGCATCGGAAAGTAACCGAGACGCTGCAGCAGCTTCAACTGCACCATGATCAGGACCGCACTGGCTTCCTGCCGGGATTGCCGGCGCACGAAGCGGATTTCCGCGGCACTCGGGGTGAACGCTGCTTTCAACTCCGCCGCGCCGGGTTCTGCAGGCAGCACCGGATGGATGGTCTCGTGGACGGTGCTCATACTGGCGGTTATCGTCGCGTAAAAATCCGCTCGATCTGCCGGGTACGCTGGACTTCGTCGTCGTCCAAATAGATCGAGGTGGTTGTGATTGACGCGTGACGTAGGTTGTCGCGCACAGTCGTTAGCGTCGCACCGTTGGCCAGTGCGTGTGTCGCGTGCGTATGCCGCAACCAGTGTGGCGTCGCTCGCTGCAGCTTGTCGGCGAGCGCGGGATGGTCGGCCTGGATGGCGTCGGCAGCGGTCCGGAAGAACCGGCGCAGCACCTCCCTCAGGCGCGGTGTGGTGATGCCGCCGGGTTCATCGAGATGGCCGAGAAGCGGCGTATCCAATGCCCATCGTGCGGGACTCACAGGCAGACCGCGCTGCATCAGGTACTGGTCCAACGCAAAGCGCGCGAGCGGCGGTAATGCCACCTTGCCGGCCTTCGCACCCTTACCGGTGAGGTGAAGCCACTGCTCGCCGTGCGTGCCGTTTATGATGCCGCCGAGCACCACGCCGACCAGCTCGCCTGCGCGCAGGCCGGTCGCGTAACCAAAGTCGAGCAGGAAGCGCAGGCGCTGCGCGGCAGGTACCGTCCAGCCATGCGACCACTCGAGCCCGTCGGCAAGCGTCCGGATCAGTTCCCATTCGCCGGCGGTGAAGGCGCGCGAGATGTCCAGTTGACCAGTGCGCTGCGCGCCGCGTACCTTGAGGCCCGCGAACGGATTCGTCAGCACGTAGCGTTGTTCGATCAGCCAGCGGAACATCGCGCCGAGCACCGACAGCGCGTAGGCGATGGAATCCGGCGACAGCGCCCCCGTGAAGGGACGCCAATCTGGCAACGATCGCGGCCGAGACGGGGCGATCCAGCGGACTCTCGGTGTGGGGTGACGCAGGAAAGCACGATAAGCGGTCGCATCCTCGCTGCTCAGCGAAGACAGCGCCTTGCCGCGCTCAACGATCGCCCAGAGCAGCAGGCGCTCGGCTTCACGACGATAGGCGCGCCGCGTTTCGACGGCCTCGTGTCGTTCGAGCCAAGCGCTGATCGCCTGATAGTCGTTATCGGCTTCGAGTGCACACATCGGCTTTGGTGCGCGGAAGGCGCCGCGCGAACCGTCAACTTCGTGCGGCACGCGAATGCTTTCCCACGGGACCACGAACTCCGGCGTCGTCATCACGATCAGCGCGCGGGCGCTTTCGGTTAGCGCCGGGTGGGCTGCAAAGAAGGTTTCAATATGATGTGCACTGCGCACACCGAGTCCGGGAATCGTGCGCCACCAGCGCCGGCGTCGGGGGATGCGCACCGTCAAATCGGCCAGCGTTCGGATGCCATACTGATGCAGCACGGGGACAACGCGAGGCGACAGCCAGGCACCGATCGGATCGCTCACCTGCGGTTGCGGGACCGCAAGCGCCGGCAGGATGTCCAGCGCCCGAGTCGCGGCCTTGCGGTAACGGGTCCGTTCGCCCACCGCGCACTGAAACAGCCGGGCCAGATCGGCGCGATGCCGGCTGAGGGCGAAACTGGCGAGCTGCCGACGAATCCGGCCGATCACGCCGCGCGCCGACTGGCCGCCTTCGAGCGCCTGCGGGCAATAGCGCTCGAGCGCCTCGCGCGAGCCAACGCCCGCGTACCACGCGCGTAGCGTGGACAAGGACGCGGTATCGGGAAAGGGTAGCGAAGTCGGATGATCAGGCATGCGAAAATTATAGGCATAAAGATGACAGCGACGTCACGGTCAGGTGTGACGCGTTTGCAATATGGCAGTTTTGCAAAAAAATGAGTCCCTATCGATAATAGGAGTTAGCGATAGGGATGCATGGAAATTCGTCGGTGTGCCTACCGTCAGCTCGATTCACACACCGCCCCATCGGGTAAAATGTCGTCATCCCGACGCTCGCCGAAATGATTGCGTGCGAGCGCTGCATCGAGTTGCACGTCAGCGACAACGACAGCACAGGCGATCAGTATCGCGTCTACCGTGTACCACCGTGGGGAATACCATGAATCTCGATCCCGAATTCGACGAGCCGCTAACTAACGAAGAGTTTGATTTCCTTGAACGCTTTCTTTCGAGCAATGCCGTTTGCGACGATGCGATGGACGCCGTCATGTTGCACGGCTTCCTGACCGCCGTCATCTCTGGACCGAACGTGATCATGCCAAGCACAATTCTTCCGTGGATCTGGGATGCAAGGCACGCAACACGTCAGCCCAGATTTCTGTCAGCAGGTCGGGCACGCAAGGTCACCGGGCTGATCATTCAATACTGGAACGACGTCAACAACACCCTGAATCACTGTCCAGATCTGTTCTCGCCTCCTTTGCACTCCACCGAGTGGAAGGGTGAAGAGATTCTTGTCTTCGACGAATGGTGCGAGGGCTATTGCAAGGGCATCGACCTGGATCGGGAAGCTTGGGAGCCGCTGATTGAACGGCACCCCAGTTGGTTCAATGTCATTCTTTTGTTCGGGACCGCCTCCGGATACGAAGATCTGGTGCAGCGAGATTACACGGTCGAGCAACGTCGATCGTTCGCAAACTTGCTCACGGCTTCAGCGCTCAATATCCATCAATACTGGTGCGAGGAGCGCCGAAAATTGATGGAACAAGGCGAGCGGCCAAACATGATCCCGGCGGTTTCAAGGCCGAAAGACAGGACAAGGAAGCAGACCGAGCGGAGAGATCCAGACGCGCAAGACGAGAACGAGTTCGACGACCTGTTCCTTGTCGATTCGCTCGGCCGTGCAACGGAAGAAGCGTTTCACCCACTTGCATTGTCCCCGCTGTCTACAGCCATAACCCGCGGCGGCACCTCTGTCGATGTGCACATCTATCGGTCCGATAATAATGGCCGCGATGGCTGGGTGCTGGAAATCGTCGACTCGTTCGGGACGTCCACGGTTTGGGATGATCTGTTCCCGACCGATGGGGCTGCGCTGGCCGAAGCGTTCAACACAATCGACGCGCATGGGATTGAATCGGTAACGGAAGAGGTACCAGCGCACGTAACGAAGCACTGAGCGCTGTGAAACCGGCCATCAGTTCCTCTTTTATATCAGTGTCTTAGATTGAGATGTGGCGGATTTTTTACGAATCCCGGTCATACCTCGTTATGGCCCTGTCGGCGCTCAAGTCGCCGCTGGCCCGCTTCACCCAGCAGGTGAACGGCGCACAAACAGCAGGTTTAGCCGACGGTCTGGTTGACGCCATATGGGGCGGCTTCAGAAAACGGAATTTAAACCACGTTAAGCCGTCGGCGACTTGTGGTGGGGCTCTGCTATTGCGCGCCAAACGCCGGTTTCATCTGCGGGGCACGCTTGACCTCGTCGCCTTGTAGATAGAGGATAAAGAACTGTTCTCATCCGCGCGTGCTGCAGCGGTATTGCGACGGAATCAGTAGCGGGCACGGCCGGCACATGCACAGACACCAGTCCGCACTCAGCGCCGACTAGCGGCCACCTGGCCCCTTGTCTGGCACGCGCTCGCCGACGCAGACGATTTTCACAGTCGTCTTGGGGTGACGTCAGGAAATGGAATAAATCGTACGTTAGCCGCACTGCACAATCAATAAAATCAACGACTTGAAGTCATCAGCTACGGCAACGTTGGTGATCGGTACACGCAAGGACGAGAGCCCTTATCGGACAAAGTTTTCCGGACCGCTGACGTACGAAAAAGCCCGTATCTTGAGGGCATCCCATAAACAGCATGCATGGGCTCCTGGCCTGCACCTCTGACTCACTGAAACCACTTCACAAATGGCTTCTTCAAAAGCGGGTGTTGACCCGCCGTATTTGACGTCGACTACCTCGACAACACCTTTATTCAGCACTGCCTAATATCGAACCGTCCTGTGCAAAAAAACGAGGGCAATTTAAGAACGGTACTCTAGTCGAAGGAGCCCTCCGGACAACTCACGTTCTTCGTGACGCCGCTTCGGCACACGCGACCGCAGAGTATCGTTCGAGGAACGTCCAGAGGCTCAGCACCCATCACCGATAGCAATTTTCTCAGTCTGCGGCATCGCCTAAGCGTCGAGGCGAAGCTATAGCTTTCTCGAAACAACGCCATCTGTATCGCGCGTGGTTCAATTTTCAGTCGTTCTGCAACCCCGGTCAGACTCCAAGAGTATTCCGGTGAAAAAAACATGCTCTGAGCGAGAGTGAGTCCGAAATTTTGATTCTTCCCAGCATACTCAACGGCCATCTTGTACCAGTCAGGGGCACTTTCAGTTAGATTACTCATGCAGTCAAGTACGATGCAACCGACTGCTGCGCCTGCTAAGTCCGGCATGACGGCAACATCGAACCGCTGTTCCGGCTTCACTCTTACTTCGCCATGGCGGCCTGATAATAGCTTCCCATTCAAAGGTAACAATCGGTGGTTCCCGCGCTCGGCACGCCATCGCAGCGGGAACGGAAACTGCAGGCCATTCAGCCGAAGCTCGCGCGTCGAAGCAAATGAGTACTCCATGGACACCATTTTTTCCAAAATGTTGATTCACCCGTCAGGCCGCGTCAAACCAGATCCCCGGAGGGGCTGCATGTGAACTTCGGTTGTAGAGACCAGAAAAGCGAGGGGCTGCTCAAAGAGAACATCTTCCACCTGCGCGGGACAGAGATACTGCTGCCATCTGCGCGGATGGATGAAGTCGGTGTCAGCGTCACTGCTCTCGCGAAATGCGAAGCGGCGCGCTGGATCAACAACGGTAGTTGCCACCGTCTCGCTCCAGGAGTCGCAGCAGCGCGGTCCATTCGCGATCCAGATGCACTGTATCCAGATTCGCATAGTCGTCATGCTGCTTCGCCGCATGCTCGCATACCTCGGGAGAGGGAACCGTCACTTTCTGCCCGGCCGACAAGGTAGTCACCTGGATTTCACAGGCCTTATTCAGGTAATACATACGCGTGAACGCTTCAGCGACCGACCTGCCTGTCGTCAACAGACCGTGGTTGCGTAGGACCAGATAGTCCTTGTCGCCGATCGACTGAACAATGCGCTGGCGCTCATCTAGTTCGAGCGAAATTCCTTCGTATTCGTGATACGCCACGCGGTTGTAAAACTGCATACTGATCTGATTCAGAGGTAGCAGGCCGCATTCCATAGCTGCTACCGCCATGCCAGGCGTTGTGTGTAGATGAACGACACATTCGACATTGTGACGGGCTTGATGCAGAGCACTGTGAATCGTAAATCCCGCGGCATTGACCTCGAAGCGCTCGTCATCGACGGGGTTTCCTTGCACGTCGATTTTCACGAGTGACGATGCAGTGATCTCATCAAAGAACCATCCGTGCGGGTTGATGAGGAATTGATCGTGGGTGCCAGGAACCCTGGCTGAGATGTGTGTATAAATCAGATCTGTAAGACCGAACTTCGCGGCTATGCGATACGCTGCCGCGAGTTGTACCCGCGTGTCCCACTCTTCCGTGGAAACGTTGCGTGGCTTACGGTTGATATGGGGATCTGTGGTCGAAATCATATTAAAGGATTCTCCGTATAGTGGTTCGGATGTTCTTGAGGAACTGCTGAAGCAGTTTGATCAATGGAGTGGTCTATGGCCCTTTCTCAAGGTCGGCTCATCGCACCGCTTAATTTTCTTCAGCGCCTGCGATCAGATTGCCGCTCTATAGCTCTTGAATAAATGCGGGGACAGCTTCGAAAAGATCACTGACGAGTCCGATGTCAGCAACGCTGAAGATCGGCGCTTCCGGGTCCTTGTTGATGGCGACGATGACCTTCGAGTCTTTCATACCAGCCAGATGCTGGATTGCGCCCGAGATGCCGACCGCAACGTATAGTTGCGGCGCGACGATCTTGCCGGTCTGCCCGACCTGGTAATCGTTCGGCACGAAGCCCGCATCGACTGCCGCACGCGATGCGCCCAGCGCTGCGTTCAGCTTGTCAGCCAGCGGCTCCAGAACCTTCTTGTAGTTCTCGCCATTGCCCAGGCCACGGCCGCCCGACACGATAATCTTCGCGGACGTCAGTTCCAGACGGTCCAGCTTCGTCACTACACGGCTGACGAACTGCGAGATGCCGGCGTCGGCTGTCGCTTCGATCTTCTCGACCGAAGCGCTGCTGCCAACGGCCGCGACCGCATCGAAGCCAGTCGTACGAACCGTGATGACTTTGATCGGATCGCTAGATTGCACTGTGGCGACTGCGTTACCAGCGTAAATAGGACGCTCGAACGTGTCGGCCGAATCAACCGCCGTGATATCGCTGATCTGTGCGACGTCGAGCTTCGCCGCGATACGCGGCGCGATGTTCTTGCCGTACGCGGTCGCCGGCGTAAGGATGTGCGAGTAATCCTTCGTCGGGTCTTGCACAATCTTCAGTACCGTCGCTTCGACGTTTTCCGCGAGGCCCGCTTCAAGTTGTGGCGCGTCGGCCAACAGCACCTTGCTCACGCCTGCAATCTTCGCCGCAGCGTCGGCCGCGGCCTGCGCGTTGTGACCCGCCACAAGCACGTGAATGTCACCGCCAATCTTTTGCGCGGCTGCAATCGTGTTCAGCGTCGCGCCCTTGATCGAAGCGTTGTCGTGTTCTGCTATTACCAGATTCGTCATTTGCTCTGTCTCCCTCACAGCACCTTGGCTTCGGTCTTCAGTTTCTCGACCAGCGTCTTAACCTCCGGCACCTTCACGCCGGCGGAGCGCTTCGGCGGCTCAGTGACTTTCAGCGTTTTCAGGCGCGGAGTCACATCGACGCCGAGATCTTCCGGCCTGATCATTTCCAGCGGCTTTTTCTTCGCCTTCATGATGCTCGGCAAGGTTACGTAACGTGGCTCGTTCAGGCGCAGATCGGTCGTGACCACGGCGGGCAATTTGAGCGACAGCGTTTCCGTACCGCCGTCCACTTCGCGCGAAACGATTGCCTTGCCGTCTGCGACGACAACCTTCGAAGCAAACGTTGCTTGCGGCAAATCAGCCAACGCAGCGAGCATCTGGCCGGTCTGGTTCGAATCGTCGTCGATGGCCTGCTTACCCAAGATGATCAGTTGCGGCTGTTCCTTGTCGACCAGCGCCTTCAGCAGTTTGGCTACGGCTAACGGCTGCAGTTCTTCCAAAGACTCGATCAGGATCGCGCGGTCCGCGCCGATTGCCAGCGCCGTACGAAGCGTTTCCTGCGATTGCGGCACCCCTGCCGATACGGCGATCACTTCGGTCGCCACGCCTGCTTCCTTCAGACGAACAGCTTCTTCAACCGCAATTTCGTCGAACGGATTCATCGACATCTTCACATTCGCGATGTCGACCCCCGTATTGTCCGACTTCACTCGGACCTTTACGTTGTGATCGACCACTCTCTTGACTGGCACCAATACTTTCATCGCTCTTCCTCTCCCCTTCCGTTTTCGAGAGCCGGAACGCTAGAGGGCCAGGCCTCCGCTTCTGGTTCGAATTGAACTTTACTCGCCCAAATAAGCCGCCCTAACCTTCGGATCGTCGAGCATGGTCTTCGCGTCACCCGACATGGTGACCAGGCCCGAATCCATCACATACCCGCGGTTCGCCGCCTGCAACGCGAGCCGCGCGTTCTGCTCAACCAGCAGCACCGTCAGCCCTTCGCCCGAAATCTCACGCACCACCTCAAAGATCTTCTCGACCATGATCGGCGAGAGACCCATCGACGGTTCGTCGAGGAGCAACAGCTTCGGGCGCGACAACAGCGCACGCGCCATGGCCAGCATCTGCTGTTCACC
>Ga0105854_1001177_pt1 | contig 10837 bp, 9 predicted proteins | sample OrgsoiDNA_201058_FD_89679 | JGI IMG/M metagenome (GOLD analysis project Ga0105854, IMG submission 89679) | Permafrost soil microbial communities from the Arctic, to analyse light accelerated degradation of dissolved organic matter (DOM) -... | ecosystem: Environmental > Terrestrial > Soil >... | reverse complement strand
TTGCTGAGGTTGCGGTTGAGCCGGCGGCGGAGGCGGCTGCTGGGACTGCGCGGCAATCGGCAGAAGCCAGAAAGCGCAGAGACAGGCCGGGATCGCGACCAGGCGCGGGCGCCTGAGGAAATTCATCCAACACATACCTTTCCACCCTGCGTTCTTAAGCTGACGTTGATTCACGGGAAACAGTTTCACTTGGAACAGATTCCAGAAGACGATGAGCCATTATTTTAGCGGATCTTCAATGCAGTAAACAACGAGTTTAGCAGTCTACAGGTGTGAAGTGCAGGCACAGCCTCCGCTCCCTGACCTGAGACTGATTTCGCAGGCGGACCGCCTGCGCCACCAAAGCTGCTCACCTGTTTGGTGTGGTGGGGCAGACGGTTTCGTCTGCCTTGGTTGTAAACTGTTAGTTCATGGCCTTCCGCTTCCGCCATTCCATTTGCAATGAGGCTTTCGAAAAGTGGCCGTTCGCCGACGCCTGCCGTGCCATCCGCAAAGCGGGCTACACCGGTATCGAGATCGCGCCGTTCACCCTGGCGGAGAATCCAGCCGGCATCATGCCGCCACAGCGCAAGGAGTACGGCGACATCATCCGGTCCGAAGGATTGACATTCACCGGCCTGCATTGGCTGATGGTGAGCCCGAAAGGATTGCACGTGACCGGCCCGGACGCCCAACTGCGCCAAAGGAGCTGGGGCCATATCGATAATCTGATCGATTTGTGCGCCGACCTGGGGCCGGACGGCGTGATGGTATTCGGGTCGCCGCACCAGCGTTCCTCGACCGGCGGATTGACCCGCGCCGAAGCCACGCGGAATTATGTCGAGGGCCTGCGCGGCATCGCGCCCCACGCCGCCGGGCGCGGGGTGACCGTGCTGGTGGAGGCGCTTCCAATGGGACAATGCGACGTGGTGCAGAGCCTGGAGGAAGCCGTATCCATCGTCGACCAAATCGGCAGCCCGGCCGTGCGGACCATGTTCGACGTGCACAACGCCATCGATGAAAAGGAACCGCACGCGGAGTTAGTGGACCGCTATTTCGACTACATCCGGCACGTCCACGTGAACGAATTGGACGGGCGCCACTGCGGCTCGGGCGGTTACGATTTCAAGCCGGTCTTGGACGTTCTGCGGCGCCGCAACTATGCGGGCTGGATTTCGCTCGAAGCCTTCGATTTCACCCCCGGCGCGGAACGGCTTGCCGGCGAATCGCTGCGCCATCTGGAAAACGAGGTCCATCAAACCACATTATGAGCCACTACGTTGTTACTGGAGGCGCCGGGTTTATCGGCTCCGCCATCGTGCGCAGCCTGCTGCGCGAAGGCGCCGGACGGGTGGTGGTGATCGACAACCTGCTGACCGGGCGCGAAAGCAATCTGGACGAGGTGCGCAGCCGGGTGGAGTTCGAGCGCGCCGACATTCGCAATTATGAGGAGATAGCGCCCATCGTCCGCGGCGCGGCGGTGGTGTTTCACGAAGCCGCCATTCCGTCGGTGCCGCGGTCGATCGACGATCCGGTGCCGTCGCACGACGTCAACATCAATGGCACGTTCAACGTGTTGCGCGCGGCTCATGAAGGCGCGGCGGGCCGGGTGGTATACGCCGCTTCCAGCTCGGCTTATGGGGACACGGAAGTGCTGCCGAAGGTGGAATCCATGGCGCCGCGCCCCAAGTCGCCCTATGCGCTGCAGAAGCTGACGGGCGAATACTACTGTAATGTTTTCTCCGGCGTGTACCACCTGGAAACCGTTGCCATTCGCTATTTCAACGTCTACGGCCCGCGGCAGGATCCGACCAGCGCCTACTCCGGCGTGCTGTCGCTGTTCATGCGGGCCGTGCTCGATCGAAAGACGCCGGTGATTTTCGGCGACGGCGAACAGTCGCGCGATTTCACCTACGTGGAGGATGTGGCCGAGCTGAACCTGAAGGCCGCGCGCGCCAAAAATGTCTCGGGCAGGTTCTTCAACGGCGGCAACGGCGGCCGGATCACCCTGAACCAGGCGTGGGCGCTGCTCCAGAAGTTGGAAGGCGTGGACATTCCCGCGAAATACGCGCCGCCGCGGGCCGGTGACGTGCACGACTCGCAGGCCGACACCACTCTGGCGGTGCGCGACCTCGGCCACACGCCGCGCTATTCGTTTGAAGATGGCATGCGGCTGACTCTCGAGTGGTACCGGCAGAATGGTTGAGTGCGGCGCGGCATCCACGCGAATGCGCTGGTTGCTGGTGTCCATCTGGATCTGCTTTCTGTTCCGGGGCTGGTTCTACGCTTCCCTGTTTCCGCTTTGGGAGGGCTACGACGAGTTTGCGCATTTCGGAGTGGTCCGCGCGATCGCAAGAGGAATCCTGTTGCCGCCTCGCGATCAGGCTGGTCCGCGGGACGTAGAGGAGTCTCTCAAACTGGCGCCGGTGCCGTGGGAAGTGCGCGGCTGGGATGTCTTTCGGTCTTCGCTCACGGAGGAGGCGTACTGGGGGCTTTCGCCCGAGGAGAGACGCCAGCGGGAAGCCCGTTTGCGCGACATGCCGCCAGGCTGGCAACGGGAGGATTCGGTCAGCGGCGTATCGGCCTACGAGGCGCTTCAACCACCACTCTATTACTGGCTCATGGCTCCGGCGCTCTACGCGCTGAAGGGCTCGGGCTTGCTGGCGCAGGTGATGGTATTGCGGTGGATTGGCGTAGCGATCGCCTCCCTGGCTGTACCGCTGACCTTTAGGATCGCATTGACCGTCACCGGGCGCGAGTCCGTCGCACTGGGATGTTCAGCCGTGGTTGCCGTGATGCCGGGATTTGCAACCAATGTGGCGCGTGTCGGCAATGAACCGCTGGCCATACTGCTCTTCACGCTGTTGATCTGGTTGGGGCTTAGAATTCTCAATCGTGCGCCGGACGCCGGTAGCGCGGCTTCGCTCGGCGCGGTGCTTGGACTTGGACTGTTGACCAAAGCCTATTTCCTGACTGCCGTGCCCGCTGTGGTCCTGTTGTTATTTTACAAATACCGCAGAGACTGGGTAACGGCGTTGACAACATCCGTAATTACCGTGGCGATCGCCGGCTGGTGGTACGTCCGAAACGTCGTGACCACGGGAACCTTCTCGGGGCTGGCGGAGTCCGTCATGTTGCGGGATCGGAGTATGGCCGACATGCTCGCCGCCGTCCCTCGCATTCCGTGGGCCCATGCGGTAGACGTGATTCTGTTTTCGCATTTGTACTTCTGCGGATGGAGTTCTCTGACGGTGCGAAGTTGGATGTATCGCGTCTTTTTCGCGATTGCGATACTGGCCGCGCTTGGTCTGATTGTCCAATTGCGTCGGCCGGCGGTCTTCTGGCTGGCGAGTATCTACGGCTTCTTCTGGCTGGGGCAACTCTACAACGTATGGCTCCAGTATCTGACCAAGGGACTTGCGGGATCGATGGGTTGGTACATGTACGCCGTGGTGCCTCCGAAGTAGTGCTTTGCACCGTGGCCTTCGGCCGTTACCGTTTTCCGGCCGTGGCGCTGGGCACAATTCTGTTCGGCTTGCTGGACCTTTACGGCATGCACTGGCTGGCGATTCCGTACTATACGGGACTCATCGGACACCGGGCCAATGGAGCGCTCGCCGCGTTGCATATCAGCCAGTATCGAGCCGTGGGTTTCGACGCGATATTCGAGCGGCTGTCGGTCAACAAATGGGCGCCGATGTCCCCACGAGTCTTGATGGTTCTGTGGATCCTATACATTGCCGGCACCATCCTGCCGATAGCGTTGATGCTTTTCCTGGCCTTGAGGAGCAAGAGCCAGCCCCAAGAAGCTCAGCCGCGATAGACATCCTTACGGTGGCCGATGCGGACAATTCTCATCGTGCCGTCTTCGAGAACTATAAACCGCAGCCGGTAATCGCCCACTCGAAGACGAAACTGGTCCGAGGCTTGGAGTCGCTTCACGTCACCCTGGCCAGTCTCGCCATACCGCGTGAGTTCCAGCAGTATCCGCATAGCCTGCTCGCGCTCGATCTGGCGCAACTCAGATTTTGCCTGTGCGGTCCACTGAAACCTTTTCACAAACCGAACTCGCGGAGCACCTCTTCGTGAGGTGTGCCGGGGCCGGGTTCAGCCAAGGCCCGTTCCACGCCGGCGCGTTCCTCCTCGGTCTCGGGTTCATCGTCGAGCGGCGCGGTAAGCAGAGACAGTTCGACCGGGTCCATCAGCGCGCGGAGAATCTTACGTGCCGCCGGTAGATCGCTTTCGGGGATATGGTCCACAAGGGTGTGCAATTCCTGGCGATTTGCGTCGGCCATGGCGCCTCCCCCTTGATTCTACCCCCTTGATTCTACCCCCTTGATTCTACCCCCTTAGGTTCTACCTGCAAGACGCGACCGGGATGCGGTACACTATTATGGTAGTTGAAGGCAATCTGCAAACCCCTCTCACCCAAGTCCGGTAGTCGGCTCGCTGATTCAATCTTCCGCACAACCTATAAATGAAAAGTTTCTCTGAACTCACTCTGTCCGCTCAACTGAAGAGCAACCTCAACAAATTCGGCTTTACCGAACCTACCCCCGTACAGGCGCAAGCTATTGAGCCGGCGCTCAGTGGCCGCAATGTGGTCGCCACCGCGCAAACCGGCACCGGGAAAACACTGGCGTTCGTTCTGCCGCTGATTCAAAACCTGATTAATGAACCCGGCAAAGCCGGCGTCCGAGCCCTGGTGCTGACCCCGACGCGCGAGCTGGCCATCCAGATCGACGAAGTTTTCGCCAAGCTGGCCGTGGGCACGGGAATCCGCGCCGCGGTGGTAGTCGGCGGCCTCAACGAACGGACGCAATTGCAGAACATCCGCAAAGGCGCGCAGGTCCTGATCGCCACGCCGGGCCGGCTGTGCGATTTCCTGAGCCGCGAACTGCTGAACCTGGGAGGCATCCGCATTCTGATTTTGGACGAGGCGGACCGCATGCTCGATATGGGCTTCCTTCCCTCCATCAAACGCATTATGGCTGCCACTCCCGCCAATCGCCAGACGCTGTTCTTTTCGGCGACCCTCGAAACCTCGGTCAAGCACCTGGTGGAGACGTACGTGCGCGATGCCGTGCGCATCGAAGTAGGCTGCATCACCAAGCCCGTGGAGCAAGTGGACCTGCATTTCTACGAAGTGGACCAGGACCGCAAGTTCGGACTGCTGACGCTGATGCTGCGCGAGGAGCAGGGCTCTTTTCTGGTGTTCGCGCGCACCAAGCACGGCGCCGACCGGCTGGCGAAAAAACTGGCCCAGACGGGCGCGAAGGCCGCGGCCATCCACGGCAACCGCAGCCAGAACCAGCGCAACCAGGCCTTGAAGGGCTTCCAGGATGGCTACTATCGCGTCCTGGTGGCCACCGACGTGGCGGCGCGCGGCATCCACGTGGAAGGAATTTCGCACGTGGTGAATTACGATTTGCCGCAGGTGCCGGAGGATTTCATCCACCGTGTGGGCCGCACCGGCCGCATGGGCGCCCGCGGAACGGCTTCCACCTTCGGGACGCGCCAGGAACGCAGCGAAATCGCCCACATCGAGCGAACCCTTGGTGTACGGTTGACTCGGCGCGAAGTCTCGGCCGCCGTCCCGCGCGAAGAAAAAGGGCAAGAAAAAGGTTCCAAGAGTTCGGGCCCGGTGATCGTGATCCCGGCCGCTGCCCGCCGCTTCGAGGCCCTGCACAAGCGCTCGCGCAACTTCGGTCCGCGTTCTCGTCGCGCGGTATAGTGGGGCTTGCAAGCCCTTTCGAGCCCAAAACAAATTGACCGCCGGCATGTTCTGCTGGCGGTCATTCTCATTCTGATCGGCTCCCTGCGGATCGCGTCCACCTACTCCGTTTTCAGCCACACGATGGATGAGCCCACTCACCTGGGCGCGGGCATGCAATACCTCAGCACCGGCCAGTACACATATGAGGACGCGCACACGCCGCTGGCCAGAGTCTTCGCCGCGGCGGGTCCGTTTCTGTCGGGCGAGCGATTTCATCCGGTCCCCATACCGTACCGCGAGAGTTTTCGGATTTTGGGCTCGGGCGAGCACTACCAGCGCATTCTGACGTTGGGACGGCTCGGCATCCTGCCCTTCTTCTGGGCCGGTTCATGGGTGGTGTTCCTGTGGGGGAACCGTTGCGGAGGCGCGCTCACGGCGCTCGTCGCCACCCTGTTGTTCACCACGCTTCCGCCCGTCCTGGCGCATGCGGGATTGATCACGACCGATATGGCGCTGGCCTCCCTGTGCGCCGCCGCCGCCTATGCCGCGCTTTTGTGGGCCGACCAACCCAGCCGGACCCGGACCGTGGCCTTTGGCGCGTTGCTCGGCCTGGCGCTGGTAGCCAAGCTCTCAGCCATACCGTTCCTGCTGGCCGCGTGGTTCCTGATGTACGCGTGGTATTTCTTTCGGCATCGCCCTGGTTTCAGCCAGGCACTGAATCAGATCCGGAGCCGCCGGCTTTCGCTGGCCGCTGTCTTCGGAATCGCCTGTCTCGTAATCTGGGCCTCCTATAGTTTCCACTTTGGTCCAGTGGGGTACCTGCATGTCTCGCTGCCCGCGCCGGAATTCTTTTCCGGCCTCGCCACCGTCTGGCAGCACAACCAGAACGGCCACGCGTCTTACCTGCTGGGGCAGCGCAGAAATATCGGAGTCTGGTATTTTTTTCCGGTCGTTTTAGGAATCAAGACGCCGCTCGCCATGCTGCTCTTACTGCTGTGGTCGCCGTTTCTGATGGGCCGGATGCGTGCGCGTGCCGGTTTCACCACCAGCATTGCGACCGCCGTCGCGTTTTCCGCCGGCATTCTCCTGTTCGCCATGACCAGCCGCATTAACATCGGCGTGCGCCACGTCCTGCCGGTCTACGTCGGCTTCTCCATTATCTGCGCCGCCGCCGCCGCTGAGGTGCTGGTAGCGCCGGCGGTCTCTGCCGCCGGTGTTTTCAGGCCGACGGCCGCCAAACTCGTCATGCTCGGGCTGCTTGCCTGGCACGTGGCTTCGGGCGCATGGCAGCACCCGGACTATCTGCCGTACACCAACGAAATCGCCGGCGGCCATGCGGAAGATTTCGTTGCCGATTCGGATCTCGACTGGGGACAGGACATGAAGCGCCTGGGAGAGTATTTCGAGCGCATCAGGGTCCGGGAAATCACATTCAGGCCCTACGATGCCACCTATCTGGATATGGGCGGCCCTCCGCTGCCCCGCATGCTGCCCAGCGATTGGGATCATCCGTCGCCCGGTTGGAACGCGGTAAGTCTGAGCGAGTGGAAGGTCTTCAATCACCCCGGATGGGTCAACGGAAAGAAGCCGCAGGCGCGGATCGGGCGGACCACCTGGCTCTGGTATTTCCCGCCCGATAGCGGAGAAATGCAAAAATGAAGCACGCTTGTGGGCAGGATGGTATCCTGCGCGCCGATTGGAAATCGGCGCCGTGTTAGCGTATTTGTCGAGCACAAACAGGAGCCCCGATCTCATTGTCTGAGCGTGGTTCATCAACGCTTCCCGTAAATGGGCTCTGTTATGTCGTCCCGAGGGTTTTTGTGCCGGGTTTTGCAAGTCGTTCACCAACTTTCCCCCTAAATCTGTCCCACCGTCTCAATACCTTACAGCCTTAGCGCCAAAACCCCGCCTCTCCGCCAGTTAACCTGAGAGTGGGCAGTCGGAAAGGCCACAATCGGGCTTTTCCGCTGCCCATTCTTTTATGAGCACACAAAATCAGATCGAAAGTAATCGTCGCAACGCCCAGCACTCCACCGGCCCACGCACCGCCGAGGGCAAGGCCGCTTCCAGCATGAATGCTCTCCAATCCGGAATTCACGCTGAATCGAGCGTCATCCCCGGCGAGGATGCCGCCGCTCTCTCCGCCCTCACCGAACGGTTCTACCAGGATTGCCAGCCTCAAACCGTCATCGAGAGCACCCTGGTCGACAACATCGTCCGCGCCTCCTGGCTCCTCCGCCGCTTCGACAGAATCGATGCCGAGATCCTGATCTACATAATGGAAGACACCAACTACCCCAGCCCCAACGGCCCAGCCGGCAAGGCCTTCCACATCACGTCCGAGACCCAGTCCCGCCTTCAGCGCCGCATCAATGACACCCACCGCCTGCAACGCGAGGCCATCAAAGAATTGCGCGCCATCCAGGCCGAACGCCTCCAGCCGCAGCCTCAACCTCCGCCGCCCGCCCTGCAACCCGCCCCGCAACACACTGAAACTGAATCCCCTGCCTCCGCAATTGGGTTCGTTCCGCAAACTCATGTCCCAGTGCCCGCGCCAGGGCCGGCAGCACCGCCACACAGCCCCCATGACCGCGCCTCTGGTATCCACGCATCGGCGCCAGGTCGATCGGCGTGATCTAAATCCCGGCGCCGCCCGTCAAAGGACTCTGAGAGCCATCCAGCCTGCCGCTCGCTTCCAGCTCGGTCCAGATCTTTCGGGCCCCTTCGGCAACTCCCAGATTCGGCTGTCCCGGCTCAATCACCACCACGCAATCGGGCGGCAGCGCCTCTTGAACCATCTCGCGGTCAGCCCCAACCACAATGGCGATGAGTCCGGCGGCATAAGCAGTCCGCACTGCCCGGCGCAGGTTTTCGGGCGTGTGATTCTCAATCACCTGGACCACGCAGCCGTGATCGAACAGCAGCCTTTCCAGCGCATAGGCCAGGTCTGTCTTACCCAATCTCAGGCAGACGGCGAAGGCCGAGTGGCCACGCGCCGCGGTGCGTTCGGCGGCAGTCACGCGCCCCTTGGGACCGGAAGAGGCCACGGCCTGCTCGATCATGCCCGCGCCCAGGGTCTCGTTGGTGATGGCGTCGATCAGAATGAAACTGCCGGTGGCGCGGTTCTTGCGGTACGGGTCGAAGAACAGCGGGCGCTGCGTCTCCACGCTGACCACGCCAATCTCATTGAGCTGCAACTGGCTCACCGGCTGGTGGGCCAGCGAATTGATATCCACCCGGTAGCGGATCTCGCGAATTCGCGCCTGCGCCAGTTGCGTGGAATGCTTCAGCAGGTAGGGCCGGTTGGGCGCCAGGGGCTTGCCGTTCATCCACACTACCGTGGCTTCGAAGCGGCGGCCGGAGTGCGGCGCGTTGCCGGGTTGAACCAGCACGTCGTGAACCAGCATGTCGCCGCGGCTGATATCCACTTCGTCTTCCAGGCAGACCGTCACCGACATGGGCGCGAACGCCTCTTCCAGTTCGCCATCCCAGGTGACGATGGATTTCACCCGGCTGGTGCGGCCGGAAGGCAGCGCGGCCACGGCATCCCCTCGCCTGATCACCCCCGATGCCACCTGTCCCGCGAAGCCGCGGAAGTCCAGGTCCGGGCGAATCACGTACTGCACCGGGAAACGCATGTCCGTCAGGTTGAAGTCGCTTTCAATGGGAACCGTTTCCAGGTATTCCAGCAGCGCCGGGCCCTGGTACCAGGGAGTCCGGATGCTGCGGCGTACCACGTTGTCGCCATCGAGCGCGCTGATGGGGATGAACTGCATGTCGCCCAATTCGAGCTGGTTCGCAAAGGCCTGGAACTCCTGCTGAATGGCGGTGAAGACATCCTCGCGAAACGCCACCAGATCCATCTTGTTCACCGCCGCCACGATGTGCGGAATCCCCAGCAGCGCGGCGATATAGGCGTGGCGGCGCGATTGCGGCAGCACGCCGTACCGGGCATCGATCAGCACGATAGCCAGGTTCGCGGTGGAGGCGCCCGTGGCCATGTTGCGCGTGTACTGCTCGTGGCCGGGGGTGTCGGCGATAATGAACTTGCGCCGCGGAGTGGAGAAGTAACGGTAGGCGACGTCGATCGTGATTCCCTGCTCGCGCTCGGCGCGCAGGCCGTCGGTCAGCAGCGAAAGGTCCAGCCCGCCGGTCGTAAGGTTGCGGGTAGCCTTGCGTACGGAGGCGAGCTGATCCTCGTAGACGCCCTTGGAATCGTAGAGCAGCCGGCCAATCAGAGTGGACTTGCCATCGTCCACGCTGCCGGCGGTGGTGAAGCGCAGCAGTTCGGTCTCCGCAGTGGCGGCCAGCCAATCGGCCGTGCGTGCTTCCAGGGTTCCTGCCGGCGCCATCTAGAAATAACCCTCGCGCTTCTTCAATTCCATGGAGCCTTCCTGATCGTGGTCGATCACGCGGTTCTCGCGCTCGGAGCGCCGAAACTGGATCATCTCTTCGATGATCTTCGGCAGCGTGTCGGCCTCCGATCGGATGGCGCCGGTGCAGTACGTGCAGCCGAGCGAGCGCATGCGGCTCATCACCACCTGCGGCTTTTCTCCGGGCAGCAGAGGCATGTCGTGCTCCACCGGGATCAGCGTTTCGCCGCGCACCGCCATCAGGCGGGGTTTGGCAAAATACAGCGGCACGATGGGAATGTTTTCCAAATGGATATAGTGCCACACGTCCAACTCGGTCCAGTTGGAAAGCGGGAACACGCGGATGCTCTCGCCCTTGTCGATCCGGCTGTTGAAGAGATTCCAAAGCTCGGGGCGCTGGTTCTTCGGGTCCCACTGGCCGAAGGAATCGCGGAAGGAGTAAACTCGCTCCTTGGCGCGCGACTTCTCCTCGTCGCGGCGGGCGCCGCCGAAAGCCGCATCGAAGCCGCCTTCGGTAAGCGCGTCCAGCAGGGCGCGGGTCTTCAGCAGAGCGCAGCATTTCTGGGTGCCCAGGCGGAACGGACTGGCGCCTTCCGCGATGGCGTTGGTGTTGGTGTGGACAATCAGCCGCGCGCCAATCTCGGCGCAGAAGCGGTCGCGGAATTCCACCATCTCTTGAAACTTGTAGGTGGTGTCGATATGCAGCAGCGGAAACGGAAGCTTGCCGGGGAAGAAGGCCTTCTGCGCCAGCCGCACCATCACTGACGAA
>Ga0105854_1001176_pt1 | contig 10840 bp, 7 predicted proteins | sample OrgsoiDNA_201058_FD_89679 | JGI IMG/M metagenome (GOLD analysis project Ga0105854, IMG submission 89679) | Permafrost soil microbial communities from the Arctic, to analyse light accelerated degradation of dissolved organic matter (DOM) -... | ecosystem: Environmental > Terrestrial > Soil >... | reverse complement strand
TGCGCTGCGCCGGCTACAACAACCTGGACCTGGACGCGGCCAAGCGCCTGGGCTTTTTCGTCGCCCGCGTGCCCGCCTACTCGCCGGAAGCCGTGGCCGAACACACCCTGGCGCTGGTGCAAACCCTGAACCGCCACACGCACCGCGCCTATGCCCGCGTGCGCGAAGGCAATTTTGCCCTCGACGGCTTGCTCGGTTCCACCTTGCACGGCAAGACGGTGGGCATCGTCGGCCTGGGCAAGATTGGCCTGGCCACGGCCCGCATCTTCAGAGGTTTTGGCTGCCGCGTGCTGGGCCATGATCCGTATCCGGCCCCAGCCTTTGACGGCCTGGGCACCCTGGCGGAACTGCCGCAACTACTGGCCGAGTCCGATATCGTCTCGCTGCATTGCCCGCTGATGGACAGCACGCGCCACATGATCAGCGCCGACACCTTGCCGCTGATGAAGACAGGCGCCATGCTGGTTAACACCTCGCGCGGCGGCCTGATCGACACAGGCTCCGTCATCGACGCCCTGAAATCGCGCCAGCTCGGCTCGCTCGCCATCGACGTCTACGAGCAGGAAAGCAGCCTGTTCTTCCAGGACCGCTCATCCGACATCATCGACGACGACATCTTCCAGCGCTTGATGACCTTCCCCAACGTCCTGGTCACAGGCCACCAGGGCTTCTTCACCATCGAAGCCCTGCGCGAAATTGCCGCCATCACCTATCACAACCTGGACTGCTACCGGCAGGGCAAGGTTTGCGGCAATAGCGTGCTGACTGACTAATACTGTTGTGAGATAGTTCTATACATTTTTACCCCAGTCTTTGCTTGTGGGGGAAATAGTGTTAATAGCAATCGCAAACTAAAGCTTATTTCCGCGCTTTCGTCGGTGGCTTGGGTTTCGGCGCCGGCAAGGCATCGGCCGTGCGCCGTGCCAGCTGGGACAGCCAGTCGCGCTCGTCCCACAGCTCGCCAGCTATCAGGAAATACGGTTTGGCCTGCGGGTAGGGCGGTGCTTGCTGCAGCGTTCCTTGCGCACTGATCCATGCCCGCCCAGCCTCAGTTGGCTTGATGAATAACTGGTCGTCGGCGACGATGGCGAACATCTTGCCGTCACAATACACTCCATATTCACCAAACATCTTCCTCGCGCTGATGCCGCCCGCGCCCGCCATCTGGTCCAGCAGAAAATCCACCGTGCCTTGCTGTGATGCCATGTTGTCTCCCCGCCATTGAAACGTCAGTGTAGCCCATTGCAACGCTTTCGATAAGGTGTGCGAAGTGGGGACGGCATGGCTCATCGCAAGCATTTTATTATCCATATGCATGGATAGTCATGGCGTAAATCCTGTCTGTTGTTGCTTGTTTTAATTCAATAAGATGCTCATCAGTTTCAGGCATCGGGCAAGTCAGTCAGCCCGGATGCGGAAACTATTTTGATTATCGTATTGCATAAACAAGCAAAGGAAGTCCATGAGCAAGCCCGAATTTTTCCTCACTCCCGGTTATGGCCCGCTGTTGCAAAAGGGGCTGCATTATTCGCAGGCCGTAAAAATCGGCAACCGCGTGGAAACCTCCGGCCAGGGCGGCTGGGACGATGAGTTGAATTTCCCGGCATCCATTGAGGATGAGATCGTCCAGGCGTTCAAGAATCTGGACAGCACCCTGGCCACGGCGGGAACGCAGTGGGAACACGTGGTGCACGTCAATTCCTACCACGTGGGCGGTTTTCCGCCGGAAGTGAACCAGACCATGACGCGTATGTTCCGCCACTATATGCCGCAGCATTCGCCGATCTGGACGGAGACGGGCGTGGCGGCGCTGGGATTACCGCAAATGCGCATTGAGATACGCGTGACGGCGATACTGCCTGACTAACTAAGCTAAGGCCTCGCCAAAAGTCAACATCAGCCAGTCGATAAACACTTTTAGCCGGGCATTTTGATGGCGGTTCGGTGGATACAGCACATGCAGCGCGATGGCGGGCCGCGTCCATTGCGGCAAGATCTGCACCAGCTGGCCCGTATCGAGATACGGTTGCACCACGCGCTGGAAGTGCTGGCCGATGCCCAGCCCGGCCAGCAGCATTTCTTTCAGGCCATTGCCGTCATTCGTGGAAAACACCGTGCTGGCCAGGGTGTGGCGCTGCGCTCCCTGTTCAAATACCAGCGCGTCCAGCTTGCCCGAGGCGGCAAAGAAATAGCCGGCCTGCACGTGGCCCTGCTGCAAATCCAATGGCGACGCGGGTGTGCCCATGCGCTCCAGATACGCGGGCTCGGCGCAAGTGATGTATTGCAAGTCGGTGATCTTGCGGCCTATCATGCCCAGCTCGTCAAGCTTGCCTGCGCGCAGTACGCAGTCGACGCCTTCACCGACGATATTGACGGCCCGGTCGCTGATGCCCAGCGCAATGGTGATGTCCGGGTAAAGCCGGTGAAAATCGGGCAGCGCGGGGATCAGCAGGCAATTGGCGAACGAGGCGGGCGCGTCGATGCGCAGATGGCCGCCCGGCTTGAGCTTGTTGCTGCGTGCGGCCGTGTCCACCGAATCGAGATCGGCGATCAGGCGCGCGGCGTGGCTGTAGTATTCCAAGCCATCCGAGGTGGGCGCGACGGCGCGCGTGGTGCGCTGCATCAGCCTGATGCCCAGATGCCGTTCCAGATCGTTGATGAGCTTGCTGACGGTGGAACGCGGCAAGCTCAACTGGTCGGCCGTGCGGCTGAACGAGCCGGTTTCCACGACCCGCACAAAGGTCCGCATGGCGAGTAATTGGTTCACGGTGATGCCTGTTGATGGTGATGACAGGGCTGGCATTGTACATAAAACCGTGCACTCGGATTTGTAATGCCGGAATTTGTTCGGTTTCTGTGATGCATACGACCGTCCGCTGTTGGCTGCCAATGTTATTCCGGGCCAGCCGATAATGATGAGATTGCTAATACTATACACGCTTAAACCGCCGCTGCTAGAATCGGATAGATTGCACCAAACACATCGATAGGGCGTACACATGCGTTTCAAGTTAGCCATGACTGCTGCCCTGGCCGTCATCACCGCGCCGGTCATGACGGTGACGGCGATGGCCCAGTCATCCCTGACCGCCCCAACATCGGCTGCGGCACAGGCAATCAAGCAGTTGGACAACGACACGCTGCTGGAAGCTTATAAGCAATCGATCAGCGATGCATCGCACGGCAAATATCTAGCCGCTAGCTTCGGCATGCTCAAGCGACTGGGCGTCCAGCGGGTGGAGCAGATCAATGACCCGGATGTGGTCGATCAGTGGGCGCAGGTGATGTCCTGCATGACGGGTGTGCCGACCTTTAACCCGGCGAAAGGCGCCGATTTCAAGGTGCCCGCCGAACAGGTCGCCGATCTGCGTGCGGCAGATGCGGTGGCCGCCATTCCCGAAATCGTCCGGCGCGCCAAGCAGACCAGCATCGTTATCCTCGATGAAAACCATCTGGATCCACGCGGCCGGGCTTTCGGGCTTGAAGTGGCGCGTGCATTGCGCCCGCTGGGCTATACCGTGCTGGCAGCCGAAGCCTTGAAACGCGACGCCGAGGATGCGGCATCGCGTGACAGGATGGCGAAGCTGGCGGCAGATGGCTATCCGCGCCAGGCTAGCGGCTATTATCTGGACGACCCGGTGTTTGCCGATTTTATCCGCCAGTCGCTCGCGCTCGGCTACCGGCCTGTGGCATACGAGTCGACGCGCACCGACTATGCCAAGGACCCGATAGCGGCGCAGGGCCAGCGCGAGCAGGACCAGGCCGATAACCTTATCCGGCGGGCGGTAAAGCAGTACCCGGGCGCCAAGATCCTGGTGTATGTGGGCGAGCATCATATTGCCGAACGGCCGATTGCGGCCGAAGGCGGCAAGGTCGCGATGATGGCCGAGCGCCTGAAGCGGGTCACGGGGATCGACCCGTTGACCATCGACCAGGCAGGGCTTTCGCCGGTGCCGATGAACCGTCCCGACGCCGACCTGTATGCCATCGCGGCGCCCAAGGCGCAGGGCCAGTCCATGGTTTTGATGCGCCACGGTAAACCGCTGGTGGTGGGCTTGCTGGCCGGTTCAGTCGACCTGCAAGTCGTGCATCCACCCACCGTGCAGGCTGGCGGCCGGCCCGACTGGCTGGCCATCATGCACCGCAAGCCGGTGCCGGTGCCGCAAGACTTGCTGCCAGCATCCGGCACGCGCCTGGTGCAAGCCTTCCTGGCTGGCGAGGAAGACGATGCGATTCCCGTGGATCAGGTGCTGGTCAGCGCCGGTGCCAGCAGTGCGCCGATGCTGATGCTGCCGTCGCAGCCCGTCCGCTACGCCGTTCAGGATTTTGCCGGGGGCGCCGAAGCCGGGGATGGGAAGCTTTGATGTTATTGTCAGGCCACGGTGTCAAACCACCTTGCTGATCACATAGCGGTATTTGCCCGAGGCTTCCGCCGCGATGTCGTCGACTTCTTCGATGGCGATCGTCACTTGCGCGCCCAGCCTGGCCTGGAAGCCCGTGACGATCAGGGTCCGCGTGGTATCGTCCAGGCGTGGCAAACAGACCAGCAGCACGCGCGTGAGCAGCAGGCTTTCTTGAATGATTTTGAAACTGCGCACTTGCGGCAGTTCGCGCACGATATAGACCAGGGCCAGGCCATGCATCACGGTGCCATCTTGCGCCGTGAGAAAGTCCGTGCTGCGTCCTTCCAGTTTTTGCAGCAGCGGCAAGCCGCGCCCGCAAGTGCAGGGAGCCGTTCCCAGCGCGCCCACATCCCCCGTGGCGTAGCGGATGAAGGGGTAGTCTTGCGTGCCCAGGTGGGTGATGATGATTTCGCCCGTACTGCCGGTGGGCAGTTGCTGGCCGCCGGCGTCGACGATTTCCACGATCAGGTCTTCGGCCGTGACGTGCATGCCGCCTTCCGGGCATTCGTGGGCGATGAAGCCGGCGTCGCGCCCGCCATAGCCATTCGCCACCTGGCAGCCGAAGGCGCTGGCGATCTGCTCGCGCTGCGCGTCATACAGGCGCTCGGACGTGACGAAGGCAACCTTCACGCCGATGCCGTCGAGTGAGGTATTGTGCGCGCCAGCGTGGCTGGCGATGCGGCATAGCGCCGATGGATAGCCGAACAGCATGCGCGGGCGCAGGCGGCGCAGCTGTGTGATATAGCCATCGATACGGGCCGGCGACATGGCGAAGGCGGGCAGCAGGGTGCTGCGCAGCAGCCAGTCGCGCACGCGGCGCACGCGGTCTTGCGCATGCAGTTCGATGGGCGAGCCCCACAGCACGGCTTCGCGGTCACCGATATCCACGCCCCACCAGCGCGTGGCGCGCCATTTGGCGGCGATATCGTGGCTGACACGGCGCCGGCCCAGGAAAAACAGCAGCGGTTCGCCACTGGAGCCGCCCGTGGCGAACGGCCGCAAGCCCACCGCCTGGCCCGACTTGAAGCTGTCGCGGGCCGCCGCAATGTCGGCCTTGCGCAGCAGCGGCAGGCGCGCCAGGTCCGCCAGACTATTTATTTTGGCGGGATCGAAGCCGCTGCGGGAAAATAGCGCCCGGTAATACGGCACGTGGGCACCCGCGTGCAGCAGCAGGGTGCGCAGGCGTTCCACCTGCCATGCTTCTAGCCTTTCCGGACTCCACCATTGCGAGCGTTCCAGTTCGCGCAGCAAAGACGTGCTGTGGTGGCGTTTAAGTCGCTCGTGCAGCGGAAACAGCCAGCGTGTCACCAGCCGCGTGTAGGGACTGGGGCGCGCAATGGCGCGGATGCGCCGGTAGTGGGCCAGCAGCAGCGGTGCGATGGTGGGCCAGGCATGCTGCGCCACTTGCGTCAGCCCGGCCGTTGCCAGCCGGCGGGCGCGTTCCGGATCGCGCAGCAGCGACAGGATAGACGCCGCCATGGCGCCGCTGTCACCGGGCGCCACCAGCAGCGCCGTGACCTGGTCTTGCAGCAGCGCGGGTATGCCGCCCACCCTGGTGCTGACGATGGGCAGGCCGCACGCCTGAGCTTCCAGCACGGAGATGGGCATATTGTCGGCCAGGCTGGGATTGAGCACCATGTCGCATGACCTGTATAGCGCCTGCATGGCGCAATTGTCGACATGGCCGGCAAAGTGTACGGGCACCTTCAACGCTAATGCCAATCGTGTCAATGCTGCCCGTTCCGGGCCGTCGCCGGCCAGCACCAGGCGGGCCGAAGGCATGCTGGCGTGGACGATGGCAAATGCGCGCACGGCGCTGGCGTTGTCGTACAGCGTTTCCAGGTGGCGGGCGACCAGGATGACGGGGCCATCACCAAAAGTGGACCTGCGCGGACCGGGAGTAAAGCGGGCCAGGTCGACGATATTGGGCACGACATGCGCGGTATGGCCGTATTGTTCGAAGATCGCGGCCAGGAAGCGCGAGGGCACCACGATGGCGCTGGCGCGGCGCAGGCTGAGGGCGAGCAGGCGCGGCGAGCGGGCAAAGAAGGCTGCCGCCTCGCCACCCCGGTAATTGAGTAGTGCCGGTTTGTCCTTGATGCTGGCGATCCACAGGGCGGGCGCCGCGTGCAGATGCCAGGACCAGCCCGAGTTGGCCATGATGTGGAACAGGTCGACCGTATCGGCCGCCCGCCACAGCCGACACAGGTGCAGCGGCAGGCGCAGCGCCGCGCGCAGATAGCGGATGCGCGCCAGCCACGGTGGTAAGACAGGCCCGTTGACGGCCATCAGCGTCACCTTGGCGCCATCGGCCCGCAGCAGGGCGGCCAGTTGCTGCGTCTGATTGGCCATGCCGCCGGCCGGTGGCGGCAGCGGCCCCACCAGCGCGATGCGCAGGCCGGCCAGTTTCATGGCGTGCTGCCCGCCGCCAGCGCCAGGCGCGCATACACGGCGGAGTAGCGGCGCACGCTGCCGGCCCAGTTGCGTTCCTGTTCCACCCAGGCGCGGGCATTACGGCGCAGGGCAGGCCAACTGTTTGGCGTCAGCAGCAAGCTCAGTACGGTCTGCGCCAGCGCATTGGCGTCGCCGGCGCGAAACAGCATGCCCGTCTGTCCATGCGTGATCAGTTCGCGGTGGCCACCGACGTCGGAGGCGGCCACCAGGCAGCCTTGCGCCATCGCTTCGAGCGGTTTTAATGGCGTGACGAGTTCCGTCAAGCGCATCGGCAGGCGCGGATACACGAGCACGTCGATCATTTGGTAATAGGCGGCCACCTGGCTGTGCGGCACGCGGCCGGCGAAGATCACCTGATTGACAATGTCGAGTTCACGCGCCAGCGCGATCAGCGCCTGTTCCTGCGGACCGCCGCCTGCCAGCAGCAGGCGCAGCGTGGGTTGCGCGGCCAGCATGCGCGGCATGGCGCGCAGCAGCAGGGCCAGGCCTTCGTAGGCATAGAACGAGCCGATGAAGCCGATCACAGTATGGCCTTGCAAGCCCAGGGCTGAAACTAGCGCCGCATTTTCGCTGCCTTGAAAACTGGCGGCATCGACGGCGTTGGGTATCACGGTGATTTTTTGTGGCGGCACGCCGCGCTGGCACAGGTCGCGCCGCAAGCCTTCGCAGATGGTGGTGATGGCGTCGGCGCGCCGCAGCGCATGGTCTTCCAGCGCCCGCGTCAGCCGGTAGCGCAGGCCGCCGGGCCGGCTGCTGCCATGGTCGGCGGCCGCATCTTCCCAGAAGGCGCGCACTTCATACACCACCGGGATACCCAGCGCACGGCCCACGCTCAAGGCGGCGATGGCGTTCAGCGCCGGTGAATGGGCGTGCAGGATGTCGGGTTTCAACTGCTGCGCCAGTTGGCGCAAACGCTGCGCCAGGCCCAGGATCACGCCGTACTGGCGCAGCACGGGCAGGCGCATCCACCAGTGCCGGCTGGGCGCCGTGCGGTAGAAATGCCAGCCATCGATGTCTTGCTCGTCCGCTTCCGTGCAACCCTGTTTTGCGCTGGTCAGCTGCGCCGTTTCCCAGCCCAGCCGGCGCTGCTGGCCCAGGATGGCGATGGTGCGGAAGGTGTAGCCGCTGTGCAGCGGCAGGGAATGGTCGAGGATGTGCAGGATGCGCATGATTTAGCTCATTATTAATGGCTCGGACATGAGTGCTGGGGTCAGACCCGGCGGGTCTGACCCCACAAGCACCTGCCTTAAAAACGCCTCGAACATCAGCAGCGACCATAGGGGCGCGCTGTAGTCGCGCCGGCCCGAGCCATGCTGTTCGATCAGATGGCGCACGTAATCCATCTCGAACAGGCCGCACTGGGCCAGGGTGGGGCCGAGCAAGCGATCTTGCAGGCGCTGGCGCAGCGGGCCGCGCAGCCAGCTGGCCAGCGGCACGGAAAAACCCATCTTCTGGCGGTACAGCAGGCTGTCGGGCAGCAGCGGGCGCAGGGCTTTCTTGAACAGGTATTTGCCCTCGCCGCGATGCAGCTTGAAGTGGGCTGGCAGGCCCGACATCCAGGCCACCAGTTCATGGTCGAGCAACGGTGAGCGCACTTCCAGCGCATGCGCCATGCTGGCCCTGTCCACCTTGGTCAAAATGTCGCCTGGCAGATAGGTTTTCAGGTCCAGGTACTGCACTTGCGACAGGGCGTCTGGCGCCGGGCTGGCGGCGGCGTGGCGGCGCAGCACTTCCACCGCGCGGTAGCCTTGCAGCTGGTGCCGCAGTGCGGGACTGAACAGGCGCGCCCGCATGGCGTCGCCCAGGATGCTGACGCTATGAAAATAGGCGTCGGTGGTATCGCGCGCCAGGCCTTCGAAGGTGGTTTTTGCGCGCAGGAAGCGGGGCGCCCAGTCGGCCTTGGGATACAGCCGGCCCAGGGTGCCGAACAACGACTGGCGCAGGCTGCTTGGCAACATGCTGCGCACTTTTTCTTCGCGCGCATGCAGCCGGTAGCGCCGGTAGCCGGCCAGGCTTTCATCGCCGCCATCGCCTGACAGGGCCACCGTCACCCGCTGGCGGGCCAGCTGGCAGACGCGGTAGGTGGGCATGGCCGAACTGTCGGCGAACGGTTCGTCATATAGATTGGCCAGCAAGTCGATCAGCTGGAAATCGTCTTGCCCGGCCTGCAGGGCGTGGTGCTGGGTGCCGTAGCGGCGCGCCACCAGCTCCGCATGGCGGGTTTCGTCAAAGGCCGGGTCGCCAAATGCAATCGAGCAGGTGTTGACCGGAGACGCACTGGCGCCCGCCATCATGGCGACGACGGCGCTGGAATCGACGCCGCCCGACAGGAATGCACCCAGCGGCACTTCGGCTACCATGCGGATGCGCACCGCTTCGCGCAGGCGCGCCAGCAATTCGTCGCCCGCCTGCGCTTCGCTGGCGTGCGCGTGCGGCGTGAACGGCACATCCCAGTATTGGCGCGGCGCGGGCAGCGGCTGGCCGGCACGGATGCTCAGGGTGTGGCCGGGCGGCAGTTTCAAGGCATGCTGGAAGATGCTGCGCGGCTCGGGCACGTAGCCATACGCGAAATAGTCTTCCACCGCCAGCGGGTCTAGCGTGCGCGGCATGGCCGGGTGGGCCAGCAAGGCTTTCAGCTCGGAGCCGAATAGCAAGGTGCCGTCGCTGGCCTGGCCGTAATACAGGGGCTTGACGCCGAGGCGGTCGCGCGCCAGGAACAGCAGGTGGCGGCGGCGGTCCCACAGGGCAAAGGCAAACATGCCGCGCAGCCGCTGCACGCATTGTTCGCCCCATTGTTCCCAGGCGTGCACGATGACTTCCGTATCGCTATGGGTGCGGAAGACGTGGCCGAACTGGCGCAGCTCGGCCATCAGCAGCCGGTAATTATAGATTTCGCCATTGAAGACGATGGCCACGCTGCGGTCGGCGTTGAACAGCGGCTGCTGCCCGCTGGCCAGGTCGATCACGGACAGGCGCCGGTGGCCCAGCCCCAGTCCCGGCTCACAGTGCACACCATCTTCGTCCGGCCCCCGGTGGCGCAGGCTGTGGTTCATGCGCAGCAGCTGTAGCGCATCGATGTCGCGCTGGCCCTGCAAATCAAAGATGCCGACGATGCCGCACATGGGCTACCTTTCAAGGGAAGGTGGAAAGCGGATCGGGTACGGGGGCGCCCGTCAGGCGATCGTACACGGCCAGGTAGGCGCCAGCCATGGCCAGCAGGCTGTGTTCGGCCAGCACCCGGCGCCGGCCGCGCGCACCCTGGCGCGGCCCCAGTTCGGGCATGCTGTAGTAATCGAGCATGGCGTCGGCCAGCATTTCTGGCGAGCGCGGCGGCACCAGGGTGCCGGTCCAGCCGGACTGCACCAGTTCGGCATTGCCGCCCACATTCGTCGCCACCACCGGCAGCCCCGTCGCCATCGCCTCGAGGATGGTGTTGGAATTGCCTTCGGCCAGCGATGGCAGCACGAACAGATCCATGGCGCGCATCAGCTGCGCCACGTCGTCGCGCGCGCCAGGCAGCCAGGCCAGGTCTTGCGCACCGGCCTGCGCAAGCAAGTCCAGGCAGGCCTGGCGGCTGGGACCATCGCCGATCAGCATCAGGCGCAGGCGCGAGCGCGCGCCTGGTTGCGCCAGCAGCAGCAAGAAAGCGCGCACCAGGTTGTCGAAATCCTTGACGGCGGCCATGCGGCCCACGCTGCCGATCACATAGGCGCCATTGCACATGAAACCCGGTGGACCGACAGCGGCGGGCGGCCCCAGCCGCGGGTGGAACTGCACGCTGTCGACCCCATTGCCGATTTGCGTGACGGTGGACGGCGCGGCGCCGATGGTGTCCACCAGCCAGGCGCCCAGGTCGGCGCTGACGGCGATGAAGTGCTGCACCAGTGGCCGCATCAGTTTGCGCAGCAGCCGGTATTTGCGGCTCTTGCCGTGCAAATCGTCGATGTCGCGCCCGTGCTCGCCATGCACGCGCAGGCGCACAC
>Ga0105854_1001175_pt1 | contig 10841 bp, 9 predicted proteins | sample OrgsoiDNA_201058_FD_89679 | JGI IMG/M metagenome (GOLD analysis project Ga0105854, IMG submission 89679) | Permafrost soil microbial communities from the Arctic, to analyse light accelerated degradation of dissolved organic matter (DOM) -... | ecosystem: Environmental > Terrestrial > Soil >... | reverse complement strand
GCGGCGAGGAAGGCGTACAGGCGGACACGCATCTGGGTAATCCCTTGCACTATACTGCAGCCTTCGCAAGGAGATAACTCATGCTGCGACGCGCACTTCCTCTTGTCCTCGCCGCCCTCGTCATTGCACCGGCACTCGCCCAGAATCGTGCGCCGGCGCAGGCCACGTACTTCCCCGAGCGCCTGGACTGGCAGCAGAAAACGCCGGCCGAAGTCGGCATGAATCCGACGCTGGTCACCGAAGCGGTCCGCATGGCCGTCGTCGGCGACACGCCGGGGACGCACGACATGACGCTGTTCCTGAAGAACAGCTTCGGCAAGGAGCCGTTCGACACGCTGGTCGGACCGGTCAAGGATCGCGGCCCCGCCAGCGGCCTCATCACGCGCCACGGTTACATCGTCGCGAAATGGGGCGACCCGAACCGCGCCGACATCGTCAACAGCGTGACGAAAACGTTTCTGACGACGGTCGTGGGGCTCGCGTGGCAGAAGGGGCTGATCAAGGACGTCAACGAGTTCGCGAAGGACTACATGCCGCCGCATGTGGATCTGTTCGAGTCCGAGCACAACGCGAAGATCACGTGGGATCATCTGCTGCGGCAGACGAGCGACTGGCAGGGGACGCTGTGGGGCAAGCCGGACTGGGCGGATCGGCCCGTGGGCGAGAAGCCGGACGACTGGGCGAACCGCAAGCTGTACGAGCCGGGCACGCACTTCAAGTACAACGACGTCCGCGTGAACGTGATGGCGCTGGCGGCGCTGCAGGTGTGGCGCCGGCCGCTGCCGGAAGTGCTGCGCGAGGAAGTGATGGAGCCGATCGGCGCTTCGTCGACGTGGCGGTGGTACGGCTACGAGAACTCGTGGGTCGAGGTGGACGGCCAGAAGATCCAGTCGGTGAGCGGCGGCGGCCACTGGGGCGGCGGCATCTTCATGAGCTCGTACGACATGGCGCGCTTCGGCTACCTGTATTTGCGCAACGGCCGCTGGAAGGACAAGACGATCGTCTCGGAGAAGTGGATCCAGATGGCGCGCACGCCGGGGTCGGACAACGCGAACTATGGATACGCGAACTGGTATCTGAACCACCCGAACGCGGAGGGCAAGAAGCCGTTGCCGGCGGCGCCGGAGACGGCGGTGCGTTTTGTGGGGAACGGGTCGAACATCATCTACATCGACTGGGACAACGACATCGTCGCGGTGTTCCGCTGGATCCGCAACGACCAGGCGTTGAACGCGGTGATCAGCGACATCATGGCATCGCTGAAGCCGGCGCCGACGACGGCCGCGCAGCCGGCGCGGTAGCCGTCGACCACAAGGGCGGGCCGCGCGGCCCGCCTTCTTTTTGTCCTATTTGACAAATAGTTTTGTCTATTAGACAATCCCGCCCGTGCAGGTCCTGACCGACGCCAGCCAGCTCGCCGCGGCCCTCTCGCCGCTGCGCATGCGCGTGCTCCGCGGAATGCAGGAGCCGGCCTCGGCCACCAGCCTCGCACCGCGCCTCGGCCTCTCGCGCCAGACGCTCAACTACCACCTGCGCGAGCTCGAGCGCGAAGGCTTTCTCGAAGTCGTGGAGGAACGGCCGCGCCGCGGCTGCGTCGAGCGGATCCTGCAGGTGACGTCGCGCGCGTTCGTCGTCAACCCCGCGCTGCTCGGCGCGCTGTCGGACGATCCCGATCAGGCGCGCGATCGCTTCTCCAGTGCGTTCCTGCTCGCGACCGCGACCAAACTGATCCGCGACGTCGTCGTCCTCGGCCAGCGGGCACGCGCCGTGGAGCAGCGGCTGGCCACGTTCACGATGGACACGGAAGTCGGATTCGATTCACCGGCTGACTACCGCGCGTTCACCGAAGAACTGGCCGCCGCCGTCACGACCATCGCCGCGAAATACGACTCGTCCACCTCGAAGAGCCGCCGCTTCCGTGTCGTCCTCGGATCCCATCCGGCGGTGACGAAGAGTGACACGGACGCGGCCGCCGAAACCGCGGCGCACCGCCGCACACGCACAGCCAAACCACGACGCAACAACGCAAGGAGACCGTGATCATGGAGCAGTCATCGGGCGGCAGTCGTCAGTCAACGGACGGTGAGAAGAAGACGCGGCAGCAGACGCACGAAATCGCGATCGACGCGCCCATCGAAGCCGTGTGGAAGGCGATCTCCGACGGCGAGGAACTGACGCGCTGGTTCGTGGATAAGGCGACCGTCACGCCCGGCGTCGGCGGCACGATCTCCATTGCCTGGGGCGATGCGGAGATGAGTTCGGGCACGATTGAAGCGTGGGAGCCGAACCAGAAGCTGCGAAAGAGGCTGGCACCCATGGACATGGGCGCGGCGAAGGCCGACCCGGCCGTGCCGATGATCGACGAGTACACGATCGAGCGGCGCGACGGCAAGACGGTGCTGCGGCTGGTCTGCTCCGGCATCCCCGACGCGAAGGAGTGGGACGGTTTCTACAACGGCACCAACTCCGGCTGGGCGTCGTTCCTGCGCACGCTGCGCCATTACCTCGAACACAACCAGGGCAAGCCGCGCACGACGATCACGATCATGGGCAAGGCGTCCGCCACGCGCGAAGAAACCTGGCCGCGTCTTCTGGCCGCGGTCGCGCCGCGAGGCACCGTCGTCTTCGAGCAGGCGCCCGGGAATCTCGAAATGACCATCCCCTCGCTCGGCGACGCCTACCTCTGGCACACGATGTCGGGCCCGTTTGTCTACACGATCCTGTCGCTCTACGGAAAGAGTGCGGCGGAAGTCGAGGTGATCCGCGCGGAATGGGAGCCGTGGCTCAGGTCAGTGCTCGGCGTAGAATCGCCGAGCGATGCCGGTGTCTGACAGTTTCGTGTCGTTCGTGCTCGAGCAGCTCGATCCCGTCGGTCCGCTCACGTCCAAGCGGATGTTCGGCGGCGTGGGCCTCTGGACCGGCGATCTGTTCTTTGCGCTACTCTCGCGCGATGTCCTCTACCTGAAGACCGGCGAGTCGAACCGCGCCGCGCTCGAAGCCGCCGGGGCGCGTCCGTTCCAACCGCGTCCCGGCAAGGGCAAGATGAAGTATTACAGCGTGCCGGCCGCGATCCTCGAGGACAGCGATCAGTTGATCGCGTGGGCGAAAGAGTCGATCGCGATCGCGCAACGCGCGCGGAAGATGTAGGGCGGGCCTTTCAGGCCCGCCCGGCTCGCGTCGCGGGCCTAAAAGGCCCGCGCTACATCCGTCCGTTCACGTACGGCTTCAGGACGGCGTTGATGAAGCCGTGGATCGGCGTCGGGACGCCGGCTTCGCGCCCGAGGCGGACGACCGCGCCGCTCAGCCACGGCAGCTCGATGCGGCGTCCGCGCTCGAGATCCTCGAGCATCGACGCCTTTGCCTGCGGCGGCAGCGCCTTGTAGGCCGCGGCCACGTCCTCGTCGATCGTGCCCGCCACCGCGACGCCTTTGGCGTGCGCCACGGCCAGCGTTTCGCGAACGGCGGCCTTCAACATCTCGAGCAGCTCCGGATCGTTGACGATCACGCCGATCGGACCGCGCGTGACGGCGGTCATGCCGCTGAACACCGAGAGCCGGACGAACTTCGTCCAGATCTCGACCGTGATCCTGTCGCTGAGCGTCGACTGGAATCCCGCCGGCCGGCACGCCTCGAGCAAGCGCTCGAGCCGCGGCGAGCGCGAGCCGTCCTGCTCGCCGAAGATCAGATGATCCATCGCCGTGTGCTTGATGACGCCAGGCTCCGCGATGACGGCCGACACGTACGACACGCCGCCGGCGGTGTGCGACGCCCCGATCGCGCGCGTCAACGTCCCCATCGTCTCGACGCCGTTCTGGAATCCGATGACGACCGTGTCCGGGCCGATGAGCGGCGGGAGCATCGCCAGCGCGCCATCCGTGTCGTACAGCTTGACCGCGAAGAAGACGACGTCGGAGGGGCCGACGCGGGCGGGATCGCTCTCCGCCTTTACGCGCGGCAGGTGCACGTCGCCTTTCGGGCTGGTGATGCGAAGGCCGCGCGCGCGCATCGCCTCGAGGTGCGCCCCGCGCGCGAGAAACGTGACGTCGGCGCCGGCCGCGGCCAGCCGGCCGCCGAAATACCCGCCGACGCCGCCGCTCCCGACGATCGCGATGCGCATGGGGACGGATCGTAGTGCAATTCGGGCGCAAGCGACGGATAGTAGAGGCGTGTGCCGGGGCGCGATACTCGGCGCATGGACAGCATGGCTTCGACCCACGACCACGTGACCCACGACGAGGACGCGCGCTGGAGCGCGGTGCTCGGACACGAACGCGCCGCCGACGGCATGTTCGTCTACGCGGTGCGATCGACCGGCGTATATTGCCGGCCGTCGTGCCCGAGCCGGCGCCCGCGGCGCGATCGCGTGGCCTTCTTCGAGACGCCTTCGGCGGCGCGCGAGGCCGGGTTCCGCGCGTGCAAGCGCTGCCACCCGGATGCGGCCGTCACGGCGGCGGATCCGTGGATCGAAAAGATCCGCCGCGCCTGCGTCTACCTCTCGAACGTCGAAGGCCATCCGGCGCTGGCGACGCTCGCGGCCCGGCTCGGCGGCAGCCCGTATCACCTGCAGCGCAACTTCAAGCGGCTCGTCGGCGTGACGCCGCGCGAGTATGCGGAAGCGTGCCGTCTGCGGAAAGTGAAAGGAACGCTGCGGCAGGCCGGCGACATCACCGGCGCGATGCTCGATGCCGGATACGGATCGAGCAGCCGCTTCTACGAGCGCGCGGTGCCGAAGCTTGGGATGGCGCCGTCGGTCTACCGCCGCGGCGGCGCCGGCATGCAGATCGCGTACGCGATTGTCGACTCCGCGAACGCGTCGCTCGGCCGTCTGCTGGTGGCGGCGACGCCGCGCGGCGTGTGCGCCGTCGCGATGGGGTCGTCGGACGTCGAGCTCACGCGCGCGTTGTCGCGAGAGTATCCGGCGGCGACGATCGCGCGCGACGCCGGCGCGCTCGCGCAGTGGACGAAGGCGATCCTGGCGCACCTCGCCGGCCGTCAGCCGCGGCTCGATCTGCCGCTCGACGTCCAGGCGACCGCGTTTCAGTGGCAGGTCTGGCAGGCGCTGGCGTCGATTCCGTACGGCGAGACGCGGACGTACGCCGACGTCGCGGCGTCGGTTGGCCGGCCGAATGCCGCTCGCGCGGTCGCGCGCGCGTGCGCGACCAACCCGGTCGCCCTGGCGATTCCGTGTCATCGCGTCGTGCCGGCGGCTGGCGGAGAGGGTGGTTACCGCTGGGGCGTGAACCGGAAGAAGGCGCTTCTGGGGCAGGTAGGGCGGGAGCGGCGGGAACGGTAGGTTAGCGGCGCGCGCGCAGTGCCTCCGGATTGATCACGTTGATCGGCGCGCCCGCGGCATACGCGGTGATCTGCTCGAAGATGTCGGCGAACTGAATCTCGTACTCGTCGCGCGACACGTAGCCGATATGCGGCGTGCACACGACGTTGTCCATGTTGAGCAGCGGGTGACTGGTGTCGAGTAACGGCTCGTCCTCGTAGACATCCACCGCCGCCATCCCCGGCCTGCCCGCGCGCAGCGCTTCCACGAGCGCGCCCGGCGCGATGAGCCCCGCGCGGCTCGTGTTGACCAGCAGCGCGTCCGGCTTCATCCGCGCCAGATCCTCCGCTCCCACGATGCCGCAGGTGGCGTCGACCAGCCGCATGTGCAGCGAGAGCACGTCGGCCACGCCGAACAGCTCGGCTTTGCTGCGCGCCGTCAGGCAGCCTTCCGCGCGGGCCCGTTCCCTCGTCTCGTCGCGCGCCCACACGAGCACGCGCATGCCGAACGCCTTCCCGTAGCGGGCGACCACGCGGCCGATGCGGCCATACCCGTAGACGCCGAGCGTCTTGTCGCGCAGCGTGCGGCCGACGCCGATCTGCCAGCGGCCCGCCTTCAGCGCGGCGACCTGCCTGGGCAGCTGGCGCATCGCCGCGAGGACGAGCGCCCACGTGAGCTCGGCCGCCGCATACGACGGCGATCCCGGATGCTGGTTCGAGCAGAGGATGACGCCGTGCCGGGTGCACGCGTCGACGTCGATGTGCGGATAGACGCTGCGCTGGCTGATCAGCCGCAGACCGGGAAGGCGCTCGAGCAGCGGTGCGGTGATGCGCGTCCGCTCGCGGATCAGCACCAGCGCCTCGGCGTCGCGCAGACGCCCGGCCAGCGTGTCCACATCCTGCACGTGGTCGTTCCAGATCGTCACGTCGTGGCCGGAGAGCGCGGCGAAGCAGCGCAGGGTGCGCAGCGTATCGTGGTAGTCGTCCAGGATCGTAATTCTCATGGCTGGGCGGCCACTAGACTAATCCACTAGAATGTCCGACGACTAACGACTAACGACCAACGACCCATGACTACATACGGCCGTTCCCCCTGGATCCAGGCGTTTCCGAAAACGCGCGTGCCCGAGTTTCCGCGCTACCGCGGCGCGGCCGACGCCGACGTCGTGATCATCGGCGGCGGGCTGACCGGCTGCGCGACGGCGTATGCCTTCGCCGCCGCGGGCGTGAAGGTGACGCTGCTCGAAGCGGCGCAGATCGGCCGCGGCAACAGCGGCGCCTCGTCCGGGTGGATCAACGAGGATCCCGGCGTCGGCTTCGCGGACCTCGAGCAGGCCATCGGCGGGAAAGGCGCCACGCGCGCGTTTCAGACGTGGCGGCGCGCCTCGCTCGACTTCGCGTCGCTCCTGCGCCGGCTCGACGTGAAATGTTTCATCGACGCGCATCCGGCGCTCACCGTGGCGACGACGCCGGATCAGGTGACGCGCCTCAAGCGCGAGCAGAAGGCGCGGCACGCCGCTGGCCTCGACGCGTCGCTGCTCAACGCGCGCGCGATTGCCGGCGACGCGGGGTTGAACGCGTCAGCCGGGCTCCGCGCGAAAGACGGCGCGACGCTCGATCCCTATCGCGCGGCGCTGGGCCTCGCGGTGTCCGCGGCCGCGCGCGGCGCGCACCTGTTCGAGCGCTCGCCGGTGCAGAAGGTCACGTTCAACCGGAAGACGGCCGATGTGCAGACGCTCAACGGCCGCATCCACACGCGGCGCGTCATCGTCGCCACCGGCCTGCCCACGGCGCTGTACCGATCGCTCGTGCGTCACTTCTGGTTTCGCACGACCTACTTCGCGCTCACCGAGCCGGTGCCGGCGAAGATCCGCCACCAGATGGGCCGCCGCGACGCGGTGCTGCGCGACAGCGCCGAGCCGCCGCACCTGATTCGCTGGGTGGGCGAGGATCGCGTGCTCGCCGCGGGCGCCGACGCGGACGCGCCGCCCGAGCGCCTCCGCGACAAAGTGATTGTCCAGCGCACCGGGCAGTTGATGTACGAGCTGTCGACTTTGTATCCGGATATCTCCGGCGTGCAGCCGTCGTTCGGATGGGCGGCGGATTATGCCCGTACTACGGACGGTTTGCCGTGCATTGGCGCGCACCGCAACTTCCCGCACCACCTGTTCGCGTTCGGCGACGCCAGCCCCGGCGTCACCGGCGCGTATCTCGCCAGCCGGACACTCCTCCGCCAGCACTTCGAGGAAATGGATCCCATCGACGACGTCTTCGGATTTCACCGGTAGTTCTTCGTTTCGCGCGCAACCGCGGCGTAAATTTTTTGTATACTCGCGGGCATGCTCAAATACATTCTTTCAGCTCTGCTGTCGCTCTCGATGGCTGCGCCGGCTCTCGCGCAGTCGCAGGGCGCGAACGGCGCCATCGAAGGCACGGTCACCGACAGTTCTGCCGGCGTCCTGCCAGGCGTCACCGTCACCATTACCAACATCGACACGGGCCTCGAGCGGTCGATGGTCACGAATGAAAAAGGCCTGTACCGCGCGCCCCTGCTTCCGCTGGGGACGTACCGCGTCGTCGCCGAACTGCAGGGATTCAAGCGGTTCGAGCAATCCGGCATCAAGCTGTCGGTCGGCCAATCGGCGGTCGTGAACGTGACGATGGGCGTCGGCGCGCTCAGCGAGACGATCACCGTCAACGCCGACAGCCCGCTGATCGACACGGCGCGGATCGACATCGGCCACACGATGAGCGATCTCGAAGTGCACAACCTCCCCCTGGTCGCGCGCAACCCGTACAACTTCGCGCTCGTGCAGCCCGGCGTCACCGGCTACGAGAACGTCGAGTTCGGCGTGCCGCACCTTGCGGCGAACGGCGCGTCGATGCGCATCAACTACCAGGTCGACGGCAACACGAACACGGAAAAGGACCGCGCCGGTCTGCGCCTGCTGCCGATGTCGGAGGTCATGATTCAGGAAGTCAAGGTCGTGACGACCGGCTTCGCGCCGGAATTCGGGCAGACGATGGGGATGGTCTACAACGCGGTGACGCCGTCGGGCACGAACAAATTCAAGGGTGAAGCGGGCTACCTGTTCCGCCGGAATGCGTTCAGCGCGTTTCCGTTCTTCTTCGGCTGCGGCAGCACGACGGCCGCCGCCAGCTGCCCGCCGACGACGTCTGCGTCGGTGCTGCCCGCGACCAAGGTCGACACGGGCACGGCGGACGTCGGCGGCCCGATCATCAAGAACAAGTTGTTCTTCTACGGCGGGTGGGAGCAGACGCGCCGCGACCTGTCGTCGACGAGCCTGATCACGGTCGACCCGTCGACGATCTCCCTGCTTGGTTTGAAGCCGCAGCCCGACGCGGCGCCGAACGTCCAGACCGGTAAATTCGCGATCGCCAAGTCGGACTATCAGATCGACTCCAACAACCGCCTGACGGCGCGCTGGATCCGCTTCCACAACGACGCGCCGTACAACAGCGGCGGCGGTACGGCAACGCTCGAGCGCGCGACGAACTTCCTCGACGCGATGGATTCGAGTGCGGGCCAGCTCGTGTCGTCGCTCGGATCGAACAAACTGAACGAGCTGCGCTTCCAGTACGCGCACCGGCACCAGGGCTCGGTGGCGAACTCGGACTCGGGCACCGGTCCGGCCGTCGCGATCAGCTCGCCGAGCGTCGCGTTCGGCGGTCCCTGGTCCGGCACGGGACAGGGCAACGCCGGCTTCGACTTCAAGCAGGACATCACGCAGGTGATCGACAACTTCACCTACATCCGTTCGGCGCACAGCTACAAGTTCGGCTTCGACATGCAGCACATCTACGACGAGCGGACGAACGCGCCGCAGTGGGCGTACACGTTCCCGACCATCGCCTCCTACCTGGCGGCCAAAGCCGGCACCGCGCCCCTCGGCTACACGACGATGTCGCAGATTACCGGCAACCTGTCGTTCAACATGTCGACCAACGTGTTCAGCACGTTCGTCCAGGACGACTGGCAGATTGCGCCGAAGGTCAAGATCCTCTACGGCGTGCGGTACGACCTCTACAGCTACCCGGCGGGCATCTCGGACGCGCCGCTGGCTGCGACGCACCAGTTCAACACGGACAAGAACAACTTCGGACCGCGCGTCGGCGTTGCCTGGGCGATCGATCCGGCGACGGTGCTGCGCGCGAGCACCGGCATCATGTACGACCAGCCGATTCTCGGCGGCTACGAACAGGCGCTGCAGTTGTCCGGCTCGCCCCGCGCGCCGGTCTACAGCTTCAGCGGCACGACGCCGGGCGCTCCCGCGTTCCCGGCACCCGCGCCGACCGGCACGGTCGCCCAGCAGTCGCCGTGGGAGATTGATCCGGCGTTCGTCGTGGCGCACACGTGGCAGAGCAACGTGCAGCTCGAGCGGTCGATCGGCACCAGCATGACGGCGTCGGCCGGCCTGATGTACGCCAAGGGGTCGGACCTCCCGGTGGTCACTGACGCCAACCTGATCAACCCGATCGGCACGCTCGCTGACGGCCGCCCGATCTTCAGCACGACGGTGAGCGCCGCGACCCGCCTCGATCCGCGCTTCAACCACATCTCCGAAGTGCAGTCGATCGGCGAGTCGACGTTCAAGTCGATGACGCTGCAGATCAACAAGCGCTTCGGCCAGGGGCTGTCGTTCAACGTGCAGTATTCGTTCGGCAAGGGACTCGACAACACGCCGCTGCTGACGCAGCTGACCGTGCAGGCTGAAACGGGGCGCTCGGACCCGACCAACCTGAACCGGGACCTCGGCCCGAACCCGCTCGACATGCGTCATAGCGTCAACGGGAACGTCGTCTACACGTCGATCAACAATTCATCGAACCCGGTGGTCCGGGCGCTGCTCAACGGCAACGAGATCGGCGTGCTCCTGCAGTTCAACAGCGGCCTGCCGCTCAACATCGTCTCGAACCGCGACCTGAACGGCGACGGCGTCAGCAGCGACCGCCCGATTGGCGTCGATCGCAACTCGCTCTACCTGCCGACCCGAAAGAACGTCGACCTGCGGTACACGCGCTGGATTCCGATCACGCAGTCGACCCGCGTCGAGGTGATCGCCGAAATCAAGAACGTGTTCAACACGCAGCAGCTGGCGGGCATCACGACGACCACGGCCGTGGACGCGGCGGGCAACCCGATCGCGCCGATTCCGACCGACCCGAATCAGTTCGTGAACCCGTCGGGGTACGAACAGCGCAAGTTTCAGCTCGGCTTCAAGTTCCGTTTCTAGCTCGCTGACAACGGAGCGCGAGGCTTTCAGCCGAGCGTCGGCCCTCACCGGTCGCTCGCCTGAAAGGCTCGCGCTCCCTCTCTCCTGTAAGATCCATCCATGAAACGTCTCTTCCTGATCTCGCTTTGCGCCGCGCTGGCGTTTGTCACCGTGCCGTCCGCGCAAATGCGTGTCGTCCCGCTCGACGAGGAGCAGGGACACGTCGCGCTCGGGCTCGGGCTGCGGCATCTCGCGAACACCGGCATCTTCATGCATACGACGGCGCAGCCCGACGACGAGAACAACGGGCTGCTGGTGATGCTGAACCGCGGACAG
>Ga0105854_1001174_pt1 | contig 10850 bp, 12 predicted proteins | sample OrgsoiDNA_201058_FD_89679 | JGI IMG/M metagenome (GOLD analysis project Ga0105854, IMG submission 89679) | Permafrost soil microbial communities from the Arctic, to analyse light accelerated degradation of dissolved organic matter (DOM) -... | ecosystem: Environmental > Terrestrial > Soil >... | reverse complement strand
TCGCGGTCGTGGTCGGTCTGGTCGCAACGACGGCAGTGGCTTTCGGCGCCGTGTCGTCGGTTCCGACGCAGAAGGCCGGCACCCTCACCGTGGGCTTCGACGTCCCCGCCCCGGGGTTCTGGAACGGCAGGGTGTCCGGGACCACGATCAAGAATCCATCAGGCTTCGAGGCCACGCTCTCGCAGGCGATCGCGAAGCAGCTTGGGCTCGCGAAGGTGGTCGACGTCCGCGCACCGTTCGGAGGGCTGTTCTCGCCGGCTCCGAAGAAGTACGACTTCGCACTCGAAGAGGTCACGATCACCACGCAGCGGGCAAAGGTCGTGTCGTTCTCGGCGCCCTACTTCGACGCGAACCAGGGCGTCCTGATCCGCAAGGGCCTCGCGAAGCCCGCCAGCGTCGCGGCACTGAAATCGCTGCAACTGTGCGCGCAATCGAACACAACCGGTCTTTCCTACATCCAACACACGCTCCGGCCCTCCAAGCAGGCGCTCGTGTACTCGTCCTCGTCCAGCGCAGCCTTCGACGCCGTCGAGGCGGGCAAGTGCGACGCCCTGATCCTCGACGTGCCAATCGTCGTCTCGCAGAGCCAGAAGAAGCCGGGCGCCTACGGCGGAGTGACCGGGCAGATCATCACGCACGAATCCTACGGAGCCGTCCTGGACAAGGGCAGCAAGCTAAAGCCGTTCCTCGACAAGGCGATCAAAGCCCTCAAGGCAAACGGCACGATCGACCGGCTGCAGAAGAAATGGCTTCCGTTCACCAAAGTACGGATCCTCAAGTAGTGCGCTCGTAGAACGGCTCGAGCGGCGGAGGTCGAGATGGGCAAGTTCCTGCATGTCTTCTTCAGCCCACTCGGCCTCCGCCGAGCCGTCCCGCAGGTCTGGGACGGCTTCCAGACGAACATCAAGCTGATGGTGATCGCCGAGGTGCTCGTCCTCGCCTTCGCCCTCCTCATCGCCGTCGTGCGAGGACTCCCGGGGCGTTCGGCGTTCCCGCTGCGGGCCCTCGCGATCGTGTACACCGACTTCTTTCGCGGGACGCCGCTGATCCTCGTCGCATACGTCTCCGCGCTCGGCCTGCCCTCACTGGTGATCGCTGTCGTCTCGCACCAGTCGCTCTTTGTCTACGGCGTCATGTCGCTGACCCTCGTCTACACCGCCTACGTCACCGAGGTCTACCGCGCCGGGATCGAATCCGTCCATCCGAGCCAACGCATGGCCGCCCGCTCACTGGGGCTGAACTACGCCCAAACACTGCGCTACGTCATTCTGCCCCAGGCGATCCGCCGGGTCGTCCCGCCGCTTCTGAACGACTTCATCGGCCTGCAGAAGGACACCGCAATCATCACCGTCATCGGCGTGACCGAAGCGTTGGCGCAGGCGGGGTTCTACTCGAACGACTTCTTCTCGTACGCCGGCTACATGGTTGCCGCGATCTTCTTCGTGCTCCTGACGATCCCGTTCGCCCGCTTCACCGACAACCTGATCAAGCAACGGGAACGGCGCGAGCGAGCCCAGCTCGCGTGACCGACGGCGGCCACTTCGTCACCCTCGCCGGCGTGAGCAAGAGCTTCGGCGACAACGTGGTCCTGCACGGCATCGACCTTTCGGTCGACCTGCACCAGGTCGTGTGTTTGATCGGCGCCTCCGGCTCGGGCAAGTCGACGCTGCTTCGCTGCATCAACCGACTCGAAGCCGTCGATGCCGGCACGATCGTCATCGACGGGCAGACGATCACGAACGGTGCGGTGGACGTGAACTCCCTCCGCCGGAAGATCGGAATCGTCTTCCAGGCGTTCAATCTCTTTCCGCACATGACCGTGCTGCAGAACATCACGCTCGCACCCCGCAAAGCCCGAGGCCTGACGAAGGCGGAGGCGGAGGGGACGGCGCGTGAACTCCTTGCTCGCATCGGTCTCCAAGACAAGGCAAGCGAGTTTCCCGATCGCCTCTCGGGCGGCCAGCAGCAGCGCGTCGCAATCGTCCGCGCGCTCGCGATGGAGCCGAAGCTGATGCTGCTCGACGAGATCACGAGCGCCCTCGACCCGCAGCTCGTCAGCGAGGTTCTCAACCTCGTACGCGAGCTCGCGCAGACGGGGATGACGATGATCCTCGCGACCCACGAGATGTCGTTCGCGAACGAAGTCGCCGACAAGGTGTGCTTCCTCGACGCCGGGGTGATCTGCGAGGAGGGGCCGCCGGCGCAGATCTTCACCGCGCCGAAGGAGCAGCGGACGCGTGAGTTCCTCTCGCGGATCATCGAGTCGGGACGGCTGTGAGAGCCATTCGCCGCCTGCGCAGCGCGCCCAGAGCACCGCTCGCCGTCGCGGGCATCCTGGCGACGCCGCTCTTCTTCGTCGCGCTCATGGCCATGTCGCTCGCCGTCGAGAAGCCGGCCGTCCAGCACATCGTGAAGCACGGGAAGCCCCTGACGACCCTCGGCGACCCCACCGGCACGACGGAGGCGAAGATCTGGCTGCTCGCCGCCCTGCCGCCTCTCGTGCTTCTCCTCCTCGGCACGGGCGCGATGTATCTCGGGCGGCGAGGCGTGATTCTCTCGTCTCTCGGCGCGACCGGTCTCACGATCGCGCTCCTCGTCTCGCTCGACGGCTGGGCCGCGCGCCACACGGAGCGGTATCCCCTCGGCGTCGACCTCATCCCGCGCTCGGCCGGATCGAACGACATCTATCTCCGCGGCGAGTGGGAAGGAACGGCGCGGCACACCGCCGAGCAGCTCGGGATCGCGGCGATCGGCATCGCCGGCGCCGCGATCGCGATCTTCGTCCTGCTCGAGGTGCGCCGCAGCCGCGGCCTCGTCCCTCCGCCGCCGCCTCCTCCCCCCGAAATCGCCGGCGGCCAGGACCAGCTCAGAGCGTTACGCGAAGGGTGGCGTCGCTTCTGAGCTCGAGCGAGCCGCCGAGCTGCTCGATCACGAGCCGCGCGACGAGCGAGCCGAGGTCGCGGACCTCGTCGGCGACGACGACCGGCCCCGCCTCGGCGGTGACCGGCGACAGCTCGAGCAGGCGGCCGCTCACGCGCCAGGTGACTCGCTCCGCCGGGCCGTACCGGACAGCAGCGATCGCGAGCGCCTCGAGGCCGCGCGCCACCGTCACCGCCTCGGTCTCGATCATCGCGCCTTCGCCGCTCACCTCGATGCGCTCGTCGTCCGACCGGCAAGCTCGAGTGTGTCCACTGCGCGCAACACCGGCTCCCAGCGCCCACCCGCGATCTGAGCGGCGGTGCCGACATCGTCGAGCATCTCCGTCATCTGCTCCGAGGCCTCCTCGATCATCCCGAGGAAGCGGGCTGTCCGGTCGTCGAGCCCTTCACCCCGGGTCAGGGTGCGGGCGAAGCCGTAGATCGTCGCGAGCGGCGTGCGCAGGTCGTGGCAGGCGAGCGAGACGAGGCGTGGGAAACGGTCGGTATCCATGGCGCGATACCGTTCATACCCGATGGCGGAAACTCGGAACGAACCGGTCGTCGATCTTCAGGCCTCGACACCCGATGTGCGGATCGGATTGAGCCGCGCCGGCGTGACCGGCGTCCAGAAGGCGATCCGGATCCGCCACGACGGGCGCGAGAAGACTTTCGCCGCCGAGATCTCCTGCACGGTCGACCTCGATCCCGCCCAGAAGGGCGTCCACATGTCGCGATTCACAGAATCGTTCGGGGAGGCGATCGACGAGATCGTGATCGGCGAGGCCTTCCTCGTCGAGACGCTCGCCGAGCACATCGCCCGGCACATCGTCGCGCGCCAGCATGCGCTGCGCGCCGAGGTCCGCATCGAGGCGCAGTACCCGCTCGAGCGGCGAACGCCGGTGACGGGCCTCCGCACCCAGGAGATCGCGACGCTGATCGGGATCGCCGCCGCGTCGCCACAGCGCGTCCGCCGGGTCGTCGGCGTCCAGGCGTGGGGCATCAACGCGTGCCCGTGCGCGCAGGGCCTCGTGCGCGGCGCCGCGGCCGATCGACTCCTCGAGGCGGGCTACGGCGACGGCGACGTCCACCGCATCCTCGACCTCGTACCGCTCGCGACGCACAACCAGCGTGGACAGGGCACCCTCCTCGTCGGCACCGAGGCGCGCATCAACGCCGAGCATCTCGTCGACATCGTCGAGCATTCCATGAGCTCCCCGGTGTACGAGCTCCTCAAGCGCCCCGACGAGCTCTTCGTCGTGGAGCACGCTCACCTCCAGCCTCGCTTCGTCGAGGACTCGGTGCGCCACGCGCTCAAGTCGACGCTCGACCGCTACCCGGAACTGGCCGACGGCGACTTCCTGTTCTCGCGGCAGCTGAACCTGGAGACGATCCATCGTCACGACGTGATCGCCGAGCGGACGGGGACCGTCGGCCAGTTGCGCAGCGAGCTCGCAGGAACCGCCGGCGCGGCTCACGTCTAGCTGCGCGACTGGCTCACGGCACTCTGAACGTCACGCGCGAGCTGTCCGGTGGAACTGGAAACGGCTCTCCGTCCCGGCCCGCAGCCGGCGCAGGTTCGCGCGGTGGAGGAAGCAGATCGCCGCGGCGGCCGCGACACCGAAGACGATCACCGAGCTGGGATAGCCGTAGATGGCCGCAGTCACAGGCAGGGCGATGCCCGCAACGATCGACGCGAGCGACGCGTAACGCAGCGCCAGAAAGACAACGAGCCAGACCAGGCCGGCGGTCAACGCGACCCAGACGGCGACGCCGAAGAACACCCCGCCGCAGGTCGCGACCATCTTCCCGCCCTTCGCAAAGCGCAGGAAGATCGGCCGCCAGTGGCCGAGCATCGCCGCCGCGCCGGCGCAGATGCCGGCGAGGTGGTGCGGCGAGACATAGAGCATCCCGAGCAGCGCCGGAACGAAGCCCTTCAGCACATCGAGCAGCACGACCGGCGCGCCGAGCCACCGTCCGTAGGTGCGCCAGACGTTCGTGGCCCCGATGTTGCCCGAGCCGGCGCGACGGATGTCCTCGTGCTTCACGAGCCGCACCAGCCAGTACCCCCACGGGCACGACCCGAGCAGGTAGCCAAGCACGACCAGGGCCGCGAACGTCATGTGCAAGCCTCTAACTCTAAGCGCGGATGCCGTACTTCTGGACCCAGTCGTTCACGACGTCGTAATCGAGGTTGTTGAAGAACGCCTCGATGTACCCGGCGCGATCGGTGCCGAAGTCGATGAAGTACGCGTGCTCGTAGACGTCGAGCGCGACGAGAGGCGTGGCGTTCCACACCGCAAACGTGTTCTGTGCGTCGCCGATGTAGTTGAAGAGACGTCCCTCGTCCCAGTCGTACGCGGTCCACGCCCAGCCGCGCGCGCCCATGCCGGTCGCCTTCAGGTCGGCCGTCCAGCCGGCGACGCTGCCGAAGTCGCGCTTGACGAGATCGCCGAAGATGCCACTCGGATCGCCGCCGTGGCCGCCGAGATGCTCGAAATAGATCTCGTGGTTCTTGATGCCGCCGATCGCGAATGTCAGATCGACCTTCAGCGAGCGGATCTCGGAGTAGACCTGGTTCGCGCTGACGAGATCGACGCCCTCGAGCTTCCCCAGGATCTCGTTCCGCTTGTTCACGTACCCCTGGTACAGCTTGTAATGGGCCTCGATCGTCTCGCGGGAGATGCCTTCGAGCTCGGAGAGCGCCGGCTTCAGCTCGCGGGCGGTGATCTCCTCGTGATTGTAGGCAAGCGCCATCGTCTCTCCTCACTGCATTCACGGTGCATACGGAACGGGTGCGGCGCGGAGCATATCCTCCCGGAGAAGATCCGAACCGAAGGAGACAACAATGCCGTACGAGCTGCCCCCGCTGCCCTACGACCACGACGCGCTCGAGCCGACGATCGACGAGCAGACGATGCGCATCCACCACGGAAAGCATCACCAGGCCTACGTCGACAACCTCAACAAGGCACTTGACGGGACCGAGTGGGACGGGCACCCCATCGAGCAGGTGCTGGCGATGCTCGACGTGATCCCCGAGGACAAGCGTGCCGCGGTCCGCAACAACGGCGGCGGCCACGCGAACCACTCCCTCTTCTGGCAAGTGATGCAACCCGGCGGCGGCGGCGAGCCGTCAGGCGACCTCGCCGACGCGATCAGCGACACCTTCGGCGACGCCGACCAGTTGAAGGCCGCGATAAACGACGCAGGCGTGAAGCGGTTCGGCTCCGGCTGGACGTGGCTCTCCTGGGACGGCACAGGCCTCGCGGTCGTCTCCACGCCGAACCAGGACTCGCCGCTGATGACCGACGACGTGCCGCTCCTCGGCATCGACGTCTGGGAGCACGCCTACTACCTCTCGTACCAGAACCGGCGGCCCGACTACCTGGCCTCCTGGTGGGACGTCGTCAACTGGGACGAGGTCGGTCGCCGGTACGAAGCAGCGCGCGGGGCCTGAGCCCCGCACGCCGCTTCGCGCGGCGACCGAGTGGTTACGTGAGCTGGCGGAACGTGACCGTTGTGCCGATCGCGCCGAGGAATCCGGCGCCCGCCTGGTTGACCGACATGGTCAAGCGCAGGTGGTTGACGCCCTTCGGCAGGCGGTAGAGCACGCGGGCCGACGACTTCGAGTTCAGCATCACCTTCCGAAGCGTCACCCACTGGCCGGTTGCGCCGTTCAGCCGCTGCAACTGCACCGACCGGCCCGCGAACGAGTGGCCGCCGGCTGCGCGGAGGATCCAGCCGTTGTTGCGCCCGAGCGACAGCTTCGGCACGACCTCGATCGACGTCGGCGTCGCGAACGCGCCCTTCCACGCCGCCTGGTAGGTGGTGAGGATCTGCGGCTCGACGATGAAGCTGAAGGCAACACCCGTCGTCGTCAGCAACGCCACACGCTGGATCAGGTTCGCCTGGGGGTACGGCTGGTAGTAGATCGTCACCGACTCGCCCGCCAGGTGGCTGGAGACGGCGCCGGTAAGCGTGACCTGGGTCCCGAACGTGACGATCGGCGCGGAGGCTGCAAGCGTCAGCGTCGGGGGAAGGCACTTCACAATGACCGTGCCCTTCAGCGCCGGGTGCAGCTCGTCGCTGTAGGTGTAGGTGCCGGCGGCACGAAACGTGAACGAGAAGCTCTGGTTCGGCCTCAGGATCGCCGAGACGAACTGCGCCTTGTCAGCGAGGATCTGGTGGTTGACGGTGTGCTTGTTCACCCACGTAACGGTGTCGCCCTCGGTGACAGTTGCGATTTTCGGGGAGAACGTCGTTCCGAAGATGTTGATCGTTTTCGTTGCCGCGCCGGCCGGGCCCGCGAATGCAAGGGTCGCGACCGCTGCGAGCGCGAGGATCAGCTTGCGCATGGAGGTCTGTCCTTTCGTATTCGACTCAGGGAGTGTGTTGTCCCCGGCGGCACCGAAACCGAATCGCGAAACGGTCGTGTTTTACCCCTGTCGAGCATGTCCTTACAGACGCCTGACAAGCCCGCGCTCAGCGCGGGCGGGACACGCCGTGTCGGGGGGTGAGCCGCCGCCCGCCTCGAGGCGGCCGGCCGGCCCGCGCCGCCCTGATCGCGCCCGGCCCGGGGCGGTCGAAGCGGGCCGCGTGCCGAAGCCGTACTCTTCCCTTCTTCGGCCCGTTACGTGACCGGCTCGACGCTCGTCGTGGACGGTGGACGGCTTCTGAAATCCGGCGAAGGCCTTGCGCCGTAGATCATTTGTATGGCATATGTCATTTCTCTGCCTACTATCGGCCTCATGACGAGTGACGGCGAGTTGATCCAGGCGGCGGCGACCGGCGACCGGTCTGCGTTCGAGGATCTGTATCGCCGCTACGCGCGACCTGTCTTCGGCCTCGCTCTGCGCCGGCTCGGCGACCGGGGACGTGCCGAGGACGCCGTGCAGGAGACGTTCGCGTCGATCTGGCGCTCGGCCGGCTCCTACCAGCCTGAGCGCGGGCCCGGCGCACCGTGGCTGTACGCCGTGGCGCGCAACGCAATCGTCGATCGGGCACGATCGCGCAGTGAGATTCCAGCCGAGATTCCGGACGAGGCCGCCGACACGCCCGGCCCGGCCGACCACACCGAGCAAGGCTGGGTCGCCTGGCGCGTGCACCGTGCGCTGGAGGAGCTGCCGGAGCGCGAGCGCGAGGTGATCGCTCTCGCCTACTGGAGCGGGCTCAGCCAGAGCGAGGTCGCAGAGTTCCTCGGAATCCCGCTCGGCACGGTGAAGACGCGGACGCGTGCGGCCCTGAGCCGGCTGTCCGAGGTCCTGGGAGACGAGCTCGAATGACCAACTTCCACGACCTCGTCGACACGAGCGGCCTGGCGCCCGACGAGGAGGCGCGGCTGCGCCGCGCTCACGACCTGCTCGTGCGGGCGGGCCCACCGCCCGACCTGCCGCCGGCGCTCTCAGCGGCGCCGATGCAGGCCTCCGAGGGGACGATCCTCCAGTTTCCGCTGCTGCCCCGGCGCCGCTTGGCTCTCGCCGCCGTTGTGGCCGCGACGCTCGCGCTCGTCGGCTTCGGTGGCGGCTACTTCCTGGGTCACTCGAAGAGCAAGCCCACGGCCTTCCAGACCGCGCACGTCGTCTCCATGCACGGTCCTGGAGGTGGCGAAGCGCTCGCCGTGCTCCGGATCGCATCGGCCGACTCGGTCGGCAACTGGGAAATGCGGGTGCAAGTGAGCGGGCTGCCCAAACAGAAGCAGCGGTCTGCCTACTACGAGCTCTGGCTGACGAAGAACGGCAAGGCGATCGCCCCGTGCGGGACGTTCCGCGTGCACGGCAAGAAGACGAACGTGCACTTCACGGTGTCGTACGAGTTCCCGCGCTACGACGGCTGGATCGTGACCGCGCAGCCGCGCCCCGGGAGCAAGGTCGGCCCCGTCGTCCTGACCTGAGCCGCCGAAACAGGTTCTCACGGCGCACCGGTTCGGCGCCGCGTTCGCCGGCTGGGGGCGGAAGCGGTCCGCACCTGTCGACACCGTTTTCAGGTGTCGAGCCGCGAGTCCTCGAGGTCGATGTCGCGCTGCACGCGCTGCATGACCTCCTCGGTGATCGTCCCGTCGTTGCGAAGCGCGAGCACGGCCTGGCGCTCCGCCTCGAGCAGCTCGCGGCGGAGCCGCTGATATTGGATCGAGCGCTCCTCGGCCCCCTCCTCGTCGGCGCCGTCGTAGCGCGCGCGGAAGCGCCTCGACCTGAAGCGATAGGAGCCGCGCATCCGTTCGACCGTGTCCTCTCGCACCCAGTCCTCGAGAGCGAGCTCCTCCAGTCGCACGAGCGCGGCCTCGGCGGCCTTGATACGCGCCTTGGCATCCTCGCGTTCGGCGCCCCCGTCGTCTTCGATCCCGATCAGGCGGATCAGCAGCGGCAGGCTCAGCCCTTGGCCGACGAGCGTCACGAGGATGACGACGAACGTGAAGAAGACGAGCAGGTCGCGGTGCGGCAGGCCGGCGGGCAGCGCAAGCGCGGCGGCGAGGGAGACGCCGCCACGGATGCCGGCCCATGCGATCACCACAGGTGCCTGCCACGGTGGATAGGGGTCCCGTTCGCGCACGCTGCGAAACATCAGCCGCGGGAGGTAGGTGAAGACCGGCACCCAGACGATCCGGATCACGATCACCGCAACCGCGACGGCCGCCGCGTCGAGCACCAGCGAGCCCGTGACGTGCAACCGGTCGACGATCTCGCGCAGTTGGAACCCGATCAGCGCGAAGAGCAGCGCATTGACGAGGAACACGAGGATCTCCCAGAACGCATTGCCCGAGAGCCGCGTCTGCACCGTCGTCAGCTGGGGCGTGTACCAGCCCATGTAAATGCCGATCGTCACGGCCGCGAGCACGCCCGAAACGCCGAGCGCCGCCGCCGGGAGGTAGGCGAGATAGCCGGAGAGGAGCGCGATCGCCATCTCGGTGGGTGTGTCGTCGATCCGGCGGCGCACCTGGCGCACGACCCAGCCGACCGCGAGACCGATCGCTATCCCGCCGACGACGTTGAGGACGAGATGCCACGACGCGTTCCAGATCGAGAAGGTGCCGGCGACCGCCGCCGCAACCGCGGTCTTGTAGAGGACGAGCGCAACACCGTCGTTCACGAGGCTCTCGCCCTCGATGATCGAGACGATGCGGCGCGGCGCCTGCACGCGGCGCGCGACCTCGCTTGCCGCGAGGGCGTCGGTCGGCGACACGATCGCCCCGAGGGTGAAGGCTCCGGCCCAGGAGAGGTCCGAGACGACTGAATGCGCGACCCAGGCGACCCCGCAGGTCGTCGCCGCGACGAGGCCGATCGAGAGCAGTGAGATCGGTCGCAGGTTCTGGCGGAGGTCCCGCAGGCCGGTGAAGAACGCGGTGGAGTAGAGGAGCGGGGGCAGGATCGCGACGAGCACGAGATCCGGCGGCAGCTGCACGTGCGGCAGGCCCGGGGCGAACCCGAGCAGCAGGCCGCCGCCGACGAGCAAGATCGCGAGCGGAAGCCGCAGCATCGCCGCAGCGATGAGCATCACTCCGAACGCTGCGAGGAGCGCCAGGAGCTGCACGTCTGCGTGCGCAGTGAAGTGCATGGCCTACGAGCGTAAACGGATGCGCCCGCCTCCCGAAGGAGCCGGGCGCACCTGAGTCAATCGCTAGGCGGCGTCGGCGAGGTCTTCGTTCTGCGCGAGCTTGCGCAGAGCCTCGGTCTCGATCTGGCGCACGCGCTCGCGCGTCAGTCCGAGCCGCTTGCCGATCGCCTCGAGCGAGGCGGGGCCGTCACCGACGAGACCGAAGCGGAGCTCGATCACGTCGCGCTCGCGGTCCGGCAGCGTCGCGACCGCCTGGCGGACGGCCAGATCACGGAGGGAGGCGGAGGCCTCTTCCTCGGTCGACGGGCCGGTGCCGGCGATCAGGTCGCCGAACGACGCGTCTCCGTCGTCACCCACCGGCATGTCGGTGGACGCAACGGCGCG
>Ga0105854_1001172_pt1 | contig 10857 bp, 7 predicted proteins | sample OrgsoiDNA_201058_FD_89679 | JGI IMG/M metagenome (GOLD analysis project Ga0105854, IMG submission 89679) | Permafrost soil microbial communities from the Arctic, to analyse light accelerated degradation of dissolved organic matter (DOM) -... | ecosystem: Environmental > Terrestrial > Soil >... | reverse complement strand
TACGAAGCCTCGGCGATGGACGGCGCGACGCCGATGCAGAACTTCTTCCGTATCACCCTGCCGCTGCTGATCAAACCTCTGGCGCCGCTGATGCTGGCCAGTTTTGCCTTCAACTTTAACAACTTCGTGCTGATCCAACTGTTGACCAACGGTGGCCCGAATATGATTGGCACCACCACGCCAGCCGGTCATACCGATTTGCTGGTCAGTTACACCTATCGCATCGCCTTCGAAGGCGGAGGCGGTCAGGACTTTGGGCTGGCGGCGGCGATCGCCACGCTGATTTTCATTTTGGTCGGCGCACTCGCCATCATCAATCTGAAAGCGTCACGCATGAAATTCGACTAGGGGAGAAACAGACATGCCGATGGTTAAACCGAAGTCGCAAAAGATCAGGTTGCTGATCACTCACGTTTTACTGCTGTGCTTTGTGGCGCTGATCTTATTTCCCCTGCTGATGGTGTTCGCGATTTCGCTGCGCCCCGGCAACTTCGCCACCGGCAGCATTATTCCCGATCAGGTGTCGTGGGATCACTGGAAGCTGGCGCTCGGTATGGCGGTCACCAACGCCGACGGCAGCGTGACGCCGCCGCCCTTCCCGGTGATGTTGTGGCTGTTGAACTCGGTCAAGATCGCGGTGATCACCGCGATTGGCATCGTGGCGCTCTCCACCACCTGCGCCTACGCCTTTGCCCGCATGCGTTTTCGTGGCAAAAGTACGCTGCTAAAAAGTATGCTGATTTTCCAGATGTTCCCGGCGGTGCTGTCGCTGGTCGCGCTCTACGCGCTGTTCGACCGTCTCGGCCAGTACGTGCCGTTCCTCGGGTTGAATACCCACGGCGGGGTGATTTTTGCCTACATGGGCGGGATTGCGTTGCACGTCTGGACTATCAAAGGTTATTTCGAAACCATCGACAATTCGCTGGAAGAGGCCGCATCACTGGATGGCGCAACGCCATGGCAGGCTTTCCGGTTGGTGCTGTTGCCGCTGTCGGTACCGATTTTAGCGGTGGTGTTTATTCTGTCGTTTATCGGTGCGATCACCGAAGTGCCGGTGGCGTCACTGCTGTTGCGTGATGTGAACAGCTACACGCTGGCGGTCGGAATGCAGCAATATTTGAACCCGCAAAACTACCTGTGGGGCGACTTCGCCGCCGCGGCCATTCTGTCGGCCATTCCGATAACGGCGGTGTTCCTGATTGCCCAACGCTGGTTGGTCGGCGGGTTAACGGCGGGAAGTGTGAAAGGCTAGATTGCCCCTTATTTCGAGTTTACTGCAATGCGCTTGGTGTCATTTGGTTTGTGAAATACCTCTGTGTCTAACATCTTCGGCGACCCTCTGGGTCGCCTTTTTTTGGGTGTTGCGTGATAAGAAACACACGACTATACTGTTTCTCATCACGCAACACTCAAAAGAAGATGTTCATGATTAAGGATTTCAAACATAAAGGATTGCGTAAGTTTTTTGAAACGGGAAGCGCTGAGGGCATCGATGCACGTCTTGCTTCAAAGCTCCGCCTGCGGCTAGCTGCTCTTGATGCCGCTGAAGTTGTCGAGGATCTGGATTTACCTGGATACCGACTTCACCCGTTAAAGGGCAACAGGCGCGGAATATGGTCTGTGACTATTACTGGAAATTGGCGCGTTACGTTTGAATTCATCGACGGCAACGCATACATCGTAGATTACGAGGATTACCACTGATGACTATGTTTAACCCACCGCATCCGGGTGAACTGATTGCAGAAATGCTTGAAGAATTAAACGTTGGGATCCGTGAATTAGCCCGCGCCTTGGATGTTGCCCCGTCAACGGTTCAGCGAGTCGTCGCGGGTAATGCAGCGATTTCCCCAGAAATGGCCATTAAGCTTGCCACCGTTCTGGGCAGCTCCCCTAAATTCTGGATGAACCTGCAAAATAATTACAGTTTGTGGCAGGCAGAGCAGGTTGTGGATACCAGCCGCCTTCGTCGCTTAATGGCGGCCTAAAAAAAGGGTTTCCGCCTACAGCCAGAAACCCTGTTCTTTTACTTCAAAGCACTTAACTCACCGACACTTTCCGCCGCCGTTTATCCAAGTCTTTAATCAATTTATTGACCTCGTCATCGGCGAACATGTCTTCCAGTGTGCGGGTCAATTTACGCCGCCAGTTCGGGTATTCATCGCTGGTGCCGGGGATATTGACCGGCTCCTGCATGTCCAACCAGTCTTCTGGCTGGAGACCTAATAACGCACAGGCGCTGTCAGCGACATAACGCTGCAAGCCGCGGTTAAGCGTCGGGGTCATGTGCATGGCATCGGCGTTATGGCCGGTGCCTTTGGGTACACAGCCGTAGTGATGCAAACCGTTAAGCAAACCTTGTCGAGCGCGGGCGCGATCGGCATAGAGTTCAGTCAGTACCTCTTCGTCACGGTACAACCCGAGCTTTTTCCCCAGCGCCAAATCATCGCTCTGCCAGTAACCGCGCAGCGTCGGTAAGTCATGGGTGGTGATGGTCGCCATCGCCTGCACCGGGTAAGACTGCGGCGCGCGGAAGTTATTTTCGCTATCACGCTCGAAGTACAACACTTTGTAGGAGTAGACCCCGCCTTCGCGCAGCTTACTGACGATCTCCACCGGCACGGTGCCAAGATCTTCCCCGATCACCATGCAGCGATGACGCTGACTTTCCAGCGCCAGGATCGCCAGCAGATCGTCCACCGGATATTGCACATACGCGCCGTTATCCGCCGTTTCACCGTACGGGATCCACCACAGCCGCAGCAACGTCATCACGTGATCAATGCGCAATGCGCCGCAGCTGGTCATGTTGGCACGCAGCAGATCGATAAACGGCTGATAGGCGCGACGCACCATGACGTGCGGATCCATCGGTCGCAGATCCCAGTTCTGCCCGAGTGGCCCAAGGATATCCGGCGGCGCACCGACCGACGCTTTCAGGCAATACACATCGCGATCGCCCCAGGTCTCCGCCCCGCCTTCCACCACACCCACCGCCAGGTCGCGATACAGGCCAATCGGCATATCGGCCTGCTGGCTGTCGTGATAACAGCGGCCAAATTGATATTCCGCCAGCCACTGCAACCACTGGTAGAAATCGACTTCGGATTCGTATTGCTGACAGAACGCTTTGACCGCGGCACTTTGCGCACTGTGGTATTTCTCCGGCCAGTGCGGCCAGCCTGTCGCTTCGCCGCTTTGTTTGGCTAAATGCGCATACAACGCGTCATAAGCCGCCTGTTGATACAAACTCTCGCCGCCTTCACGGCAGAATTTTTGATAGGCTTTTTGCAACGGATCGCTGGCGCTGCGGGTGACAAAACGCTGATGCGCCAGATGCAGTCCCGCCAGTTTTAACGGCATGACGCGGGCATAATCCACCCACGCGCTGTTGCGCACTTCGTGGAGAATTTTCTGGGTGTGCGGCTCGCGCCACCAGGCCTGAGCGGCGTCGCTCAATTGGAAATCTTCCACCGCGTTGACGTCGATATAAATCACGTTCAGCCAGCGTCGTGAAGAGGGGCTGTAGGGGCTGGCCGCCACCGGATTGCCCGGATACAGCGAGTGGATCGGATTGAGGCCGACGAAGGCACCGCCGCGCTGCCCCATATGCTTGACCAACTGGCGCAGGTCGCCGAAATCGCCGATGCCCCAGTTATTTTCCGAACGCAGCGTATAAAGCTGGACGCACGCGCCCCACAACTTTTTGCCTTCGAGCAGCGCATCGGGCTCAAAACAGCGCTTTGGCGCCACGATAATGCGGCATTCCCAGCTTTGGCTTTCCTGAGTCAGCGTCAGTTGGTGATAGCCTTCGGTTACCCTTCCCGGCAGCGCCAGCGTCATTTTCGCACCGGTGCGCCCTTGTGAAACCGCTCCGCTTTCCAGCTTTAATTGCCATTGGAATTCGCCCTCCCCGCCAATCGGCAACGCTAAACGGCTGCCGAGGGTAAACACTTTCACCACCGGAATCGGGGATTCAACGGCATGAGGGACGCCAGACGCCCAGCCCATGGCTTCCAGCAATTCACGCTTGGTGGCAGCGGCAATCGCCTGCTGTTTGCCATGCGCATTAATGTATCCGGCGGCGATCCCTGCTTCGATCGCCACTTGTTCAAGTTGTTTGATCTCCATTGCCGCTCCTTAGCGCTTCGCCTGCCAGATCCGCTGCTGATAGTCGCGGATCGCGCGGTCTGAACTGAACATGCCGACTCGGGCAGTATTGAGTATAGTGCGCTTCGTCCACTCCGCTTGATCCCGATACAGCGCGTCAACTCGCTGTTGTGCTTCACAATAATCGGCAAAATCAGCCAGCACTAAGTACGGGTCACCGCCGGTCAGTAGGCTGTCGAGCATCGGTTTAAAGGCGGTTTTATCGCCATGGCTGAACAAGCCGCTTTCTAAATCTTTCAGCACTGCATTGAGCATTTTGTCTTTTTTACGCCATGTCAGCGGGTCGTAGCCGTTGGCTTTTAACGCTTTGACCTGATCCACGGTATTGCCGAAGATGAAGATATTGTCTTCGCCAACCTGCTCGGCGATCTCCACCGTCGCGCCATCCAATGTGCCGACGGTTAACGCCCCATTGAGCGCCAGCTTCATGTTACCGGTGCCGGAGGCTTCGGTCCCGGCGGTGGAAATCTGCTCGGAGACATCGGCGGCAGGGATCATCAGTTCCGCCACGGACACGCGGTAATCAGGAATGAACACCACTTTCAGGCGATCGCCGACGATCGGATCGTTATTCACCGTTTCAGCCACTTGGTTAATGGCATGAATAATATTTTTGGCGAGGTAATAGCCTGGCGCGGCTTTCGCCCCGAACAAGAATACGCGCGGCACGATATCTCGCTGCGGGTTGTCGCGGATCTGACGGTACAAGGCAATGATATACAGCAGGTTAAGGTGCTGACGTTTGTACTCATGCAGACGTTTGATCTGCACGTCGAAAATCGCTTCGGGGTTCAGCGTGATACCCATCCGCTGTTTCACGTACCCCGCCAGACGCACTTTGTTGTCGCGTTTAATCTGCTGATAACGGCGGTTAAACGCCGGGTCATCGACGAATTTTTCCAGCCCTTGCAACGCATCCAGATGCGTGACCCACTCAGTCTTCAGGCTGTCATCAATCAGCGCAGACAAGGCCGGATTACACTGTTTCAGCCAGCGGCGCGGCGTGATGCCGTTGGTGACGTTGTGGAATTTCTGCGGCCAAAGTTGGTGATATTCCGGGAACAGATCTTTCACCACTAAATCTGAATGCAGCGCCGCCACGCCGTTGACCGCAAAACCGCTGACCACGCACAGATTCGCCATGCGAACCTGCTTGTTTTGATGGACTGACAGCTTTTCCCACACCGCTTTGTTGCCCGGCCACTGCTTTTCCACCAGCTTTTTAAAGCGAGCGTTAATCTGTTTAATCAGCGAGAAGTGGCGCGGCAACAGGCTGCGTACCAGCTTCTCGTCCCAACGCTCTAGCGCTTCTGGCATCAGCGTGTGGTTGGTGTAGGCAAAGGTTTTACTGGTGATGGCCCACGCCGCGTCCCAGCTCAACTGGTGCTCGTCGAGCAAAATACGCAGCAATTCAGGAATAGCGATGGTCGGGTGGGTGTCATTAAGCTGAATCACTTCAAACTCAGGCAGGTCTTTAATCTTGCGGCCGAGGAAATGATGGCGGCGCAGAATGTCGCCGACCGAACAGGCACACTGGAAATATTGCTGCATCAGGCGCAGACGCTTGCCTTCCTGATGGTTGTCATTCGGGTAGAGCACTTTGGTTAACTTGGCGGCATCGATGCCTTTTTGCTCAGCTTTAAGGAATTGCCCGTCATTAAACAGCGTCAGATCAAACGGATGCACTTCCGTCGCCTGCCACAGGCGCAGAGGCTGAGTCACGCCATTGCGATAACCGACCACCGGCAAGTCCCAGGCTTCACCGCGTAAGGTGAAAGCCGGTTGCCACTGCTCATTGCCCGCGCTGTCTTTGACCAGTTTGCCGCCAAAGGCGACGTCCACGGCCAGACGACTATTGTGGCGGAACCACGGGTAACTTTCGCGGTGCCAGTCATCCGGCGCTTCTTGTTGTTTTCCTTCACTAAACGACTGGCGGAATAGCCCGTATTGATAGTTCAGGCCGTAGCCGGTCGCAGGCTGGCCGACGGTGGCCATCGAATCCAGAAAACAGGCGGCCAAGCGCCCCAACCCGCCGTTGCCGAGCGCCGGATCCGTTTCCTGTTCCAGCACATCAGCCAGTTCCACGCCTTGCGCCTTCAGCACGTCACGCACGGTGTCGTACCAGCCGAGATTGATTAAGTTATTGGCGGTCAGGCGGCCAATCAAAAACTCCATCGAAATGTAATTCACGTGACGCTGTGGGTGCTGCTGCTCAACAGGAACCGGCTGAGCCGCAAGCTGTTCAGACAGCGCACCACTCACCGCTTGCCACCATTGGTGCGGCGTCATATCTTGCGCGCTTTGCAGGCCAAAGCCTTGCCATTGACGCGTCAGGGCAGCGGTAAAAAGCGTTTTTTCTAATGTGGGTTGCGACATAAGCCCTCTCTGTAGGAGATGTGTAGGGTCAAGAAAATCCAAATGTTAAGGGTATGCTGCAGGCAAGCTGCCATAGCAGCATCATCCCGTTAGGGATTAGACAGGGATGAGGAAAAGGGCGTAGGGGGAACCGGAATTTTTCTTGCAAAAACAAACGCTAAAACTGTGACGCAGAGCAACAAAACGATACGCAAAACTGCAACTATCTTGCAAAGCCTTGGGCATTGGCAGACCTTAGGAATATTATTAATTACGCGCTGTAAAATAAATCAACAGAAACTTTCATTTGCTTACAGTTCATAAGAATCGAGAACTATGCTGATCCCTTCGAAACTGAGCCGCCCGGTGCGGCTGCAAAATACGGTGGTGCGCGATCGCCTGCTAACCAAATTGGCATGTGCGCAGAATTACCGTCTGGTTTTGGTTGCTTGCCCTGCGGGCTACGGCAAAACTACGCTTATTGCTCATTGGGCCGCGGGCAAAAACGATCTCGGCTGGTATTCACTCGATGAAAGCGACAACCAGCCAGAGCGCTTTGCCAGCTACCTGATTGCGGCCATTCAGCAAGCCACCGGCGGGCACTGCGCCAAGAGCGAAGCCCTGAGCCAGAAGCATCAGTACGCTAGCCTCTCCGCTCTGTTTGCCCAGCTGTTTGTTGAGCTGTCTGACTGGCATCGCCCGTTGTTGCTGGTTATCGATGATTACCACCTGATTTCCAATGACGCCATCCACGAAGGGATGCGCTTTTTCCTGCGCCACCAGCCTGAAAACTTGACGCTGATGGTGCTGTCACGCACCTTGCCACAATTGGGCATCGCCAATTTGCGGGTACGTGACCAACTGCTGGAGCTGAATGCCGCACATCTGGCCTTCACCCATCCCGAAGCCCAACAATTCTTTGACTGCCGCCTCGCGGATCCGATTGAGCAAGCCGACAGCGGCCGCCTGTGCGATGACGTCGCCGGTTGGGCCACGGCATTGCAGCTTATTGCGCTGTCTGCGCGTCAATCGCAAGCCTCTACCGCGTCGGCTCAACAATCGGCCAAAAAACTGGCGGGCCTGAATGCCAGCCATCTGTCGGAATATCTGGTGGACGAAGTGCTGGATCACGTCGATGCGCCGACCCGTGATTTCCTGTTGCGCTGCTCGTTGCTGCGCTCAATGAACGATTCGTTGATCGTCAAACTGACTGGGGTCGAAAATGGCCAGCAGCGTCTCGAAGATCTGGAACGCCAGGGCCTGTTTATTCACCGCATGGACGACACCGGCGAATGGTTTAGCTTCCACCCGCTGTTTGCCACCTTCCTGCGCCAGCGCTGCCAATGGGAACTGGCGGGCGAACTGCCTGCCATACACCGTTTAGCCGCTGAAGGCTGGCTGGCGCTGGGCTTCCCGGCGGAGGCGATTCATCACGCACTGGGCGCAGAAGACACCAACATGCTGCGCGATATTTTGCTGCAACACGCGTGGGCGCTGTTTAACCAAAGCGAGCTGGCACTGCTGGAAGAGTGCCTCAATGCCCTGCCGTATGAACGACTGATTCAGAACCCGAAACTGGCCTTATTGCAGGCCTGGCTGGCGCAGAGTCAGCATAGGTACAGTGAAGTGGAAATGCTGCTCGAGCGCGCTGAGCATGAAATGCAGGTCGAGCAGATTGAGATGGATAAAACCCTCAGTGCCGAGTTTGATGCCCTGAGAGCACAGGTGGCAATTAACGACGGTAAACAAGACAAAGCCGAAAAACTGGCGGCGCAAGCGTTGAAATACCTGCCCTATTCCAGCTATTACAGCCGCATTGTGGCGACGTCGGTGACCGGTGAAATTCAGCACTGCAAAGGGGATTTAACCCGCGCCCTGCCGCTGATGCAGCAAACCGAACAGATTGCCCGCCGCCATGAAGCCTACCATTACGCGCTGTGGGCGCTGCTGCAACAGAGCGAAATTCTGATTGCTCAGGGCTTTTTACAAGCCGCTTATGAGACGCAGGATAAAGCCTTCGAACTGGTGCGCGAGCAGCATCTCGAACAACTCCCGATGCATGAGTTCCTGCTGCGTTTGCGCTCACAACTGCTCTGGTCGTGGGCGCGTCTGGACGATGCTGAAAGCGCCGCCCGCGAAGGGCTGGAAGTGCTGGCTAACTTCCAGCCACAGCAGCAGTTACAGTGTCTGGCGATGATGGCGAAATGTTCGCTGGCTCGCGGACACCTCGACAATGCGCAGCGTTATTTACAGCGCTGCGAAGCCCTGCTGCAAAGCGGCCAATATCATACCGACTGGCTGACCAATGCCGACAAACCGCGGGTGATCTACTGGCAAATGGTCGGCGACAAAAACGCCGCCCGCAGTTGGCTGAATCAAACCTCAAAACCGGGCATGGCGGACAATCACTTCCTGCAAGGCCAATGGCGTAACATCGCCCGCGTGCAGATTTTACTCGGTCAATATAGCGAAGCCGAAGTGGTGATTGACGAGCTGAACGCCAATGCGCGGCAGCTCAAACTGGTCAGCGATCTCAACCGTAACCTGATCCTGAGTAATTTGCTGTACTGGCACACCGATCGCAAAAATGATGCCCAGCGCGTACTGATTGAAGCGCTCGAACTGGCAAACCGCACCGGATTTGTCAGCCACTTTGTGATTGAAGGCGAGATGATGGCGCAGCAATTACGCCAGCTTATCCAGCTCAATTTACTGCCAGAAATGGAGCAGCGTCGGGCGCAAAAAGTCCTGCGCGACATCAACCAGCACCATCGGCATAAGTTCGCGCATTTCGACGAAGGCTTCGTCAACAAGTTGCTGACCCACCCGCAAGTGCCGGAACTGATCCGCACCAGCCCGCTGACGCAGCGCGAATGGCAGGTTTTAGGGCTGATTTATTCCGGTTACAGCAATGATCAAATCGCCGGTGAATTGACCGTCGCCTCCACCACCATCAAAACGCATATCCGCAACTTGTACCAAAAGCTGGGCGTCACCCACCGTCAGGACGCCGTCCAGCAGGCGCAACACCTGCTGCAAGTCATGGGCTACGGCACCTGACGCGCTTTCGGCACGTCATTGATTGAATAAAAACACCGCCACGTTCAGGCGGTTTTTTTATATTTCTGACGCCGACCGAAGCGCTCAATGATGATTTTTTGCGCTTCGAAATAATGCCCGCTACAATGTGACGCATATCACATTTAATCTTCTACGCCTCCCTGCTCCACCCCGTCTTCAGCCCCCTTGGGCGACGGCGTTTAAAAAAGGTCATTGGGGCGATCACGGTCAGAAGGAAAAAGTTCGATGGGTACGTTAGCGGCAGGTTTCATCATGATGCGCTGGGAATTACTGAGTGCTTTTGTGATGTTTTGCACCAGCCAGTTGAATATCGTTTGTCGCCAGTCCAGCCGTCATTCCATGGCTTTTATTTGTAGCAGTGTCGGTGTCGCCGTCACCTGTTTTTTTGTCATGCGTTTAATGGGCATGACCTATAATGCCGAAGCTATCGCACACTTCTGGGCGGTGACCAAAGAGGTGTTCTTTGACACCATGAGCAAAACGCCGACTGATATGCCGTTCTATTCTTGATCCCCCCGCGTGATCCGCTGACTAGGCTACACTGGCAAGAGGCATTTCATTCGCCTTCATGTCTCACTCGCGCGTCACTCATTTCAAATAGGGCCTGCCATTCTCGGCAAATGTCCTATCTTCGAGGGATCAAAAATGCGCCAATCTGTTGCCTTAGTTACCGGTGCCAATAAAGGTATAGGTAAAGAAACCGTTCGCCAGCTCGCCTCTCATGCCGACATTATTTATTTAGCCTGCCGGGATACAAAATCAGGCGATGAGGCGAAAGCCAGCCTGAACCTCAGCCATGCCGATATTCGGGTGATTCAGCTCGACGTCACCGATACCGACTCCATCCAGCGCGCCGTCGCCCAGGTAGAACAGCAAAGCGGTAAACTGGACATACTGATTAATAATGCCGGCGTGGTACTGGAATCGAAACCGCCGTCAGAAAGCGATGTCGATCTCATTCGCGCCACCTTTGACGTTAATCTGTTTGGGGTCATCAGCCTGACGCAGGCTATGCTGCCACTACTGCGTAAGGGAGAGGAGAAAACCATCGTCAATCTTTCCAGCGAATTAGGCTCTCTGACGCTGCACGGTTACCCTGATTTCCCGTTCTATCAGGTCAATCTGCTGGCCTATAACGCCTCGAAAACGGCACTCAACGCGTTTACGGTCCTGCTGGCGAAAGAGTTACGGGATGAAGGTTTTCACATTAATGCCATCAATCCTGGCTATACCGCTACCGATCTGAATGCC
>Ga0105854_1001171_pt1 | contig 10863 bp, 12 predicted proteins | sample OrgsoiDNA_201058_FD_89679 | JGI IMG/M metagenome (GOLD analysis project Ga0105854, IMG submission 89679) | Permafrost soil microbial communities from the Arctic, to analyse light accelerated degradation of dissolved organic matter (DOM) -... | ecosystem: Environmental > Terrestrial > Soil >... | reverse complement strand
CCTTCTGGGTTCCCACTCTTAATACTCTCCTCCCTCTCCTCCAAACCACGCTAATTCGAAACCACGTCACGGGACGCGTCGGGACGCTCCAAGGCAGCTTTTTGAATTCTAAGTGGGAAAGTAACTAAGCAAGGGGTCCGACCGTTGCTTCTGTAGTAGGAGACAGCACCGGAATACATGCCAACATAGTCGTACTCATATCTATTGTTGAAATAATAGAATCCAACAAACCACCCAGCTAAGGTCGAGCCCAAGCTAGCCGTTGTGTATATCGATCCGTTGAACCAGCACGTGTCCGAGGATGCGCCATTCGCGCTTTCAACCACCTGACGCCCAGCCATATACTTCGACGAACCAATTGTGTTGTCATACAGTGCTATGGTCGGATCGGAGCTCCACCAGGCGATCGGGGTAGTGGTCTCAGCCGGACTGCCATCCGGCACGTCCGCCGGCTTTGACATTGTAAACGTCCCATTGCCGCCTCCAGAGTTTGACCACGTACCATTCCCCGAATCACAACCGTCATTTGTGATTGTACCAGTGTGGGTGACTGATGGCCACGGCGTGCTCCCAGCGCACGACCCTGACGGTGAAGGGCTGGTTGCCGACCACGTGATCCTGGTCGTACCAGAAGTCGTAGCCGATCCAAACGTCTGGCTGATCGAACCTGATACTTGATAGATGACATGGGGACAGGTGGCAACGAAGGGAGGTACGTTAACCGTACCGGACACGGAATATGTTCCGTATGAAGCGGGTATTGTGTTGGAGGTTACAGTCCAAACAGCGGCGCTATCATCTGTCCAAGTTCCCGCGCAATGCGCACATGGGACGGGATTCGGGGATCATCGCGCAGAAGCGCAGCCCGGATTCTGAGCAAACAAGTCATTACCACTGCTTATCAAACCGGTCGCAATCATCAACAGATGGACTACAGTATTTATGGACATGATCTGGGTCACTTTCCTTTCGAGAAGCCGCAAAACGGCCTCGCATTCATTTGCTGGAGATAAGTTAACCCAGTTGGCTTTGGCTGTCAATAGAAAAGAATAGAAAAGAAAGCAAAGGCTCTATTTGATACTATTTCAAACTATTTGATTAGAAGGATCTCTCGCAGGGCCGAGACATCGTCAACAGCCAGGAACGCATTGTCATTCTTGCGGCAGCCGATTTTGTTCCGGTTCAATTCCTGTTCGATGAAGGAGTGGCCGTTGAGATAGTAGGTAGCCTGGAAAGGGAAGAACGACGCCACGCGCATCACCATAGGCCCCAGCGTTTGATCCCGCAGGTAGAAATAGTAGTGCGTGAAGCGGCTCCGCTGCGGGCCTCAGGATGCGATGGTTGGGATCTTGGGTGGGGAACTTGGGCGTGGAACAGTGAAAGGTTGGCCCTGGCTCCATGCTGTGGAAGATAGAATAGACACCATACTGGCCCGCCCGCTCCATACGGCGCAACCAGGGCCACACGTAATCTTCTTTACAGACACTCTTCTGTGCCCATTCCACCGGGGTGTGGTGATTGCGGGCGAACGCCTCGACCCATCCCTTATACCCGCCGGTCCGTTTGCTCAACACCTTCTTGTCCACCACCGGAACCCCAATCACGTTGCGGAAAAAGTAGACGACTTGTTCCGGGTGCCGGTGGAATCAAAATATCAAATATGTTTGGCTAGTGCTTTGACCGGCGTGGTTTGGTGTTCTTACGCCACCCCTCCATGCCGCTCTTAATCGCTCAACTCCAATAGCAGGGCCGCGCTCCGCTGGATTAACTCATAGGGCTCGCCAGCCGCAACCACGATCTTGCTGGTGCGATCCGGGTGGCCCGAATCCACGACCACCTCCCAAACGGATGCGGTGCGCTTGGGCATGTAGAACTCTATGGGTTCGTGGTGCGGATTCAGGAGGATCATGAACGTGTCGTCGCGGATGGGTTCGCCCACGCCATTGACGTCGTCGAGCGTCCGGCCGTTCAACTGCAAGCCGATACAGCGGACCCATCCGGCGTCCCACTCTTCCGAACTCATTTCCCCGCCGTCCGGCCTGAGCCATGTAATGTCGTTCTCGGACCGGCCATCCACTTCGCGCGGCGCGGCGCCGGGGTTGATGCTGCGATCCTGAAAGAATTTTCTGCGGTGCAGGTTGGGGTGCGCGCGGCGAATCTCCACCAGCCTGCGGGTAAACTCCAATAAGGACTTCTCGCGGGCGCCCAGATTCCAGTTGTACCAACCGATCTCGTTGTCCTGTGCATATCCGTTATTGTTGCCGCGTTGCGTACGGCCGATCTCATCTCCCCCGCAGATCATGGGCACGCCCTGGGAAAACAGCAAGGTAACCAGTAAGTTCCTCTTTTGCCGCTCGCGCACGTCCAGCACTTCGGCGTCATCGGTTGGCCCCTCCACGCCGTAATTGTACGAGTGATTGTCATTCGAGCCGTCGCGGTTGTCCTCGCCGTTGGCCTGGTTGTGTTTCTCGTTGTAGCTTACGAGATCTTCAAGGGTGAAGCCATCGTGCGCCGTGATGAAGTTAATGCTTGCCGTGGGATGCCGGCCGTCGCGCTGATAGAGATCGCTGCTGCCCGTAAGGCGGTAACCGAACTCCGCCAACTGGCCATCGTCGGCCTTCCAATAGCGGCGCACCACGTCGCGGTAGCGTCCATTCCATTCGGCCCACAGAGGCGGAAACTTGCCCACCTGATAGCCGCCTTCACCCACATCCCAGGGCTCCGCGATGAGTTTGACCTGGGAAATTACGGGGTCCTGGTTGATGATGTCGAAGAATGCCGACAGCCGGTCTACGTCATGCAGCTCGCGCGCCAACGCCGACGCCAGGTCAAACCGGAATCCATCCACATGCATTTCCTCTACCCAATAACGCAGGCTGTCCATCACCAGTTTGAGCACCTGCGGGTGCCGCACGTTAAGAGTGTTCCCGGTGCCGGTGAAGTCCATATAGTAGCGCTGCTGGCCGGCCACCAGGCGGTAGTAAGTGGCATTGTCGATACCCTTGAAGCTGAGGGTCGGCCCCAATTGATTGCCTTCCGCGGTGTGGTTGTAGACCACGTCCAGAATGACTTCGATGCCGGCGCGGTGCAGGGCTTTCACCATGGCTTTGAACTCGCCGATCTGGTCGCCGCCGCCGCCCGATGAAGAATAGCGCGCCTCCGGGGAAAAGAAGTTGATCGAGTTGTAGCCCCAGTAATTGCGAAGACCACTGTTCAAGAGGCGTTTGTCGTCCACGAATTCATGCACGGGCATCAGCTCCACCGCGGTGATCCCCAGCTTCTTTAAATAGTCGATGGCAACCGGGTATCCCAGGCCGGCATAAGTGCCGCGCAATTCGGAGGGGATGTCCGGGTGGGTCGCCGTGAAGCCCTTGACGTGAAGTTCATAGATGATGGAATCGTGCAGCGGAGTCAGCGGAGGGCGGTCGTTCTCCCAGTCGAAGTGCGAAGTGGTGACCACGCCCTTTGGAACACCCCACGCGTCGTCGTTGGTGTCGAACGAAAGATCCTCGGCCGGGTCGCCGAGTGGGTATCCGAAGACCGGCGCGTCCCAATTCAATCCGCCGGCCAGCGCCTTGGCGTATGGATCGATCAGCAGTTTGGCGGGGTTAAAGCGGTCGCCCCGTTCGGGCTCGTGAGGGCCGTGTACCCGGTACCCATACAATTGACCGAGCTTCAGCCCCGGCAGGTAACAGTGCCACGCATAGGCGGTGCATTCCCGGAGCGAGATGACCTCGGACTGGGCGAAATCCACTTCGTCGAAGAGACACAATTCCACCCCGGTGGCCTTCTCGGAATAAAGGGAAAAATTCACTCCTGTCCCATCCCATGTGGCGCCTTGCGGGTAGGGCTTCCCCGGCAAAATCGTTCGAGACATCGTCGAATCAGAATAGCAAGTTGCCGTGACACCCGCGCGTCACTGCGTGGGCGCGTAGTAGCCGCGCCGGAAATAGGCACGCAGCGCCGGAACGCCGAGCCCTTTCGGCGGAAGCACCTTGACGTGCAGCGTGTGGTACCGCCCGTCGCGCACCTGGTTGACGGGCGAATATCCCAGCACGTAGCGGTTGCGCAGCTCCACACCGATCTTGGCGGCGATATCCGGAAGCTCGGCAAGGTCCGACGGCAGGTGGCGTCCGCCGGTTTGTTCGCAGACCTCGTTCAACAAGCCCGGCCCGGCGGCTTCTTCGGGAGAGCGGCTGCGGGAGCCCTCGGCTTCGAAGACGCCGATGGCGTAAATCAGCACGTCGTTCTCGCGCACCATCCGCTTGACTTCGCCTTCGGTGTAGCGGCTGCAGTTGTCGCCGCCGTCGGAGATGATGAGCAGCGCCTTGCGATTCTTCTTCGACTTCTTCATCTCGAGCAGCGCGAGCATGATGGCGTCGAGCAGCGCGGTGCGGCCCTTGGACTGCGCAAAGGTGAGCTGGTTTTGAATCTCCTCGGCGGCGGGAGTCAGCGGCACCACCAGTTTGGGTTGATCGTTGAACTCCACCAGGAAGTATTCATCTTCCGGGTTCCCGGTCCTGAAGAATGCCGCGGAGGCCATACGGGAACGGCGCAGCTTGGGTCCCATGCTGCCGCTGATGTCGAAGACCAGGCCCACGGAAACCGGCTCGTCATCCATGGCAAAATGCGTGATGGCCTGGTCCACGTGGTCGTCAAAGATGCGGAAATGCTCCTTCTCCAGACCCGTGACCGGACGGTTGTACGGGTCGCAGACGGTCACCGGGACCAGCACGAGGTTCAGATCGACGCGGATGTTGGAGGGCGCGCGTTTCACTTCGGGCGCGGCCGGCTTGGGGCGCGGCTGGATGGCAACCTGCCCGCGCAGCGCCAGCGGCGCCAGGAACCGGAGACCACTTAAGAGCAGCGTGCGCCGGGAACCCATCGCAATCCCCCTCACGAACCGTATTGTACTCCCCGGCGAACTCGGGCGAGGGCTACTCCACCGGCGCGTTATACCCGGTTCGCCAGTGAGCATGCAATTTGCCAAGGCCGCGCGGCGGCGCCACTACCACTTGAATCCGGTGGTATTTTCCGTCGCGCGGCTGGTTTTGCGGGGAGTAGCCCAGCACGTAGCGGTTGCGCAGCTCCACGCCGATCTTCTGCGCGATGTCCGGAAGTTCGGCGGCGTTGGCCTCAAACATTCGCCCGCCCGTCTGTTCCGAGATATTTGCGAGCAGCCCCGGCCCGCCGGCTTCTTCGGCGGTACTGCCGCCTCCGAAAACGCCAATGGAGTAGATCAGCGTATCGCTTTCGCGCACCACGTTGCGGACCTCGGTGGCCGTGTACCGGCTGTGGTTATCGCCGCCATCGGAGATGATCAACAGAGCTTTCTTGTTCTTCTTGGACCGCTTCATTTCGTGCAGCGCCAGATAAATCGCGTCCAGCAGCGCGGTGGAACCCCTGGACTGGGAAAAAATAAGCTGGTTCTCAATCCGGCCGGTATCGGCGGTCAGCGGAACTTCCAGGCGCGGACGGCTATCGAACTCCACCAGGAAAAACTCATCTTCCGGATTGGCGGTTTTGAAGAACTGCCTGGCGGCCATGCGCGAGCGCTGCAGCTTGCTGCCCATGCTGCCACTGGTGTCGAAGACCAGGCCCACGGCAACCGGGTCGTCATCCATCGCGAACTGCGTAATCTTCTGTTCGGCTTTGTCTTCGAAGAGCCGGAAGTTTTCCTTTTCGAGGCCGGTGACCGGCCGGTTGAGCGAGTCGTTGACCGAGACGGGAACCAGAATCAGGCTGGTATCCACGCGGATGTTGGCTTCGGGCCGGGTCTCCCCGGGTGCGGCCTTGGTTGTGCGGGGCTGCACCGGACCCTGTCCGAAGAATGCCATTGGGACGGCCAGTGGGATAACCAGGCCGAGCGCGATTATCCGCCGCAGGATCATGATCGAGGCCCTCTGCAACGTATTGTACGTCGATTTGAGTCGGGCCCGTTTTCGTTCTACAATGGGACCGTGGCGGAGGTGAGTCTTCTCGAGTAGCAGGCGGACCGCAGTCGCGATCATGGGTCCTTCACCGGTAAGGACAGCCTTCCACGCCCTTTTTTCCCTTTTCTTCCCCGACGAGTGCCGGGTTTGCGGCGAGACTTTGCGCGAAGTCACGCGCATCCCGGTCTGCCGGCGGTGTCTGAAATCGCCGGAGCCGTTGAGCGCGGAATTCTTCTGTGCCAGTTGCCGAACGCCTTTTCAAAACGCGTTTCCGCTGGATGCCGACGGCCGTTGCGCCCTGTGCCGCAGCGGCCTTCGCGGTTTTGACGCCGCCTATTGTTTCGGCGCCTATGAAGGCGTGCTGCGGAAATTGATCCACCTGTATAAATATGGAAGGATCCAGACGCTGGCGCGCCCGCTGGGGGATCTGCTGCTGGCGGCGCTGCCCCGCGAGCAGGAATTCGATGCCCTTGTGCCCGTGCCCTTGCACTGGCGCCGGCAGTGGCAACGCGGCTTCAACCAAGCGGAATTGCTGGCGCGGATGATCGGCCGCCGCACCGGCATCCCGGTGGTCAAGGCGCTCGGCCGCGTGCAGGCAACGGTGACGCAAGCCAGCCTGGGCAACAGCAGCCGCCGGCGCAACGTGGCCTCGGCTTTTCGGTGCAAGCGGGCCCGGCTGGTGGAAGGCAAGCGCATTCTGCTGATTGACGATGTGATGACTACCGGCGCCACGGCGGCCCAATGCGCGCTGGCTCTGAAGCGGGCCGGCGCCGGGAAGGTCGCGCTTCTGACCGTGGCCCGGGTTGACCGGCGAATGGACAGCCGGCGCCGGGCGGTTGCCGAATCTGAAGTGGGGGGGATGTCCTGAAATGGGGAGCGAACGATTGCAGAGGCCCGTGCTGGTGTTGAACGCCAGCTATGAGCCCATCAATATTTGCGCGGCCCGGCGCGCGCTGGTGCTGGTGCTGAAAGGCGTGGCATCGGCTGAAGAGGAGACCATGATCGCGGTGCATTCGGCGCGTGCCCATGTGCGATTACCGTCCGTCATCCGCCTTCTGGAATACCGGCGAATTCCCCGCCAGACCCGGGCGCTTTCGCGCAAGAACATTCTGATGCGCGACCGCTACACCTGCCAGTATTGCCATCGCGTGCTGGCCTCCGCCGACTTGACCCTGGATCACGTGGTTCCGCGTTCGCGCTCCGGCGAATCGGCCTGGGAAAACCTGGTGGCTTGCTGCCACGGGTGTAATAACCGGAAGGGCAGCCGCACTCCCGAAGAAGCCGGCATGAAACTGGCACGCCAACCCAAGCCCTTCAGCCTGCACACCAGCCGCCACTTGATGCGCATGCTTGGAAAGGGCGAGGCGCAGTGGCGGAAGTATCTGTTTTTCTAGCGGCCAAGACGTAAGATCTTGAGCCGCGGATGAACCGTCATGGGCCGCGGGGACGCGGCCCACAAGAGGCGATGAAAACGTGACGTCGGAAGTGGCTGAAAATAGGGCGTCGGCTAATTGTTTTCAGAACAACACGGATAAACGCCGATAAGACCAAAACCAAGCTTTCATCGGCGTTGATCTGCGTTTATCGGCGGCCATGATTCTTTTCCCACCAAGCTTATACGGTCTCTAAGGACGTGAATCGCGCGAGGGCTTCGAAATCGCGGTCCCGGTGCCAGACGGGGACCGCATTCCGGATGGCAATCGCGGCGATCAGGCAATCGACCGACGAGCGGATGGTTAGCCCTTTCCTCCGGCCCTGGCGATAAATCTCCGCGGCCTCAAGATACAACGCCAGCGGGATGGGATCGCTTAAGACCGGTATCGCGAGAAACGCCTCGCGAAAGGCTTCGCTGGCGAGTCCAGGCCGAAGCCCCTGGAGGATCTCCTGGACCACCGGACCGCACGTCACGAAATTGGACAGATGTTCTTCTGTCGCGGAGACACCTTTACGGCCGGCGATCAGCTCAATCCACACGGATGTGTCGACCAGGATCATTTGGACGGCCGGATCATTTGGACGAACGGCGGGGGCGCGGGCGGTCCTCCCGCATGGATGCCAGGTCGCCTTCCCAAATGCCCGTGCCAAAGAAACGCGGAAGGCTCTGAATCTTCTTGAGACGGATCACTTCCCCGAGTGCGGTATTGACCGCGGCGGAATAGGTTTTGGCGCCCAGGACCCTGGTGGCTTCCTCCAGCAGTTGGTCGTCTAACACAAGATTTGTGCGTCTCATGTGTATAGTGTACCAAGGTTGGGGGGAGTGGGCAAGCTAGTTCTTCTGGTGGCTTTCCTGGTAATGGTTCTTCAGCACGTCGTCCCCGAAGTCGCCGGCGAAATCGCGCCACACGGAATGGATGTGATTGGCGCCATCTTGAGTGTCGTCGAACTCGACCAGAAATGCCGGCGTCTGCACGCGATAGTAGTGGGGATCGCCCGGGTTCACACCGCCCGCCCAGGCGAAGTAGATGTTCTTCCCGGCCTGCTTGACCTGCTCTTCCCGCGCCTCCGCCATTTGGTCCGGCATATTGCGCGCGTAAACTTCCAGCAGTGCCATTAGCGCTTCGAACTGCTTCGAATTCATTTTCGAAGCCGAAAGGCCGGAGGGCTGACCTTTGAGCGCGGCCTTCCGGTCGGCGGACGTGATGATGTCTTTGTAGGCCACCTGGTCCACAATGGCGACCTTCTTCTGTTCGGCGTCAAGCGACGCGATCATCTCATGCCCCAGGTCGTCTTCCCGCGCCAGCGTGCGCAGCCCCTTGCGCGGCCCCTGCCTCACTTCAGCGGGATTCGAGCCGAAGAAACTGGGAGCGTCCACCACGCGCCCGTTGACCACCGTGTAATTCTGGCTGAGGTGATGGCCTTCCACGCGATAACCCCAGACGCCCTGATCGGAAGGGACGCCGAAAATCGAAAAGTAATATTTCTCCGGGTTGCGCCGCTGCCCGTTGTCGTTCTCCATGACTTTCAGCACGTCGTCCAGACTCATGATGGTCACGGCCTTCATGAACCCCTGCTGGCTCAGTCCGGCGCTCAGCAGTGCGGTGGCCAGGTGCTTCTGGTGCGACGCCATATCGAGCAGCGGCAGTCCCATCCGGGGTTTGGGGATAAAGTGCCAGTTGACGCGCTCGTCATCTTCGAACTTGAAGGTAGCCTGAGCCCGCTGTTCGGGGGTCAGGGAAGCCAGAAACCGGTTGGCGGCCTCGGTCATGACCGAAGCCGGGTTAATCCGGTGATACGCGGCAGTCAACAGGATCGCGCCCATGGCAATCGCGCCCAAGCGCGGCAGCATCGCATTCATGCCAGCCCCCTTTTGTTAACATCTTGGTCCTGGGTGACATCTTACCACCGCCGCTGTGGATCGGTTAACCCTTCCAGATTCCGCTGAGCGATTCCTGAACCACGCGCAGCAGCCCTTCAATAGTGAAAGGCTTGGGCAGCAGCGCGAAGCCCTTGCGGATTACGAACCGCTGCACCAGATCGGCGTCGTGAAATCCGGAAATGAAGAGCACCTGCAGATCGGGCTGTTTGGCGCAGAGGCGCTCCGCCAGAATGGGACCGGTCAGGTCGGGCATGATGACGTCGGTGAGCAGCAAATGGATGTGCTCCCGGGATTTTTCGTAAGCGTCAATCGCGCTCCAGCCGGAATCCGCGAGCAGCACGCGATAGCCGGCCGAACTGAGGGCCTGATCGAGAAAGTGCAGAATCTGGCGATCGTCATCGACCGCCAGGATGGTGGCAAGAGGGGGAGCCGGTTCTTTGGGCTTGGTCGACATTCCGCATCGCGCGGGAAACCCCCGCCTAATCCATTATAAGGGTGAACCATGGATGACGTCCCATCGGGTAGTATTCCCTCAGTATTCCCGGGATACAGGGCTGAACTCTGATACAACAAAGGTCATGGCAAAGGATTCCCCAAACCGCCGGGAGTTTCTCAAAGCCGCGGGCGCGGCGCCCTCCCTCTTCGCGCGTAACATCTTCGCGAGTAAGACCGGTGGCGCGAATGAGAAGGTCAATGTGGCATTCATCGGAGTGGGCCGGATGGGCTCGCGGAACATGGCGTATGCGGCCAGGGTTCCCGGCTTCCGGATCGCGTCCGTCTGCGATGTTTGCCGACCCGCGCTTGAGCGCGCCCAGGCTCAGTCCAGGCGGCTTGGCTTTGACGGAGTGAAAGCGCGGAAAGATTTTCGGGAGATTCTGGCGGACCCATCCGTGGACGCGGTTTGCATCGCCACCACAGACCAGTGGCGCCCATACATTACGGTGGAAGCCTGCAAAGCGGGTAAAGACGTCTATGTGGAGACGCCGGCCTTTGTGCATATCGAAGAAGGCCCGAAGATGGTGGAGGCGGCGCGCAAGTACGGGCGCGTGGTCCAGGCCGGCGCCGTGCAGCGCTCGGGAGCCGCGTTGCAAAAGGCGCGCGAGATCGTCAAGAACGGCGATCTGGGCGAAATCGCGTTCTGCAGCGGCTTTTTTCATCCGGGCTGGGGCCACGCCTTACACCCGATCGATACGGTGCAGTTTGCATTCGATGAAGCCATGCCGGTTTCGGTGACCGCGCAGGCGACGCCGGACATGATGCTGGTGACGTACCGGTATCCGGGCTTCATCTGTTCTTACGAAAGCCGGAGCGCCGGTCCGCGCACACCGTACTGTGGCACGTCTTTCCACGGCGACCAAGCGACCCTCATGGTGAGCTGCGAGGAAGTGTCCGGAATGAACGTGGCCCACTGGAAGAATTTTCTGGAGTGCATCAAAACGCGCGCCAGGCCCGTTGGCGATATCGAAACCTGCGTGCGCACCACCGCAACCCGTGTGCTGGCCTCGCTCGCCATACGCCACAACGTGACGCTCGACTGGGATGACAGAGCCTTCGCCGTGAAGCAGAATAAAATGAGACTGCCGATGGTCGGGATTGCAAAATGAATGTCGAATG
>Ga0105854_1001168_pt1 | contig 10874 bp, 13 predicted proteins | sample OrgsoiDNA_201058_FD_89679 | JGI IMG/M metagenome (GOLD analysis project Ga0105854, IMG submission 89679) | Permafrost soil microbial communities from the Arctic, to analyse light accelerated degradation of dissolved organic matter (DOM) -... | ecosystem: Environmental > Terrestrial > Soil >... | reverse complement strand
TTTCTCGCCAAGTCCATTTGGCATCGCTGTCCGTACGGAATGAATGTTTATCCGCAACTGCGCGGCGCGCTTTCCAATACAGCTTTCCGAGTTCATCGTCGAGTTTCGATAAACCCGGGTTGTGGCAAATCAGCTGTTCAGTCGCTGAGTGACCGAGGTTGCAATCGAAGCTGGTGGCGTGGGCCACGAGCGGACTGCCTAATAGAAGCATGGAGATCAGGGTGGTCTTGAAGAGGGTCATCGTTATCGCCGGAAGAATGGGCCTATCACTCATACTCGGCTGGATTCGATACGTGGAATGCAAAGAAAAGAACTGGGGTTCGGTCTGTACTTACCAAATATTTCCCATCGACCAGACTGTTGTTCAAAGAGCACGTACACGGCTCACTAGCGGTTTTTTTACAAGCGGCGTGAGGTACGCTAGGAACCGTAGGCTGGAGGAGTGTTTTACTTAAAGCTTACGGCACTGACTGACCGCTAGCTTCACGTCAGAAATGTGGGGTCCCCGCATCGGTTGTTCGGTAAGTCCGGGTAAGGAGTCCGGAAAATATTGCGGTCATTCTCTGATGATCACAGGCCGTTACGCGAGATCATTCGATGTCGAAAGACAAATTGACGCGTTATCAGGCATCTTGAGCGAGCCGTGGGGCTAACGGTGCAACAGGGGTCCGCTAGCGTGGAGCAAGTCGAGCAGATAGTCTTTATCATCGAGGGGACGGCGCTCAGGGCCAATGCCCCGGATTGAACCTGACGGCCTAAGCCGCTCGCCCGGGTAGTCAAGCTGCCGGGTGAAAGAAATCAAGGATCTGATCAGTGCATTGGTGGAGCGCGTAAGTGTAGGCCGAAGCTGACGGTGTGGTGGCTTCTCCCCTCGCTAGTTCCAAAACATGGCTCATCGGAGTTGGCTTATGTTGAAAACGGTCGCAGCCTCTTTATTGCGTCCTGGCATGTTCCTGCACAGTCTGGATCGGCGCTGGCTCGATCACCCATTCTGGAAGAACTCGTTCTTGCTCACCGCTATCGATATCGAGAAGATCGTCGCAAGCGGAATCACGTCCATTGTGATCGACACGGATCGAGGTCTGTCGTGCTCTGACGACAACCTGGGCGAACCGGTCGACCCATTCGATGCAGGCAGCTCCGCCGCGCAGGCGGGGGACAGCCAACTTCTCGGTACGGAGGCTACGCCGCGTACGCGACTGCCGCGAAGACCGGTATGTGAGGAAATTGAACACGCAAAGCGTCTGTTCGAATCGGCCTCCAATGAGATGAAAGGGGTGTTTCAGCAAGCCCGCATGGGGCGCGCTGTATCCGGCGCCAGCATGATGCCGCTGGTGCAGAGCATTGCCGCGTCCGTTATCCGCAACCCGTACGCATTGACCAGCGTGGCGCGCCTTAAGCACCACGACGGCTACACGTATATGCATTCCGTTGCCGTATGTGCGCTGATGACGGCGCTGGCGCGCGAACTCGAACTTGACGAGCAAGGAGTGCTGGAGGCCGGCGTGGCCGGTTTGCTGCATGACCTCGGCAAGGCGCTCATGCCGCTCGCCGTGCTGAACAAGCCGGGAAAGCTGAGTGTGGAAGAGTTCGAGGTGGCCAAGAAACATTCCTTCGACGGCTGGAGCATGCTCCAGTCAGCTGATGTCAGTACCGGGGTGCTGGAGGTCGCGCTGCACCACCACGAAAAGGTCAACGGCCATGGGTATCCGCACGGGCTCAAGGACAAGGACATTCCCCTGCTGGCCCGCATGGGTGCGGTCTGCGACGTGTACGACGCGGTGACATCCGAGCGGCCGTACAAATCGTCCTGGCATCCGACTCAGGCGCTTCGCAGCATGGCGTCTTGGGATGGGCAGTTCGACAAGACCATTCTTGCGGCCTTCATCAGCACGGTGGGTATCTATCCAGTGGGCTCGCTGGTCCGGCTGGAATCGGGGTTTCTTGCTGTTGTGCTCGATCAGGGCAGCGGGTCTATCCTCATGCCGACCGTCAAGACCTTCTTCTCATGCAAGTCGAATCAACCGGTCTTCCCTCAGATAGTAGACCTGAAGAAATCAAAGGGCGCCGACCGGATAGTGGCTATTGAAGACCCCAAGCAGTGGAACCTTCCACAACTAAACGATCTTTGGTTGAATCAGGCCGGACCCTTTGTGTAGGCCACGCAGTGTGTGCCGTCGTTTCAGCGCAATTGCGTGCCGCCGACATTTCATTCTCATCAGGCTCTGAATCACACACGACAGATTGACCCGGCGCGGCGCGAAATGAGCGCTGGCGGCCTTGCTGCGTTCGCGCTCCCGTCAAGGTAATGCCTGGTAAGCAGATGGCATCTACCGCCCGTAATTGCCTAAATGCCCCTCTTCAAAGCCCTCTAATCTCTCTATGCGTGCATGGAGTCCTCTGCGTTGACTCCTTCAAACGCGTATCAGGTCCGTGACGGGAAGCCGCGTCAGGGACCTTGGGTTTCTGTCCGGTCCAAATCGCAGCAATGACTGTTGAGGGAGAAAAATCTTGCGGCGCTGCATTTTCATCGCGATGCTCTTTTGCATCCTCAATCTTCAAGCTTGCGCCAGTTCGGTAGAAACATTTGCCCTGGGTGGAATCGTGGGTGCCGTGGCGGGTGTATCGGCCATCGTCTGTGCGGTCGGATGTAAATGACTCGCGCCACCAAGCAGTTGAGCGTTCGCGACGTTCCCCGCAAGAATGCATCAATCGCGCGGCACAACGCCCAGCATGTGAGTCCGGTGCTGGGCAATGTCACTCGCTTTCCTTCGTTACCCGAACCGGCTTACTCGCTGGCCGATCACGGCGGTATGCCGGTCATACAGCGAACAATGACAGTGGAACTTTCGCATGGGTTGAGCGAAACAATGATCGAGCGGCTTCTTAAGCGTAACGACGTTGTATTGCTGATGGAGTGCGATCAAAGGGTGTATCGCGTCCCTTATCGTGGCAAGCAACGCAGGGGCGACGTACTGCGCTTCCTGAGAATAGCGGGGCCGCAGGTACGGGCGCTTGTCTATAGCCACCAAGCTGAAGAGGGCCCTGTCTGGATCGACGTCATGTCGGGCGAAGTCTTCGCCCGGTAACAGAGCGCCAGCATCTGCCTGCATTTCTCGTGTCTCGTGCCACTTGCGGGCCCGATGGAAAGTAGTGTCGATCAGCGCCGCTTTAACTGCGGTAAGGACACGTTGTTAATGATTCTGTATTTTATGAACCAACGAGACGCCATCAAGTATCTCGTGGAAGTCCGGCGTGACGCGTTAGCCAGGCCAAGCTCGAATGTCATTGTTAAAACCCATTTGCATGAACGTCCCGGTGTTGAGGGCGTCGAACGCGTTCTCCTCGACGTAAGGGTCGCTCGTACTGCCTATTTCGTGGAATGCGGTTCGACGGTAGGAGATCGGATCGTGTTTATTACCTGAATACCATGCCCGCTGATCACGGAGATGCGGTCAAGAGGAAGCCGTCGCGTAGAACGCGGCTTCTTGGTACATCGATCATGCCGCTTCGAATCGCCACTCCTCAAAGCTTCTGAATTCCCCGGTCTGGATGTCGACCCACAACATTTCTCCGTCGAATGTGTGGCTGAAAACCAGCGCGCGAACCTCGCGTTGACTATCCAGGAATCCCAGCACGGCACGCAGCGTGTGTTTGCCGCGATACCGAATTGCACGGCTTGATACACCCTGACCGCTAACAAGCATGATGGGGTTGATGCGCACTTTGCAAGCAATCTCGCCGGTCGTGGAAAAATTCATTTCATCCTCCAAGTACGTTCAATACTCAGTGATAACGTCAGCGGTGCGAACAACCTTAGGATACGAAAGCCCCGGTAAGAGAAACGGCGAAACGATGCAATTTGCATTGAAAGATAAGCCATTCATTAGCGGATCGCCGGCCGAATTTCTTTGCATTCAACGCAGGAAAGAAAATTTAAAAACTGCGACGTTTGCAAGCTAAAGCCTAAGCGGAACGTAACGACTGCATTACCGGATCTTTCATTGTCGTGTCGGTATCGCTTAGTCCATAAGACTGCCGGCCGGCTAGCCAGCTTAGGCTTCTTACCCTGCCTTTCCAACACTACAGATTCTTGCTTGCCGGGTCGATATGACGTCTGGGCGAATGAATCCGTGCACTCACCACGCGATCATATGCAGCACTGCCAACCTGCTCTATACAGCCAATTCGGCATCACGGAACAACCCACCGAGAGACACCATGGCACTCGATTCCAGCATGTCAATTTCATCTTCGGATTTTCCGAACAGCACGGCCAAGCCATCGACCAGTGCGCCTGGCAGCGCGCTTCCCGAGCGGCCGTCGGCGACATCGTCGGGAAGCGGAGATGCCTTGATGGCGGCGCTCAAACTTACGTTGCAACGCATGGGGATCGACCCGAGCGGGTTAACATCGGCCAGTAACGGCTCCACGGACACTGATTCAGTGCCGGGCAACTCGGGCACTACCGCCGAATCCCAGGTGCACGGGGAAGCGAACCAAAGCGCAGGCAAGCAATTCCTGGTGGCGCTGTATCAGGCGCTTGTCTTGCAGCACGGCCTCAATGCGCCCGCTCAGCAAGAAGGCGATGCCGCGCCAACGGACCAGGTGACATCAGCCTATGTCGATCTTGGCTCATCAATTGAAGAGCTTGCTAAGACTGTCCGGTCTACCTCCGTTGACCGTGGTAGTCCAGCCGACACCTGGGACTGGCAGCTCGACGACCCCGTTGGCTCCCCGTCCGGCAGTGATGACGGTGCGAACGACAGCGCCACCATTGCTGGAGCCGTCAGCACGCTCGACAACGCATTGCAATCCTATGTAGCACCTGACGCTAATGCGGGAGAGGTGTCGTTAGCGGATGTTCTGGATGGCTTGGGCGAAGAGACCAAGGGCGTTAGATGGAATCCGATCGGACTCGTAGTCGACGTGAAGATCTAGGTTTCCCCGTGCCGATTGATCATCGGCAACGCGGGTTAGATGCGCGCATCAATCACGGCTGAGACAGCGCGGTAAGTGCTGGTAAGGAGTCGAGAAAAAGCGGTGATCTTTCATTAATCAACGCTTGCAGTTAAGCGTGATCATTCAATGTCGAAAGAGAGTTCTAGCGACCCGGCATGCGTTCAACTCTACCTTGGAGGTTCCTTGACGCTGCCTCGATCCCTTTACCTTTATTGAAAGCGAGCCTGACATGAATGTGAACAACTATAGCCCTGCAGAACGTATTGCACCGACACCCATGCGCCCGACTGGCGGCAGCTCAGGCAGCGCGGCCGGCAATGGCGCTAAAACCGATTTGCCGTCGCTGCCGATGGAACAAACGACTCCCCCAACGCTGCCGTCGAACGGCTTGGTGGGTACACGCATCAATACCAGCGTCTGAAAGATTAGCGTCCTCATCTATGTTCAATTTGCAGTCTTACAAACGCCACGCGCGGCTGGCGGCGTACCTGATGGCGGGCGTGGTCATATTGCCCATGGACGGTTGCGCGGTGGCCGCGCTGCCGTGCCGCCTGGTGTCTGCCACGCTCAAGATCGTCCCGGGCGTGGGTCATGCGGCCGCCGCGCCGTTTGATACATGCGCCGACGCGATCGATTGATAATGACCCGCTCACCGCTCGACTTGATGAGCGGGCGAGCACGGCTTAGGGCTTAGCGGCAAGTCAGCAATCCAGACGCCGGCCACTATGTCGTCGTGCCACGCGTGGCCAAGAACCTTAATCTGGCGAACTATTAAAAACATGAACTCGTTAAAGTTTGTGATTCTGGCTGGCGGTATGGCGTCGTTAGCTGGATGCTCAGGCGGCTCGAATTCTATCGTCGATATGCCGACGTTCGCGCCGGTCGTGGTCTCAAGTCCGTTGAATATTGAAACCGGGGGCGCGATCTACCAGGGTGGCAACACGCTGGCCTTGTACGAAACGCCTCGCGCGCAACACGTGGGCGACGTATTGACGATTCGTCTCTCGGAGTCATATTCGGCGAATAACAGCGGCGATGCGTCGGCTAACCGTGCAAGCGATATCAGCGCGGAAGCTGCCGATAAGTCTAGCGGCGCAGCGGCGCGACTAGCTAAGCTGTTTAACATCGGGTCCGCTAGCACGACGTTCAAAGGGCAGGGGGCTGTGACGAATACAACCGGGATGACGGGTACGCTGGCGGTGTCTGTTATCGCCACGCTGCCGACCGGGAATCTTGTGGTGGCAGGCGACAAGATCATTGCGATGAACCAGAACCGCGATCGCCTGCGGTTATCGGGCATCGTAAATCCTAAAGACATTGAGGTCGGGAACTACGTATCGTCCAGCAAAGTTGCCAACGCGCGTATTGAGCAGGCAGGTGTCGGCATGCTCGCCGATGCAACTACCGTGGGTTGGCTACAGCGAATGTTTCTTAGCGTGCTGACGTTCTAATCCCGAGAGGTTATAGCGGTCAGGGTTGGCGCCCGATTGCTGGTATCAATGGGTATCGCGCGCGCCGGGATTATCGCTGACCGTCTCGAGCCGGCGGCTTTCCCCGGATTATTTCGAATGGAAAGCAAGACCGCCGGTTATCTTTTCCCCGGCTCAACACTTTAGCGCCCGTTTGGCGGGCGCGCGCTTCACGGAGCGGCTGGATGTTTCGCCAGCGTACCCAGATCTTCATTCAGACTCGTGCGAATAGTCGTAATCGCCTGATCGACGTTGGTCGGGCGCAGCAGATTGCGCGCCAGTGCTTCGTAGACATATTGGCGGATCGCCGGGACCTGCGTCTTTAGCAGGACGTCGTGATAGATATCCCGCATCTCGCTTTCCCGGCCGTTCAGGTCATATAGCCTTTGCAAATGCTGTAGATCATTCACCACCGCAAAGCTCGGCCCGAACCCTTCGTGGCCAACGCGGCCGCCATCGAGGTTGGACGGCGAAGTGCTTTGGGCTAGTGCGCTACCTGCACCGGTTGCCAGGACGCTGGCGAGAAGGAGAGTTTGGGTAAGTTGTTTCATGATTATCGAGTAGGACTTCCTAAGCGGAAGTCGAGTAAGAAATGACAACGCAACCTCACCGTCCATGGGCGAAAAACTTGCCCAACACTGCTGATCGTTCTCTTGGGCGCAAGTGGAAAAGCATGGAGCACGGGCGTCACGCAGTACTCAAGCGACCTTCATCGCCTCTGCCTTGATCCCGGCTTCGACACCCGCCGCCGACCGTGTCCATGATCGATCCCACGAAGAAAGCAGACTGGATGATCGTACTAAGAGATCTTCTACAGCCTTGTATCCAATGACGAAGAAGACTGGGGAGACAGCGTTGTGATCCAGCCATTCCCCCACATTGCTTCGTCAGTTTGCAGGGTTATGATTGCGTACTTTCGCTAGTGCTGAAACGCCGAGCAACATGCGCGTTCGCCAAGTCCTTTCTGAATCTTATAAATAATTTCGCCGCATTTATTCATGGAAGGAACGTAAGCGCATACGTCTCCGAAATGGCGGGCAATTAAAGGAAATATTCCGTAAGCCTTAGGACAAAGCCTTGTCTTTTCCACGCAATTTACTTGAGAGGAAAGGAGGATCATTCGATTCAGGGCAGGTCGTTACCCATACAATGCGACGCTACTCCTAACGTATTCGTCAAACGATCGAGTGATCAATTCATCGACGATTCTTTTTTGAGCTCTGTAAAATTCGTGGAGGGAGCATGTTGCTAATCGGCGGTGCAGTAGGTTTTATGTCCGGGGTTCTGCTTATGTTTTTCCTCCTTGGACTTCGGGCTCCAGAAGATCGGGTAGTCGATGTCACCAGCACGCTGATGACGCACAATCCGGCTAAATCGTGGACACGGAGCGCCGAGGCGGTCTTGCGAGTGCGCGGTTCCCGGGCTTGAATCCCTGGGTCAGCGCCATCGCTGGCCGACGCAGCAGTCGAGCAGTTTGTATAAGAAGAGGATTACGCCAATGGCGAAGAAAAGCATTACTGAAGACGCTCAGGACGTGATGCGGGCGGCCATCCTGATCGAACTCGGTGCACGTATTCAAGTGCTCGAAAGCGAAGTCAACCTCTCTCGCGACCGCATGATTCGGCTTTATCAGGAAGTTAAGGGCGTGTCTCCGCCGAAGGGCATGTTGCCGTTCTCGGTCGACTGGTTCCTGACATGGGCACCGAATATTCATGCATCGCTTTTCTACAACATCTATAGATTCCTGAAGGATCTGGCGGGCTGTTCGCATTTCGATGCATTGACGAAGGGCTATAAGCTTTATCTCGAGCATTGCGAGCGTCACGACAGCTACGTCATGTTGAGCTTTACGCGCGCCTGGACGCTTGTGCGTTTCTTCGACGCTGGCATCCTGCAGTTGACCCGATGCTGCACCTGTACGGGCAAATTCGTCGCGCGCAAGCAAGACGCGGCGCACGGCGCGGTGTGCGGAAGTTGCCAGCCGCCGTCGCGGGCGGGCAAGAGCGCCAAGCCCGTTTCGCGGGTCACGGAAGACGAAGCTGCTGGTGAATGCAGCCCCGTACAGCGCGAGGTCATGGAGGAGTCGACTTCGACCCTGTCTAGCTGCGCTGACGTGGTGCCGGCCCAACTCGAAGCATCCTGCGCGCAAGCTGCCTGAGCGGGTCACCTGAGCAGCGCTACCGAGTCTGCGAGTCCCCGGTTCGTCTCACCGGACTCGTGACCAAGTCGCGGCCTTTCTGGCCGCATTGGCGCTTCATGCTCGAATCAATCCGACGTTGCAACCACCATCTTGTCGATAAGCGCCGTGACCTTGGTCGCGGTGCTCGCGAAGCGGTCGAGCTTGGCGCCGCTCGTCGCGTAGCTGGCAGCGACCACGATCTTTCCGTGTTGGATCAACGTGAGGTTGATGGCAGAAAGGTACTGGGTGTAGCCGTCGGTGAATGTCCGATGCCCCCAATCCGTGGCCGCGCTGTACACGAGTGTCGCTTCGCAACTGGGCGATGAGGTCCCTGGCGCATACACGGTCGACTCCACCCCGCGTTTATGCAGCGCGTATTGCAATGCCGGCACAAAGTCGCCAACGGGGACCATGGAATTCCACTCGATGCAAACAGCATGAAGGGACGCCTGATCACCATTGATGACGGTGGGTGACGAGTGGTTCGACGCAATGCTCAAGCCGGCTTGTACGACCGACCCGGCTGCATCGACAGCGGATATCACCGTCAATGCGCAGCCGGATAACGCGCATGGGCTGAGCGCGGCGCAGATGAGCGATGCATTGCGCAGAGATCTCTTAACGCGGCAGGCGAGGAGTCCCACTGGTTTGGCGATGTCCGTCATGCCTGGGCGAATGGCGGGTTCGACCATGGCCGAACCGTCTCCTTCTGTGCTGCATTCGATCAAGCTAACCATGACGCCGCCACTCCTGTTTTGCGTTCTTCAGCGGGTAGCGGGCAGGCGCAATTCGTCTGAACCTCGCCCGCTTGCAGGACGGCTGATTCGACCAGACACGCTCTTGACGATGAAATGACCGCGATAACGACGAGTGACATACCCGTTGACTTGCATGATTAATTTCCGAGGATGAACAGGGCGTTGGTTGCGATCCAACTAGTGGAAAGCAATGGTTCGTCTGGCCGCAATTCCATGGTCGCGTACTTCAGCAAGCGGTGAAACGGCAAGCAACGGACGGCTCCCGCAAGGCCTTTCTCAATCTTTCCGTGGCGATCGAAAAGTCATGCAGCTTGCGTGGAAGCGGTACTTGCCAACTTGCGTTAGCTCGCATCAACGCTACTGGTCTTCCATTGCTGCACAACAGACTTCACCCAGGCGTCGGGCGCTTTCAGCAGATAAACGAGGGTGGCGTTTCGCGTAGCCGGCAGGAAACGCAAGGTGATCGAGCTCACCGCGTTTTCCCATTCGTAAACCGGTAGCGCACTGCTTGCAGAGGGGGCGGCAGATGGATGAGCGCCAGCCCGCGGCGCGCCATAGCGGTCCGCAAGAGCATGGCGCAGATCGGCCGCCGTGCCTTCGTCTATGACGAACGACATCTCATACAACCTGAAGGTGGTTTGTCCGCTGACCCGTGCGAAGCGCAGCATGTGGTCCTGCGCCGGCGCACCGTCGACCACTGCGCGCGATATCGCCCAGCCATTGGCTTGTTGATGCGCCCAGCGGCAAGCAACCGTCAGGCTTTCGCGCGTCTTCAGGCTCATGCCGAGGGACCCGGCGATCACATCGGTCTCGCACACCGGCACGCTGTCAATCGGGGTCGCCCTTACGGTCGCGCCTGCCTGGAATTCATCGAGGGTAATGCCGAGCGGGATGCCGCGAAACTCGAAGGGCGTATCTTGAGGATGCCTTTTCTGATCAGCGGCTTTGCTCCGGGTGCGGCCCGCATCGCGCGTAACCGGGTCGGCGTGAACGGTGACGAGCGGAGTAAGCGACAACACTCCGGTAGCTAGCGCAAGTGCACAGGCAAACAGGGTGGGTTTCATGGCTTAGTTGATCGCCAATGTACGCACGTCGAATGCCATGCTTGCCGTTTGTGGATTGCCGTGATGGGTCATGATAAGCCTCGCGTAGCGCATTGATTCCGAGCATATATTCGACACCGCGCATCGAAGCCCCGGGCTTGCGGGTAATCAATGCGCGGCAAAACGTATTGCGTGTCGAATCATCGCACCGGGTTTGGGCGTGCGATGTGAGAAGGAGTGCACGGTTTACCGCAGTGCTTACGAGCTGTTTCCGCTGCTTACCAATTTTTAGCCGGAGGTTCTCCGGGCTTAAGCAATGGGGAAAGGGGCGAGTCTGAGTTAGAACATTGTGTTGTCGTTAGCCGCGTGCTCGGGCACCGGTTGGATCACATCCCAGTGTTCGGCAATCTTGCCGTGATCGACGCGGAAGATATCCACGATGGCGTTACCGCGATCCTGCGGG
>Ga0105854_1001162_pt1 | contig 10887 bp, 13 predicted proteins | sample OrgsoiDNA_201058_FD_89679 | JGI IMG/M metagenome (GOLD analysis project Ga0105854, IMG submission 89679) | Permafrost soil microbial communities from the Arctic, to analyse light accelerated degradation of dissolved organic matter (DOM) -... | ecosystem: Environmental > Terrestrial > Soil >... | reverse complement strand
TTCACTGTGCGTGTGGCGATTGAAAGACGAACATGAAGATTGAACTGACGTACCCGGATTACAAAGACCCGGCCTTCAAGCCGATGGTGGAACAAACGGAATACCTGCTGGGCGTGCTGTACGCGGACAAGGAACACCGGCTGGACATGGATCTTACCCGCGACATCGGCAGTGAGATTGACCCATACGGGACAGGAAGCCAGCACTTCTGGCGTGGCGTGGTTGATACCGGGGGCTACATTGCTGTTGAAGGCGCTGGCCGGTATGAGTACCCGCAGTTTGAACTGAAGGGTGGGTACAGGTTCCTCCGCAAGTTTTTGGATTTCTGTGAAGAGACACTGGCCCCCAGGTCCCTTGGGTCCCAGTTCAAGTGGGACGCTGACGGGAAGCTGGAATTTCAAGCCATGGGGAACTTCATCAGCCTTGGGGGTGGCCGGGCACAGGAAGTAGTCAGGCTGCTGTACGTGGGCGCAGTCATCAGCAGGGACACCTTCAGGCAGCGGGCCAACCGGATTGTCCAGTGGCTTCCCAAGCGCTGAATTACGCTCCATAGCGCGTACACACGAGACTTAGGGAGAGTTTCCTAAAAACATTCTGCCAATACCTTCAATACTTCAATACAGGGCTGCTTATATCCCGCGTATTTGATTTAGGAAAAACTAACTAAGTCTCGTGTGTACGCGCTATGGAAGCCTGTCCCTGTTAGTTGCGTTTTGGTATTGGACGCTGGCATTGAACTGGATTCCATCCATACAAGGCGTCAGACAGCGCGGGAAGGTTGGGGGTGACGTAGGGCCAGCGCATCCCTGTGGACACAGCCACGGTCCTGTTGGGCCGCAGCACTGGGCCATTTAGCCGGTGGGCAGGATGGTGGCGAAGTGGGGCCGCGCGGCAAGGTCAGCGCTTTTCGTGTTGGCGCGTTTAAACGCCTGTAGCTGTGACCACGGCTTCAGCGGGGGCCGCATTGGAGTATCGGCAACATTGGACATTTTGAGCGTTTCCGGATTGGCAGTGAACATTAAGATGCCTTAATGATCGGGAAGATGTTGCCAAGAAAGCACTTTGTAACACAGAGTACTTCTAATTGCTGTCCACTTTGGCGTTAAGAGCGTGACCGGGCCGGGCACAAAGTTAGCGGCTTCCCCGCGCGGCCACGCGGCCACGCAGACAGACTATCACGGGCCGGGCATGGCGTTACGCCCCCGGCCATCACTTGAACGCGCCACGGGGCTGCACCCTGTGGCAATGGAGCAATCATGAGAACTGAAGGAACTTTCAAGCCGGGTCACGGACGCGTGGGTGGAAGACGCAAGGGGTCCCCCACCAAGCGCACCAAACTTGCACTAGAAATCTGTGAAGAACTCGATTTCCACCCGGCTGCTTTTTTGGCCACCATCGCGCTAACTGGGCTGATGCCAAATCCAGATGGCACCACAACCCCTGTCAGTACAGATGACAGACTCCGGGCAGCAACTGCGCTGGCCCCCTTTGTGATGCCACGCTTGCAGGCCACGCAAGTCACCGGCAAGGATAACGGGCCTGTGCAGGTGGAAAGAATTCTGGATGTCAGCGCAATCTTGGCCAATCCCGCGCTGGCCGCTGCTGCGCAGGAACTGGCGCTGATGGTGGTGGAAGCGGAAGGCAACGCGGAACGCCTGCCCGGTGACCGGCCACTGACGCTGGGTCCCTACCAGGGGTAAGTCAGCGTCCGCGCGCTTATCGGTTGTCCCGTCTTTCAGAACGCTTGGCTGGCCGCGCGCTGCTGTGTGATGCGGCCAGCGCGTGGCCACCGGCCTTGCGCCATTCCCAAGGTTGGCAGGGGATTGGATGCGGCCCACAGGCCCAGCCGGGTTTCACGTGTGCGGGCTTCCAGCGTTTGCAGGTCCGCGTGAACAGGGCCGCGCGCCACGCACCAACTTGAAACACACATTCCAGATTGAAACGAACAACGAAAGGTGACTATGCGAAACAAAGATTCCGTCCGGTCTGATTTGATCGGGCTTGCGCTACCGTCCTGCGCCCACTGCGGGGGAACCGGCCTGCGTAGCGCTGAAGGTATCTGCCTGTGCGTGGAACGTAAGGTTTTCAAAATCGTCATGCAGCGGTACAGGGACATCGTGGAAGGGGAACTGTTTATTGCACCCCTGTCACTCGAAAACGCTGGCAACGGTCCCAAGGGACTGGTACGCGTGGGCCGTCCCCATGAAGAATTTCTTGCGGACGTGTGCCTAATCGCCAAGCGCACGCTGGACGCGCTGGAACATGACGTGTTCAGGTTCCACATGCTGTATGGCGCAGACTGGAAGGCTTGCTGCAAGCGCTTGAACATTGACCGGGGAACGTTCTTCCATGCGGTTTACCGCGTGGAGGCCAAAGCGGGCCGCGCGTTCCGCATCACTGCACCTTTCCCGATTTATCCGGTCAACGGGTACTTCTGGGGCGTAATTCGCGGACGAAAAATACCAGCCAGCGTGGTGGATGAACCCCGGCGCAGCCGCTGCGCCCCCCGCTGGCAACGCACGGGCAGCGGCTGGCTTTCATCCGCGAAAGGCTTGCTGAAGCCGCATAGGGCTTAGACTTGAATGCAGGCCCAGCGCCGATTGACGCGTTAGTGGAGTGGCGCATCAACGCACGCGCTGCGGCCCACGCGGGTGGGCAGTGGAACCCTGTTCACCCGCTTTCGTAAGTCCCGTGAAATCAACAATAGTACTTTACCTACAGATATGGTATTGACTTTGCGCGCGGCTGGCCACCATACTGGTAAGCATGAAGACGTTGAAGGCAGCGGCAATCAACCCGGAAAGACGCATGACGAAAGACCAAGCCAAGACACGGGCCACAGCCGTTTCCGCAACCGTTCCGGGGGCCACGCTGGTAGTTAACGCGTACAACATCCAAGTCCGCAGCAGGTCAGGGAAGACGCTGGTTGCATACGTGGGTTCCCCCAAACGCGGTTGGGCCAAGACCAATGACGGGGGCCGGGCATGAAGGCCGCAACCAAGGCTTTCGGATACGTCAGGGTTTCGGGTGACTCGCAGATTGTAGGGGATGGATTCCCGCGTCAGGTGGCCGCTATCAAGGCGTATGCCAAGCAGCACGGAATCCGCATTGTGAGGGTGTTTCAAGAGGAAGGCGTTACGGGCAGCAAGGAAAGCATGGACCGGCCTGCGTGGTCAGACATGATGCTGGCCCTACTCAGTGATGGGGTGAAGACCATCATTATCGAACGGCTGGACAGGCTGGCGCGTGAACTGATGGTGCAAGAAAAAACCATTGCGGACTTGCAAAAGGAAGGCTTCACGCTGGTGTCCGTTCAGGAACCGGACCTGATGTCATCGGACCCCAGCCGCGTGGCGTTTCGGCAGATGATGGGCGTATTTGCGCAGTATGACAAAAGCCAGATCGTCATCAAGCTGAAGGCCGCACGCATGCGCATGAAGGCCAAGGAAGGCCGCTGTGAAGGCCGCAAACCATACGGGCACTACGATGGGGAAGCGGAAATCCTACAGCGTATGAAGGCCCTGCGTGCAACTGACATGGGCTTTGATCGCATTGCAGCCCAACTGAATGCCGAAGGGGTTCAGACTCGCACGGGTGGCCGCTGGCACGGGTTGGTAATCAACCGGATTCTGACGGGCAAGGGCCGCACGGCCCAGCCAGAAAGCACAGAAGGGAAGGGGGGCAAGAAATGACGCGCCAACTGAAGCGCACGGCCATTCATGAAGCGGGCCACGCGGTCATGCACTACTTGGAACGGGTGCCGTTTGAACGCGTCACCATCGGCGCTGCTTCCTTGCCGGGTGCTGATGGGGCCGTCCATCCGCGCGTTGGTCCCCTGTGGCTGTGGGACCGGCAAAGGCCAAAGACACTGCGTATCTGCATGGCTGGGAAGGTGGCGGAAGAGTTTCACACGGGCAGGCCGGTGAAGCGTGGCTGTGAACATGATATGAACCTTGCCGGTTGCATCGCTGATGAACTCAGCAGCGATGCTGACAGCCTGCTGGCCGCAGCGTATGTGGCCACGCGCATCAGGCTGACAGCGGCCACCACGTGGCCCGCAGTGGAAGCGCTGGCCAGTGCGCTGGTCCAGCGTCAGGCGTTGAATGCAAGGCAGGCGTACCGTGTCATCCGGCAAGCGCTGCCCAGCACGGCCAGCAGTAGAAACGATCTTGAAGGACGCGGGCCGCACGGCCCAGCAGCAGCAACGAACGAAGGGAGAAAATAACGTGAGTGTATTTAAACCGAAGTACCGGGACAAGGACGGCAAGCTGGTTGAGTCCAAGGTCTATTGGTACGAATTTATCTATGGTGCAAAGCGCATCCGGGAATCTGCCAAGACCACCCGGAAGTCCATTGCAACCGAAGCTGAAAAGCGCAAGAAACTGGAACTGGAACGCGCGTATGCAGGGCTTCCCATCGAAGCCGCTGCCATGCGCATCAGCACAGTTCTGGACTGCACCAAGGCGTATCGCAAGGCATACGAACACGGCCACCGTCAGAAGTCGCTGACGTGGGTTGCTGAACGCTTGCCCCACGTGGAAAAGGCACTGGGCAACGTGCTGCTTCCCGAACTGACGGAAGAACGCATCCGCGATTACATGAAGGCGCGGAAGGCTGAAGGCGTTGGTGGCCGCACGGTCAACATGGAAGTGTCCATGCTGGCGCGGGCCATCGGTAAGAAGTGGTCCCTGCTGTGGCCCAAGGTCAAGCACTATGAGGAACCCACGGATACGGGCCGCGCGCTATCCACGGAAGAGGAAGCCCGGCTGCTGAAGGAACTTGGGGAAGCGCGTTCCCCTGTGCTGGCCGCGTGGGTCAAGTCGCTGCTGTTGACCTGCATGCGCTGTGGTGAATTGAGCAATATGCGCTGGGCGCAGGTTGATTTTGAGAACCGCGTCATGACGGTGGGGAAGGCCAAAACGGAATCGGGAACCGGACGCCAGATTCCCATGAACCAAGAACTGTTTGACGTGATGACGGACCACGCGCGCTGGTTTACAGAACGGTTTGGCCAAACCCTGCCTGAACACTTCCTGTTCCCGGCTGGGGAGTGCTGGCCCAATGACCCCACGCAGCCGTGCAAGCGGTTCAAGACCGCATGGGGCAACCTGCGGAAGAAAGCCAACGTCCGTTGCCGGATTCATGACCTACGGCACACGGCCCTAACCAAGCTGGCTGAGAGTGGCGCGTCCGATTCCACCATCATGGCGCTGGCCGGGCACCTGTCCCGCGCGATGCTGGAACGGTACAGCCACATTCGGATGAACGCGAAACGTCAGGCTGTGGAATCGCTAAGCCTGAAACCCAAAGTAGAAGTGACCCCCCAAAGAAGTCCCCAAAGTGAAGAAACTGCCCCCGTTTTTCCTACCGTAAAACCGTCCTAACCCACTGATTCTATTGGTCGGGGCGGTGTGATTCGAACACACGACCCCCTGCGCCCAAGGCAGGTGCGCTACCAGGCTGCGCTACGCCCCGACTCCATTCATTCTACACTGCTTCTGGGCTGGGCTGCTCTGCGTCCAGACCGATTTTTTATCCGGACTTCCGTTCAGCGGCCGACAGGGGAATCAACCACGGTTCCAACTAGGACTCTACTGGCGCCGTTGTCCTGGGGAAGGTGGACCGCCACAGGCCGCATTCGCGATTCGCGATTCGCGAATGTAGAATGGATGTCATGGTGCTCAAGCCCCAAGACGTGTATGTGGCGCTCAAGATCGTGGCATCCCAGGCGGATCGTGCGCCGTACTCCCAACTTGCTGCGGAGTTGGTGATGAGCCCTTCTGAGGTGCATGCTTCGGTGCGGCGCGCCGAGGGTAGCCATTTGCTCCACGGGCCTCGACGGAAGAACCGCCCGAACTTCAGTGCGCTCGAAGAATTCCTCCTGCACGGGCTGAAGTACGTTTTTCCGCCCGAACGGGGCGAACTCACCCGTGGGGTTCCGACGTCGTACGCCGCCGAGCCGCTCCGCAGCATTATCACGCAAGGGAACGAGCCGAGCCCCGTTTGGCCGTACGAGGAGGGCAAGCAACGGGGCATCGCGTTTGAGCCGCTGTACAAGACCGCCCCCATCGCGGCCCTGCGCGACTCGTTTTTTTACGAGTACTTGGCCCTCGCCGACGCCTTGCGGGACGGCCGCGTCCGTGAACGAAAAACTGCTGAGGCCGAGTTGTGCCGTCGGCTCCGAGAAGCCAATGAACGACTCAAATCGTGAGCAGTTAATCATCGCTGCGCGTCTACTGCGCCCACTGCTTGGGGAACTCGTCTTTGTGGGAGGACCGTCACAGGCCTTCTTATTACTGACGAGGCCGCTGCAGGTCCGCGAACCACACTCGATGTGGACGCGATCGCCGAAATCACATCCTACGCGGAATATGCAGCGTTTGGCGATCGGCTGAGAGCGCTGGGGTTCCAAGAAGACACGAGAGAAGGGGCACCGCTGTGTCGGTGGGTCCATCACGGAACAACGCTCGACGTGATGCCGCTGGACCAGAAGATTCTCGGGTTCTCCAACCGCTGGTATCGGGCGGCAATGGAATCTTCGGTCACGGTAAGGCTTTGGGATGACCTCGAAATTCGCATTGTCACAAGTCCGTTCTTCATCGCCACCAAGCTCGAAGCGTTCAAGGGCCGCGGGAAGGGCGACTTCTTCGGAAGTCACGATTTGGAGGATCTGATCTCCGTCGTTGATGGCCGCCCGGCGCTCGTCACGGAAGTGCAGGCGGGAGCCGTTGACCTCCAAGCATATTTGCGTGCCGAGATCCACGGTCTGCTGAGGACGCCGGGGTTCCTGGACGGGTTGCCGGGATATTTGCTCCCAGACGCAATCAGCCAATCCCGAATCAGCATCGTTCTTCGGCGCTTGGAGAACCTTGCGTCGCTTTAGCAAGGGGGCCTCTCGGCATTTGTCGTCAACCGCAGGTGTTGCTCTTTTGACTCTAGAACAATCGGGCGGCGGTTCGCCGGCCTACTTCGCGGCGCATCATGGCGATCAGGCGACGGATGCCCTGCGGCCAATTGGGGAAGAGATCGATGTATTGCAATTCCCGCTGGATGGATCGCGGTACCCGGCATTCGTCCAGGCGTACGGGCACCACGAAAATTTCGTCCAGGGGGACGTCGCGGGCGCAGTCGAGCGCGTGACGAATCTCGGCCTGGAAGCCTCCTTTCTTTCTGGCGGAGGTGCTGGAAAAGCAGGCGACGAAAAAATCCGCATCCTCAATGGCGTTCTCAATCGCGCGCCGCCAGTTCTGCCCCGGCAGGAGCTTGCGCACGTCCATCCAGGAGCCGAAACCGGCCGCTTCCAGTGCGTCGTAAAGCTGCTCGGCCATGGCCCGGTCTTCTTTTACATAGGCGACGAAGACTTGAGGCAGCAGGCGCGGTTCGAATCGCAAGCCGTGATCGGGGTCGGGGTAGAAGACACCCAATTCGTCAATCTCTACGGTCTTGCCTGCCGCCAGGCCGCGGATCACCACCTGCGCCAGTTGATGCGCCAGCGAGGCGTCAGTCACGGCGGGGGTCCTCCTCCGGTTCAAACGACGCCTTCCCGTCGGCTCCCTTAACGAAACGGCCCAGACCGGGAAGCGACGTGGGGTTGCCCTTTCGCAGGTTCGCCAGAATCTGGTGAATGACCAGGCCCAGACGGTCCGCGCCCTCGGCCTCGCTCAAACCAGACTGGCGGGCCATTCGTTTTGCAATTTCAGGCTTCTTCATCCCGATTCCACTCTAACAGCGGGCCGGTCGAATTCGGCCTTCTCCCCCCGCTCCACTTGACCTTAAGGTATTGACACGGAATTAGTTATGGAATAGCGAAAAACATAAAACCAGTGTGACCGAGACATGAACTGATTTTAATTGGGCATTAAGAGGTCTTTCATGTGAGGTCGGCTATGATAGCCCAAGACGGAGAAGCAAACGTCGAATCCCTAAGGAGAACCGCACACTATGAAGAGACTCGCAACGCTGATGCTCGCCCTGACATTCGCTTTCGGCACCGTGGCCGTGAGTTTTGCGCAGGATACCCCCGCCCCTAAGAAGGACGAGCCCACCCCCAAGAAGAAGAAGAAGGCCAAGAAAAAGGAAGACGCCCCCAAGAAAGACGGCGGCACGCGCTAAGGCGCTGCTTCCAGTTGCAATTTGCTGGTGAGCCGCGTAGCGCCATGACACCTGCGCGGCATTCCATTTCTTCAATCCCTCCCGCATTTCCTTTCCCGCACAGTCTCCATATCCGTTTCATGCCTTCGTTCCATTCGTGTAATGGATCTCTTTGACTCCGTTGAGTGTGTAACCTTCAGGAACGGGCTATCGCCGTCTTCATAGCTGCGAAATTGGCTTTGAACCCCACAGAGGATGACGATGAAGGTTTTACAAACTGTAGCTTTCGCCACACTGGCCGCCCTTTGCCCCGGGGCGTTCGCCCAACCTCAGACCGCGCCGGCAGTAGTCATAGCGGGCACGGTTACAGCAGTGGATGCCGCCAACAACCAGGTGACTCTGAAGACCGACAAGGGCGAAGTGGTGACGATTGTCACCACGCCGAAGACCCTGGTGCTGCACATGCCGCCCGGCGAGAGCGATCCGAAGAAGGGGAACAAGGTGCTGCTTTCGTCGCTTGAGCCTGGGGACCGGGTGGTGGCTTTCGTCCGCCAGATCACGGCCGGCCAGCCGATGCAAGCCAGCTCACTGATTGTCCGCACGAGGGCGGACCTGGCGGAATTGCAGCAGAAGGACCAGGACGAGTGGAAGAAGCGAGGCACTACCGGCACGGTGACCGCGACTGACGCCGCAGCCAAGACCGCCACCATCAAAGCAGGTCAGAAGACCATCACGGTTCAGCCCTCCGACAAGACGGTTTACCACCGGTACTCGCTCGATTCGGCGCGGTTCAGCGACGCCAAGGCGAGCAGTTTTGACGAGATCCATACCGGCGACCAGATGCGGGTGCTGGGCGAAAAGAACGAGGACGGCAGCGTGATCAAAGCCGAGAAGATTGTTTCCGGCTCATTCCGTCAGATTGCCGCGACCATCACGTCCATCGATGCGTCCACGGGGGAACTCAAAGTCAAGGACCTTGCCACCAAGAAGCCGTTGATCATTCGCGTGAGTGCCGATTCCACCATGAAGAAACTGCCGGATCAGGCTGCCAGGATGCTGGCGCGCCGATATGGTCAGGGAGCGGGCGGTGGCGCCGGTGCCGGCGATGGCCAAGTCGATGGACGGGCCGCGGGCGGCGGGGCTGGTGGGGGACGAGGGCGCGGCGGCAGGGGCGGCGATGTGGGCCAGATGCTGGACAGCCTTCCGGCCATGCCGCTGGCGGAACTCAAGGCCGGCGACGCGATCATGGTCTCCACCACGCAGGGCACGGACCCAGGCCGTGTGACAGCCATTATGCTGCTGGCGGGGGTGGAACCCCTGCTCACGGCTTCACCCAACGCGGTCCGCGACATTATGAGCGGGTGGAACCTGGGCGGCGGCGGCGACACGGGCGCACAGTAAACAAATCCAAGACAAGCAGAGGACGTGATGGTTAATTCGCGCAAGAGTTGCTTTATATTTTCGATAGTCGCCCTAATGGTTTGGAGTGCGCCGGCGCAACAGACAGGCGGTACGCTTCGCGGCACGATGACGGACGATTCCGGCGCCGTGATTCCCGCGGCCAAGGTTACGCTCACCGGCGTGGGCGCGGCGAAGACCGCCCAAACGCAAGCCGACGGCACTTACGTTTTTCAGGGTCTGGCGCCTGGCCAGTACACGGTTCACGCGGCGTTTCCCGGCTTCGCCGCGGTGAACAAGCCGGTGACCATCGCGGCCGGCGGCAGCCTGGTAGTGCCGATTCAAATGAATGTCAGCGCCGAAAAGCAGGAAGTCACGGTTAACGACCAAGCCGGTCCCAGTGTCAGCGTGGAACCGGACAATAACGCCACGGCGCTGGTTCTGCGCGGTGAAGATCTGGCGGCGCTCCCGGACGATCCGGACGACCTGGCGGACGCGCTGCAGGCGCTGGCGGGTCCCGGCGCCGGCCCCAACGGCGGCTCCATTTATATCGATGGATTCAGCGGCGGCAACCTGCCTCCCAAGGAATCCATCCGCGAGATCCGCATCAACCAGAACCCCTTTTCGGCGGAGTATGACAAGCTGGGCTTCGGCCGCATCGAGATTCTGACCAGGCCGGGCACGGACCGGTTCCGCGGCGGCATGAATTTCAACGATAGCGACGGCATTTTCAACTCGCGTAATCCTTTTTCCAATAACAAGCCGGATTTCTCGAACCGTAATTTTGGCGGCAACATCGGCGGCCCGATCAACAAGCGGTCCTCATTCTTCCTGGACTTCACGCGGCGGCAGATCACGGACAACGCCATCGTTTTTGCGCCATTCATCGACCCCAACACCCTGCAGCAGACTCTGATTTCGGAGTCTGTGCTCACGCCCAATACGCGTACCGGCATTGACGGCCGCGTGGATTACGCGCTGAGCACCAATAACACCCTGGTTGCCCGCTTCGAACAGGGGTGGAACTCGCGCCAGAACCAGGGCGTGGGTGGACGCACGCTGCCGCCGCCCTTCGGAAACACGGCCTTCAACTCGACTGGCGATAACCAAAACCTGATGCTCACGGAGACCTCGGTTCTCAACCCCAAAACGGTGAACGAGACGCGCTTCCAGTACACGCGGAATTTCACCAATTCAATCGGCAATCTGCTCCCCGGTCTCAGCGTGTCGGGCGCGTTCAACGCGGGCGGAGCCAACGAGGGAACCAATTTCGACACGCGGGCGCATTTCGAATTGCAGAACTACACTTCGAGAATCCATGGGGCGCACACCTTCCGTTTCGGGGCGCGCCTGCGCCGTGAGTCGGACCGCGATCTGTCGCCCACCGGTTTCGGCGGC
>Ga0105854_1001160_pt1 | contig 10901 bp, 9 predicted proteins | sample OrgsoiDNA_201058_FD_89679 | JGI IMG/M metagenome (GOLD analysis project Ga0105854, IMG submission 89679) | Permafrost soil microbial communities from the Arctic, to analyse light accelerated degradation of dissolved organic matter (DOM) -... | ecosystem: Environmental > Terrestrial > Soil >... | reverse complement strand
TGACCGCCTGGCCGCGAGCTGTGACGCCGAGCCGCCAGAGCAGCCGGCGTCGCGGGCCCCACTCATCGCACGCGCCGGCGGCGACGAGCGCCTCGAGAGCGTCCTTCTTCACCGCCGCGCGGCGCGCCAGGTCGCCGAGGTCGGCGTACGGCTGCTGCGCCGCCACCGCGTTCGCGTCCTCCTCACCGACCGACTGCACGTAGCCGAGCCCGACCCGCACGGCGCCCTCCTCGATCGAGCACTGCCCCTCGGAGCGGTTGACGTGCGGTGCGCGCACCTCCACCCCGCGCCGCTGCGCGTCGCGCACGAGCGACGACGGCGGATAGAAGCCCATCGGCTGCGCGTTCATGAGCGCGCACAAGAACTCGGCCGGGTAGTAGCGCCGCAGCCACGCCGACTGGTACGCGAGCAGCGCGAATGCGGCGGCATGCGACTTCGGGAATCCGAAGCCCGCGAAGCCGACGAGCTTGTCGTAGATCGTGTTCGCCGTCTGCTCGTCGATCTCGTTCGCGCGACAGCCGTCGACGAACCGTGGCCGGAATGCCTCGATCGCCTCCTCGCTGCGCTTGCGGCTCATCGCGCGGCGCAGTCCTTCCGCCTCGCCGATCGAGAAGCCGGCTGCCGCCATCGCGACGTCGAGCACCTGGTCCTGGAAGACGACGACGCCGAGCGTGTCGCGGAGCGGCTCGCGCAACAACTCGTGCTCGACGGGCGGCTCGAAGCTCGGGTCGTCGCGCTTCGCCCGGCGGTGCTTGATGTACGGGTGCACCGCCTTGCCCTGGATCGGCCCCGGCCGGACGAGCGCGACCTGGACCGTCAGGTCGTCGAGGTTCTCGGGCTGCGTCTGGAGCAGGCTCTGCATCTGCGCGCGGCTTTCGATCTGGAAGACCCCGACAGTGTCCGCCTGCTGAATCTCCGCGTAGACGGCTGCATCCGTCAACGGGATCCGTGAGAGGTCGATCGTCTTGCCGCGCAACCGCGCGATCCGGTCGACCGCTTCCTCGACGGCGGAGAGCATGCCGAGGCCGAGCAGGTCGATCTTCAGGAAGCCGGCGTCGCCGCAGCTGTCCTTGTCCCACTGGCAGATCTGCCGGCCGGCCATCGCCGCGGGCTGCACGGGGACGAGGTCGACGAGCGGGCGAGTCGAGATGACCATCCCACCCGGGTGCTGGCTGATGTGGCGCGGCAGGCCGGCGATCTCACGCGTCAACTCGCGGAAGGCGTCCCAGCGCGGGCCGGTGTGCCTGCCCGGCACGCCGGCGAGCTCGTCCCCGACCCGGGTCGCGTCCCAGCCGTCGGTGACGCGCGCGAGCCGCTCGAGCTCCGCGAAGGGAAGCCCGAGCGCCTTCCCGACGTCGCGGATCGCCCCGCGCGACCGGTAGGTGGAGAAGCTCGCGACGAGCGCCGCGTGCTCGCGGCCGTAGCGCTCGGTGACGCGGACGATCAGCTTCTCGCGGATCTCGCGCGGGAAGTCGAGGTCGATGTCGGGGACGGCGACCATCTCGTCGTTGATGAACCGCCCGAGCGAGAGGCCGGCCGCGACCGGGTCGACGTGCGAGAGGCCCGTCAGATAGCAGACGATCGAGCCGACGCTCGAGCCACGGCCGCGGCCTGGTGGCAGCGCGTGCCGCGGGCTGCCGGGCCCGCGCACCTCGAGCGCGCAGTCGCGCGCGAGCTCGAGCACTTCCCAGTGGAGCAGGAAGAACCCGGAGAGGCCGAGCCGCGCGATCAGCATCAGCTCGTCGTCGAGCCGCTCGCGCGCACGCTTCTCGTGCCCGTTGGCAGGCATGCAAGATGGACGCGAGTAGCGCTCGGCGAACGCGCGGTCGCAGATCGCGTTCAGCTGCACGTCGGCTGGGTCGACGCCGTCGGAGAAGTCGGGGTATCGATAGCCGAGCTCCTGCGTGAGGTCGAACACGCAGCGCTCGGCGACCTCGCGCGTGCGCAGCGCAGCGTCGCGCGGCAGCCGCTCGAGCATCTCGGCGGGGCTCGCGAGCACCGAGGAGTGATTGCCGCGCCGCTTGCGCTCGCAGCCGTCGAGCGACGTGCGGCAGCGGATCGCGACGAGCGCGTCCTGCAGCCGCGCGCGGCGCACGTGATGGGCATGAACGTCGCCGGTGGCCACGGTCGTCACACCCAACCGCTCGGCGAGCTCCTCGAGCTGCGCGTTCCGCCGTGCATCGCCGCGTTCGTAGGGACGTTGCAGCTCGACGTAGAACGCTCCGCGATAGGCCTGCGCGAGCCGGGTGGCACCGTCGACGTCGAGCACGCCGAGCCCCTGCCGCGCGCAGCCGGAGAGCGCGACGAGCCCTTCGGTGTGCTCGGTGAGCTTGTCGACGGTGGTTTCCGCCGGCAGCAGATCACGTTCGCGGCCCGGCACACGTGTGCCCGCATGCGCGGCCGTGAGGATGCGGCAGAGGTTCGAGTAGCCTCGCTGCGTCTCGCAGAGCAGCGTCACGTGTACACCGCCTGCAAGCGTCACCTCGGCGCCCGTGATCGGCCGCACGCCGAAGTGCTTCGCCGCGTGCGCGAACTCGAGCGAGCCGTAGACGCCGTCGTGGTCGGTGAGCGCGAGCGCGTCGTAACCGAGTTCGGCCGCACGCGCCGCGAGCTCCTCCGGCAGCGAGGCGCCGTCGAGAAACGAGTACGCCGAGTGCGCGTGCAGCTCGACGTACGGCGCTGGGCCCGAAGCTTGTGCCGGCCCGTCACGAGGTGGAAGTAGTGCGCGGTCGTCTCCCACGCCCCCACGCGCCGGGAATGCATCGCGTGAGGCGAAGCTCTGCGAGGCGAAGCTCATCGAGAGGTCGAGCTCAAGCGCGCTGGGTGAACCACGAGCCGCTGTCGCCGTCGTAATAGACGACGGCGTTCTCCCCGCTCTCCAGCACGACGTCGAAGTAGCGGCGGGTGACCGGCTCCTCCGTCCACCAGCGGTCGACGACCCGCCACTCTTCGCGGACGACGGCGACCTCCTGCCGGTTGACGCGGCTCGGCAGCCCTCCGGCGTGCGCCTCGACAAGCGCAGGAGACGGAGTGTTCAGGCGACGTGCATTCAGTCGTCGCGCGGCACGAGCAACGCGCGCGCTTCCGGGATGCGTGACCACGGAGCGACCTCCACCACTGTCGAGACCCCACCTGCGCCGACGGCTGCCCGTACCTGACGCAGGCCTTCGCGAAGCCGTCCCTGGAGCACCTCTCCCTCCGCCGCGACGAGCTCCAGCTGCTCGCCCGTGTGCTCGGCGAGCTGCGAGAACTCGAGTCGCAGCTTCAGCGCCGGCGCGGGCAGCTCGGCCAGCTTCGACGAGAGCGCCGCGCGCAGCCGGGCCGGGTCGGCCGTCGGCTCGCGCAGGGTGACCGTCCGGCGCCACGAGGCACCGCCGACGAGCCGCGCCCACACCGCGACTTTCCTCGGCGGTCGCCCCGCGCGTTCCGGTCGGGCGAGCAGGCGGTCGAGCAGCACTGCGAGCCCCCGGCGAAGCGTCAGCTCGTTGCCGACCGCTTCCGGGAACTCGAGCGTCTCGTGCAAGGCGACGGCCGGCCGTCTTGGCTGCACCCTCCCGTCCTCTGCCACTGTGCTGTGACCCCCTGCCAGGCTCCAGGCGCGCCGACCGTCCGGCCCCAACCGTTCGGAGACGGCGCCGCCCGGCAGCCCGGCAAGCTGTCCGATCGTGCGAATCCCAAGCTCCTCCAGCTCCGCGTAGCGCGCCCGCTCGAGCGGCAGGAGCGTCAGCGGTAGCGGTGCGAGGAACGAGCGCGACCGGTCGTCGGAGACGATCAGCGCCTGCCCTGGCCGGGCGACGTTCGCCGCCGCGAGTGCCGCGAACCGCCGCTCCGCCGCGCCCACGCGCGCGTCCCAGGCAGTCCCCACCGCCCGGAGCGCACGCTTCAGCGCCGGCTCGAGGCCGCCGTAGAGCCGCTCGACGCCCTTCGAGTCGAAGAAGACCGTGCCCGGCTCGACCGACTCGACCGCGAACCCGGCGTCCTCGAGCCGCCGCAGGATCTCCTCCCAGGCCTGCTCGGCAGTCGCCGGGTCCTGCTCGACGAGCTCGAGCTCCGGGCAGGTCGCGAGCGCCTCGCCGAGGCGCATCCCCGGCCGCACGCCCCTCGCCTCCGCGGCCCCCGTGACCGACCCGATGAGCGACTCCGTCCCGGGTAGCGGCGCCAGAGCCGCCGGCTTCGCCTGCAGGCCCGGCCGAAGGCGCAAGGCAGCCCGTAGATCAAAGGCGGGAATGACGAGGGAAGCTATCAAGGGAACGTATGTTCTACACGAACATACGTTCCCTTGTCAAGGGCTGATAGCCAGCAGCTAGCGCCGTTCGAGCACAACGACCGGAATCGTCCGGTCGGTTTTCGTTGCGTACTCGTCGTAGTCGGGCCACTGGTTCGCAGCGAGCTTCCAGAGGCGGTCGCGCTCTTCACCCTCGGCGGTGCGCGCACGGGCCGGGAAGACCTCTCCCCGCACCTGGAGGTCGACGTCGGGCTCCTTGGTGAGGTTGCGGTACCAGCCGGGATCCTCCGGAGCGCCGCCCTTCGAGGCGACGATCACGTAGCGGTCGCCGTCTGCCTCGTAGATCAGCGGCGACGTCCGCGGCTCGCCGCTTGTCCGGCCCTTCGTCGTGAGGAGCAGGATCTTCGAGCCCTTCTTCCAGTCGTGCCCCACCTCGCCGCCCGTCTCGCGATATACCCGGACGTGCTCGTCGCCGAACAGATTCTCCGCTTCGCTCATTCGAATGCTCCTTCCACGAGCAACAGGATCGATGGTTCAAGAGAACGCGTCTCGTGCCATTCACCTTCCTGCCACTCGACGGCCTCTCCCACACCAAGCTGCACGCGTTCGTCGCGGGATGCGACCTCGACCCGGCCGCTGAGGACGACCAGCAGCTGCTTCGACGCCGCCTCGTGGCCGCCGACGACGCCGTCGAGCTCGGCCTTCGAGACGTTCACGTCCCCTCGCGCGATCCGCGCGTGCGTGAAGCCCTGCGAGCCGAAGTGGTCGATCGCCCGGGACGGAAAGGGCTCGCGCACCCTCACGCGACGATCTCCGCTGCGCTCCCGATCATCCGCGTGAACCGGGGCACGGTGTCGAGCAGGTCGACCTGCGCGCAGAACTCGATGTCCGCCTCCAGCCCGGGCGGGCCGTAGGTGCGCGCGTTCAGCCCTGCGAGCGGTGTCGGCCAGGCGCGCGCGACGACCTCCGCGGCGATCGCCGCATCGCTGCGCTCGCCGTCGAGCCCGGCGACGATCCGCCCGGCGCAGTACGCATCGTCGAGCGCGAACGCTCCCATGAACCCGGAGCAGACGATCGCGACGTCTCCTCCGGCCTCACGCGCCGCCCGGACGAGTGACGAGAGGTTGAGGAGCGACCCGAGGAGCACCAGCTCGCACCGGGCGACCGCGGTCAGGATCGCCCGCGTGCCGTTCGTCGTCGTCAGAATCAGCGTCTTCGCCTGCGGCTTCCCGGCGAACTCACGCGGAGATGCGCCAACGTCGAAGCCTTCGACGACGACCGCGCTCCGCTCACCGCCGACGACGGCTTCGTCGCCGAGCTCGGCGCGAAGCGCCTTCGCCTCGCTGATCTCGGCGCAGCAGAGCACCCGCTCGTAGCCGGAGGCGAGCGCCTGCGCAATCGACGAGGTCGCCCGGATGACGTCGACGACGATCCCGACGCGGGCCGCAGCTTTCTCCTCCGGGGTGAAGGCGACATGGACGCGCACGCCGATACGCTAGCCCGGTGGACGCACCGCGGACCTGCTACCGGCATCCCGGCCGCGAGACCGGGCTCTCGTGCTCCGAATGCGGGCGGCCCATCTGCTACGAGTGCATGACGCCCGCGCCGGTCGGCCTCCGCTGCCCGGAGCACTCCGGCAAGCCGCAGGGCATCCAGAAGGTCACGCGCGCGGCCGAGCGTGCAGTCACGGGCGTCGGAGGACGCCGAATGAACGCGGTGACGATGGCGCTGATCGGGATCAACGTCGCCGTCTATCTCGCGGAGCTCGCGGGCGGCGGCTCGATCAGCGGCACGGGCAACTGGATCTTCAACCACGGCGCGCTCTTTGCCTCGGGCGCGTACGTGCCGGGCGGCGTAGGCACGGTGCCGGCCCACGTCGGCATTCCACCGGGGCTGCACCTCGTCGGCGTCGCCCACGGCGAGTGGTGGCGCCTGGTCACGGCGGCGTTCCTGCACTACGGGCCCTTCCACCTCGGCATCAACATGTACTCGCTCTTCTTCGCCGGCACCCTGCTCGAGCACGTGGTCGGCCGCTGGCGCTTCGCGCTGCTCTACCTCGGCTCCGGCATCGCAGGCTCGGCCGGGGCGATCTGGCTGAGCCCCAACAACGTCACGGTCGGCGCCTCCGGCGCGATCTTCGGGATCCTCGGCGCGCTGTTCGTGCTCGAACGGCGCAGGCACATCGCAACGGGAGGCCAGGTCGCCGGACTGATCGTCCTGAACCTCGTCTTCACGTTCGTGCTCTCGAGCTTCATTTCCGTCGGGGGCCACGTCGGCGGCTTGATCGGCGGCGCCATCCTGATGTGGCTGCTGCTCCAGTACCGCCGCTCGGCCGCGCTCAGCATCGCGGCAACGCTTGCGATCGTCGTCGTCTCGCTCGCGATCACCTACTCGAAAGTCCGCGGCTACTCGTGATGCGCCGCCTCGTCGTCGCCATCGTCGGCTGACGCGAACCTGGCCTCCGGGGGACTCATGAACCTGGTTCGAAGAACGAACCAGGCTCGTGGAGCGCGAGCGCGACTCCTCGTGTTTCAGCCGCCGGCGGGGACGTACGAGCCGGCGCCGGCCTCCTTCAGCGCGGCCTGCGCGGCCGCGAGGCGTGCCAGCGGCACGCGGAACGGCGAGCAGCTGACGTAGTCGAGGCCCAGCTCGTGGCAGAAGGTGACCGAGGTGGGATCGCCGCCGTGCTCGCCGCAGATCCCGAGCTTCAGCTCCGGCTTCGCACCCCGTCCCCGCTCCACCGCAATCCGCATCAGGTCGCCCACTCCGTCAATGTCGATCACCTCGAACGGGTTGCGCTCGAGCACACCGTCCTCGAGGTAGCGCGTGAGGAACTTCCCCTCCGCGTCGTCGCGTGAGAACGCGAGTGTCGTCTGTGTCAGGTCGTTCGTTCCGAAGGAGAAGAAGTCCGCCACCTCCGCGATCTCATCGGCGCGCAGCGCGGCGCGCGGCACCTCGATCATCGTGCCGACGAGGTGCTCGATCTCGGGCGCTTCCTCGTCCCACACCCGCTCGGTCAGCTCGCGCAGGCGGCGCAGCTCCTCCGCGAACGCAACGAGCGGGTGCATCACCTCCACGAGCGGCGCCTCGCCGGTGCGCTCGTGCACGACGCGCGCCGCCCGCGCGATCGCGCGGATCTGCATCTCGTAGATCTCCGGGAACATCAAGCCGAGCCGACAGCCGCGCGTGCCGAGCATCGGGTTCGACTCGTGGAGGTCGCGGATCCGCGCGCGCAGCTTGTCGGTCGCGACCTCGTGCTCGTCCGGCAGGAACTCGTGCAGCGGCGGGTCGAGGAGGCGGATCGTCACCGGCAGGCCCGCCATCGCCTCGAAGATCCCTTCGAAGTCGCCCTGCTGGAACGGGAGCAGCTGGTCGAGTGCCGCCCGCCTCTCGGACTCGCTGTCGGCGAGGATCATCTCCTGCATGACCGGCAGGCGCTCGTCGCCGAAGAACATGTGCTCGGTGCGGCACAGACCGATGCCCTCGGCCCCGAACTCGCGGGCTCGGGTCGCGTCCTCGGGATTGTCGGCGTTTGCGCGCACCTTCAGCCGGCGTTGGGCGTCGGCCCAGGACAGGATCGTCTCGAAGTCGTCGTTGATCTGCGGCGGCGCGAGCGGGACCTCACCGATGAAGACGCTGCCGGTGCCGCCGTCGATCGTGATCACGTCACCTTCCCGCAGCACATGGCCGGCGATCGTTGCGGTGCCGTCGCCGATCGTCAGCTCCTCACAGCTCGCGACGCACGGCTTGCCCATCCCACGCGCGACGACGGCTGCGTGCGACGTCATGCCGCCGTGCACCGTCAGGATCCCCTCGGCCGCGATCATCCCGTGGATGTCGTCAGGAGTCGTCTCCCAGCGGACGAGAATCACCGGGCCCGTCTTCGCGCGCTCGACGGCGGAGTCGGCATCGAAGACGATCCCGCCGCTCGCCGCGCCCGGCGAAGCATTGAGGCCCTTGGCCACCACCTCGAGCGCCGCGTCCGGGTCGATCATCGGGTGCAGCAGCTGATCGAGCGACGCAGGGTCGATGCGGCCGACGGCGTCCTCGCGCGAGATCAGACCCTCGTCGACCATCGAGACAGCCGTCTTCAATGCCGCCGCGGCCGTGCGCTTCGCCGCGCGTGTCTGGAGGACGTAGAGCTGCTCGTCCTCGACGGTGAACTCGATGTCCTGCATGTCGCGGTAGTGCTCCTCCAGCCGCCGCATCGTGTCGACGAACTGGTCAAACGCATTCGGAAGCGTCGCGCGCATCGTCTCGATCGGCTGCGGCGTCCGGATTCCGGCGACGACGTCCTCGCCCTGTGCGTTCGCGAGGAACTCCCCGTAGAGCCCCACCTCGCCGGTCGACGGGTCGCGGGTGAATGCGACGCCCGTCCCGGACCGGTCGCCCTTGTTCCCGAACACCATCTGGACGACGCTGACCGCCGTCCCGAGATCATCGGCGATGTCGTGCGCACGGCGGTAGACCTGCGCCCGCGGATTGTCCCACGACTTGAAGACGGCACCCACCGCCCTGAGCAGCTGATCTCGAGCGCCGGCCGGGAAGTCGAAGCCCGTCTCGTCGCGGTAGATCTCCTTGAAGGTGCCGACGAGTCCGCGCAGGTCGTCCGCCGTGAGGTCCGTGTCCTGTTGAACCGAGCGTTCCTGCTTCAACGAAGAGAGCGCACTTTCGAACCGGTGGCCGTCGATGCCCTCGACCACGTCGCCGAACATCTGGATCAGCCGCCGGTAGGAGTCGAACGCAAAGCGCGGATTGTCCGTGCGGGCGGCGAGGCCCTCGGCTGCCTGATCGTTCAAGCCGAGGTTGAGGATCGTGTCCATCATCCCCGGCATCGACGTGGCGGCGCCCGACCGGACGGAAACGAGCAGCGGGTCGTCGTCCGAGTCGAACCGCTTGCCGGTGCGCTCCTCGAGCCGGCGGATGTGGTCGTCCACCTCCTCGCTCAATCCTTCGGGAAGCTCGCCGCGAAGCTCCATGGCGGCGCGGCAGGCGTCCGTCGTGATCGTGAACCCGGCCGGCACCGGCACCCCCATCTGGGTCATTTCCGCGAGCCCGATCCCCTTCCCTCCGAGCAGCGCACGGCCACCGGTCGTGGGCTCGTCGAAGTCGTAGACGTAGCGGTTTCCCATCGTGGACGCGGAATCTAGCGTGAGTGGCGTCTGCGCGAACGGAACTCGGCGGTCCAGGCGAGGACGCGCAGACCAAACCAGAACGGTGTGAAGACGCCGTAGAAGAGGACGAGAGCCGCGCCGAGCGAGGTGTACCAGATGCTCCACCGCCAGAGCGGCACGGGCGGCTTGGGCTTCACTTCGCGACCGCAGCGGCCTGCGTCTCGGCGTGCCGGCGCTCGACGAGCTGGATGATGCGGTGCGAGATCTCCTCGATCGAAAGCTCGCTCACCTCGAGCACCGGGCAGCCGAGTCGGCGGTGCACCCGGGCGGCGTACTCGAGCTCGTCGTAGATCTCGACGAGGCTCGCGTACTTGTGGTCGCCCCGCATCCAGCGGATGCGCTCGCCGCGGATCTCCGACAGGCGCTGCGCGTCGATCGTCAGCCCGACCACCTTCGACTGATCGATCTCGAAGAGCGCCGGCGGCGGCTCGATGCCGTTCACGAGCGGCACATTCGCGGTCTTGTAGCCGAGGTAACCGAGGTAGATCGAGAGCGGCGTCTTCGAGGTGCGCGAGACGCCGACGAGGACGATGTCTGCGTCGTTCAGGCCCGACCCCACGCCGTCGTCGAACTTGACCGCGAACTCGATCGCCGACATTCGGCGAAAGTACGCGTCGTTCAGCGGTGGCCGCGCGCGCGGCTTCATCCTCGCGGCTTGACCCGACACCTTGGCGACGGCATCGATCGGATGCCCGAGCAGGTCACAATAGTGAAGCTTCGCGCGTCGGCAGAGCGTGCGCATCAACTCGCGCAGCTCCGGCTCGACCAGCGTGTAGACGACGACGGCAGGCCGGCCTTTCATGCGGTCGACAGCGAGCTGGAGGTCGGACACCGTCTCGACCGACGGGTGCCTGATCTCGAGGAACTCCTGTTCGGGGAACTGCGCCTCCAGCGCCTGCACGATCCGCGCAGCGGTCTCGCCGGTTGCGTCGGAGATCATGTGCAGCTCGACGAGACTCACGGTGCGCAGCGTACTTCGCGGAGTCTTAACACGGCCCTTATGTCACTCTCAGGTTTCCCCGTCAGGCTATGCGCGTGGTGAAGCGCTTCCTCGCGGTCTGCCTGCTCGCGCTCGCCCTCCCCGCCTCCGCGTTCGCTTGGGGCGGTGTGTATCCGACGGGCGACAGCTTCGGCTTGTCGGTCAAAATCGACGTCTCCGACAGCTATCCGGTCGACGAGACGCTGCCACAGACCTGGGCGACCTACCTCGGCACACTCGTGCACGGGCCGGAACTCGCGCTCCTCACGCTTCACCTCGCGCCGCTCCCGGAGGTGCAGGTCCAGTGCGGGGCGGACGCGCTCGCCTGCTACGACCCGCAGTCGGGGACGATCCTCGCGTCGCCGGACAACCTGCTCGACGAGCCGCCGGCGCAGGAGATCATCGCCCACGAGTACGGCCACCACATCGCGAACAACCGGATGGACGCCCCGTGGTCGGCGGAGGACTACGGCACCAAACGGTGGTCTTCGTACGAGAACATCTGCGCGCGGGCGGCCAGCGG
>Ga0105854_1001159_pt1 | contig 10903 bp, 10 predicted proteins | sample OrgsoiDNA_201058_FD_89679 | JGI IMG/M metagenome (GOLD analysis project Ga0105854, IMG submission 89679) | Permafrost soil microbial communities from the Arctic, to analyse light accelerated degradation of dissolved organic matter (DOM) -... | ecosystem: Environmental > Terrestrial > Soil >... | reverse complement strand
GCAGACCCTGACTCTCCCCACTTATGCCGATGTCGCGGCCGCCGCCGGACGCATCGCCGGCCATGCGCACAAGACGCCCGTCATCACTTCGCGCACCGTGAACGAGGAATTCGGCGCCGAAGTATTCTTCAAGTGCGAAAACCTGCAGCGCATGGGCGCCTTTAAATTCCGTGGCGCGTTTAACGCCTTATCCCAGTTTGACGAGCAGCAGCGCCGCGCCGGCGTGGTGGCCTTCTCGTCGGGCAATCACGCGCAGGCAATTGCGCTGTCGGCGCAATTGCTGGGCATTCCGGCCACCATCATCATGCCGGAAGATGCACCGGCCGCGAAAATCGCTGCCACGCGCGGCTACGGCGGCAATGTGGTGCTGTACGACCGCTACACGCAAGACCGAGAACAGATCGGCCGTGAGCTGGCCGAAAAGCAGGGCATGACCCTGATTCCACCGTATGACCACCCGGACGTGATCGCCGGCCAGGGCACGGCGGCCAAGGAATTGTTTGAAGAAGTGGGGTCGCTGGACGTGCTGTTTGTCTGCCTGGGTGGCGGCGGCTTGTTGTCCGGCTCGGCCCTGGCCACGCGCGCGCTGGCGCCCGACTGCAAGCTGTATGGCGTGGAGCCGGAAGCGGGCAACGACGGCCAGCAATCGTTCCGTTCGGGCCAGATCGTTCACATCGATACGCCGAAAACCATCGCCGATGGCGCGCAGACCCAGCACCTGGGCAATTACACCTTCGCCATTATCCAGCGCGATGTGGACGATGTGCTGACGGTGAGCGACGCGCAACTGGTCGAGCGCATGGGCTTTGCCGCCTCGCGCATGAAGCTGGTGATCGAGCCGACTGGCTGCCTGGGTTTTGCGGCGGCTCTGCAAATGAAGGAACAACTGCGCGGCAAGCGCGTGGGCATCATCATCAGCGGCGGCAACGTCGACATGCAGCGTTTTTGCGAGTTGCTGGCCGCAGCGTGATGTAAAAATTTATACCCTGTCACGCAGGCCGCTCCCCTGGCCGGAGCGGCCTGTGCTATCAGGCTCTGGCCTGAACTCCCGTCGTTCTTCCTGTTTTCCTCCTTATCCTGTCATCAAAAAATCTCCATGAACAAGGCGGGCTAACTGTCGCCCATGTCTTGTTTTGGCGCACTGTTAATCGCGTCAGTTTATGTCAGATTATGCGATAGACTTTACCTTACTGTTTACTCTTCAGTAACAAAGAAGAGATAAACGGAATGATAGATCTACTTTTATTAGGGGCCGATACTGAACGCAGTCATGAATTGGCCAGGCTATTTCAGAGCGCAGGCTATCAAGTCGAGGAAGTGCCGGATTTGGCATCGTATTTGAATCGTCCCCTTGGAAACTTATTGCCATCAGACGCAGGAATTTCTAAGGGAATGGCTGTCACACTGCCATGTTCAAATGATTCAAGGGATATCCGCATATTTAATGCCAGGGCATCTGACGTCAACGCCGGCGCATTCCAATGCCAGCCGAACCTGCTGACCTTTATTTCAAACCTGGCACGCCAGCTGATGCCTGGCTGGCGCCTGAGCATGGGCAGCCGCTGCCTTGAGGCGCCGAATCGCCGCATCGTTGAATTAACCAGCCTTGAATTCAAATTCATCAAAAATTTTGCCTTGGTGGAAGTAAATGAAGCCATTTCACGCAAACAGATCGTGCAGGCGTTTGGCGAGGATTATCTCTCGTACGACCAGAACCGCATCGACACCATGTTAAGGCGCTTACGCAAAAAAGTGGAATTAAGTGTCGGCGTTAAATTACCGCTCAATACCGAGCGGGTACGCGGTTTTTCTTTTGGACACATACTCATTATTGATCCATAGGCAGGAAAACCTGTCATAAAGCGTCATTTTTCTATTGGGAATGCGACTTATAATAAAAAAGCAATTCCTTTTATTGAATATGACGTTTATTGAGAGGTGATGATGAGAATGAAATTAATGATGTTGATCCCTGTAACTGTGCTGTTGGCCATGCCCTTGGCGGCGCAGGCTGCTACGCCGGCATTGCAAGGCTATGGCGCCGACCTGAGCCAGACTTCCGTTTCCGGCATTTCTTCAGGCGGTTTCATGGCCGCGCAACTGGCCACTGCTTATTCTTCCCGGTTCCGTGGCGTGGGCGTGATTGCCGCAGGTCCATATGACTGCGCCTCCACCTATCCCAGCCATTCCTTGCTGCAAAACGCCATGACGACTTGCATGTCGCCACTGGGTGCCAGTGTTGGTCCGAAGTCGGATGTTTCCTGGGATAATGCGAAGCGTTATGCGCAGGCGGGCAAGATCGATCCGGTCGCTGATCTGGCACGCCAGCGCGTGTATATTTTCAGCGGATCCAGCGATACGACGGTCAAGACGATCGTGGTTGACCAGGTGGAAGAGTATTACCACCGGGCCGGCGCGCCAGCGTCGGCCATCCAGTACAGGAAAAACAATGCCGGCCACGCGATTATTACGGACCGCCCGCAAGACGTGGCCTGCGCCGCTACACATGCACCCTATATCAATAATTGCGGTTTTTCGCAGTCTGTAGAATTGCTGGCCCATCTGTACGGAGAGCGTAGCCGGCCGGCGAGTAAAGCTCCGTTGACGGGTTCCATCGTCCGCTTCGACCAGCGCGAGTTCATCAATGGCAGCCGCAGCAGCATGGATGACACTGCCTATGCCTATGTTCCGCGCGATTGCCAGAAAAATGCCTGCGTAGTCCACGTGGCATTCCATGGCTGCCAGCAAGGCGCTTCGGAGATCGGCGAGCGCTTTTACATGGGCACCGGCTACAACGAGTATGCGGAAACAAACCGCATGATCATCCTGTATCCGCAGGCCCGGCCATCTAATGGCATCCCTTATAACCCCAAGGGCTGCTGGGATTTCTGGGGTTATTCCAGCGAGGATCAGCGGCATCCGGACTTCCAGATGCACAGCGCACCGCAGATGAGGGCCGTCATGGCCATGCTGCGCCGCCTGGGCCAGCCACGCGCTGCCGCTGCCGCTCGTTAACTTTGTTGAAATGGAAAACCATCATGGCATTTAATTTACTGACGCAATGGCTGTCTTTCGGTAATTCTTCGCTGGACATGTATAAACAGCTCGCTTCGGCGGGCGACGCCAGCCTGCGCGAGGCTGGCGCAACGGCCGGGCCCGCCCAGCTGGCGCAACTGGTCAAGAAAACGCTGGAGTTGAGCAAGCAATGGAGCGAGGCCCAGTCCGATGCTTATACAGCGCTGTTCCGCACCCAGCTGTCCGCGTTCGACGTGCGGCTGACCTCGGACACCGTGCTGACCTTGATGGATTTGCAGACCCAGCTGTCCAGCGACCTGGCAGCGCAAAGCAATGGCACCATCAAGGCGTTTGCGCAAAGGGCGCAGGCTTGCCTCAATGATTTGCAGGAAACGCAGACGAAGGATGAAGTTTCCATGGTGGTGGCGGGATTCCTGACCGATGTGGGGGGCGTGCTGCGTAGCGGCGCGGAAGAAACCGTGTCCTTGCTGAACTCGGCGCAAGCCGCATCGGGCATCCTGACCCACAAGGCGCTTGACGAGATGGCGCAGGGCAAGCCGGCTGCAGCTGGCTAAGTATTTCTAACGCGCACAAAAAAGGGAGAGCTTTGCTCTCCCTTTTTTGTGCGCGGCATGCCCGTCCTCAGGCCTGCGCTGGCGGCGTGGGGGCCGCGTCGAGCGGCATTTCCAGCATATAGTCGGGCAAGGTGCGCGGGAAAATGCGGCTGAACATGACGGCCGCCTGGGCCGCTGCCAGCTGGAAGCGGCGCCGCAGTTCCTCGCTCACGCGCATGTCCGTGCTCGCCTGGTAGCGCTGTTGCAGGTCGCGCATGCCGGTCAGCTGGTCTTCCAGCGGGCTCAATTGATCAGACGCCGCATGGCCGCCGACATAGGCTCCCTGGCTCATGCCCATCAGGGTCAGCAGGGTGGCCGAGATCTGGATATTGCCCAAGGCATCGGCGCCGCTGGCAATTACATAGGCGGCAATCACCACCGTAAATACCAGCATCTGGAATTTGTAGATGTCAAAACGTTTGTCTGTCTGCAACAGTTCGGCGGCGCTCGCTTGCGTATGGGCGTCCGTCAAGGGGGCCGTAAACCAGCCCAGTTGCTGCGCATAGGCGTACAGCTGCGGTTTGAGTTCTTTCTTGATCGAGGTCGTGATCTGGCTGCCCGCCGTGCCGGCCGTGGAAATGCCGATCAGGTATAGCAGGTCGGTCGACAGCTCTTGCAGCAAGCCCGTGCGTAGCCACTGGTAAAACAGCAAGGTGGCCACGATCAAGGTAAACAACAGCATCTGCAATTGCGACAGGCTGGCGTGGCCGCCCGAGCCCGTGATGTACCAGGGCAGCAAATAGCGCAGGCGCTTGCGCCAGCCCGTGGCCCGCGCTCCCTTGCTGCTCAGCGCCGGTATCGCGGCGGCCGCCAGCAAATAGCATCCGGCCGCAAATAGCGTGGCGGCGACGATGCTGGAAAATTTGCTCGATACGGATAATTTCATGTCGCGCCCGAAATGGACATGGCACCGCTCGCCGTTCTCATAGTCGAAGGCGGCAATTCTCAGGCGCAGCTGCTGATGGCGGTCCCAGAAATTCCAGCTACCCTTCAAGTCGCCGGCATTGTCGAATTCTTCTATCTTGGGCGCGCGAAAGTAGATGTGCGTGATGGCAGCAGGACGCGCCGCCTCATCCTGCTTCGGGCCGTTGATGTTTGCGATATGGTCGACCAGCAAGGGCAGGGTGCTGATGCGGTTGTTACGCCATAACTCGAAGTAGCCGACCACGCAGATCTTGTCCGTCTGCTCGGCCAGGCTGGGACTGATGCTGATGTAATTGATATTGCCGCTGGCCAGGCTGGGCGAGGGCAGGTCGATCCTGGCGTTATCCAGCGTGTCGATGGCGATCTGCAGCGGCAGCCGCATCGCTTCAACCTGCTGCTGCGGCGTGCCGCGAAAGCGTGCCGAGCAGATGTCTTGCGCTACCGGCCCGGCAGCCGAAGCCTGCCGCAAACCGATGCCTGTTTCCATCACCAGCACCAGTGCCAGTATTGTTGCCTGCCTGTTCATGTCCTGCCTCCCTGGTCGTTGTCCTGTCCCATGCTAGGGGCGTGTACCGAGGCATAGGCTGACCGTCTCTGGCGCACTGGCACAGGTCAGAATCGGTCAGGGACTGCGCCTGCGCCCGGACTATCCTTGTCGCTACAACTTTCAACTGTTACATCAACCAGATAAGGGGAAATCTATGGCTGTCCTGACGAGTCTTGAAGACATGGTGCGGGCAATTGCCGGCTCGGTCATGAATGCGCAGCACATGGTGGAAAAGGCGCAGTTGGCCAACATCGCGTCCTTTTTTGATGACCGGCACCAGCCTTCCATGATCGAGGTTGAAGTGCCTGCCACGCATAGCAGCGCAGAGGCCGAGGCTTTTTACCAGTACCGGGTGCCGGTCATTTCACTGGTGCCGCACAGTTCGCTGATCATCGGCGAGGCCGAGATCGACCTCGACGTGGAACTGGGCGCCTTCGAAGACCATGAACGCGAGGGTGTGCACGACGGCATCATGGATCAGCTGGGCCGCGCGGCGCCAGCCGAAAAGAAGGCGGGACTGATGGTCAATCCCGGCAATGGCGGACTGGCCAGCAAGAGCGGCAATGCGGTGCACATCAAGCTCAAGCTGGTTGCCACTGAAAAATCGGAAGGCCTGGCGCGGCTGGTCAACGACGTGGTCAAGGCACAAGGTCCCGTCGCGATACGGCGCCCTGGCGACGCCTGATGGCGTGGGTTTTTATTTGATTGCTGTATTTTCAGGAGCATGTCTTGGCTACCAATAATTTTCATTTGACGAATATCCGTTTTATCAAGCGCGTGGTCGTTGGTAACGATAATCCGCAAAGCATGAAAACAGAAACGGAAGTGCAGGAAGCCATGGATTTGGTGAATCTGTGCCTGGCATCGACACCGCGTGGTTATGTATTAAACGTGGAAAAGAGTTTTGGCTTGTATAATATCGGCGAGCATCAGGTTGTATTGCAATATGCCGTTTATAACATTGGCTTTGACCGCAAGCCGGTGTTTTTGGACGATCATGGTAAAACCTGAGCGCGGCGTTTCCCAGCAGCGGGCCGAAGCGCTGCGCGACGCCATCGCGCGCAGCTATACGGCCAGCAATGCGGCGCTGCGCGACAATATCCATGCCGGGCAGGCGCCAGCCGCCGCGCCTTTTCATTATGTGCTGCCAGATCAGCATCCTGCTGCCGCCACGCCCCGGTTCATCCCCTCAGAACAATTCAAGCGCCAGTACGCCCTGTGCCTGGAATCGCTATCGGTGACCGTGTACGGCTATTGCATCGAGCGCCAATTCGGCTGGGAACGCCGGCTGGAAGCTGCGCTCGTCTTGCGGCGCCCCTCCTGGTGGCGGCGCCTGCTGCGCGCGACTCCTTTGCTGGCCCTGACAGTGCAGGCGCACCCGGCAGGCGCCGAGATCAGTATTGCGCCGGCAAAAAAGCCTGATTATCGGGGGGAAATCAATTGCATCATCAGGCTGGAGCCGGGATTGCAGCAGCAATTAAAGCAATCGCACCAGCATCAGCTGGCCGCTGCGCCATTTAAAAACAGAATCAAAAGATTATTGCCATTTTTCGGCAAGTGAATTATCTGAGTTGCGGTCAGAAACTGCCATTTGATTATTTATTTTCAGGCGTAATCTAAAAATGCCGGCATCGGGTTGGTAAATAAAACGATAGCCGGTATTTATCCACTGAGTGGAATCCTATTGCCCGCAAGGGCTTTATTTTAAAGGAGTAGATAATGGCTGAAATTATTGACATGGCGTCGCAATTCAAGGGCTTGCCGATGGGCGACCTGATCGGCGGTCCTTTGACCGCAGCGTGCGATGCACAAGTGAAACTGGCAAACGCCACTGCCGATTTCATCAAATACATCGGCTTCCTGCCGCCATCCGAGAACGACAAGAATGGCGTTGGCGCCACCCGCCTGGCGCATTTCGCCTTTACGCGTCCAGTGGCCGATCCGGCAGACCCCAGCAAGACGATTGAACAGTCGGTGGCGCTCGACGTGCCGCTGCTGGCCATCGTGAAAGTGCCCAGCCTGTCGATCACCAAGGTCGACATCACCTTCGACATGGAAGTGAAATCGTCATTCAGCTCGAAAGAGACGGAAGACAAGTCGGGCAAATTCTCGGCCGACATCAAGGCGGGCTGGGGGCCGGTCAGCGTCAAGGTTCATCTGGAAGGCTCGGTCGCCACGCACAAGGAAAACACCCGCAGTTCGGACAATTCGGCCAAGTACCACGTGCAGGTGCTGGCTGAAGACGGCGGCATGCCGGAAGGCCTGGCACGCGTGCTCGACATCCTGCAAACGTCGATCCAGCCACGCATTGCTGCACCAGCCCCGGCACCGGCGCCAGCCCCGAATCCTTGATCCCGCTGTGATGGCGTAGCACGCGAGCCGCACGGCGTTTCCAAGGCGCCATGCGGCGTTTCAGGCGCCTGGCCGGCGCAATCCATTTCCATGAAGGGGGAGAAATATGCATGAACTTAGCACCACTGAACTGGCTGCCATGCTCACCACGACCGATGCCGATACACGGGCGCTGCTGTGGGTCGGGCCGCTCAACGACAGCATGCGGGCCTGTTCCATTAATACCGCCGTGCGCCAATCCGCGTTCCTGGCGCAAATCCTGCTGGAATCGTCCGAACTGCGCCAGTTGCAGGAATCGCTCGGCTACAGCGCGCAGCGCCTGCGCCAGGTCTGGCCACAGCGTTTTCCCAGCGATGACATCGCAGAGCAGTATGCGCACAACCCGCAAAAGCTGGCCAACAAGGTGTATGCACTGCGCATGGGCAATGGCGACGAGGCCAGCGGCGATGGCTGGGCTTACCGGGGCCGTGGCTTGATCCAGCTGACGGGGCGCGACAACTATGCGCATTTTTCAGCGGCGATGGACTGTGATGCGCTCGGCCATCCGGACTTGCTGCAACAGCCAACTGGCGCGGCCTTGTCGGCGGCCTGGTTCTGGCGCACGCACGGCTTGAACGAGCTGGCCGATGGCACCTTGCAAGCCGATGGCGACCAGCAGTTCAGTGAAATCACGCGCCGCATCAATGGCGGCTTGAATGGCCTGCCGCAGCGCCACGCCTATTGGGACCGGATCCGCAAGATTCTCGGTGTGGCTACGCCACCCTGAACGGGATGGCCGCACGCGGCGTTCTCCTGATATGTCATTTTCCTTTCGATGAGGCAATCACATGAGTAATTACAGCAAAGTGCAATTCATTTCCTGGGAAGTTCATACCGGTCCTTTTGTGATCCCTGGCACTGCCAAGGGCAATCCCGATGTGGCTTTGTATAGCGGCCTGCTTGATCCGGCGCCGGACAAGCGTACGGATGCGCTGGGCCAGTGCTGGGATATCGACGCGCGCCTGGCATTTACGGCCGACGCCATCAGCAAGGCGGAACTGTCCAGCGACCGCAGTCCCGGCACGCTCAAGGTCTTTATGGCGCCCGAGTTTTTGTACCGTGGGGCCGGCGGCGCCTATCTGCACGACCTGATCGACGGCTGGGCAAGCAAGGCGCCGGCGGAATTCAATCTGCCTGCGCCGTACAGCGGCCCATGGTCTGGGCTCTTCGGTGGTTTGCGTTCACTGGTGCGCGATGCGAAATATGAGGATTGGATATTTGTCTTTGGCACGGCAGTGAGCGCGTCATTCCCATCGGCAAAACAGGGCAACGGTAAATTCGTCATCGATACCAGCAAGCCTGGTGAAATTTACAATAGCGCGTTGATACAGCGCGGTGGCCTGCTGCATGGTGGTGACAACTATGTCTCGCGCAAGCATTACATATCGGGTATCGATTTCTTGAACTGGAATGCATCCGTGAAACAGCATGTGGCGGGCACGGTGTTGCCACTGGACCCAAGCACCGTGCTGCCAGCCGATGTGCTGGGTGTTCCTGAAGGTGGCGCTGTTTTCCGTATTCCGGGTATCAACGACAGCAAGACGAAACCTATCGATTTCGGTATTGAAATCTGCCTGGACCATATAGCTAGCGGCAGTAGCGCCAACGCCTACGGGCGCCTGCGTACGGCTGGCCAGTTCGTCAGGATACAACTGGTGCCATCGGGCGGCATGCGATTGAAGCCGGAGTCCATCTGCCTGCAGCCGGCCGGCGTGCCGACGCCCCGTTCCTATGCCTTTAATTGTGACGGATTGGGCAATATCGACGGCAGCCCAGGCAGCCATACGCAGCTGTGGAATGGCACCAATGGCGCTATCGTGCTACCTGCCAACCGCCTGGTAGACGCCAATGGCGGCGTGGCGTTGGTTGATACCCGGTTGTCAGCCGTCATCACCCAGGTGAGACAGGCGCAGGTCCTGGTGTCGGCAGATATGTTGTGGAATAGCGGCGGTAGCGTGAAGGGCGCTGGCCAGGTGCGTCTTCTGGCCGCGCGCGACCTGTAGGGAAGGGCTGCGCCGCCATGAGGGCGGCGCAGCAGTAGTGCAGGTTAATTACTTATGCAGCAGCGAACGCTTGCGCGCATAGCCGAAGTAGATCACCAGGCCGATCAGCAGCCAGACGCTGAAGGCGATCCAGGTGACCAGACTCAGGTAGCTCATCAGCATGACGCAGAACAGCACGGCCAGGATGGGAATCACTGGCACGCCAGGGCAGCGGAAGGCGCGTGGCAGGTCGGGGCGTTTCTTGCGCAGCACCAGCACGGCGATGGCGACCAGGGTGAAGGCGGCGAGGGTGCCGATGTTGATCAGTTCTGCAAGGATGTTGAGCGGGATCACGGCGGCGATCAGGCCGAACACGATGCCCACCATCCATGTGGCGAAGAATGGCGTGCGAAAGCGCGGGTGCACGGTCGACAGGCGCTGTGGCAGCAAGCCGTCGCGCGACATGGCGAAGATGATGCGGGTCTGGCCGAAAGCCATTACCAGGATCACGGTGGTCATGCCCAGGATGGCGCCCAGGTCGACGAAGCGGGCGATCCAGTTTTCACCGGCATATTGCAGCGCCAAGGAGACAGGATGGTCGACGCCGAGGAATTTTTGGTAAGGCACGATGCCGGTCATGATGGCCGACACGATCACATACAGCACGGCGCACACGGCCAGCGAGCCGATAATGCCGATCGGCAAGTCGCGCGACGGCTTTTTGACTTCTTCGGCGGCCGAGGTGACGGCGTCGAAACCGATGAAGGCAAAGAACACCAGCGCCGCGGCGCTCAGCATGCCGTGGTAGCCGAACGGCATGTAAGGCTGCCAGTTGGCGGGCTGCACATGGCGCGCGCCAAAGATGATAAACAGCAGTACCACGCCGATCTTGATCGCCACCATGATGTTGTTCAGGCGGGCCGATTCGCGCACGCCCCACCCCAGCATGGCCGTCAGGGCCAGCATGATGACCAGCGCCGGCAGGTTGATCCAGGTCGTCACGCCGGGCAGCGCACCGGGCGCAGCCGTCAGCTCGACGGGCAGGATGATGCCGATGCTGGCCAGCAGCGACTGGAAGTAGCCAGACCAGCCCACGCAGACGGCGGCTGCCGCCAGGCCGTATTCGAGCAGCAAGTCCCAGCCTATCATCCAGGCGGCCAGTTCGCCCATGGTGGCATAGGTGTAGGTATAGATGGAGCCTGCCACCGGCACTGTGGAAGCGAATTCCGCATAGCACAGCGCTGCAAAGCAGCAGGCTACGGCAGCCACCACAAACGACAGCGACAGCGCGGGGCCGGCCGTCAGCGCGCCAGTGCCCGTCAGCACGAAAATACCCGTGCCGACGATCGCGCCTATGCCCATCAAGACCAGGTCAAACGGCCCCAGTACTTTTGCCAGCCCACCCGGTTTCTTGCTGTGGGCAATCATGT
>Ga0105854_1001158_pt1 | contig 10904 bp, 10 predicted proteins | sample OrgsoiDNA_201058_FD_89679 | JGI IMG/M metagenome (GOLD analysis project Ga0105854, IMG submission 89679) | Permafrost soil microbial communities from the Arctic, to analyse light accelerated degradation of dissolved organic matter (DOM) -... | ecosystem: Environmental > Terrestrial > Soil >... | reverse complement strand
GGCGCGCTGCACGCGCTGCGCGACGCCGGGCGCAGCGTCCCGACGGACGTGGCTGTCGTCGGCTTCGACGACGCGCCGCTCGCCGCGCACACGCAGCCCGCCCTGACGACGGTCCGGCAGCCCGTCGACGAGATGACGCGAGCGACCGCGGATCTGCTCCTGCGCCGGGTTGCCGGCGAGACGAAGCCGACCCGCATCATCTGTCCGACGACGCTCGTCGAGCGCGACTCCACCTAGAAGCCTCTAGCCTCTCGACTCGTGGCTCCGCGCGTTCAGGTGCCGGTCAGGCGAAAGCGGCAATCGTGACGCGTGCAGCCTGCGCGCAGACCGAGACGCCGGCGGCGCCGGAGATCGCCGCTCGTCGCGCTGGTCGCCCTCACCGTCGTCGCGGGCGTGGCCGGGGTCTGGCTCCTGCGGGGCAGCCGCGACAACCCCCGCGCGGCCACCACCTCGACGCGGCGCACCTCGCCTGTCTCCGCCCGGACAACGTTGCACCGCGCACCGACCCGGCTCGTCGAGCACGGCACCGGCTCGCTGCCCGCACCGCTTCAGGATCCGTCGGTGGCGCCCCTCTCCGGCGGGCGCGCGCTGCTCCTCGGCGGTCTGACGGCCGCTGACCAGTCGACCGACCAGATCATCGTCGCGAGCGTTCGCGAAGCGCGCGTGATCGGCCATCTCCCGTCGGCGAGGCACGACACGGCCGCCGTCGCGATCGGGCCGTTCGCGTATGCCTTCGGCGGCGGGACCGCCTCGTCGCAGCTCGACGACATCGTCCGCGTCAACCCGGCGAGCGGTGCGGCCGCGCTGGTCGCACACCTACCCGCCGCGAGCTCCGACTCGACCGCCGCTGCGATCGGCGGCACGGCATACATCGTCGGCGGCTATACGGGGACGCGTTGGCTCGACACGATCGTCGCCTGGCGGCCCGGGACTGCTGCGCACGTCGTCGCGCATCTACCAGCGACGCTGCGCTACGCAGCGGTGGCCGCCGTCGGCAACCGCCTCGTGATCGCCGGGGGATCGCTCGAGAACGGCACCGCGAGCGACGCCGTACTCGAGTACGTACCCGCAACCCGCCGCGTGCTCAGGCTCGGCACGCTGCCCGCTCCGACGACCCACGCGGCAGCAGCCGCGCTCGGCCACTTCGCGTACGTGATCGGCGGCCGCGGCGCGGCGCTCGGCTCGCGGAGCGCGCGCATCGTGGCGATCGACGTCCGCACGCGACGGATCAAGCCGTTCGGCTCGCTGCGGACCGCCCGCTCCGACCTCGGTGCGGCAACGGCAGGCAACCGCATCCTCCTCGCGGGCGGCGCGGGCTCCGCCGGAACGGTTGCAACGCTGAGCGAGCTCGTCACCGCCGCAACGAGGGTCACCGCCGCGGCAGCGCCGCGCACGCGGACGCACACGCTCGTCGCGGGCAACGTCTACGCGCACGACGCCGCCGGCCGGCTGACGGGTGCGGCACTGCAGGCGCTCCCACGCATCTACGTCCCGAACAGCCGCAGCGACACGGTCGACGTGATCGATCCGCGGACCTTCAAGGTCGTCGACCACTTCGCGGTCGGCGGCCTGCCGCAGCACGTCGTGCCCGCGTGGGACCTGAGGACGCTCTACGTCACGAACGACACCGGCAACAGCCTGACGCCGATCGACCCGCGCACCGGCAAGCGCGGCGCAGACATCCCGGTCGACGATCCGTACAACATGTACTTCACGCCCGACGGGCGCTACGCGATCGTCGTCGCCGAGCGCCTGCACCGCCTCGACTTCCGCGACGCCCACAGCTTCAGGCTGCACCACTCGCTCGCCGTGCCGTGCACCGGTGTCGACCACATCGACTTCTCCGCGGACGAGCGCTACCTGCTCGCGAGCTGCGAGTTCTCGGGACAGGTGATCAAGGTCGACGTCGCACGCGAGCGCGTGGTCGGCGTGCTCACCCTCCCCGACGGAGCGTCCGGCATGCCGCAGGACGTGAAGCTCTCGCCGAACGGCAAGACGTTCTACGTCGCCGACATGATGGCCGGCGGCCTCTGGAAGATCGACGGCCGCCGCTTCCGCGTCACCGGCTTCCTGCGCACGGGGACCGGCGCACACGGCCTCTACCCGAGCCGCGACGCGAAGCTCCTCTACGCGACGAACCGCGGGGAAGGGTCGATCTCGGTGATCAGCTTCCGCACCGGCCGGGTCGTGACGAAGTGGCATCTCCCCGGCGGCGGGAGCCCGGACATGGGCGGCGTCTCGGCAGACGGCCGCGTTCTCTGGCTGACGGGCCGCTACAACGGGGTCGTCTACGCGATCTCGACGGTCAACGGGCGCCTGCTCGCGACCATCCCGGTCGGCAACGGGCCGCATGGCCTCGCCGTGTGGCCGCAGCCCGGCCGCTACTCGCTCGGCCACACCGGAATCCTGCGCTAGACACCGGCTCAGGCGGCCGGCAGGCGCACGACGAACCGGCCTCGGCCGCCGGGCCGCGCCACCACATCGCCCGAGGCGGCGCGCGCGAGCCGGCGTGCGAGCGCCAGGCCGAGCCCGGCACCCGACGTTGCGGAGCGTCCGGCGCTGCCACGCACGGCCGGCTCGAAAATCGTCTCTTGCTCGGCGTCCTCGACGCCGGGGCCGTCGTCATCGACCGAGAACAGCACCGTCGAGCCCTCGCGTGCCACCGCCACGCGCACGACGCTGCGCCCGTAGCGGCAGGCGTTCTCGACGACCGGGTGCAAGATGCGCTCAGCGAGATCTTGATCGACGCCGACGCGCACGCGCTCCCGCGGCTCGTCGAGTGCGAGCGCCACGCCGCGCGAGCTCGCCTCGTCGCTGCACGCGGCGACGATCGCTTCGGCGACCTCCTGCGCATTCGCGACCCCCTGCGGTTGCGCGCTGTACTGGGCCGCGGCGACGAGGGTCTCGACGATCCGCGCAATCTGTTCGGCGTTCTTGACGACGACGCCGAGACTGTCGCGGTACTCCGGGGTCGTGCGCTCGCGCCGCAGCGCGACCTCGGCCTCCGCCATCAGTTTCGCGAGCGGCGTGCGCAGCTCGTGGGAGAGCTCGGCCGAGAAGCGACGCTCGTGCCGCAGGCTCGCAGCAAGCCGGTCGAGCAGCCCGTCCAGCGTCTCGCCGAGCCGAGTCAGCTCGTCGTGGGGCTCGCCGAGCCCAAACCGCCGGTCGAGGTCGTTCTCACTCCAAGCGGCAGCCTGCTCGGTCATCTGCGCGACGGGACGAAGCGCGGAGCGGAGCAGCCACCACACCGCGCCGCCGACGATCACGAGCAGCACGAGAAAGAGCGTGATCGAGGCAGCAAGGGCCCGGTGCCGCGTCTGCTCATACGGTGCGAGAGAGAGACCGGTGACGAGCGTGCCCACGCGCCTTCCAGCGGCGACGATCGGCACGGCGTAGAGACGGGTGTCGGTGTCACGGACGTCGACCAGACGGGTCGGCCCGCCGGCGAGGGAGCGGGCGGCGGCACCGGTCTCCAGGCGCACGCGCGGAGACTCGACCGTCTGCGTGCCGCGGAAGATCCACACGCGGCTAAAGCCGAGCGAGTCGTCGGTCGTCTCCGCTACGTGGATCTTCCCGCCGACAACGCGAATCAGCCCGAGCTCGGCTGCGGCGCGCGCCCGGAGGAACGAGTTGGCGTCGCGCGAGGTGCTGTGGGCGAGCAGGAGGTTGAAGCCGAACGTCGCGGCACCGAGCGCGAGCGTCAGTGCAACGACAACGATGAGGAGCAGCCTCGTCTTGACGTCGCGCAGTGGGCGGATGCGGCTCATTCGAGCGTGTAGCCCACGCCGTGGACGGTCGTGATCCGCGGGGCACCGGGGAGCGCGGCGAGCTTGCGCCGCAGCCGCGCGACGTAGGCGTCGAGCGTGTTGTCGCGCACGCGCGCACCGTGCGGCCAGCCCGTTTGGACGAGCTCGCGGCGCCGCACCGCCGCTCCTTGGGCTGCAACGAGCTTCGCGAGCAGGCGGAACTCGGTCGGCGTGAGCGAGACCTTCTCGCCGTCGGTCGACGCGACGTGAGCAACCGGGTCGAGACGCAGCGCGCCCGCCTCGATCACGCCGTCGACTCCGGCGCGGCGCAGCAGCGCGTGCAGGCGCGCGACCAGCTCGGCGAACGCGAACGGCTTTGTGACGTAGTCGTCGCCCCCGGCGCTGAAGACGGTGACAGGTGAGCGCTGCGCGGGCGCTGAGGAACAGGATCGGCAGCTGCATCCCTTGCGCGCGCAGCGCCTGGCAGATGTCGCGCCCGTCGGTGTCGGGCAGCCCGATGTCGACGATCAGGAGGTCGGGAGCCGCGGGTCCGATCCGTTCGAGCAGCTCGGCGCCGCTGCCCGCGCCGACCGTCGTGAAGCCCTCTTCCTCGAGCCCGCGCAGAAGGACGCTGCGCAGGTCGAGGTCATCTTCGACGACCATGATCTTCGGACCGGTCACCGTTCGAGCGTAGCGCCGCGAGGACGCGATCAACACCGCTGTTCAGGCGACCGTCAGCCCGTCAGCCCTAGCGTCCGGGCGTGAGCCGTGCCCTCGCCGCCTCCGTGCCGGCTGTCCTCCCCTCTCTGCCGGTTGCGGCGGCGGCCTGCGCGGCCCTGCGACACCGCGGGTACGTAGGCGGCGGCAAGCTCGCCGCACTCGTTGCCTTGCATACGATGCGCAGGACTGCTGTAGTCGCTTGAGGGCGGCCCCGCGCGAGGCATGAGCACCCACCTTCGCAACCATTCCCTCCGGTGCGCCGTCGCGGCCGCGGCCGGCGCCGCCGCGCTCGTCTGGCTCGGCCCGCCGGGCGCCGACCTGGCGGCCCACGTCTACCAGCGGGCGATGTTCATCCAGCATGGCTTCGCGCTCTGGAGCAACTACTGGTACGCCGGCCACTACAGCTACGTCACGTACAGCGTCCTCTACTACCCGCTCGCGGCCGTGATCGGGATCAAGCTGCTGGCAGTCGCGACCGCGGCAGTGGCGGCGGGCGCGTTCGCATCTCTCATCCGGTCGGAATGGCCGACCGCGGGCCTGTGGCCGGCGCGCGCGTTCGCGTTCGTCGCGGCCGTGTCCGTGCTCAGCGGCGCGTACCCCTACGCCCTCGGGCTCGCGATCGGCCTGCTGGCGCTGCGCGCCGCACGCGGCGATGCCCGCATCTTCGCCATCCTGCTCGCGCTGACGTTCGCAGCCAGTCCGCTCGCGTTCGGTCTGGTCGCCCTGATCCTCGTCGCGGCCGCCGCGTCGACCCGGTCGCGGATCGGCGCACGCGGCGCGACGGTGATCGCCCTCGCCGGGCTCGGCGCCGTACTCTGGCGCATCTTCCCGGACAACGGCCGCTTTCCGTTCTCGACGGCTGAGCTCGGCACGAGCCTCGCCTTCTGCGCGCTCGGCGCCGCGTTCACCTGGCACGTGCCGGCAGCGAGGCTCCTGCGCAGCTTTTTCATCGTCTACGCCGTGGCGATCCTCACGTTCTTTCTCATCCCATCCGGGATCGGGGAGAACATCGCGCGGCTGCGCTTCGTTGCGCTCCCGATCGCTGTTCTCGCCCTCAGTCTCCGCCGCTTCAGGCCGGTGCTCCCCGCCGTGATCATCCTCGTGCTCGCGACGTCGTGGAACATCACGCCGCTCGCGTTCAGCTACGCCCATCAGTCGGCAGACCCGTCTGCGAAAGCGGCCTACTGGCAGCCCGTCGTCCACTACCTCCACCGGCACCTCTCACCGTCATACCGTGTCGAGGCGGTCGACACGAGCGGGCATTGGGAAGCCGTGTACCTGCCACAGGCGGGCATCCCGATCGCGCGCGGGTGGTTCCGCCAGGACGACTTCCCCCAGAACGCGTTGCTCTACGGACGGCTGAACGCAGGGGCGTACCTGAGCTGGTTGCGCAGGCTCGGCGTGCGGTATGTCGTCCTGACCGACGCGCCTCCCGACTACAGCGCGCGGCGCGAGGCGAGGCTCCTCCGAGGCGGCCGGAGCGGCCTCAGTCCAGTCCTGCGCTCGGCGCACGCGACGCTGTATGCCGTGCCACGGCCCCGCGGGATCGTCACCGGCGCAACCGGCGCCGTCGTCACGCACTTCGGGGCGTCGGCGATCACCGTCGACCTGCCGGCTCCCGGCGACTATCGGGTCGCCGTCCGCTATTCGCCCTACTGGCACGCAGAGGACGCCTGCGTCGAGCACCTGCCGGACGGCATGCTCGGCCTCGACGTGGTCCATCCGGGAAAGGTCAAGATCGAGTTTGCGGTGACCGCCCAGCGCGCGCTTTCTGCCGGGGCCGCCACCCAGCGCGACTGCCCCTAGTAGCGGCATTCGCCACCTGGCATCGTGTCGAGCATGCGCGTTCTCCTCGCCCTCGCTCTCACGCTCGTCGGGGTCGCCGCCGCCCCGCCGCGGCCGCAGATCGTGCAGAAGCCGATCCCGTTCGGCGCGCAGCGACGCAGCGAGACCGCCGCCTACGCGCTTCGCCACTACGGGCTGCACACCTCGCGGCTCGAGCACCCGCACGTGATCGTCGAGCACTACACGGCGAGCACCACGTTCTCGGCGGCCTGGAACACCTTCGCCTCCGACGCTCCCGACGCCGAACTGCACGAGCGGCCCGGCACGTGCGCGCACTTCGTGATCGACCGCGACGGAACGATCTATCAGCTCGTCCCGCTGAGCACGATCTGCCGCCACACGGTCGGGCTCAACTGGACGGCGATCGGCATCGAGCACGTCGGAACGAGCGACGCGTCGATCCTCGACAACCCGCGGCAGATCGCGGCCTCACTCGCTCTGACCCTCTGGCTGATGCACCGATACGGCATAACGCTTCCGAACGTGATCGGCCACAACGAGAGCCTGACGAGCCGCTACCACCGCGAGCGGAACGCCGCGTGGCGCTGCCAGACGCATGGCGACTGGACGCACGCCGACATGCAGGTCTACCGCGCGCGGCTGCTCGCCCGCGCGCGCGAAGAGCACGTCACGGTCTCACGCATCGGCGGCCCCGTGCCCTCGCGGTGCTAGCGAATCACGCGCCCATAACTCATCTTCGACCTGCGCGAGGTCGAGGCCGCGGGCTGCAAGCAGCACGTAGAGGTGGTAGACGAGGTCGGCCGCCTCCTCGACGACGCGCTCGTCGCTCTCGTCGAGCGCCGCGACGGTCAGTTCGACTGCCTCCTCACCCACCTTGCGCGCGCACGCGCCGAGACCGGCGTCCAACAACTCGGTCGTGTAGGAGCCCGCGGGCCGCCCGGCGGCGCGCTCGGTGATCGTGCGCCAGAGTCCCGGCGCAAAGCAGGAGAGCGAGCCCGTGTGACACACCGGGCCGGCCGGGCGGACGCGCAGGAGCAGCGCGTCGCCGTCACAATCGTCCCGCAGCTCCTCCACCGCAAGCGTATTGCCGGACGTCTCTCCCTTCCGCCACAAGCGCTCGCGCGAGCGGCTCCAGAACCACGCCTCGCCGGTCTCGCGTGTCAAGCGCTCGGCCTCGTCGTCCATCCACGCGAGCATCAGCACGCGGCCGGACTCCACGTCCTGGACGATCGCGGGTCTGAGAGCTCTCAGCATCGCACCGGCACCCCCAGCTCGCGGAGCTCCGCACGCAACGACTCGAGCCGCGACGGGTCCTCATGGAGGATCGATGCGAGCAGCGCGGCCTGCGCGACACCGAGCGCGTCCGCGACGTGCCGGGCGTTCCCCGCGCCCCCGGAGGCGATCACGGGCAGGTCGACGGCGTCTGCGACCGCCGCGGTGATTTCCAGGTCGTAGCCGGCGCGAGTCCCGTCCGCGTCGATCGACGTCAGCAGCACCTCGCCGGCGCCGCGCTCCTGAGCCTCGCGCGCCCATTCGACCGCATCGCGCCCCGTCTCGGTGGTGCCCGCTCGCGAGCGGACGCGGCCACCCTCGACGTCGATCGCGACGACTACCGCCTGCGAGCCGAGACGATCGGCCAGCTCCGTGAGCAGCTCGGGCCGCTAGAGCGCAGCGGAGTTGACACCGACCTTGTCGGCGCCCGCGGCAAGCAGCGCCTCGGCGTCGGCGTACGAGCGGACACCGCCGCCGACGGTGAACGGGATTGCGAGCCGCTCCGCGACGCTGCGCACCAGCTCGATCAGCGTTCCGCGGCCGTCGAGCGTGGCCTGCACATCCAGGAAGACGAGCTCGTCGGCGCCGGCGTCGGAGTAGGCCTCGCCAAGCGAGACCGGGTCGCCGACGTCGCGCAGGCCCTGAAACCGAACGCCCTTGACGACGCGTCCGCCGGCCACGTCGAGGCACGGGATCAGGCGAGGGAGAGGGATACGACCTCCTCGAGATAGCGCGCGCCCGCCGCGCCGCTCTTCTCCGGGTGGAACTGGAAGCCGAGGAATGCTCCGAACCGGACCTCGGCGACGAGGCCCTCCGACCAGGCGGTCGCCGCGGGGGTGACGGCGGCATAGGAATGCGCGAAGTAGTACGCCGGCCCGTCGTCGACCTGTGCCCAGCCCATCCGCGGCACGCGCCCCTCCGTGAGCCGCACCGTGCGGCCGGGAACGAGGCCGAGGCCCGGGACGCCACCGTCCTCCTCGGTCTGCTCGAGCGCGAGCTGAAGGCCGAGGCAGATCCCGAGCACCGGGCGACCGGCGGCGACGCGGGCGCGCAGCGCGTCGTCGTGCCCCCGCTCGCGCAGGCCGTCCATCGCCGCGCGTGCGGAGCCGACGCCCGGCAGCACCGCGAGGTCGGCCTCGTAGACGTCCGGGACGAGTTCCGCGCCGAGCCTGCCGAACGCGAGCGCGACGGAGCGGACGTTGCCCGCGCCGTATCCGCAGATCGCCACCTTCACAGCAGGCCCTTCGTCGACGGGAGGCCCGAGCCTTCGCTGCCGACCGCGGTGCGGAGCGCGCGACCGACCGCCTTGAACGCCGCTTCCTCCACATGGTGCGCGTCGCGGCCCGAGGCCTCGACGTGAATCGACGCGCGCGCCGACTGAGCGAGGCTCGAGAGCATGTGCGTTGCCATCCCCGGGTCGTGCTCGAGCCTCAGCTCCGCGTGGGCGCGGCCGCCGAGGTCGACAGCTGCGCGCGCGAGCGCGTCGTCCATCGGCACGACCGCGTCGCCGTAGCGCGCGATCCCGCGGCGGTCGCCGAGAGCCGCGTCGAGCGCCTCGCCGAAGGCGAGTGCTGCGTCCTCGGCCGTGTGATGGTCGCCCGTCTCGAAGTCGCCGGCGCCTTCGAGCACGAGGTCGAAGCCGGCGTGGAACGCCAGTTGCTCGAGGAAATGGTCATAGAGGCCACCGCCGGTCTGCACGCGCACACGGCTCGCGCCGTCGAGTGCAAGCCGAACAGCGAGGCGCGTCTCTGCGGTCGCGCGCAGCGTGCGTGCGCGGCGCCCGCCCCGCGGCGCCGCCGGCGAAGGACGGTCGAGAATGCGCGCGAGCGCTTCAACGAGTGCGTCGTCGTCCTCGGCGTCGAGCACCGACACTCGGATCGCCTCGGGGTAGGCGCGCACGACGATTCCCTGCCGCAGGAGCGCCTCGCCGAGCGCGAGCCCGTCGTCGACCGGGGCGTAGAGGAAGTTCGCATGCGACTCGAGCGGCGTGAGGCCGAGCGCGCGGAGCGCGGACGCGAGACGCTCGCGCTCTTCGAGGAGCGGTGTGACATCGGGAGGCGAGGCGAGCGCCGCGAGCGCGAGCGCGGCCGACAAGCTCGAGACGGGCGCCGGCGCCTGGCGCGCGTTCAACTCGTCGGCGACGTCACGCGCAGCGAGCGCGTAGCCGATGCGCGCTCCCGCGAGCGCGAAGGCCTTGGAAAAAGTGCGCAGCACGACGACCCCTTCGCCGATGAGAGACAACGCCGTTTGCCCGCTGTACTCGAAGTACGCCTCGTCGACGACGAGCGGCCGCGCCGCCGGCAGCGGGTCGAGCGCGCCGGTCGGGTTGTTCGGCCGGCAGGCGAAGGTGAGAACGGGATCGTCGACGCCGACCACAGCACCCGCGAGCTGCGCCGCGATCCCGTAGAGGGGGTACGTCGGAGCCTCCGGAATCGCGATCGCGTCACCGGGGCCTGCGTAGGCACGGGCGCAGAGGAGGATCAAGTCGTCAGCGCCCGCACCGAGCACGATGTTCTCCGGCGTGACGCCGGCGTAATCGGCAATCGCCGCGCGCAGCGCGCGGTAGCCGCCTCCCGGGTAGCCGTTCACGCGCGCGAGCGCACCGGCGATCGCGCCCGGGCGGGTCGACGGCAGCGGCAGCGGCGGCGTGTTCTGGTCGAAGCGCAACACCTGCGAGATGTCGATGCCCGCGAGTCGCGCAACCTCGTCGCTCGGCGGCGCCCACCGATAGGGCTGGAACTCCGGTACGAGCGCCCTCATCGTCTGACCGCCTCGGCGTGCGCGGGCATCCCCTCGGCTGCGGCGAGCGCCTCGACCGTGGGGCGAATCCTCGCGAGCACCGCTTCGGTCAGCCGCTGGACCGTGACGGGCTTCAGGAACGTCTCGAGCCCGAGCCCGCCGACGGAACGCGCCCACCCGTTTGTCGGCAGCACGTGGTTACCGCCCGTCGCGTAGTCCCCGGCGGGGACGGGCGACCAGGGCCCGACGAACACCGAGCCGGCATTCCGCACCCGGTCCGCGTAGGACTCGGCGTCGCCGAGCAGCACGAGGTGCTCGGGCGCGATCGACTCGGCCTCCTCGAGGGTCTCGACCGCGCGGCAGACGGCTTCGTGCCCGTGCTCGCGCTGCGCGGCGAGCTCCAGTTCGACGAGGCGCGCATCGCCGTTGCCGAGTACGACGACCTCGGACGGGCCGCCGGGCAGGTCGATCGCGACGTCACGCGAGACCTCGAGCTTCGCCTCGTTCACGTAGGCGTTTCCCGGGCCGACGATCTTGTCGACGCGCTCGACGTACGCAAGGAAGCCGATCGCCTGCGGGCCGCCGAGCGCCCAGACCTCGTCGACGCCGAACAGCTCGGCC
>Ga0105854_1001157_pt1 | contig 10914 bp, 11 predicted proteins | sample OrgsoiDNA_201058_FD_89679 | JGI IMG/M metagenome (GOLD analysis project Ga0105854, IMG submission 89679) | Permafrost soil microbial communities from the Arctic, to analyse light accelerated degradation of dissolved organic matter (DOM) -... | ecosystem: Environmental > Terrestrial > Soil >... | reverse complement strand
TCTTTATGCAGGCCATGAATGTCCTCTTTTTCCGCTTCCTTCCAGCTTGACCCACAACTGGCTGCGCCGCTGTACCGGCAGATTTACCAGCGTTTCCGTCAGGCCATTATGCAAAACCAATTGCAGCCCGGAGAGCGTGTCCCCTCGGCGCGTAGCCTTGCCAGCGAGTTAGGCGTGGCGCGCGCCACGGTGGACAACGCCTACAGTTTGCTGATCGCCGAGGGCTTTTTGCAAAGCCGCGGGCAAGCGGGAACGGTGGTCAGCCAGTCGTTACACCTCACGGCACCCATTCCTGAGCGAGTCCCTGATCCTCCGCGTTTTACCGTTAACCCGATGCTGCCTGCAGGTAGACCTTATCCGCTGGAGCTCGGCCTGCCCGCGTTAGATGCCTTTCCGCGTGCGATTTGGTCGCGCATTGTCGCCCGTCAGATTCGCCATACCCGCGCCGATGATCTCAGCCATGCGCCACTCAATGGCGAGGCCGAATTGCGCCGTGAGATCGCCGGTTATCTGCAACTGTCGCGGGGTTTTTCCTGTCGGCCAGAGCAGGTGTTTATCTGTTCCGGCTATGCGGCCGTACTGGATTTAGTCATCGGCAGTTTGATGCAACCGCGCGATGGCGTGTGGCTGGAAGACCCAGGTTATCCGGTGACGCAGGCGTTTTTCCGCGCGGCCGGTGCCACGCCGATGGCGGTGCCGGTCGATGACCAGGGTATGAAGATTAGCGAGGGGATCCGCCGTTATCCGCAGGCGCGTTTTGCCGTGGTGACACCAGCCCATCAAAGCCCGCTCGGCGTGACGCTCAGTCTGGCGCGGCGTATGGCGTTGCTCGAATGGGCGGCGGCACAGCAGGCGTGGGTGATTGAGGACGATTACGACAGTGAGTTTCGCTATCACGGTCAGCCCTTGCCGTCGCTCAAGAGTCTGGATACTCAGGGGCGGGTGATTTATGCCGGGACATTCAGCAAAGTGATGTTTCCCGCATTACGCATTGGTTACGTGGTGGTACCGGAACATCTGGTGGAAAGGGTCAGTGATTATTGCCATCTGCGTGCCTGCGCCTGTCCGCGGCTAATGCAACACAGCGTGGCGGAGTTTATTGCCGAGGGCCATTTTTACCGTCACCTGAAGCGCATGCGTCAGCTTTATGCCGAGCGGCGCGGTTTTTTATCACAGGGATTGGCCGCGCGTTTTTCTGCCGATCAACTGTGGGTGAATCCGCAGTCAGGGGGAATTCAGCTCTGCGTCAAACTGGTGGCGACGTTGGACGACGCTGCTATCGCTCGCCATGCGCGCTCGCAAGGGTTGGCGATTCAGGCGCTGTCGGACTGGCAGGTCGAGAAGAGAGAAAAGGGCGATGCGCTGCGACCCAACGGCTTACTGATGGGTTTTCCGAATATTAGCTCGGCGGTGGAGGCGGAAACGTTGTGCGAGCGATTGGCTGGGGTGATCACAGAAAGTGCCGACCATCGTTGATCAGAACCCTAGAAGATCAGAACTATAGAAAACGGGGCCAAATTGGCCCCGTCGTCATAGCGAAGTAATGAGGGAATCAATCTTCGCTAAGGTGCGTATGCCCGACACAGGAAGTCGCACCTTTTTTGCTTACTTCTTATTGCTAACTGCACGAACTCAATTATTTCGACTCAGCAGCACACCGAGTACGATACCAACGGCGGCACCGACACCCACCCCGTGCCACGGATTATCTTTCACGTAGCTGGTGGCCTGGTTGGCCGCGTCAATCGCGTGCTGCTTAATGTTGCTGTTACCGTTGAAGCGGGCACGGGCTTCACGCAATACGCCTTCCGCTTTACCACGAATTTTTTCCAGCTCATCTTTCGATTTAGCACCTGATGACTGAAGGACCTCATCAAGCGTATCGGCCAGCAGAGTCACGTCCTGATTGATGTCGCGTTCGACTTTTTCTGATTTCTTAAACATTGCGCTCTCCTTGTTTGAACTGTGTTTTAAGCATAGCCCAAAATGCTGCGAGGAGAGGATCATCAGGCCAATACCCTCTGTTTTTAGGCAAAATTAGCGGTTCTGACTAGGAACGCACGCCAGTCACCACGCGGCCTGGCGTGACAGAGATCAGATTTTTCTGTAAGTGCTTGAAGGGTTTACAGCCAATAACATTTTTCCTCCACTTTTAACATTTCCACATGGGTGAAACCTGTTTATCCTATATTTATTCACATTGTGATCTCTGTTCGGATTCCTTCATGTCGTTAAGTACGCTGCGCACCAACCTGCAATTAAATAAACGCATTCTGTCATTCATGATTTTCACCTTCGTTTGCTACCTGACCATCGGATTGCCGCTGGCGGTGCTGCCTAGTTTTGTGCACAACAGCCTGGGCTATAACTCGGTGCTGGCGGGGCTGATTATCAGCGTGCAATATTTCGCTACCCTGATCAGTCGCCCCCATGCCGGACGTTATGCCGACCAGCTTGGGCCGAAGAAGGTGGTGATTTTCGGACTGGCGTGCTGTGGATTGAGCGGCGTGTTTTATGTGCTGGCCGTGGTGCTGGCGGCAAGTCCGCTGCTCAGCTTGCTGTTACTTTGCCTCGGGCGTCTGTTTTTAGGGGTTGGTGAAAGCTTTGCCAGCACTGGCACCACCTTATGGGGCATCGGTGCGGTAGGCGCGTTACACACCGGCCGGGTGATTTCATGGAACGGCGTCGCGACCTATGGCGCGATGGCCGTCGGCGCACCGCTGGGCGTGATGGTCAACGCCCAATTTGGCCTGTCAGGCGTGGCGGCGTTGTTGGTGATTTGCGTATTGATCGCGTTGTGGCTCGCCAGCCGCAAACAAGATATTGCTGTCAGTACCGGTAAACGCATTGCCTTTAAAGCCGTGCTGGGGCGGATGTGGTTGCACGGTCTGGGGCTGGGCTTCGGTACCGTGGGCTTTGGCGTGATCGCGACCTTCATCACGCTCTATTATGCTGAGAAAGAGTGGAGCGGGGCGGCATTCACCCTGACGTTGTTCAGTCTGGGCTTTGTCGGTGTTCGCCTGATCCTCGCCAATACCATCAACCGTTTTGGCGGCCTGCGGGTGTCGTTGGTGGCGTTCCTGTTTGAAGCGCTCGGTTTGCTGATGATTTGGCTGGGCAGTGATCCGATCACCGTTCAGTTAGGCGCGTTGCTCACCGGCTGCGGCTTCTCGCTGATTTTCCCAGCGCTGGGTGTCGAAGCGGTGAAACAGGTTCCGCCGCAAAATCAGGGGACGGCATTAGGCACCTATTCGGCCTTCTTAGATCTCGGTCTAGGGCTGACAGGTCCGGTGGCGGGCTTGCTGATCGCTCATGCGGGAACCCCTTCGATTTATCTGGCCGCCGCTATCATGGTGGTGCTGGCGTGGCTGATGACGCTGCGCTTATGGCAGCAAGAAAAAGCGCAATCTGATCTCCCCTCGTAACCGTTGCTGGCGCAAAGGCATAGCGCAAAACGTCGGAGATCACCCATTATTTGGTTTAGATAAATCCTAAATAAGCCAAATATCCGGATAAAGAGGTTATTCAGGCGGTTGAATACGGTAAGGTCGCTTGGCGGTTAAAGAAGCGAGGAGCAACCATGTATTTACGGCCAGATGAAGTGGCGCGCGTGTTAGAAACGTCCGGTTTTGAGCGCGATTTTGTTGATGATAAAGCTTACGGTTACTGCCGGGGCGAGCATTACGTGTATGTGAACCGGGAAGCGCGGTTTGGTCGGACTGCCCTGGTGATACATCCGGCAATGAAAGAGCGTAGTGAGCGTTTTGCCGAGCCAACGGCATCCTTTCGCAGCAGTCAGGTTTACACCCGTTTTCCGTTAGACGTTGCCAGTGAAAATGAAACCTACTACGGCATTTGCCACGGTTTCAGCTCGCGCCAGATTTTGGCCAGCTATCTGGAAAACGTCTTTCGCTAATCCTCTGATGAATACCTTTAACAGCGCTGTGCCTTCAGCGCTGTTTTCCGTCTATTTCCTCTCTTTCAACGGTAACAAAACGTCCGTCTGTAACGCATGTTCTGGCAGGGCTTGATCAAGCTGCAGATAGCGGAAATAGACCGGAAAATCCCGTAATTCCTCACCACTTTGCGGCAACCACTGGCGATAAAGGAAGTAAACACTATCGCTTATCCGGTCATAGGCGCCGACATGGCGCACCACCGCGCAACGCCCGCCTGGTAACTCTTTGCGGATCACCCCTTGCGGATTCTCCGGCACTTTTCCGTTTGCGTGGGGGCTCAATTCGCCGCAAATATCAAAGCGGAATTCATCCCCCGGCGTGGTTAGCGGGTCATTGTGAGGTACGCCGTAAGTGCCTTGAGTCATATAGTCCGACAACCCAGAGGTTTTACGCCACGCGATAAATTTTTCCACCGTGCTGTTGACGTGAAGCGGGTCGCCAAAGTGCTCTAAAACGGCGACCTGCAGCGGCTCGACGTTAATGATGTTTATTTCCATATTCTCCATCCTCTTCTGATTTCCCTGACCGGGAAATTGAAAATGCACATGCCAGTCGAGCCAAATGGGATCCTGTCGAAACTCGCTGGGTGTTCTGCCAAAGGTATGCTTGAAGGCGCGAGAAAAGGATTCGGGATTTTCAAACCCAGCATCGAGCGCAATGTCGATCACCTTCTGCTGCGGCTGTTGCACCAGCCGAAACGAGGCTCTTTTCAGGCGCATCAGCGTGACATAACGATTCACGCTGACGCCGCAGTATTGGCTGAACTGGCGGTGAAAATGAAATCGTGAAAAACAGGCGACTTCACTCAGTTGTTCAACCGTTAATGCGCTGTCCAGATGTTGTTCAACATAGGCAAAAACCTGCGCAAAACGCTGCGCATACTGTTCGAATTTTCCGTTACTCATTTTCTCTCCTCTCAAGGTGAGCACTTTGCCAGTGATGAGGATGGCGTTCCTGACTGAGATTGCTGTTTTACGCCGAAACGGTGAAAAGTGGCCCGGTTCTACCAATGAAAACGGCCCTTATTACGGGGCCGTTTCATCATCAATCTGCGAGATACATTCCTGCTTAAACCAAATGCATCTGATTATAGGTTTCGTTGTACTGGCGGCGGAATTGCGCCAGTTCGAACGGTTCAATATCCAGTTCTGCGAAGTAGAACAGCGCCAGCTCGGCGTGTTCGCTGGTTAGCTGCGGCGACAGGTGCGCGCGCAGTAAAATTTGACGCCATTTAACCACGTTTTCTTCCGAGGCATCTTTGATAAAGGTGTAATAGATAAACACCACATAGGCCGCTTTGCGGATCTCCTCGGCGTAGCCTCCGCTTATCGAGCGGATAAACATCTGGCTTTGGCGTTTGCCCATTTCCAGCAGCATGGAATCAATATAAACCGGCTTAATTTTTAGCAGACTGGCAAGGGAATCATTCGCCTTGCGGGTGTCTGCGGTCATGAACCAATACCCGACGACAAAAACCACCACAATTGCAGCTAACATAATCCATATCATTCTGGACGTTGGCCTCCGGCCTGTGACGTAAAAGTAACGGTGCGTGCCACACCTGATAGTGCGAGTTTATCTGGTTATTACACGAAAAGCCTAAAGAGAAAACGAAGTATTTGTGCGGAGTCGATTAAGCCGGAGGATGCCACGTAAGTTTCATCATGCTAGGGTAAAAAACCAGAGGCTGATGACCTATTTTTAAGGAGAGAGCATGGCGAGAAATGTGGAAATAAAAGCCAGAATTGACGACTTTTCAGCAATGTATGAAAAGTTAGGTTTGCTGGCCGACGGCCTGCCGACGCTGATTGAGCAAGATGACACCTTCTTTGTTTGCCCGCATGGACGCCTGAAATTACGCACGCTTGCCGCCGACAGCGGACAGTTAATTTTTTACCAGCGGCCCGATCAGGCTGGCCCAAAAACCAGTTTCTATACGCTGAGCGAGACCGCCGATCCCGACAGTTTGCGCCACACCTTGACGTTGGCCTATGGCGCAGCGGGTCGGGTCATTAAACAGCGTGCGCTGTTTATGGTCGGCCAAACCCGGCTGCATCTTGATCGGGTCAAAGGCTTGGGGGATTACCTTGAGTTTGAAGTGGTACTGGCTGACCACGAAACGCAGGAACAGGGCGTGGCGATAGCAGAAGACCTGTTGGAGAAATTGCAGATAGACCGTCAGGAATTAATCGATCAGGCCTATGTTGATCTGCTCAAAGCCAAAGGTCAGCATTAATTCTGTGCTTAGTTGCCACTCCACCACTGTACCAGCGACGGGCCGGGGCTGAGATCGTAATGCGCTTCACCCAGCAGATGATTGAGGATCTTCGCCGATCGCCATGCGGTCAGCGTTAACTGACCTTCGGCACTGCCGTGACTGTGAATACCGGCGTTGACCGCGTAAATGCGGTTCTGCGCCGGTCCCTCCCACTCGAGATTGAAATTAGGTCGCAGGGGCAGATGCTGCTCGCGATCGTAGGGAATTCTGTCCAGCAGCGGGGCTAAATAGTCGGGTAAACCGGGGCGATAACCTGTCGCCAGAATCACAATGTCTGCACTGAAATGTTCTTCGCGATTCTCCAACCCGTGCAATGCCTGCAAGCGGTAATGCCCGTCGGCTTCCTGCGTAATGGCATCCAGCGCGCGATGCGGCAATAAACGGACATTCCGTGGCTGATGCAACACATCAAACCGGTGGTAAAGCTGCTTATAAATGGCTTCCAGGGTGTGGTAACTGATGCCATCCGACGGTAATTTCTGGGTTTTGATCTCCCGCTCGCGGATGTCATCGGGCAGGGTATAGAAATAATTGACGTACTCGGGCGTGAAGTATTCGTTGGTAAAAATGGACTCGTCGAGCGGCTGGAAATTAGGGCGGCGCGACAGCCAGCTCAGTTCTGCGAACTCGCCCCAGTGGCCGTCAAGGGCATTGAGCACGATATCTGCACCGCTTTGCCCGCCGCCGACAATCATCACCCGCTTTCCGCTGAAATCGTGCTCACGCAGTTCGATTTCGGCGGCGTGAAAACAGCCGTTACTCAAGGCCGCGCGTGCCGCTTTCGGCACCCAAGGCGCGTGGCCGGTGCCGAGGCAAATATTGCGCGCACGGTGTTCACCTTTTTCAGTATGAACCACAAATTCCTGACGGTTATCGTCAAAATCGATAGCATCGACCGATTGAGAAAAGTGAAGATGATCAACACGTTTACAGGCCCAGCGTAGATAATCGGAAAACTCATCGCGGCTGATGATCAACTGTTCGGTGGCGAGAAAACGGTAAATCTTCTTCTCCTCGACCAGATAATTGATAAAGGAAAACTCACTGCGCGGGGCCACGGTGGTGACCAAATCTTGTAAGACATAGGTCTGCATGGTGGCGGTGGGCAGCAACATGCCCGGATGCCAACTGAACTCTTTGTGGCTATCAAAAAACGCACTTTCAATTTTGCCTGTGTCTTTCGCCATAGCGGCCAGACTCAGATTAAACGGCCCAATCCCAACCCCAATCAAATCCACCGCTGACATAATAAAAGTCTCTTTTGATAGTGAACGGCCTTTTGACATCGCACCGTCTTTTGACATTATGGTGTTCTAATCATAGAACATTGCTTTGAATACGGATTTTTAATCGCTGACGTTAAACAGGATCTCCTATGCCCCAGACTCGTCGTTTTAAACAGGTTGATGTATTTACTGCTGTTCCGCTTAAAGGTAATCCGCTGGCGGTCATTTTCGACGCCGATGATCTGAGCGATGAGCAAATGAGTGCCATGGCTCGCTGGACCAATCTTTCGGAAACCACCTTTGTGCTTAAACCGACGGATCCGGCGGCGGATTATCGGGTGCGTATTTTTACCCCTGACACCGAGTTTGCGTTTGCCGGCCACCCAACGCTGGGCACCGCTCATTCTTTGCTGGAAGCGGGGCTCAAGCCGAAGAACGACGGTTTTCTGATTCAGGAATGCGGGGTCGGTTTGGTGCCGGTGAACCTGCAAAAAGAGGGGGGTCTGGCGTTTCGTGCGCCGCAGGCGAGCCTAACAGCGCTGGATGACGAGCATCTGCCGCTGCTTGATAAGGTGCTCAAAGGGGCGAAACGCCAACAAGACGTGACGCCGATGGCGGTAAAAATGGGCTTAGGCTGGCTGGTGGTACGCATGGAAAGTGCAGCAGCCTGTCTGGATACCAAAGTAGATGCGACGGCGCTGGAACACCTGCTGCACCTGTCAGAGGTGCATGGTCTGGCGATTTTTGGCCAGCATCCGACGGGCGGTCCGGCGGATTATGAACTGCGCGCCTTGCTGGTCGAGCAAGATGTGTTGACCGAAGATCCGGTCACCGGCAGCGCCAATGCCTGCCTGGCGCGGGTGTTGAAAGCGCAGGGTTTCCCTGACGGTGGTGACACGGCGACGCGTTATCAGGTGCGTCAGGGCACGCTGCGTCAGCGTGAGGGTTGCGTTGCCGTTGAATATATCGACGGCGAGCCGTGGATCGGTGGACATACCTGCACGCTGATTGACGGCACCGTGACGCTTTAACTCGACCCCGCTCTTTAGCTTCTGACGTCGCCGTGCAGCGCCATTTGCATCAAATGAATGAAGGGCTGCATGACCGGCGAAGACTCCAGATTATGGCGGTGTAGCAGCCATGTATGGTTCTTCACCGTTTTACCGTCGACCGTGATTGGCCGGCGGTAAAGGTGTTCTGCCAGCGGTAAATAACTGGCGACAATCGCGTAACCCAAGCCGTGTTCCACCATCGCCAGGCAGACTTCGAGCTTGTCGACGTCCATGGCGATATTGGGCGCATGGGAGAAGTTGGCGTTCCACCAGCGTTCGATCAGTTGGGTGACGTGCGCGCCGTGATGAATTTTTATTTGCGGCATATGTGGCAGCAAACTGAAGTCGAAATCCTGTCGATTCACCAGAAAATAGTCATCCTCTTCCACCAGATGCTTGCCTTCTTTCCAGTTAAAATCGTCCTTCACCAGCGCCATATCAATCTCATTACGCAGCAGTTTCTGGAATATTTGCTCGCTAAACCCGCTCATCACGTGAATGCGGATCCCCGGATGCGTCTGGCGAAACTGCTGCAACAGCGCCGGTAAACGGTAAGCCGCATAGTTACTGGAGACGCCCAGTGTGATCTCGCCTTGCTGGCCCTGATCCATACTGTGCAACGTGATTTTCAACTGCTGTAAATCGGCTAATACCTGAAGCGCATGCTGAGCGAGATATTCCCCCTGCGCGCTAAACACCAACCCTTTTTGCCCGTCAACAAACAGGCGGATCGCCAGCTTGCGCTCGATCTGCCGCAGGCGGTAACTGAGCGCCGGTTGTGAGGTGTAAAGCTGCTCCGCCGCGCGGGTAATATTTTTGTGCTGATACACGGCGCGCAGTATCAGCCAGTCCTTTTCATTCATCTGTTTCCCGTCTCCGCCCAACAAACCGTGTTCAGCTATTTAACCCATAAAATATTTTTTGCGTAGAAAGCGCAACAGATAAAAAGGCTCAATTTGACGCTGTGCGGAAAAAGCCCTATTTCTGGGGTATTCGCGGCAGTTAAGGCCGGTCAGCTTTACGGTAAGCGAAAATAATTTTTGGTTTATGCACCATGTCAGGGAAATACCATGTCTTTATGCACCAGCACAGAACACAAAAAGAATCTTATTGCGACGATCGACGGTTTATCGCCGCAATTAACCCAATTGGCGCTGACCATCCACGCCAATCCCGAACTTAGCTTTGAAGAAGTGAAGTCCTCGGCGGCGCTGATTGCGCCGTTGCACGAAGCGGGCTTTGAAATTGAAACGCAAATTGGCGGGCTTTCTACCGCATTTCGCGCCACCTATGACAGCGGCAAACCCGGGCCGACCATTGCCCTGTTGGCAGAATATGACGCGCTCGAAGGATTGGGCCACGCATGCGGCCATAACCTGATTGGCACCGCCTCGGTGGCTGCCGCGTTAGCGTTGAGACTGGCTTATCCCGACCTTTGCGGAAAATTAGAAGTGATCGGCACGCCAGCGGAAGAAGAGGGCGGCGGTAAAATCATTTTGGCCGACAAAGGTTATTTCGACCACGTGGACGCCGCGATGATGTTCCACCCGCGTGACAAAACCATGGTGTCGCGCGGCGGTCTGGCCTGCGTCGACGCTACGTTTAAATTCTACGGTAAAGCGGCCCATGCGGCGTCTGCGCCACAAAACGGCATCAGCGCGTTGGACGCGGTGATCCACACTTTTGTCGGCATCAACGCATTACGGCAGCTTTTCACCGACGACGTGCGGGTGCACGGCATTATTACCGACGGCGGCAGCGCCACGAATATTGTGCCTGCCTATGCCGAAGCGAAATTCCTGATGCGCGCCGACACCGTGAAAGGGCTGGCCATCGTGAAGCAAAAAGTGTTCGCCGCCGCTCAGGGCGCAGCGGACATGAGCGGCGCCAGCCTTGAGATTGACGAAGGAATGACCTACGCCGAGCGCAATAACAACCTGACGCTGGCGGGGTATTTCCAGCAAAACCTCGACATCCTCGGCGTGGAGGTGGTGCCACCGCCTGCCAGCGGTGGTATTGGCTCGTCCGATATTGGCAATGTCAGCCAGATCACGGCGGCGATCCATCCGTACCTGCGCATGGGCGACGTATTGCCGCATACCCCAGAATTTGCTGACGCTGCCGGTTCCCCGGCTGGAATCAACGCCATGTTACAGGCGGCAAAAGCGCTGGCGATGACCGCAGTCGATTTGTATCAAGACCCGGACAGGCTGCGCGCCGTTCGCGAAGAGTTTTCACACTGGCAGTCACAACAATAATCTTGGGAAAAGAGAGAACATAATGATTAAAAAAGGGTCTTCCCCTGTTGTGGTGGCTGAGGCAATATTAGGGGTATATTTATTAACCTGATGAGCTGCCGCCGTGGACGAAAAATTCCTCTCTGCCCATATCCTCAACCT